>Ga0187783_10001569_pt1 | contig 16898 bp, 13 predicted proteins | sample 1015_SJ02_MP02_2_FD_132471 | JGI IMG/M metagenome (GOLD analysis project Ga0187783, IMG submission 132471) | Tropical peat soil microbial communities from peatlands in Department of Meta, Colombia - 1015_SJ02_MP02_20_MG | ecosystem: Environmental > Terrestrial > Soil > Wetlands > Peat | place... | reverse complement strand
TCGTCCTGGTGATCGGAGGTCGCCACCACCGAGATGCCCTGGCCGCCGAGCTGCGTGAAGTGCGCCTGCGGGCCGGCGGGATTGACGAAGAAGCCGATCTTGTCGCCGCCGACATTGGGATCTTTGTAGAGGCCGGGGAAGAAGGCGAACCAGTTCATCTGCATCGCCACCTGCCCGGATTTGAAGGCGTCGAGGCCTTCCTGCATGTAGGCGTTGGTCAGGCCGGGAGCGGTGCAGCACTTGTAGAGCGCCTTGTAGAATTCGAGGCCTTTGACGGCATCGGGGGAGTTGACGAAGCCCTGCATCTGATACGGCTTCTTCGGATTGTCGTACTGGAAGCCGTAATTGTAGAGGACGTTGGTGACGCCCATGGTGATGCCTTCCGAGCCGCGCTCGGTGAAGATGTAGGCGCCATAGACTTTCTTGCCGTCGATGTCGCGGCCCTCGAAGAACTCGGCGATATCCTTGAGCTCGTCATAGGTCTTCGGCGGCGCCAGATCGCGGCCGTATTTCTTCTTGAACTCGGCCTGGAGCTCCGGGCGCGCGAACCAGTCCTTGCGGTAGGTCCAGCCGACCGCGTCGGCCATGGCGGGGAGCGCCCAGTAATTCGGCGAATTCTTCGGCCACTCCGAATAGCCGAGCACGGTCGCCGGCACGAAGTCGTCCATGGTGATGTGTTCTTTGGCGAAGAAGTCGTTGAGCTTGATGTACCAATGGTTCTCGGCGGCGCCGCCAATCCATTGGCTGTCGCCGATGATCAGGTCGCACAGCTTGCCGTGCGAGTTGAGCTCGTTGAGAAAGCGGTCGGCGTAGCTCGTCCACGGGACGAACTCGTATTTCATCTCGATGCCGCTCTCTTTGGTGAAGTCCTTGCCGAGCTCGACGAGCGCGTTGGCCGGGTCCCAAGCTGCCCAGCACAGCGTGAGCTGCTTACTCTGCGCCGCAGCCGGCTGGCCGGCAAAAGCCGTCAGCGCGACGCCGGCGAAGAGCGCGAGCGCGCCGCCCGCCCATTTCGACCATCTCCCAGTCGCTGATTTTCGCATATGCATTCCCTCTCTTGAAAACGATCGCTCCGGAGCGCCTTGGCCGGAGACGACGCCAGCATCGAAGCCCGAACGGGCTGAGGCCATTCTCTTTTCAAGAACGGGACACGGCTTCGCAGTGCGACCGCCGTGACCCTCCTCGTCGTTGCCTCCAGGCGCGATGTTCAGTTCGCGATGTTCAGTAATTTTACTAAACATCAGAGGCGAGATTGAAAGCCTTGTCAAGAGGGAGCTGAAATCGAGGGCTGATAAACAGCAGCGATCGCCACCGATCTGATTCTAATGAAGCGACTGTTATATCAACGTTATTTGCGCTTTTGGATCGCGAAATTTCGATGAGCCCAACGATTTCAGAGCGCCGCCGCGCCCCGCAATATTCGGCCGCTCCGCGTTTAGGGCATGTTTACTAACCAAAAAGACTAAACGATCTCAAATGGTTCGGAGCTGAACCAGCTCTCCGTCGCAGCGCCTCGCCACAGGCGCGGAAGGGGGACGCGTCAACGCGGTGGAAAGGGGCGACGGTGATCAGGCGTAGCCCGGATTGAGCGAAGCGAAATCCGGGAGAACAATCACGCGGCTTCAAACCGCGCCAATTCTGTCTCGAAATCGAAGCGCAGTTGCGCCCCCTCTTCTTCCGGCAGGCAGCCGGTCATCTGCGGAAAGATCGTGCGATAAAACGCCGTGCGGTCGTCGTCCCAGGGCATCGACTTCGCAGCACGCATCTGCCCCAGAATCGCATGCAGTTCGGCACGCACCTCGTCCGGGTCGGGATACCAAGTAGGCGTCTCGCGCTTCTCGGAATCGTCGTCGTTCCGGAACAGGTCGCCTTGGCGGGAAGAGGACATGGTTCACGCGTTCGGATTTCGAATCACGTGAATCATGCGCGATCCGGCCGCGCCGCGCGAGCGACGCGGCTACTTTTCCCCGTAGCCCACGGGTCGCTAAATCAGCCCTTGCTTTTCTTCTTGTCCTTTTGGGACGTTGCGTCGCCCCCGGCGTGTGCAAGTGCACCGGCCTTGCGTAACTCGTCGGCCTTGCGAAGTTTGCCCGCACAAATCCGCTCCAGCAAATCGGCTTGGCGGGGTTCTAGCGCAATCAGCCGGCCGAGGACGTGCAGGAGGTCAATCAGGTCGCTGGTGTATTCCGGCAGCCAATGATCCGGCTGAACCGAGTCGAGCGGCGATGGCGGACGCCGGTCTCCTATCAGCGGCTTTTTGCGGTCGCGCTCGCGATAGCTGAACCAGTGCCGCAGCACCTCTTTTCCCGAAACTTCATAGGCCCACATCTCCGGCGTGACGTTCTCGACAAAGCCCCTGCCGATCTTGAGCCGGCGCGTTGCCGAGTCGTAATCCATGTTCTCGGGCAAAGGCTCCGGCGCGCCGGGAATCGCGCCGTTGGCCGGGATGAATGGCGCACCCTCCTTCGGCAGGCGCGGCGGCCCTTTCGGCCGTCCCGTCGCGGCATCGAAAAAGCGCTCGCCATGGCTGTGCAGCCAGATCACCTCGGTGCCGAGCGCTACCGCTTCCGCGAACAGCTTGGCGTCCGCCGTCAAAGGAACATGCAAGCCGGGGCGAATGAGATCGGCCTTGAAGCGCGCCGTGAAGGCCGGATGCGCCATCACGGCGGCAAGATAAGCCATTACGTCTTCGGCCTTTATCGGCTTGCCGTACAATTTGGCGAGATGAGCCAACAACGCGGGCTTGATATTTGGCTGCAAGGCCTCGCTGTCCCGCCACAAGGGATACGCGCGACCACCACGACCGTTGTAGTGATCTTGGTCCGGAATCAACGCGGTCAGTGTGATTGCAGGCCCCGATGATGGAGATGTCTCAGTGATTGTTGTCAGATGAACTTGCCGGCCAGAAAAGGCGCTCCAAAGCACGGGCCGAACGTCGTTCAGGAGTCGCGCGTCCGGAATTAGCCACTGCCTGTCAAACGATCTAAAGCCATAGCGTATTGGTGTTTCGCATTCGTCCTTATCACCCAAGATCGTTATTGGACGAGTATCCCTTGATCCAAGGGGCTGCCTCACAATTTTGCGGATATGCCGGCTGGCTACCTTTCCTTTCCTGAGTTGTGGGTGGAAAAGTTTTTCTTTTGTGTCGGGATTCTTCTCTTGAATTAGTTTAGACCAGCGCATTCGGAGTGTTTGCGGATCGGGTGAAATCGCCCAAGTACGGCCCGGCATTACCCCGGGGCCCTCATAAACAAAAAAGGCATCCAATTGCACGAACTGTGCCCATGGACCGCTCGCGACAGGAAGGAAAGGATCGCGCCAATTTGTCGGACATTCGATCCACCCGCCGCTCTTAAGCGATAACCTGCTGAGTTCTGCAAACTTTTGTTCTCGACTGCCTTTGGCCAAAGCGCGAAATCGGACCCGAGCTGCCTCTTGGTCATTTTTTTGTAGCTTGCGCGAAGCGATTGCAATGCACACGCGATGTTTGACTCCCGGAAATATGCGCGTCGCCACAGCTGGAGCGTGTCCTTCCGGTGAACAATCAATTACCCAAATCTCAGAACACGTGCGACGCAAATCGTCACGCATCCGCTGGAATCCTTTTCCATTGAGGAAACCAGATACGGTAATGAAACAGACAATACCTTCTTCGTCTTTGTCCGGGTTTCCTGTGGCCGCATAGTTGCCCGACCCGAAGACTTTCCAAGTCGCCCAGCGCCAGAAATAGACATAAAGGTTCTTCAGGTGCTTGCCGTGAGCGCCAACGCGCCAAGCAGATGGGGCTTTTCACCAATCGAGCGGTGCGACGAGCTTTCCGCCCGAGCCTTTCTCGATCCAACCGCCGCGACCCTTGGCCTTCTCTTTGTAAGGCGGATTGCCAATCACGACGGTGATCTGCTCCTCCTTCTTGATCTTGTTGGCGGCGCGCCACGAAACCGCGATCGGCTCGTAGGTCTGCCCGAGCCTCTCCTCCTCGATGAATGGGTTACCGAGCGTGTCGGTGATGAATAACCTGGGTTCGGGCAACGGCGGCGCCTTCATGAAAGCCTGTAATTCGGCTATTAGTCGTAGCTGCGCGACAGCGAACGGGCCGAACTGGATTTCAAACCCGATGATGCGCTTGGCCGCCGCCTCGATAGCGCCGCGCACAGCGCCTTCGCCTTGATCCTCGGCGACGGTCCTCGCAATGCGGCGTAGAACACCGAGCAGGAATGTGCCAGTGCCGACCGCCGGATCGGCGACAATAACGTCTGCTGCTGCAAACCCCGCTGCGCGCTCGAACAGTGGCCCACGCAGCGCTTCATCGACCAGATTGACCATCGCCGACACCACTTCCGGCGGCGTGCAATAGGAACCGGTCTGTTTGCGGAGCGTGCTGTCATAGACTTCAAGGAAATCCTGGTAGAAGTAGAGCCACGCTTCGGCCTTGTCCTCGCTGATCGTATGCCAATTCACCGCATCGTTACGCGCGTCAGCGTGCCAAGCGATGTCTTGAGTGCGTCCTGATTTGACGGGTCTTCGGTCAGCAGCCGCAGCGCGGTTCCGATCAGCGAGTTTGATTTCTTCAGTTCCTGCGCCGCCATTTCGGTGCCACCCGACAAGGGAATGTCCCGCGCCCTCGCGACTAGCAACCCGAAGGTCACGGCCTGCGCGTAGCCGTCCGCAAAATGCGTGTCGTCAGCCTGTGGGAACAGTAGCTTTCGCCAATCTTCGGCCAGGCCGGTAAGTCCGGGACTGCCAAGCGCCATCTGCTCGATGACTTCATCGCGCAAGAGTCGGCAGAGGCGGGCGCTGACCTCGGCGAGCTGTTTAGCGCTTTTGGGCGCAATCGGTTGCCATTGTAGGAAATTGACAACAAGCGGCAGCAGCGCTGCCGGCGCTTCGAGTTTTGCGCCCGATGATTCGATTTTTCCTTGCAGATGAACGATGCCGCTATTGGACTTTCCATCCCGCCACAGGCCGAAGGAACTTCCGTCCGTGTAGATCAGGTTCGGCAGCGATTTGAGTTTGTCCCACTGCTCCTCGTCGTGCGGATCGCTGAACTGGCGTGGGTCGGCGCCTTTGCCCGGCGCTTTGACCTCGATGAAGCCGACCAGGGCGTTGCTGACCGTAACAGCAAAATCCGGGCGCGTTTTCAGTTCGGTCAGTGTCGTCTCGCCGACGAGACTGACGGCGCCGGACGAAAGTCCGGCTATCGCCGCAATGTCTTTGATCAGCGCTTCGAGAGGACCGCGAAGCTGATCCTCCGGCGCGCCGGAAATGGCAATGTTCGCCAATTTTGCTTTGACGCTGGCGCCATAAGTCGAGACGGCGTCTGCGAGCGTTTTTCCCGCCAAGTTCTATTTCCCCAAGTTTGGTGATCCGATTAGCTGCATTCGCCTCGATTGCAAAGGCGCTCTCTTGCCACCGCTGCGGCGTCTCCCTATCGGCGACAATCCCTTGACATCTGTCCCCATTTCAGATACACGCTTGCGAATCTCGCTCAACCGAGGGCGCCTTTCCGGAAGGCAAGCCTGAAAGACGGAGCGGGAGCGGCGCCCGCGCGCGGATTAATGCGATCCGCTCCCGGGCGGACCCGTGGCCGGGTTTGATGGACGTTCCCTCTGATGGCGAGGGATTGATTTTGATGACTGATTGGAAGGTTGTATGTGGATATTGATGGACTGAATAGTTCCTCATTTGCCATCTAGTGCTACCTATGTGGAGGTGAGGTAGCGGCTTAAGGGCAACCCAATTCCCCGTCTCCGACTAAGCAAATCTGCCATCGATAGCTTGCCGATCCTTCCCAAGGACGTGGTCTATTGGGACGCTGGCCTTCCAGGCTTTGGTGTGAAGGTGACGCCGAAGGGTCGGAAGGTCTTCCTGGTGATGTACCGCCTTGCCGGTGCCGGCTCGCGATTACGCAAGTACACAATTGGCCCTTATGGGCGGGTCACGCTGCCGATGGCACGGGCTCAGGCGCAGAAGATCTTCGCCGCACGGCTGGATGGGAGGGACCCCGCTGAGGAGAAGAAACAATCCAGGCGTCGTCTGGTGGTCGATGGTATCGACGATCTGGTCGAGACCTACATTCGTGAGCGCGTTTCACGCATCCGAACGGCCAAGAAAATCTCAAACCTGCTTCGTCGCGATGTGCTTTCGCGCTGGGGTACCAGGAGCATTCACGAGATCAAAAAACGGGACGTAATCGAGCTGATGAATGAGGTCTCCGAACGCGGCGCCCACGCCGGCTACAGGCTGCTCAAGACATTGAAAACCTTCTTTCGCTGGTGCGTCGGCCGTGCAGTGATCGATTTCTCACCAGCCGAAGGCATTCCTACACAGTGGCGTGATGTAAGCCGCGACCGTGTGCTCGCCGACCAGGAGCTTGCCGCCGTCATTAGTGCGGCACGCCAGATGCCCCGGCCTTTTGGGGGAATCGTAGAATTCCTTGCGCTAACCGGACAGCGCCGAGAGGAGGTAAGTCAGCTCAAATGGCACGAGATCGATGCCGCCACGCGGACGTGGTGCATTCCAGGATCGCGTACCAAAAACGGCAAGGTGCACATTGTGCACCTATCGGAGCCCGCGTGGGCCGTGATTCACGATCAGTCAAGGACGAGTGATTATGTGTTTGCGACCTCCGGAGCTAGGCATTTTCAGAGCTTCGGACACGCCAAGCGAACTCTCGATGAATTATCTGGAGTTGGCGGATGGCGCGTTCATGATCTTAGGCGCACCATCGTATCCGGGATGGCCCGTCTGGGTATTCCACCGCACATCGCCGACAAGATCCTTAATCATCAATCAGGCACGATTTCTGGCGTCGCTGCTGTCTACCAAAGACATGAATTCTTGGTCGAACGGAAGAACGCGCTGGACCGGTGGGGCGCGCATGTCGATCAAGCTATTCAGAAGTTCACTGTATTGTGACGGGCCTGCTCCGCGCGTCGATGGTTATCTCTGGTTCCGTTGCTCGGTTTTCGGCTATCGTGCAGATCGGTGGGGGATAGTTCAACGGTAGAGTATCGATTTTTAGGTTAAGCAATTGATTTTTGTTGAAGGCGTTTTGCAACTCGGCGACGAAGTACTCCTTACAAATCCAATGATTCCCAGCCAATTTGTAAAACCCCATCACGCTTATGCGTGCCGGTACTACAGTCGGCCGTCCGCCTAGAAATACGTTGGCTGATCTGTGGGCCAGCTCACCCTTCCCTGACTTCTTCAAGACCGTCGTCCGCTAGCGCTCTCGATCGGGCAGCACCTCTAGCCGCGCGAGGTCAAACTCTTCAGGAGATGGCGATGAGTGCAAAGACTGTGCAAATCCGAATCCTCAACGACCGTCTACGGCAGGACTTCGGCGCCGGTCGCGCCGTGATAACGACCGGCGTTGCTGCGCTCGGCGCGGAGGCCGTCGCTCGTATCGTCAAGACGATCGCCGTATATGACGGCTTCTGTCACGCCAACGACCCGCACGAAGAACACGACTTCGGCTCGTTCGAAGCCGACGGCTACGTCATCTTTTTCAAGATTGATTACTACGACACAACGCTCAGTCATCACTCACCAGACCCGAGCGATCCCGCCGTTACCGAGGGAGTCATCACCATTATGCTCGCCGAAGAACACTGAAATGGACCACGACTCCCTCGTGAGAATAGCGCCTCAGTATCGTAAGATCCCAAAGCGGTACATCCAATTGATTAAAAATTGTCGCAACAGATAGGGCCTCAGGTTTTTTATCACGTCCCGATGCGAAGGTTCGTATCCCAAATAACGGGATCTCAGCCGCTGCATCTCGTCGCGACCCTCGTCGTAATTTACTGCAGTCTTCTGTTCGTCGTGGACCCGGAAACAGGCAATGAACCGCGGAACGCGTAGGAACCGAAAATCAGCGTACTGCGCCCTCAGAAGGAAGTCCCAGTCAAGAGCATATTTGAACGATTCATCAAACGGACCGATTGCGTCCCAAACGCGGCGCCGCCAGAACATCGTTTCCTGTGGAATATAGTCTGCCCAGTAGAGCGCCTTCGCGTCATGCGGCGGCAGAACCGCGCGGCCCACCTCAAGCCCGTTCCGATCAACAAAAATTCTATGTCCATAGACGATATCAATGTCGGGGCGCGTCTCAAACACCTGGGCAACATAAGCAAGCGTTCCAGGCAGCAACATGTCATCGCTGTTGAGATACGCCATCACGTCGCATTCGCAGGTCGCGAGCGCCCGATTAATTGCCTGCGACTGGCCCCCGTCACGCTCGCTGCGCCATTGCAACCGCGAACCGTAGGACCGCAAAATTTCCACGCTGTTGTCTGACGAACCACCGTCCTGAACCACGTACGTCAGGTTTGGATACTTTTGCATTAGGACGCTATCGATAGTCGCGCGCAGATATTTGCCATAGTTAAAAGTTGGCGTTCCAATCGCAATCGATATGGCATTGGGCGCAATTTGTTCGTTTGGATAGAGCGAGCCGATGGTCAGCTTTCTGGGGCGGTATTGTTCGAACGTCCACAACGGAGGACGCAACCAGCTACGGCGAGATCGATGTCGCTGTCGCGAGAAGGCACGCGCGATGGAGTCAATTTGCGCTTCGAGTTTGAGCATGTGATCTTTGAGGTCGCGGAACTCGTCTAAAAGGCGATTTTCAAAGTTGTGATCGGCCGTTTCAATGCGAGCTTCTATCCTGCGTACATCATCTTTGAGTTGTCTCAAATCAGTTCGGACGCGACTGTCGAGTTCATTGGTCGTCATTTTCGAGGACTTTCAATAGTAGCAACACCGGATGCTGACAGACACAGCGCAGGTCAGCCTGTTAGAGGTTCGTTTGACACCGGTGGTCAATCTGAGGGCGGGCATTAGAAAGACGTGGCCTCGTTCGAGATCCAGTCCGCGGATCGATCCCACCAGACTCCCGATACCTAGGTTCTTGCATAGCGGGGATGTCTTTGTAAAATAGCCGCCCACCCCGCTAACTGTCCCTCCCGCGATTTCGATATTTCGATTGTCAATGCTCGTCAAGAATCGAATGCGCCCTGATTTGCTGTGCCGCCGTGAGTGGATCATGCTGCACCTTCGACAAGTCGCCTCAGGGTAACGGTCCGCACGCGCGTTTGCGACTGCGGGCATACTCGCAGGCGCAAGACGGGCAATCGCCTCTGGAGCCTGACGGAATCATGCCCGAAGTCGTCGTCGTTTCCATCGTGCTTCTGGCATGTGCGGCAATAGGCACTCCACTTTGTTACCTTCTTCCATCCGGCTACCTTGCCGCGCGGTTCATGATCGCGCCGCCAATCGGATTATCCTTGTTCTCTGTCGGCGGCACCATTCTCTATCGGACAGGCATTTCTCCGTGGTTATCGATGGTAACTATGGCGGCGGCTGGTTTGACTATCGGAGCCGCTCGTTTCTTGCGCAGGGGCCCTTTTCGACCAAGGGCGCCATCCAAGTGCACGGTGGCATCGGGCGCCGGCATAGCAGCGGTGATTTTGATCTGCCTTTTGCCCGCCTGGACTGGCGGGCCTCAGTTCCGGATCTTCCAGGCCAATGTTTATGATCAGATGACCTTCTGGGCTGGCAGCATTACCGCTCGAACTCACGACTATGCATCGATTGTGGGGGAACGACCAGCGCTGGACCCGGTGGTGACACGAGGAGCTTGGTTTATTGGCAGTCGAGGTGCAGTATCAATTGTTCACGCTGCCGTGGCCGACATCAGTCATCAAGGTGTGATCGACAGTTCCTACGCTTTTACGGTGGCCTTGCAGGTCAATCTCCTGCTAGCTGCATTGTTCGTTTTGATTAATGTTTTTTCTGTCGCACGGCTATTGGCTTTTTTTTTGGCTTCCGCGCTGACTATTGGGTTTTTCCAACAATTCGTCTTCGACATCAATGCGTGGTCTGAGCTCGCGGCTCAGCCACTCTATCTTCTCTTCGTAACCTTCGTCGTCCTTGCTTTTGATCCTCGTGACTTCGGACGCGTCGAAATATCAGCCGTCGCACGCAGCGGCGTGATTCTTGGAACTCTGGCGGGTGGAGTGCTCTATCTTTATCCCGAAGGCCTTGCGGTATATGGCGCGGCCGCAGGAGGCGCTACAACGCTCGCACTGACTTTGCGCGAATCACGAAGATCCTGCATGCTCGGTCTTCTCGCTCTTGGATCTGGCGCTTTCTTGGCGTTGAGTCTTTCCCTGCTCTTTTGGAGCGGGACCATTCGAGTGTTGTTCCGCCAATACGCTAGGTATTCCACCCTGGCTCCCGATTGGTGGCATTATTTCCAACGATATCTGTTTGGCAGCGAAACAAATTATCTCGCAAACCTCGCCGATCCGGCAAGCAACACTCATCAGAAGCTGGCGGCGTGGTTTTCGCTCCCAATTGAAGCGGCGGCGTCCGGCCTCGGGTTGCATTTTTTGCTGCCAAGCTCATCTTGGCCTGCAGGCCTCGCCGTAGCCTGGAAAATTTCGTTGTACTGTTTTCTTGCGATGCTGCTGGGGAATGCGATCGCTGCCATGATGCGGATTTGGCGGACAAGCCCCGCCGGAAGTGCGGCCCGCATGATCGCTGCCTGTGTTGCGGGTTGCCTCGTACCGGTAGGTGTAGCTTGCTCCGGTCTCTACTGGGCCGCTGGCACAGGCCTTTCCATGGCTGCGCCCATGCTGTTTTTGTTGGTCTGCACACCACTCTTAATCAAACCGCACACCGCGAAGGGCGTAGCAAGCCTTACGTTTGCGCTCGCGCACCTTGCGTTGGGCATTATGCGCCCGATCCTGGTTACTGAACTGGCTGGCAGTAACATTCCGGGGTTGCCTACGGCCACTACACAAGTAAGAGAACAAAAGGACGAACTGGATTGGAACGAGCGGCGATGGGCGCGCGAATTGCGGAGTTGTCGTGGCGTTTTCCTGGCCCTCGATCATCCGATCATGCTTCAGCTTGTGCGGCGCGTGGCCGTCGATCTCGGCTTACCATGGGCAGCCTCCATAAGGCCGGCATGGCCAGAAGAGGGAAAGGGGTGGTCCTCCGCGGAACCTTATTTACCGAATGGTTGGGAGAGTTTTGATTGTGTAGCATCAACGAGCACCTTAATCGCTAAGCCGGGCCAAATGCTGATCTGGCTGAGCAAGGACCTTTCGATTTTCGATTTCCTCAAAGCGCCGTCTGCCGAACTGGAAGTTGGTACGAAAAACGTTGCCGGCGTTTTGACTCGTGGGCTCTACGGTATTGAATCGACGGCGCGAGGACCCCTGCAGTGGGCTTCTCGTGTTGCGCGCTTCGAGGTTCCGAACAATCCGGCCGCTCCGGCCCGGACCTTGCGATTGGAACTGTGGCCGATGCCTCTGGCGGCAGAAATGCTGAAAATCATGGTCGACGACGCTATCGTTTTTGACGGCGCCATTCCTTTGAGCACAGTCACGGTACCGCTCGAAAACTTCGTCATGGAGGATAAGCTCGTTATTGAACTTAAGGCCTCGGCTGTCACGCATTATCCAAGAGATTCTCGCGACCTTGGCGTCGCCATCAAGGAACTCCAACTGAGCAAATAGAATGCCGAAGCCCTAGTCGCTTCGTTTTGGGGGCCGGCGACTTGGCGGGAAAACCGACTGCTCCGTCGCTAAACGGGGCAGATGACGACGGGACGAACGGCACGGAAGATTGACGCTGCGCTGAAGGTGACGATCACACTGGAGGAGTTCGGCGGATTTGCCGCAGCGCTACGAGGCCCATCCGAACGAGATCTACGCCTGGACTGGGATGGCACCGGGACGCGGCGACGCACAGGGCAGCATCATCGGCCGGTCTTCAAATCGGGGAACTTCGCGAGCAGTTCCTGTCTCAATACCACTTCGACTAGCTTGTGACCCTCTTCGTTCCAATGAAATTCATAATCCGGATCGTCGATGAACAACCCTGACGGTTCGACTTGTTCGCGGAAAGCCTGGGTCAATCGGATGACATCAACATCCGGCATATACCCGAATCTGCTCATAAAAATTGACTCCAGGCGGTTTTCCTTTGGAAAAGGCCCCGGCAACCCCAGCGTGATCCGCGGCCGCGACGATGTCTGGAATTCCCACGGGTTGGCTGCAAGGAAAATCGGAATCCTGCGGGCCCGGCACTCGAGAACAATCCGCTCGAGGTGGCGCGTCAAGAGCGACAGCATTTTCTCACTGTCCTCCGATTCCGGATCAGTGTTAAACTGCCTTATATAATCCCTTCTACGCACCGACATGTGTACGTACGAATAATACTTGTCTTGCGGCCTGAAATAACCTTCCAATGAAGGCGGCATCAGCAAATTGACGATTGCTGACTGTCTGGCGGGTTCGGAAAGACGCTTGAGCAGATCCGTGTAGGCTGCATCGATAGCGCGTTGGCGGCTCGACATTTGATCCATATTGAATGTCACGACGGCATGATCTTCAATCGCGTCTTCGTGGTAAATCAGCTCATCGACCGGATCGGTCTGATCAACAAAAACGGCGACCGCTCGATATGGTACCAACGACAATGCCTTCTCTATCACGTTGCGATAAATAATCGGCGAGTAGCTGGATGTTGCGAGGACATCGATTTTTGCCGCCCGGCCCAGATGTTCTTGAAGGATATGCCCGAACCTCTTCTGTTCGCCGACGATATGGCCCATTGCAAACGAATCTCCGACGATCGCAATCCGTGAGGGAGCTGACGGTTCGGACGGGTCCGGAAAAATCAGTCGATAGATGCCATCGCCGACGTGATGAAAATTCGGATCCGGGCGAGCCCACGTTGCATGCGAGCCTTCCAACCGCAATAGGATATTGGACTGCACCGCGTCCGGATATAATAGCCGTACCGAAAGTTCCACCGCAGCTAGGCCCACTGATAGGCCGCACAACAGGGACAGCGCCGTCAGCAAATACTTTCGAGTCACTTTCGACCCGTTAGGCAGATCGCTACCTTGTTATTCGAAGTTGTATGTTTCACAATAGGCTGACTCCCGAATTTCCACGGTTATTCCGCGAGGCGGACAGACGCGGTTCGGCTTGGGGACCTATACCAATCCGCCTGCCGAGTCGCGCGTTCGGTGGAGCCGCCCGATCAGTGCGAGATGCTCCTCGCAAGTTCGCTCGAGACTTGCAATGGCTTTCAGTTGCTCATCGCAAGCTCGTTTGAGACCTTCAATGACTTCCAGCCGGTCGTCGCAGGTTATCTTGAGGCCTTTAATCGTCGCCAGCCGTTCGTCGCAAATCCTCTGGAGCTCTGCGTTTCGATCTTCCAGTTCGGCGACGAGCGTGCTTTCCTCAACTGCCTCCGGCCACCGCGGCCTCCATCTCGTAATGCCGTCCAGAGCACCGCGTGAACCTGCTCGAGCCAGAGCAGCAGCAACGAAGGGTCCGAATATTTGCTTGTAAGTTTCAAGTGTAGAGTCTCGGAGCCGTAGCAGTTTCTTACTCTGCGCCGATCGGTTCGTGACCATCTCGGAAACCACTGCAACCAGATTGTCCACTTTCGCATCTTCGACGTAGAACGCCGGAAGGCCAAGCGTTGTTACCATCATGTTCCGGGTATCTGTTCCGATTGCAACAGAAGGAATGCCCAAACCTGCCGCGGCAACGCTGGCATGCATTCTGTTGAAGATGCCGAAGGCCGCATCTCTTATTGTCTGAAAATACTCCTGTGCGGTTGCCGGGAAGCAGCGGGGCAACTCTGGCCACAATCGAGCATACTCCGCCACTTCACTTTCACTGTGCGCAAGCAAGAGTACTTCCCAGCCGTCCTGACGCAGGTAAGTAAGTAGGCTGCTCATTGTGGCTTCCCAAAGACTGACATCAATCCCTTGGCCCCAGTCGTAGTGACCACCGCCACTCATGTAGTTTATGAGAACCTTGCGTCTCGGCTCGGCTGAGGTAGCGAAAAGTTGGCCGGCTAGAATTGCTGGACAGCTGATGAGTTGCGCTCTATATCCGAGGGTGCCAAACAACTGCATCGAAAGGTCGTCACGAACTGTAGTGAGACTCGCGGCATCCAACATGAGACGTATGAAAGCTTCGTCCGCCTGTCCGACTAAGGTTGTTGGTTGTCTTTCCCACGCGTAACAAGAACCGCCACCAACATTAAGCACCGGGGTGCCGCCTCTGGAAAGACGCGCTAATACATCTTTCCATATGAGGCGAGCCCATTCACTATTCCGACAGCCTTCCCAAACTATGGGGGTGCCGCATTGAATGATCATGTCGCACAAGTCGAAACGGCTAAGGCCGAACGGGGGAAGACGGCGCTCGACCATCCTCCGAAGAGGACCGAGATGTAAACGTGCGTGAAAGTCATTATCGTAGCACAATCGTATCGGATGCCACCGATGGTAAACCGTATGAGGCCGGTGTTTGTTGACCAATACGCATTCAAACCGATTTCTCGAAAGCAATTGTTGCACCACGGAAACGATGCCCTCACGGATGAAATCGTCGCCGATATTCGTCCCTATTGTAGTCACAAGCCCGATCCGAATGGGCTTCGGATTTGGATAGCTATCCCGCTTGCGTGCCAAACTACTGAAATTCACTTGTATGATGTCCCGTGCGGTTATCTGAGGTCGAATTGCATCGAACAGGTTGTGGATCTAAGTGCGGACCTTGCGACCGCTCATGTTAAGCTGTTTGATGAGCGAGACGCTCTTGCATGCGCTTGAGCCCTTTAATGGCTTCCAGCGCAAATCCGCTGGACAGCACTAGCATATCCGGAGTTATGGAAAACCTAGGCGTTCACAGGGGCGGTAAGGCGGTCAGACAAAAACGCTCTGATGAACTGTCCACATCTTGCCAAGCCGTCTCGAGGCTGGCCGCGAGTGCGAGCGATGAAGGCATGGTAATGGTCGTCATGGCGTTGCTCTCCTCTGCGGATTAGTCATCCCGAGCCTGCTAGGGGCTCAAGGTGGGCAAGGCCTTCCCCCTAATTCAAAGCGACCAGGACATCCCCCAGTACCAATCCTAGCGATGCCTAGGCGTTTAGCGGCTTACTGGTAAGCGGTATAGAGTGCGGTCGGCTCTATCCCGGGTTTCCGGCGGCATCGCGGGCGAGCTCCTGACCTCGACGGACGCGCAGTGCATGTCTCAAAGTTCTTGTACGATGTCAGATTGGGCGATCCGGCACGACGGCCGCATTGCTTTTGTCCATATGGGCGGCCTCGGCGACCTGGTACTGGCAGCTGAATTCGTTGCGCGGGTTAAGACTGCATTTCCACGCATGTATCTGTCGCTGATCTGCCGTTCGGAATTCGCGTCCATTGAGGAACTACTCCCGATTGCTCCAGACGAGATCTTAGCCCTGCCGTTTAATCCCTATCTCTGGGATGCCGCCACCCAGGACCTGTTCTCCGCGCTTGAACCGATTACAGCCCAGCTGCGTGACCGCGCCACCGATTTTTTGTTGGACGGATCGTTGTCCGCAACCTGGTTCACCTGGTTTCTGGCCGCGATTATGCGTCCCCGTCACGCCGCGTGCAGCGTCGCTGGCAGTGCGTCAGGAGTGATTCTTCACGATGTTCTGGATCATTTTGGGATCGCGCAGCCGGAAATCGAGCGGATCGAAAGCCCCCCACACCTGCATGAACGGCAACGATATCAGTTCCTGGCGGATCGCGTCGGCTGCCCTCCGGCGGCGTCGGTCCGCTGGTCGCTTCCCGACGGCGTCCGGTCCCTAGCCTGCGATTGGCTAGAGCGACACGCGCTCCGGGAAGGACGATACGTTGTGTGCTTCCCGGCAACGTCGGACCGTGCCGGCCTCAAACGCTGGCATGAGGCGAATTTCGTCGATGTTCTGAATCGGCTCGAGCACGAGCGGAATTTGCCGGCCGTGTTGCTCGGCAGCGCCGCCGAACAATCCGATCTCGAGCGGGTTGCGCGGACGACGTCGAGGACGACTGCCGTATTTTCGGGTCACCCCCGCGATCTCACCTTCGCCGCGGCCCTGTTGGCGCTCGCGCGGGTGTATCTGGGAAACGATTCCGGGCCGGCGCATCTTGCGCAGGCATTCGGCATTCCGGGGGTGATTGTGTTCGGCGGTGGACATCCGGCGAGCTTCGCCTGCTGGGGTGCGGGTTCCATTGGGGTGTTGCATCCGCTCCCTTGCTTCGGATGCACCTGGGATTGCCTTCTCGGTCACGGGTTATGCGTGGAGAGTGTTCCGGTGTCCGCCGTCACCAACGCCATGCACCGCATCTTGGATGATCAGCCCAGCGGACCGGAAATGATTTCCACGGACACCCTCGACCAGCGTGTAAAGGACGTGCTGACACGAGCCAATAGGCGTTACCGGCAGGCGCAGTTGGGCCTCGAGCGGCGGCTTGGCGTCATCGTCGAGATGAAGGTGCGGATCGCCATTCTGGAGCGCGCCGCCGCCCAGCGGCTCGAGGTGATCAAGCGCATCGACGCCGAGGCCGAACTCCGCGCTCAGCTGATCCGTGATCTGACCCAGGCGGTCGCGGACCGCGACCGCATCGCCGCCGAGCGGCTGGCTTTACTTGAGTCGGTCCACGGCGAAGCGGACCGTCGGGGAAAAGTCATTGAAGAACTGACCGATCGCTTGGCGGTCCTGACACGCGAAGCCTGATGTTGGCATTCCAAATTGGAACGGCCTTGGCGCTAACAATATCGGCGATGAATTGCCTCGACGTTCCGGGATCATATTCCGGGCGAGCTGCTGCTCGGTATTGCGCCGATCACGCTAAAGTATCATTTCGGCAGCTCGGTGGGCCAACCGTCGCCGGACATCTAACACCGCGGTCCGGTTGGTTCGCCGCCGACTCGCTCTTACGCGGTGGGCCCCGGCTGCATGGAAAATGGGGAGACTCACTAAAAACGGGAACTAAAAGAACGGTCGCTCACGTCCGTGGATCTCAAACTGGATAGATCCCATACAAAGCCGTCTGCCGAATC
>Ga0187783_10001568_pt1 | contig 16900 bp, 12 predicted proteins | sample 1015_SJ02_MP02_2_FD_132471 | JGI IMG/M metagenome (GOLD analysis project Ga0187783, IMG submission 132471) | Tropical peat soil microbial communities from peatlands in Department of Meta, Colombia - 1015_SJ02_MP02_20_MG | ecosystem: Environmental > Terrestrial > Soil > Wetlands > Peat | place... | reverse complement strand
CTCTCCGGCCAGGATGACCCGCGGGCCTGGCCGCCTCCGGGCGCGGCGGGCGATGCGCTCGGCCTGCTCGCCGCCGCCGATCCACACGCCGACCACGTCCGGCCGCCCGAGCTTCTGCAGAGCGGTAAGGAAATCCTCGGGCGCCTTCTGGTACGTCAGCCGGCCGACCGTGCCGACCACCGCAGCCTGGGCCGGCAGGCCGAGCACGTGGCGGGCGCGCTCGCGCGCCTGCGGCCGCCGGGCGCTCATGCTCGCCCGCGCCCGGTCCGGCCCGTCCACCACGACGCCGATCGTGCGGACCCGCTCCGGCGCGATCAGCTCCCGCCGGACCGCCTCGGCGGCTACCCCGACGCCCACGCACAGCGCCACGTCGGTGATCCGGCCTAGCCGCCGCTCGATCGATACGTAGGCCCGGCGCCGGGCCGCCGACTGGAACTCGTGGAACGGGAAGCCGTGGAAGGTGTGCACGATCCTGGGCGCCCCGGCGCGGTGCGCCGCCAGGCGGCCCACGGCTCCGGCCTTGGCGCAGTGGGTGTGCACCACGTCGAACGCCCGCTGCCGGAAGAGCCGCTCCAGCCGTCCGAGCGCCAGCAGGTCGCTGCGCGGGGCGATCACCTCGCGCAACGAGGGGTCGACCACGACCTCCAGGCCCGCCGCTGCGGCCTCGTCGAGCAGCCGGTCCCCGCTGCCGGTCACGATCGTCGGCACGGCCACCCCGGGGTCCAGGGCCCGGGCCCCGCGCAAGGCGAGCACGCCGGCGCCGCCCTCGAGACGGGTGATCACGGTCGCGACCCGCAGCGGCAGGTCCGCCCCGTTCCCGGCGAGCGCGCCGGTGCTTGCTCCAGGCCGGGTCCGGGACCCGGTCATCGCCCGTCCGGGCGGAACGGCGTCGGCGTCGGCCGGCTTCCCGTCGCCAGGGAGCGCTCGGGAAGCCGCAGGCCAGCGGCGCGCGCGACGCGCACGGCCTCAAGCCTGCTGTGCACGTCCAGCTTGCTGAAGATGCTGCGGGTGTGGGTGCGAACCGTGTCGGTAGAGATCAGCAGTTCCTCGGCGATCTGCCGGCCGCGCTTACCCTCGGCCATGCTGGCCAGGACGTCGCGTTCGCGCGGGCTCAGCACGTCGAGCGGATCGCTGTCCTCGCGGGCCCGGCGGATGTCGTCGCGCAGCTCACGCAGGATCTCGCCGAGCATCTCCGGCGGGAACCAGGAATGGCCCTGGCACACTCCGCGCAGCACGGTCTCGAGCTCGTCCGCGCCCTGTTCCTTGGACACCCAGGCCGCCGCCCCGGCCCGCGCGGCCTCCACCGCGTGGGCGATGTCATGGTCGCCGCTGACCACGACCAAGTGCGCCGCGGGCCAGGCCGCCTTGAGCCGGGCCAGCACCTCGCCGATGGCGAAGCCGAGCGGCTCGACCTCGATCAGGATGACGTCGGGCCGCAACCAGCGGACGACCTCGGGCAGCTGCGGGTCGTCGGTGCTGCAGCACCCGGCCACCCAGAGGTCGGGCGCGGCGGAGAGCCGGGAGGCAAGCGCTTCTGTGACCATCCTGTAGTCATCAACCACGATCAGCCGCCGCACGTCCACTGGCCCACAGTGCAGCGGCGACGCGGCTTTGTCCTCATGCAGATGAATGAGGAGTCCTCGCCCTGATAAGGGGGAACGCCGCGAGATTGCGGCGAGGGGCGCAAGAACGAAGAACTTTATCGCCGATGCCCCTCGATCTGGGAGGGACCTTAGATGTACTTTTGTGTGGCGATCACGGCAGTAGGAGCAGGTACTGGGCGGGGTGAGGTCCGTGATCTCGGTCGGCCGCCGGGCTGCCCACCAGGCCATGAGCCCGCAACAATGAACGTCTGATCTGGTCACGGAGTTCGCATCGCACGCACGAGGGGCATGCCACACGAGGCGACGCTGTCACATGAGCTGTCGGTGGCCAAGCCACAGAGACCCCTGATGGGCTGGACGCCTGCGTCCCGGCGCCGGGTCGCTGCCGAGCGGCGCCTGGCGGCGCAGAGTGCCCAAAATACGGACGAGTGGCTGGCTGACGCCGCCATCGTGCTCAAGCACGACCTTGCCTTCCGCCTCGCCGCAGTCCAGGCGCTGGAGCGTTCTGCCGACGAGGACCCTGCTCGCCGGCAGGCTTGCATCGACATCCTGTGTGCCGCCCTGCGCGAGCCGCCCGCGCCCCGCCCGGGCGATGATGACCGGGAAGAAGGCAGCGAGCGTCGGCGCGTCTGGCAGGACGACCGGGCGTGTCGGCGCGCGCTCCTGACCACCATTGCCGCGCACCTTCGCGCCGATGCCGACATCTCGTGGCGTGGTCATGACCTCGATTTCAGCGGTCTCGTTTTCGACAGCAGCGAGCCGCCAGGAGAGTCCGCCGACGGCATGGCCGGCCTCACCGGCACCGGACCCGCGGATGCCGAGATCAGCTTCGCCGGGGCAGCGTTCACCGGCGCGAAGGTCAGCTTCGCCGGAGCGACCTTCACCGGCGCGACGGTCAGCTTCGCCGGAGCAACGTTCGAAGGCGGGGAGGTCAGCTTCGCCGGGGCGACCTTCACCGGCGCGACGGTCAGCTTCGCCGGGGCAACGTTCGACGGCGGGGAGGTCAGCTTCGCCGGGGCAACCTTCGAAGACGGGGAGGTCAGTTTCGCCGGGGCAACGTTCGCCGGTGCGAAGGTGAACTTCGCCGGAGCCAGGTTCAGCGGGGCGGAGGTCACTCTCCTCGGCGCCGAGTTCACCGGCGGTGAGGTCAGCTTCGCCGGGGCCGAGTTCGCCGACGGCAAGGTCAGCTTCTGTTCGCGGTTTACCGGTGGCGAGGTGGCTTTCATCGGTTCACGGTTCACCGGCGGCGTCGTTGGCTTCCTCGATGCTGAGTTCACGGGCGGCGCGGTCGGTTTCCTCGATGCTCAATTCACTGGAGGCGAGGTCAACTTCGTAGGCGCTGTCTTCGGCGGGAGCGAGGTGAGCTTTGTAGGCGCCGAGTTTGCCGGCGCGACGGTCAGCTTCGCCGGCGCCAAGTTTGCGCAGGGCATGGTCAGTTTCGTAGGCGCGGAGTTCACTGGCGGCGAGATCAGATTTCCCTGGGCCGAGTTCAGCGGCGGCGAGGTGCGGTTCTCGGGAGCGACCGTCAATGGCGGACAGATGGGCTTCGCCCAGGCAAAGTTCAGCGGCGGCGAGGTGGACTTCACGAGCGTCAACTTCTCACGCGGCCTGGTGGATCTTTCTGGCACGATCGTCAGGTCAGCCCCGCCATCCTTCGATGAATGGACGACTACTCCCGCCAGCCTCAGACTGCCTTCCTCGCACAGGTCGGCTTGACAGCACAGCCGCAACCAGCGCGAGCGTTCAGGATATCGCCGTAGCGTTTTCCTCGTTAGCTGCTGCCTCGATAGCCGCCTCGGCCTTGGCGTACTTGGCGTATCGGTAATGGCCACGGGCGATAAGGCCACCGGCCAGGATCGCAAACGCGAGCACCCCGAGCAATATCAGTTCCCGGTGGCCCTTCGCGGGCTCGAGACTGTACTCAGTGGTGGATATCGTGCCAACGGAATTAGTGGTCAGGCCGAAGCTTAGCGCGGTCGTGCCGGCCGGGACGGCAGGCGTGGTCCACGCAGCCTGCCGCCAGGAGGCGGAAGCCGGAAACGCTGGGCTCGTAATCCAGTAGACCCAGCTTCCCGTTAGGGTACGGCGGTAAATCTCGATCTGCGCCTGGCAGGTCGATTTGTACCATATCCCGGTCGTATAGGCATGACCGGAGGCAACCGGCGGTGCACAGAGGCCGAGGTCCATCACCTGCAGCAGTTTCGCGTTATCGGACCCCGGCATTGTAATGCGGACCGTCTCGGTCGCGAACCCATGCGGCCCGCCGCCGTGGTGGTAGGTAAAGCTGGCGACGGTGCCACCGAAGTCCACTTCCTGGAAGCACGCGGGCTGGTCGCCGACGGCCTCGGCGAGATTGCCGTTATGCACGCCGGGAGGCGGCAGGGCAGGCGGGGCGGGAGCGCTCACCGGCGGTCGTACCGGACCGCCGATCACCTGGCGCATCGTTTCCACCACGATGTTGTGTCTTTCCTGGCCATGCAGCCACTTGAGCACCTGGCCGAGCATGGAGGGCGTGATCCCGAGGGCACAGTTCGTCGGGCAAAGATCGTGGATCGTGAAGATGACCCATCCACCGCCGTGCTTCTGCGCATCCTTGACGATGGACTCGTAAGTGCCGACTGACCACGTCGTGCCGACCGAGTTCACCTCAACGGGGGTGCGCACGTTAAATGGGTTCTTCGGCGGAATGCTCTCCGCCCACGCGCACCTGTTGCAGCGCCCCGCCCCCCTCAGGGTTCCTGTGCCGAGCCCTGCGTCGTAACCGCACTGTCGCGTAAGCGCCTCGACGGTCGGGTCCACGGCCGCGAACGGGTAGGCGAAGTCTGTAGGCCGGAAGCCCCACCGGAAAAGATTCGACCGGTCGTCGCAAATCTCTCGCTTAGCCTCGGCCGCGGGCATCGTCGTCAGTTGCTCGTGAAGGACGCTGAGCCCGCCGATCTCATCGCCGTAGGCGGCAATCTTGCGGATATCGGACATCGTCAAGTATGGCGAATACTGCTGGCACGCCGCCCGGCTCAGCGAACACACGAGGCCCGAGGCAACGAAATATGTGGCATGCATTCCGTACTCACGGAACATCGGCAGCGATGGCATCTGACTGGCCAGGCTGCCACCCCATGCAAAGGTGACGACAGTCTTCGTGCCGGTTATCGTGGCTCCCGCGGTTGCGGGCCGCCCGCCCGGCGCGGAGGCCGCCGCTTGCGCCAGACCTGAAGGTGACGCGAAGGTAGCAACCGCGGCTCCGGCGATCAGAATTACCGCAATACCGATCACAATTCTAGTAAACCGCGTCATCGATGTTCGCCCCGTGTGTCTCGTGACCCGGCGCGACCGGCCGCCCGCGGCCGGCGGTTCCCGTGACGGCCGAGCCGCCGCCGGGAATCTCCGTCGCCGCGGAATCCTTCGCTCAGCCAGAGGCATGACGGCTCTCTGCTTCTGCGAACGCGGTCGCTTCTTCGGGCGCAACCGGAACAGGCTCCGGTGCGTATGCTGCGTCGGGGATCTCGGGGACAGCCGTCCCGGGCACCGGGCGCGCAGCGATCTCGCGGTGTCCGCCGGCCCTGGGCGCGCGGCGGCGGGCTGGACTCTTCCACGTCCCGCTTGAGCTCGCCAGCCAGGCCAGGGGGATCGCCCACAGGCCGATGGCCGAGTCCAGCACTCGCATGAACGGGAAAAAGGGGGCGGACAGCAGCAGCCGCGGCCGGCGCTCCAGGATCGCGACCACGCAGGTCATCACGAGGTCGGGAACGATGACCCCGAAGAAGATCCGGGTCAGCGTCATGTGCGGCGACACCGCGGCGTACACAGACGAGAAGCCGGGCCAGGTCACTGCGCTGCTGACCAGGACCGGGATGGCAAGGATCACCGCGATCACCGGGAGAATGACGAAAAGCAGGCTCGAGGTGATCAGCTCGGTCAGGGTCAGCGCGAGCATGGCGGTGAACACGTTCAGCCGGGGCGGGTGACGGCGAACCGTCTGCCACAGCCCCAGTGCCCACCGTCTCGTCTGGCGGATGTAGTCGTGAAAGTTGTCAGGGTCTTGGGTGACCGCGATAGCGCCCAGCGTGAAACCGACATGGCCCAGGCCGTTCTGGTAGACCTCGAACGTCATGTTGAAGTCTTCGATCACGAGCCCCGCTGGGTTGATGTCTATGGCCGGAAGCACCGCCGTCCGGTACATGCTGGCGAAGCCTGGGACGATGGGCGTCGCGTTCACGTACCGCGACGTCTGGCCGAACTTCAGCACGCGCTGGCCGATGGCGTAGATCACCATCCGGTGGCCGGTGAGCATGTTCCCTACCGGCGAGAGCATCCGGCGGGTGTCCGTCTTGACGCATCCCGCGACCGCTGCCACCTCGGGGGAGTCGAACAGCGGCAGCGCGGCGGCGAAGTAGTCGGGCTGGACCCGGGTGTCGGCGTCGAGGAGCATGACGACCGGGAATCGCTCCGCGAGCTTGAAGCGTTCGATGGCATCGCGCAGCGCGCCTGCCTTTCCGACGTTCTGCCGGGTCTGGATCGCCTTAACCCCGCAGCGCAGCGCGATCTCGAACGTGTCGTCGGTCGATCCATCGGACACGACATGGATGTTCTTGCGCGGGACGAGCTCTGTGATCGCCCGGATGCTGTCCGCGATGACGGCGGCCTCGTTGTGGGCGGGGATGAGCACGGCGACGTCGTCAACGGTCAGGTGGCTCTGGCGGGAACGCCTGCCCTCAGCATCATGGCGAAGCGCGACGACGTTCTCCCGGTGGGCGGCACGCTTTCGCGCGCGCCGCCGGCCCGTGATCAGCTGGCCGAGCAGCCGAATCAGGCCGACGGTCCCCCAGAACGCGAAGTTCACGCCGAAGACCAGAATGGCGAGCGCCCACCATGGCATCACGACCCCCTCTGCTAGGCCGTACCTGCGGACCGCGGTGCGGCGGGCAGCACTCGGTGGAGCAGCGACCAGGTGCCGGGAGCCGGGGCGCCGTACATCCACAGATAAACGCCGCCGATACCGGCTCCCTGGGCCACTTGAAATTTCGCCTCGGAACTCTGGGCGTTCTCGAACCACACCGTGTGCTTGTGGCCGGAGGCGTCGGTATAGGTAAACCACGGGGACTGGCTCGATGCGTCGTACTGCGGCTGCACGTGGTACTGGCGGGACAGCTGAAGCGCCTGCTGCCAGGTGATCGCGGTACCGAGGCCACCGGACCAGTCATAGCCGTACTCCGGGATACCGAGAATGATCTTTGATGCCGGTATTTGCGTCTTCGCGTACCTGATGACGTCACGGATCCAGCCGAGCGGCGCGATGGGGCCGGGGGGAGACGTGGCCCAGTGATAGCCATAGCCCTCAAGCCGCACCTGGTCGGCGACCTTGCCGATCGCCGCGTAGTCCTGGGCGACGTTGCGCGGGGCGTATCCCGCGTTGCTGGCCTTGGCGAACAGGGCGACGGACAGAATCTTGCCTTTGGCGTGCAGCGCGCTGGCCAGGCGGACCACGAATGCGGTGAACGCCTGCCGGTCGCCCGCGTGCAGATCCTCGTAGTCCAGGTCGATCCCGGCGTAATGATTGGAATCGACCAGCGCGACGATCTCGGCTACCTGCCGGGCCGCCAGCGCCGGATCGTGCAGCACGCGGGCGACCGCCTCGTAGGACCAGTTGCCTTGCGCATCGACGTTGGCGAGGGTCGGGACCAAGGGGATACCCTGGGCGCGAAGCTGGCCGAGATACACGTCGATCGTGGATTTCGTGATTCCGGAATCAAGAATGATCTGACTATTACCGCCGAGCCCGTACATCCACGGCGAAACCTCGTTGACGTCGCCCCGGTTGGCCAGCACCGCCTCGGTTCCCGGGCCAATGTTCCAGAACGGCAGCGACGCCACCACGAGCGGCTTGTTGCTGGGGGAGGCCGGCCCCGGCTGATTCGCGTGCACGAGCAGCGCGACCGCGACGATGCCCGCGGGCACGACGGCCAGCCACGCGAGACTGCTGATGCCCCGGCGCCGGCGCCGCGCGCGCTCGGGTGGCGGTTGTACCTCAGCGCTCTCCGGGCCGGCCAGGGTGAGCTGCGGCCGGTCGGGACCGGGCTGCGCCGGCTGATGACTGCTCGGTCGCAAGAACCCCATGGGTCCTGTCTGAGTGCGCCGGGCCGCAGGGTCCCGTCCATTGCCTCCCGGGTTTTGCCGCATGGTATCCCCAATCACGAAGCCGCGGCTCCGGCGCTACGGTCGGCTTCCTGGCTTTCGATGACTGCCTCGACGATGTCGTCAAGTGATCGCCGCGGGATAAAGCCGCAGAGGGTGCGGGCGAGGCTGCAGTCGGGGATGCGGCGCTGCATATCTTCGTAGCCGGAACCATACGCATCGAGGTAGGGGGTGTGGGTGATGACGCTGGTGGAGTGCGTCGCAGCGACAATGCGCTTGGCGAGATCATTGATGGAGATCGGCTCGTTGTTGCCGAGGTTGACCGCGCGGCCGTAGGCGGCGGGGGTGGCGATGAGCTTGGTCAGGGCGGGGATCACGTCGAGCACGTGGCAGAAACAGCGGATCTGGTCGCCGGTGCCGTAGACGGTGAGGGGCTCGCCGGCCAGGGCCTGCCGGGTGAACCGGGGGATAACCATCCCGTACCGGCCGGTCTGGCGCGGGCCGACGGTGTTGAAGAACCGGATAATGACGGCTTTGAGGCCGCGCTCGCGGCCGTATGCGTCGATGAGGCTTTCGTCGATGGCTTTCGCCTCGGCGTAACTCCACCGCGATTTGAGCGGCGAGCCGATGATGCGGTCGTCATCCTCGCGGAGCCCGGATTTGGTGTTCTTGCCGTAGATCTCGCTGGTAGACGCGGCGAGCAGCACCGCACCGCACCGGGCTGCGGCATCGACGACGTTCTCGGTGCCGTGGATGTTGGTGCGCAAGCTCTCCAGGGTGCGGTCACGAATGACGAACGAGCCGACCGCGGCAGCCAGGTGATAGACCTGCTGGCATCCCGCGGTGAGGTCGCTGACCAGGGCCTGGTCCAGTACGGAGCCTTGCACCAGGCGGAAGTTGGGGTGATCGGCGACCGCGCGCAGATTGCTCAGCCGCCCGGTGCTCAGGTCATCCAGCCCGGTCACCTGATGCTCGTGTGACAGCAGATCCTCGACAAGATGCGACCCGATGAACCCGGCCGCGCCGGTCACGAAAATCTTCATCGCTTACCCCTGGCTGACTTCTGGTGCCGGCCGGGCCGGCACGTCTTCAGGCACCGGTCCGGCCGGTGTCCCGTTGGCTTGCCGGATGACCGGCACCCTGCCCGTCGCCACCGGCGCGGGACCTGGCGTGCCGTCTCGCGCCGCACCGGTCGCGATCCCGGCCTGCCCCTTGCGGCGTGCGCCGCGGCGGGTGCGCCAGGTACGGCGGGCGGCGAGACGGTCGTAGAGATCGTCGATGCGGTTGGTAACGGCCTGGATCCCGTAGGCTTTCTCGACCGCGGGCTCGGGTACCCGGTCACGCGGACCGGTGCGCACCTCGGCGGCTATGGCCTCGCGGAGCCCCGCGACCGTGGACGGGACGTGCCAGGCCCGGGTCACATCGAGGCCTTCGAGCGCGGGACAGGTGGTGTACAGGACGGGAGCCCCGTTGCCGAGCGCCTCCAGCACGGAGAGGCCGAACGTCTCTTGGGCCGAGGACGCCACGAACAGGTCCATCGCCGACAGCATCGCCGCCACGTCATGCCGCTCCCCGGCGAAGATCACCTTATCGGTCACTCCGCACTCGGCGGTCACCTGGTCCAGGTGGGCCTGTTCCTCCCCCTTGCCCACCACCAGCAGCTTCGTGCGGTCATTCAGCAGCGGGGCCGCGGCTTCGATCACCATGTCGAACTGCTTGTTGGGGTCCAGGCGGCCCAGCACCCCGACCACGTAGTCGCGGTCACCGATCCCGAACTCGTCCCGGATCGCCGTCCGGGCCGCGGGATCGAACGCGACCCGGCCGAGGTCGACCCCGTTCGGGATAACGGTGATCCGGCCCGGGCGGACACCCCAGGCGGTCATCCGGTCCCGGACCGTCTCCGACACCGCGATCGTTCCGTCCGAGAACCGCTCGGTGACCAGGTAAAGCGCCCGTACGCCGGATGTCATCTTCCGGCGCTCCAGGTGAGTCTCGCCGATCGAGTGCTCGGTGCTCAGAATGACCGGAGTTCCCGCCAGCCACGCCGCCAGCCGGCCGTAGACCTGCGATCGGTACAGGTGGGCGTGCACGACGTCATAGCCGCCGGAGCGGATCAGGCGGTGCAACGTCAGCAGCGCGGACAGCTGGGTATTGCGGGTCATGCCCACGTTGCGCACCTGGTTCCCGCCGTCGCGGATCATCTCCGCTACCGGGCCCGGGTTGTACAGCGTCACGACGTCGCACTCGTGCCGGGTGTGCTGAAGGAACGACTTCAGCTGCATCTCGGCACCGCCGACACCCAGGCCAGTGATTACATGCAGAACTTTCACGCTCTACCCTTTCTGACCGGCAGGCGAGGAACGCCGCTGGCCCTGGCGCGGAACATCCGCTCAGACGACGACACGGTGCGCCGCGCTGCCGAACTGGTAAGTGGCATCCAGCACCCGCGGGCAGGCCGGCACCCACGAGTAGTCGACGCCAGGGTGCACGGTGTGGAGGACAACCAGGTCCCAGCCGACCCCGGCAGGTGCGTCCTCGCTCTTCATCTGCACGCCGCCCGGCAGGCCGAGCCGGGGAATGAGCGGGTCGTAGTAGCTCACCTCGGCGCCCTCGTCCAGCAGGCGGGAGATGAGCGGCAGGGCCGAGGACTCCCGGAGGTCCTGCACCCCGGCCTTATAGCTGACGCCGACGACGATGACCTTGGCCCCCGCTAGAGTCCGGCCGTCGGCAGCCAGCACGTCCGCGGCCCGCTCCGCCACCCGGTCCGGGCGCAGGCGGATCGACGTCATGGCCTGCTCGATCAGCGGCGACCGCCGCCCTTTCCTGGCGAGCTGCCACAGCAGGTAGTGCGGGTCGCACGGGATGCAATGCCCGCCGACCCCCGGACCGGGGAAGGCGCCGAGGAACCCGTACGGCTTGGTTCCCGCGGCCAGGGTTATCTCGATCGGGTCGAGATTCAGTTCCCCGCAGGCGTCAGCGAACTCGTTGGCCAGGGCCAGCGATACCGCACGGAAGATGTTCTCGTAGAGCTTCGTCGCCTCAGCCGCCTCCGGCGAGCTCATGAGGTACACCACGTCGGTCAGGTGACCGATCACGGAGGCTGCCCGCGATGCACATTCCGGGGTGATTCCCCCCACCACCCGCGGCGTCTCCCGCTGCAGGTGGTCCGTGTTGCCCGGATCAATCCGTTCCGGGCTGAACGCGACGAAAACATCCGAGCCCACGCGCAGGCCCCGTTGTTCCAACGGCTCAGCCAGCAGTTCCCGCGTGGTCCCGGCGTAGGTCGTCGACGTCAGGATCACCGTCTGTCCCGGCCGCGCATGAGCGACGACGCTCTCACATGCCCCGCGCAGCGCACCGAGGTCCGGGGCGTAGTCGCCATCAACGGGCGTCGGTACGCAGATGATCACCGCGTCCGCGTCCGCCATGGCCGAAGGGTCGCAGGTCAGCTCCAGCGATTCATCGTCCAGCGCCGCATCCAGCCGGGCCCGGTCCGGGTCGGACAGGTCGGCCTCCCCCGCCGCGATCTCCCGCAGGCGCTCCGGGTTCGCATCGATCCCGATGATCCGGCCGCACCGTCCGTGCAACGCCGCCGCGGTCGGCAGCCCCACGTAGCCCAGCCCCACGATCGCCGCCGACCACGCACCAGCGCCATTGCCCCCCGCCGGCCCCGGCCCGGGCTCTGTCCCCGGTGCCTCGAAAAGCACCAGCCTGCCCTTCAGTTGATGCTCCCTGCCATTCACCGCAAGCGACAGCGTGCCGTTGGCCATTGCGAACTTTTCCTCTCGGTCAATTGAAATTCCTAGGACTTGACGGAATTCACGGCCGTTCCAGCTCCGCCGTTGCGATGAATGTGAGTAGCTCTCCGCGGAAACCTGCCGTGTGCGGCGCCTTCACGCATGTCTCCCTCGCCACGCGATGTAGCTTCTGTAGATGTGCCGTTTGACCGCCATGCGGGCGGCGCCGTCTTGCTGCCCGACGTAGGTCCGGGGCAGCGCCATCAGCCCGATGTCAGCTTGTGACGCGTCCACGGCGCAGGCGTAGTCATAGCCCGCGTCGCTGACGGCGCGCCGTGCCCCGGCGTCCATGGACCCGAACGGATAGGCGAATCCGCGGATTTCGGCACCCACCAGCGCGGCAAGCGCCGCCCTGCTCGCGCCGACCTCGGCCGCCAGTTGCTCTGCGCTCGCGCCCGCCAGCCGTACGTGCGTGGAGCTGTGCGAGCCGATCTCGATGCCCGCCGCGGCGAGCTTTCCGACCTCCTCGGCGGACATCAGCGGCCAGGCTGGCCCTTCGTCCCAGTCGTTGGTGCCGCCCAGCCGGCCGGATATGACGAACGCAGTCGCCCCGAAACCCCGGCGCTGGAGTTGCGGCAGCGCTGCCTCGAGTACGTTGACGTACCCGTCGTCGAAGGTAATGCCCACCATGCCGCGCTGGCGGCCGGCCCGCATCGCGTCGACGAGCGTCCCGACACTGACCCCCTGCAGCCCGTGGCGCTCGAGCCAGGCCATCTGCTCGGCGAAGCGGCTCGGCGTCACGCACAGCTTGTTCGGGTCCTCGGCCACCTCCGCCACGCCGTGGTACATCAGGATCTGCGGCACGTCGCGCAGGCGCGGCCAGCCGTCCCGCGGCCCGGAGCGGCCGCGCGCGACGCGCGAGGCGCTCATCGCCGACCGCCCGGGCGCCGGAAGGTCGCCGCCAGCGTCCGCGCCAGGATGACCACGTCCAGCCAGGGCGACCAGTACTCGATGTACTGGTTGTCGAACCGGGCGCGATCGACGATCGAGGTGTCGCCGTGCAGCCCGTGGACCTGGGCCCATCCCGTCATGCCGGCCGGCATCCGGCTCCGGTCGCTGTACCTCGGCATCTCACGGCCGAACCGCTCGGCGAAGTACGGCCGCTCGGGCCTCGGCCCCACCAGGGACATCTCGCCGCGCAGCACGTTCACTAGCTGCGGCAGCTCGTCGAGGTGAGTAACGCGCAGCCACCGGCCCAGCGCGCTGCACTGCTGCACCGGAATGGTCCAGGAGGTGTCCGGGTCGCCGTTGTCGCTGAGCGTGCGCAGTTTGAGGATCGTCGCGCTACGGCCGTCGCCGGTGACCCTGGCCTGGCGGAACAGCGGCGACTGGCCGGATTGCAGCCTGATCGCGATCGCCAGGACCAGGAGCAACGGCGCAGCGGCGACGAGGAGGATGGCGGCGGCGGCGGCGTCGAAAGCCCGCTTCAGCCGCAGGCCCGCGGGCACGTGGCCAAGCCGTCGCAGCGGGATGAGCGGGATGCCCCAGATCTCGTCCAGGCAAGAGCGCGGCACCGCCGCCCCCAGCTCGTAGAGCCGCGGCACCACGCAGACGTCAACCCGCAGCAGCCGGCTGGCGCGCAGCACGCTGACCAGATCCTCGTCTTGCCACGCGGTGTGGCAGACGATGACCCGGCGGATGCGCAGCCTCGTGACTACCTCCGTGAGGTCTTCCGGACCGCCCAGAAACGGCAGCGCCAGGTCACGGCGCGGCGGGCAGCCGTCGAGGTGGCCCAGCGGCCGGAGCCCAAGCTCCGGGTGCGCGCACATCAGCTCCCCTATGTACGCGCCGAGCGCCCCGGCGCCGACCACCAGGGCGGGCTCGGTGAGTCGCCCGCGCCGGTGCGCGGCGCGCAAGGCCGCATAGGCGGCAGACCGGCAAACGATCACGAGTACGGCGGAGCACAGCCCGAGCGCTGCCGCGGTGCCCGCGGGCAGCCAGGGCAGGAGGAACAGCAGCGGCAGCGCAGCCGCGGTCAGGATCCGCCCGGCCTGATCGGATACCCGCAGGCAGATCCGCAGCCGGTACTGCCCGTCGGCCGCCAGCAGGGCGATCACCGCGAGCGCGTACAGGGCGGATGGCAGGCCGACCCGCCCCGTCACGCCGAGGGCCGCCGCGAGCGCGACAAGGTCAGCCAGCGGAAGCGCGGCCGCGAGCGCGAGCCGGCTGGCACGCCCGGCGGAATCCTGCGTCGCCGTCAGGTCCCGTCCCGGTGCCGCACCGGAGCGCGCGGCCGTCGGCAGGCGCTCGTCTGCCGCCGGCCGGTACTCGGCGTGCTCTAGGGCCATTACCGGCCCGCTGTCACGGCCGCCGGGGACCGGCTGACCGCGCTGCCAGCCAGCTGGCGTGCCACGGTGGTGGCGGCGTGCTCGGAGCCGAATACGAAGCGCATGACCGGTCCCATGGTCGGGGCCACGGCGGGGCCGATGACGTACAGGCCGGGGATGGAGGTCTGGTAGTCGCGGCCGACCACGGAGCTGCCGGTGCCGGCCACCGTCTTCAGGCCGGAGCGGACCTGGGTGCCGAGGAAGGACAGCCGGGCCAGGTCGGTGCGGTAGCCCGTGCCCGCGATCACGTGGTCGGCGGCCAGCTCGCGGGTGGATCCGTCGGACCCGGCCAGCCCCAGGCGCACGCCGTCGCCATCCGCCTTCGCCGACGTGACCGACAGGCCGGTCAGGGTCGGGAACTGCCCCTCTACCCGGGTGCGCAGCCAGCTGGCCCCGGCCGGCCCGAGCGCGGTCCGCGCCCGGTACACCCGGGTGGACCGCGGCAGGTGCCGGAACCAGTCCGGGTGGTTGGAGTAGAACCAGGTGGCCCAGCCCGAGCCGAGCCCGGACTCGGGCTCCCGGAGCCGCTGCAGCGGCGGGCGCTCGGGGTTCAGCGGCACGCCGTTCCAGCGGATCTTGTCCTTCCTGGCCACCAGCGTCACCTTGGCCCCGTTTTCGTGCAGCAGCGCCGCCGACTCCAGCGCGGACTGGCCGGCGCCGACCACGACGACATCGCGGTCACGGAAGACGGACAGGTCGGTGTGGGCCGAGGCGTGCGTGCACACGGTGTCGGGCAGCGCGGACAGCGGCCCGGGAACGTACGCGAAGTGCTCGACGCCGATGGCCACGACCACCTTGCGCGCCCGCACCTGCTCGGAGTTGGCCAGGCTGAGCTCGAACCCGCCGTCGCGCCGGGCCACGTCGGTGACCAGCACCTCCTCGATGTCCGGGACGAGCTCGGCCCGGAACCACTGGCCGTAGGCGACGAAGGTGTCCAGCGGCACCGGCAGGCCGTAGCTGGCGTAGGGGCGTCCGGTGGCCTGGCAGAAGGCCTCCAGCGTGTGCGTGCCGTCGGGGTCCGACAGGTTCGACGCGAACCCCTGGGATTTCAGGAACATGCCCTCGGGCATGAAGGCCCGCCACAGCTGCATCGGCAGGCCGAACTGGCGGACGCTCACGCCCGCCTTGCGCAGGTGCGCCCCGAGCGACAGTCCGTAGGGACCAGCCCCGACAATCGCCACCTCGACGGCATCGCTCATACTTTCGTCTCCTCCTTGCGCGGTCGCGGCCCCGCTGACCGCGTGGTCTGTATCTGGGTACTCACCGGGGTACTCACCGGGGTGACCGGCTTCCGGCCGGCCCGGGCCGCGGCCCGGCCGCCGGAGTAACGGATATCGGTACTGGAGGCCCGGCCCTGGGGCAGGGCCAGCCGGCGCGTGGCCATGCGCCAGCCCATGCGCAGGCACATCAGGCCGAACGGCCGCAGGTCGTCCCGGGCGAACCAGGCGGCCTCGTCCACGGCGCGCAGCGTCGTCAGCCAGGACCTCAGCCCCAGCTCGCCGCGGCGCCAGTAGCTGAACGCGGCGATCGGGTCGTAGTTCTCCACCACGAACCGGCGCGTCACCTGATCGCCCGCCGAAACCGTCTGGCCGGTCAGGTCGAGGTAGCACGCCGTGGCCACGTCGATCCCAGCGGCGTCGCGGAACAGCCGGAACTGCGCGCCGATCCGGGGGTTGAAGTCCAGCAGCTTGTACTGGTCGTCCCTGGCGTCGAAGCGGATGTCGAGGTCGAGGATCCCCTGGTAGCCCAGCTGCTTGAGCAGCCCGGTGATCTCCGCGGCCAGCCGCTCGTTGGGGGTGGACCGGCCCAGGCAGGTCAGCCCGGCATGCGCCGGGTAGGAGCGTTCCTTGACGCCGGTGAAGGCCGGCCGGCACGTCGAACTGCCGTCGCAGTACCCGTGGAAGAACCAGTCCTGCCCGGGGCCGCCGGGGATGAACTCCTGCAGCATCAGCCCGGCGCCAGCCTGGGCGCAGGCCCGGTAGGTGTCGTCGAGCTCCCCGGCGCCGGTCATGATCGAGGTGCTGCGCAGCCTCCCGTGGCCGTTGCTCCACGGCGTGGTCAGCTTGGCGATCAGCGGGAATCCCGCGACGGCGGCGAACTCGCGGACGGCCTCGAGCGACTCCGGTACCGCGGCCCGGGGGCAGGGCACGCCGAGCTCGCGGCAGAGCTGGTAGAGGGAGTACTTGCCCGCGACCCGCCGCGGGAGATCCCGCGGCGGGTCGGGGAACAAGAACCGGTCCCGCAGGACCTCGCCCTGCTCGGCCAGGAAGATCGCCCCCGCGTCGTCGGTCGGCAGCAGCACGGCCGGCTGGCCGATCCGCTCGGACAGCCGCAGCAGGCCGCTGCGGACCCGCTCGGCGTCGTCCGGGTTCGGCTGCCAGAAGCAGCGGCCCTGGAGGTAACGGGAACTGGCCGCGGGAGCCCACGGGCCCTCGTGCACGCCGTAGACCGGCACGCCCATGCGCCCCAGGCTGCGGATCACGCCGAGACCGCCGTGGTGCATGACGTTCGGATCGAACTTCAGCACCACGGCTGGCGTGGTGTCAGGCACTCTCGATTCCCCCTGATGGTGTGGCGAGCAGGGCCGAGGGCGGCCGTGCGGGAAAACTGTGCCAGATGCGCCAGCGAAGCACATCCGTCATCAGGGTGAGGAAATCTACCCACAGCGGCTGAGCATGAGCACTGAGCACCTGCGTGACGCACGCAATCGCCTGCTACGCAGGCGATCCCGGGCCCGGGCGCCGCCGGGCGGCTAGGGCACGGCGATCATTCGACGGTGACCGATTTAGCCAGGTTTCGCGGCTGGTCCACGTCGTGCCCCTTGGCCGCCGCGAGCTCGCACGCGAACACCTGCAGCGGGACCGTGGTGACCAGCGGCTGCAGCAGCGTCGCCGTGGCGGGCACCTCGATCAGGGTGTCGGCGTACGGCGCGACCTTGTCGTCACCCTGCCCGGCGATCACGATGGTGCGCGCCCCGCGCGCCCTGATCTCCTGGATGTTCGACACGATCTTGTCGTGCAGGACCGAGCGGCCGTCCGCG
>Ga0187783_10001567_pt1 | contig 16913 bp, 13 predicted proteins | sample 1015_SJ02_MP02_2_FD_132471 | JGI IMG/M metagenome (GOLD analysis project Ga0187783, IMG submission 132471) | Tropical peat soil microbial communities from peatlands in Department of Meta, Colombia - 1015_SJ02_MP02_20_MG | ecosystem: Environmental > Terrestrial > Soil > Wetlands > Peat | place... | reverse complement strand
GGATGTGGCCGGGTGTGGCCGGTCTCGCGTTCGCGGGCGCGACGGCGCGATCTTCTGCCGGGTACGAGCGAACGACCGCCGTCTGCCCATGACCGCCGGTCCCGCCCGGCCCGTCGCGACTAGGCTTGGTCCGTGATCCGCTACGTCAGCCGCGAGGACTGGAGTGGGTGGAGGGTCCTGTGGGAGGGATACCTGCGCTTCTACCGGGAAGAGCTGGCGGAAGAGGTGAGCCGCCATACCTTCGAGCGGCTCTGCGACCAGCGTGACAACATGTTCGGCCTTGTCGCCGAGACCGATGACGGCGAGCTCGCCGGCATCGCGAATGCGCTGGTCCACCCGACGACCTGGAGCCGAGCTGGCTACTGCTATCTCGAGGACCTGTTCGTGGCGCGGGAATCGAGAGGATCGGGGTCGGGGAAGGCTCTGATCGAAGCCGTCGTGGCCGAAGCGCGCCGCCGCGGCGCCGTGAAGGTTTACTGGCACACTCAGGAGTTCAACGGGCCGGCGCGGTCCCTGTACGACCTCCTGGCCAAACGCGTCTCCTTCGTTGTCTACGAACGTGACCTCTAGCCCGGTTTGTTCGTCGGCCTCATCGCCTCCGCGCTGCGCGCCCGCGGTCGCTGACCGGGCAGGCGGCGCATAATACTGAGGTCCGCCGCCGCCTCCTCAGTAGCTGATGAGTGTTTCACCCGGCAAGCGGCGCACCAGCCGCGCCTCCCTGCCCACGATTGGCGCCCGGGTGTTCCTGCTGGCCCCTGGCGCGGACGTAGCGTGCGCGGATGAGTTCTTCGCGGCTGACGGTGCGTTTGCGGTCAGTGGTGCTCGATTGCCCGGATCCAACCGCTCTGGCGTTGTTTTACGCCGGCCTGCTGGGCGGCCGGGCGGACACCGCTGACCGGGAGTGGTGCGAGGTGTTCCTGGGGGAAGCGTCGGTCAAGTTGGCGTTCCAGCGTGTCGATCTGTACCTAGCGCCGCAATGGCCGGATGGGGTTCCGCAGCAGGTGCATCTGGACCTCACCGTGTCAGAACTTGACGTGGCGAATGCCCGGGCGGTGGCGTTGGGGGCGGCGGTGCTGACCGGTCCGGTAGAGGAGGGGGGCGGGGCGTTCATCGTGCATGCCGATCCCGCCGGGCATCCGTTCTGCCTGTTCGCCGAACGGCCCGATCCGCGTCCGTAGAGCTTCCCGGGATTTCAAGTAAGGCCCTATTAGCTTGCCTCGCTATCCGAACGTCTCAGCGGGCGTGGCCGGGCGGGGGAGCTCTGGTGATGGCTATGTCTTCGGTGCCTGGGTAGTGCCCGGGCATGGCTGATGCCGGTGACCTGGCTGGTCACCTGGAACTTGCTGCAGTGAACGCCCGCAGGGCCCGGACTGTGCGGCTGGGTGTGGTGTCGCTGTGCCTGGTGCAGTTCGTCGATGTTCTCGGGGTGACCGTCGTGGTGACGGCGCTGCCGGCGATGCTGGCGGACCTGCGGGCGCCGGCGGATGCCGCGAGCTTGATCTCTGCTGGCTATGCCATGTTCTTCGGCGGGCTGCTGATGTTCGGCGCGCGGCTGGGGGACCGGTTCGGCCACCGGCGCATCATCATGACCGGCCTGGCGATCTTCACGGTGGCCGCTGTCGTGGGGGCGACGGCGACGTCGGCGGCGGTACTGACGGCAGCCAGGTGCCTGCAAGGCGGCGCCGCGGCGCTGTCGGTGCCGTCGGCGTTGCGGCTGCTGACCACGATCACCACCGACGGGCCGCAGCGTGAGAAGGCGATCGCGGCCTGGAGCGCGTCGGGGGCGGCCGCGGGCGCGAGCGGGTTTGTCGTCGGCGGCGTGGTGACCTATCTAGTGGGCTGGCGGGCGGTGTTCTGGGCCTACCTTCCCCTGGCCGTGCTGCTGGCCGCCGCCATCAGGCGGGCCGTGCCGCCCGATCGGGGGGTTGACCGGTCGGTCCGGCTCAGCGTGCCCAGCGTCAGCACCTTCACGGGCGCGGTGATGGCGTTCGTGGTGGCGACGACGCTGCTGCCCCAGCCTGGTCAGGCAGCGGCGGGCGGCGCGCTGCTGATGGTGGCGGCCGTCCTGGCGGGCGCGTTCATCGTCATCGACCGGCGCTCGGCGGCACCGCTGCTGCCCAGCGCGGTGCTGGGCGCGCGGCCGTTGCGGCAGGGTGCGGCTGGTGCGCTGCTGAACACGCTGACCACCAGCTCGGCCATCACGCTGGCGACGCTGTACTTGCAGAACACCCGCGGGCACAGCCCGCTGGTGGCCGGGCTCATGCTGGTGCCGTTCAGCCTCGCCGTCATCGTCGGCGCCGCATTGGCCGCTCCCGCGCTGGCCCGGTGGCCTGCGCAGCGCCTGATCTGCGCCGGTCTGGCGACCATCGCCGTCTGCGACGCCGCGCTCATCCCGGCGGCCAGCACCGCGTGGGCGCTGCCGGCCTGCGTCGCGGCCGGCGGCGCCGGTATCGGCCTGTCCTCGGTGGCCGCGACCAGGCTGGGCACCAGCGTCCCGGTCGCCGCCCGAGGCACCGCCTCCGGAATCATCAACACCGCTGCGCAACTGGGCACCACCCTGGGCATCGCCACCCTGCTGCTTATCGCTGCGCTGAGCACCGGCATCCCCGAGCCTGGATCGCCGGTCCCTGTGATCGCCTGGGGGATCGCCGCGCTGATCAGCCTTACCGGCGCGGTCATCTTCGGCCTTCGCAGCACCAATGACGCAACTGCCCTCCGCCCCACCACTGGTGACAGGGAGGCCGCAGCCCACGGGCAGAGACCACACAAGGCGTGAGCCAGGATCCCTGATCGAAACGCTGCCGGGGGAGCACATACGCCGACCGAGACTCGTGAACGGTAACGCGGACGCGGAGTTCCCGAGATTCCAAATAAAGCCTATTAACGTGCCGCCTGCCCGGCGGGCTCACGCCGGGGGGCCAGCCGCGCCGATGATCACCTGCCGAATCCGCGGTCCGTACGCGTCCAGATCTGATTCTGGGCCGAGTGCCCGGCCCTCGGTATTGGTGAACACCGGCGCAACTGGGATGAGGGCAGCGGACGTGGTGGTCATCGGGCACCTCCCGGGTCGGGCTGAGACCGGGAGGCTGGGCCCGCCGTGGTCCCAGCGACGATGATTCACCTCACCGTTAGACCCGGCCGCGCGACCACGCAACGTCACGCGGAGCTACCCGACCGACGTAGGGCCCTCTCCGAATGAGCACGCCGGATCGCCGAATCGGCGTGCAGCCGCATCTGAGTTCCTTGTTGTTGTCTGGTATACCGATCACCCGGTTATGCGCCGGAATGCCGAGCTGACGGCCGGGACGCACGCGGCGACCGCCCCAGAAGCCGAGCTAACCCCGCGGACTGCCCGGGCGCCCAGACAGGCCAACACTCATCGCGCCGCGACCTGGGCGGGGCGGATGTTCTGGTTGAAGCGGAACCGGTTGGCGGGGTCGTAGTGCGCCTTGACGGCGGCCAGCCTCGCGTAGGTCTCGGCCGGGTAGGACGCGCGTGCCTTGTCGCCGTCGCCCTCGCCGGTGAAGTTGACATACATCTGACCTGCCCCGAACCTGGCCATCGAGTCGCGCGTATCGCGGGCCCATGCGCGGTTGGCCTCGAATCCCTCCGCGGTGGGTGTGCGCGCGATGCAGTTGATGAGATACGGCGCCTGCCGCTGGCTGAACGCCGTCGCGCTGGGCGCCTTCCGCGCCATCACCCCGCCGAGTTGATGGACATGCAGTTCGCAGGCGGCGGGGAGCCCTGCGGAGCGCCGGTGGGCATCGGCAAATGTCTCGACGGCCGGGTCGGGAAGCTCGTCAAGGAAGGCCGAGGTGAAGTAATTTGCCGCGCCCCCCGCGTACATCGGATCGACGAGCTGCTGCAAGGCCGCGTACGGGATCGGGCCGAGCAGGTCGACCAGCGGGGTGCCCAGGGCCCGCAGCGGACGGACGACTTCCTCGCCCTCCTGCAGGGGGCCCGCCCAGCACACGGATACGATAACGATCTTCGTGCCGTGCAGGTCTTCCGGCAGGAACGGCGCGGGCGGGGCGGTCGTCAGGTCGATCAGCGTGGTGAGCTCGTCGGGGGCACCGGCAACGGCGTCCCGCCAGCCGGCCAGCACCTCGGCCGCGTGGTCTCCGGGGTAGAAGACGGGACCACCCAGGACGGTGGGTCCGACCGGATGCAACGCAAGCTCCAGCTCGGTGACCACACCGAAGTTCCCGCCGCCACCCTTCAGCGCCCAGAACAGGTCAGCGTTCTGGTCTTCGCTCGCCCGCACCAGCTCACCTTCGGCGGTCACCATTTCGGCGGACAGCAGGTTGTCGCACGTCAGTCCGTACTTGCGGACGAGGTGGCCGATGCCGCCGCCCAGCGTGAACCCGCCGATCCCGGTCGAGGAAACCAGGCCGCCGGTGGTGGCCAGGCCGTGTGCTTGGGTCTCGTGGTCGAATCGCCGCCACGTCGTGCCGCCCTGCGCGAGTGCCCGCCGGTTACGCGGGTCTGCGCGTACTGCCGTCATCTCCGATAGATCGAGCACGACACCGCCGTCGCAGGTGGAGAACCCGGCCACGCTGTGCGCGCCGCCGCGGATCGCCACCGGCAGTCCTTCACTGCAGGCGAACTGGACCCCGCTGATGACGTCGGCGACTCCGGAACAGCGCAGAACAAGCGCGGGATGCATGTCGATCGCGCCGTTCCAGACCTGCCGGGCGTTCTCGTAGCCGGGATCACCAGGGGAGATCACCGGGCCGAGCATCCGGGTCCGGAGTTCGGCCAGCGTCGCCTCACCGAGGACGCGCGGGCTTTCCGATGTCATCGCCTCCATGTCCGTTACCTCCCAGCGGTAAGAAGCCGACGACCGGACCCTATGGCCGGGGACTTTGCATCTGCTTAGCGCTGCTCACCGGCACCGAGCCGGCGGCCCAAGTCGGCGGCAGCCGCCAGGCCACGCCCCTCGCCGATTTGCTCAAAACAGCCCCGCGCAGCTGCGAGCGCCGCCAACGCTGCCGCGACCTCCCCCGACATCTCGCGCAGGCCCGCGAGCAGCATGTGCTGCCAGCCAAGACTGGGGGTCGCGCGCAGCGCCAGTGCCTGCTCGATCAGGCCGATGGCCTGGCCCGGACGGCCGGTGAGGACCTCGGCCACAGCCAGGTTGTTCAGGGCGCCAGCGTGGCCAGTACGATCTCCAGACCGGTCCAGCATGCGGCATGCTTCCCGGCCGAGCGCGCGTGCTCGCTGGCCGTCACCGAGTGCCGCCTCCGCGAGCGCGACGCCGGTCAGTGCGATGGCGGTGCCGCGCTGGTCGGGGATTTCCGCCCGCAGGTCTGCAGCCGACCGGAAGGATTGCCTGGCAGCAGCGGGGTCGCCGCGGCTGCGGAGCAGGTGCCCGCGTTGCGTCAGGATGTGTGCCTGGCCGGTACGGTCCCCCAGCGACTCGAATATCCGCAGGGCCTGGTCAAGCATCACCCCCGCCTCGTCGAAGCGTCCGCCCATCCGGGCCGCCAGTGCCTGGGTGGCCAGGATGTAGCCGCGGCTCTGCGCCGCGCCAACACGCCGGCCGGCCAGGATGGTCTCCTCGAAGACGGGAAACAACAGGTCATCGATGGAATCAACCGACCAGCCCGGGGTGCACACCGTAAAGAAGGGCGGTGCGTCGGGCGGCACGCGGTCCAGGGCACTCAGCGAGTTGTCGAGCACGGCCTGCGCCGCGGAAGTTGCGCCGCGGAATAGCGCCATCACAGCCCGCAGGTGCTCGTGCGAAACCCGTACGCCGGCCGTGTCGCGGGCCGCGGTGCCCGCCTCGTTGGAGAGCCGGGCCGCGTCGTCCCACTCGCCTGCCATCCAGGCGAGCATGGACTGCTGGTGAAGCGCCTCGGCCGTCGAGCCGGGATCGCCGAGGTCGCGCCCGAGGGCCGTGATCTCGGCGCCGATGGCGGGGCCACGCCACGGTCGGCCCAGCCGGACCTCCAGCACGGCGGTCGCGAATAGCGCCCGGGCCCGCAGCGGCGATGGCGCTGGGCAGGCGTCCAGCGCTTGAGCCAGCCATCGCAGTGCCTCGGCGTGCAGCCCGCGCGCCATCCACGAGCGCCACGTCGCAACCGCCATCACCAGCGCACGGTCTGGCATCTGACGCAATGACGTCGACAGCGCCGCCCGCAGGTTCCCGGCTTCGACCGCGAACCATGGGCTCGGCTCACCAACCACGCCATCGCCAAGGTCAGGGTCTTCAGACTCCGCCCGGCTGGCGTACCACAGGGCATGCCGGCGCTGGCGGCAGGCCAGCTCCCCCGACAAGGCAAGACAGCCGGCCGCGTACTGCCGGATGACCTCCAGCAGCCGAAAACGGCCCCGGTCGCCGCTGGTCTCCACGGTAACCAGGGACTTGTCCACCAGCCGTGACACCACCACGGCGACCGGTTCGGACAACCCGCCCGCACACACCTGCTCAGCCGCGTCGAGGGTGAACCCGCCGGCGAACACCGACAGCCGGCGAAACACCGTACGCTCCTCATCCGCCAGCAGGTCATGGCTCCAATCCAGCGTGGCCGCCAAGGTAGCCTGCCGGTCCGGCACGCCACGGATCCGTCCAGCCAGCGTGGCCAGCGCGTCATCCAGCCGGTCGGCCAGCTCCGCGGCCGCCAGATGCGCGATCCTGGAAGCGGCCAGCTCCAGCGCCAGCGGCATGCCGTCGAGGCGCAGACAGATGCGCGCGACCGGCAGGGCAGTCGCAGAGTCGAGCCGGAACGCCGGTGATGCGTTTCCCGCGCGCTCGACAAACAGCTGGACAGAGTCCAGGCGCGCCAGTCGTGCCGGGTCGGCGGGAAGCCGCAGGTCCGGCAGCTCAAGAGACGGGACCCGCCAGACCACCTCGCCCGGCAGGCGCAACGGCTCGCGGCCAGTGGCCAGCACAGTCACGCCCTCACAGCGCCCAACCAGCGCCATAGCGAATTCGGCACAGGCCCCGAGCAGATGCTCGCAGTTGTCGAGCAGCACTACCATGCTCCGGTCAGCAAGCTGCTCCACAACGGCCGCCGTGGTGGGCCGGGCGCCGGTCAGCGCAAGGCCAACAGATGCCGCGGCAGCCGCCGGTACCAGCCGCCCGTCCTGGACCCCCGACAGGTCAACGAGCCACACTCCGTCGGGGACCGCGCCGGCGCTCGCCAGCCGCCGCGCGACCTCGATCGCCAGCCGGGTCTTGCCGGCGCCGCCCGGCCCGCTCAGTGTCAGCAGCCGCGTGCGGCCGGCGAGGGCGAGCAATTCGGCGATCTCCCGCCGGCGCCCGATGAAGCTGGTCACCCCGGCCGGGAGATTGGAGACCACTGCCGGGCCAGCGGAACTCTGCCCAGCGAGAATCCGCCGGTAAAGACTCAGCGTCGCCGCCTCCGGAGCCGCCGCATACTCCTCGTCCAGCACCCGGCACAGGCGCTCGTAGACCTCGAGCGCATCCCACCGGCGCCCGGCCTGGTCCAGCGCCTCCATGAGCACCCGGTGCAGCGGTTCGTCGGTCGGGCGGTCTGCGGCCAAAGGCGCGAGCAAAGCGACCGCCTCTTCGGGTCTTCGGCGCTCCAGCAGGGCGCGGGCTTGCCCGGCCGTCAGCGCCTCATGCAAAGCCGCCAGTCGTTCGCGATGGGGTATCGCCCAGTCGGCGTAGCGGTCCTCCGGCAAAAGCTCACCAGCGTAGAGCTTCAGGGCGGCCCCACAATCCTCGACAGAACCAGAACGCAGCGCTCGCCGCGCCGCCGCCGCGAACACCTCGGCATCGACGATGAGGTCACCGTCGGGCCACAAGATCACGATGTCGTCCCGCAGGCACAGCGCGTCAGCTGAAGGCGAACGATCCGATGCCAGCGCCCGCCGCGCCGCATGCAGCACCTGGTGCAGATTGTTCGCCGCGGCGGCAGGATCCAGCCCGGGCCAGAGCACCCCGGCAAGCACATCACGGTGAGCCCGGTGGCCGTCGGCGAGAGCCAGCAGCTTGACCAGCGTCTTGGACTTGCGCAGCCGCCACGAGCTAGGAACCGCGCGGCTGCCGACACGAACACCGAAGCCGCCCAGCAGCGCCACATGCAGCGTGCCGGAACCACCCGCCACATCCACACCGCGGTCGCCTGTCATACGCGGAGTCTCCGCCCGCAAGGTCGCGCTTGCCAATCCTGCGTACCCGTGAAGCGGCCCGCCCAGACCGCCCGCACCCACGCACGCCCGAGGGAGCCTGTCACGCCGAGGGCTTCATCCGGAGATACACACCACAAGCGCGCAAAGCCATAAAGACTGCACCCGCGCGGAACAACGCGTTCTGCGGTCCCGCCGGAATCTCCGACCTTGAGGTTCACCCACCTGCAGTTCGAGGCGCTGCTCACCGCAGCCCGCGAATCGCCGAACCCGTGCGACTTCGCCCTGGTGGCCATGGCCGCGCTGCTCGGCTTGCGAATCTCCGAAGCCGCCGGGGCCCACATCCCCGGCCTCGGCGAAGAACACGGCCACCGGGTGCTGTGCGTATGCGGCAAAGGCACCAAGGTCGTCCTGATCCCGCTCCCGTCGGCGGTCGGGCGCGCCATCGACCGCGCAATCGGCACCCGTACCAACGGCCCGATCCTGCTCAACAGCCGCGGCGCCCGGAGGACCGCCACGCGGCCACTCGCCGCCTGCGGTGCCTGGCTGAATGTGTCGGCGTGCGGATCACCAGGCCACACCCGCACATGCTGCTAAACCGGCATTCCAGAAGTTCTGCTCGTAACCCGGAGGTAGCCAAGGGCTGGTCCAGGGCGCAGCGGTGGTCAGCATCTGATCGGGTGAGCGGCTGCGGAAGAAGGAGCGGATCTGCCGGAGCCGGGAGGGCCAGCTCACGGCGGTGTTCGCCACGTAGTTCTTTAGCGCCGCCCAGATCCGCTCGGCCGGGTTGTCGTGCGGGCTGTACCGGGCGCCGTACAGCAGCCCCAGCCGGGGGATGCTTCTCCAGGTAGGCGGTGACCGTGCGGACGTGGTGGATGCTGTCGTTATCGCAGATGACCACGATCGCTGGCGCCAGCGGGAACGCCCGGAGCACCTGGCCCAGGAGCGCGATGAAGTCCGCCGCGCAGCGGCGGCCCAGCCGGTACACCCACACGCCGGTGGTCACCTCGAGCGCCCCGAACACGGTGACCTGCCGGTTTTTGCCGGGGGTGGGAACCTTCGGCCGGGCCCAGCGCGGTGTCCAGCTGGCCCGCACATGCGGCAGCAGGTTCAGGTGCGTCTCGTCCTCGGCAAGTACCACCGCGCGGTGTGGCAGGTCGATCAGCCGGGCCACGATCCCGGCCACCACGTGGTCATGGTCCGGGTCGCCGCGGGCGGTCAGCTTGGGCCGCCGCCAGATCGCCACCAGCCGGACCCGCCGGTACAGGGTGCGCATGCTGACCTGCGGCCAGCCCAGATACGGTCGGATCCGCGGCAAGGTCCACGGCCCGGGGCGGGTCAGCAGCACGGCGATCCGCCCGGTCAGCCGCTGCCCGCCCAGCCGGGGCCGCCCGGACCGCGGCCGGTCCGCCAGTCCGCCATCCCCTCGCGGTTGAACCGGCTGATCCAGCGGCGCACGGTGGCGGGGTGGCAGTCCAGCAGCGCCGCGATCTGCCCGGCTGGTAAGCCGTGCGCCGATAGCAGCACCATCACCGTCCTCGCCGCCTCCCGCCAGCGGCCGTGCAGATCAGCCTCCAGCTGCTCGATCTCGCTTCCTGGACCTTTGGCGAATACGCTGACCGGGCGCATACTGATCACGACCTGGCCGGTGGCGGATGATGTGGCGACTTCGATCCAACCCCCGGTCGCGCTGTGGCCTGACCGGTTCCTGAACGCTGACATCAGGGAATGGGGCGCAGGCATGCTGGCTTGGCCGCGCCGACGGGCTGGTGCCGGATTCGTGAGGTGATGGGCATGCGGACGCGATCAGAGCCGACGCTCTCGCTGGTGAACCGGCACCGGGAGCGCGCGGCGCTGGATGGGCTTTTGGGGGATCTGCGGTCGGGGCGCGGGCGGGCGCTGGTGGTGCGCGGCGAGGCGGGGGTGGGCAAGTCCGCGCTGCTGGAGTACGCGGCCGGGGCGGCGGCGGAGATGCGGGTGACCCGGGCCACGGGGGTGGAATCGGAGATGGAGCTGGCGTTCGCCGGCGTGCATCTGCTGTGCGTGCCGCTGCTGGATCGCCTGGAGCGGCTGCCCGCTCCGCAGCGTGACGCGCTGGGGGTCGCGTTCGGGCTGCGCGGCGGGAGTGCGCCGGACCGGTTCCTGGTCGGGCTGGCGGTGCTGACCCTGCTGTCGGAGGTGGCGGGAGAGCGGCCGCTGCTGTGCCTGGTCGATGATGCGCAGTGGCTGGACCGGGCGTCCGCGGTGGTGCTGGCGTTCGTGGCGCGGCGGCTGCTGGCCGACCCCGTGGGGCTGGTGTTCGCCGCGCGTGACCCGGGCCAGGACCTTGCGGGGCTGCCGGACCTGGAGGTCGAGGGCCTGCGGGAGGAGGATGCGCGCGGGCTGTTGCGCTCGGTGGTCCGGGTCCGGCTCGATGAGCGGGTCCGGGACCGGATCCTGGCCGAGACCCAGGGCAACCCGCTGGCGTTGCTGGAGTTGCCGCGCGGGCTGAGCCCGGCGCAGCTGGCGGGCGGGTTCGGGCTGACCGGTGCGCAGGGGCTCCCCGGGCGGATCGAGCAGAGCTTCCGGTCCAGGCTGGAGGCGCTGCCCGCCGACACGCGCTTGCTGCTCCTGGTCGCCGCGGCCGAACCGGTCGGCGACCCGGTGCTGGTCCGGGCGGCTGCCGGGCGGCTGGGGATCCCGGCCTCGGCGGCCGAGGCCGCCGAGGCGGACGGGCTGGTGGAGATCGGCACGCAGGTGCGGTTCCGGCATCCGCTGGTGCGGTCGGCGGTGTACCGGTCGGCCGCGCTGCCGGACCGCCGGGCGGTGCACCTGGCGCTGGCCGAGGTGACCGATCGCGACCTGGATCCTGATCGGCGGGCGTGGCATCTGGCGGCGGCCGCGGCCGGGCCCGATGAGCAGGTCGCCGCCGAACTGGAGCGGTCGGCGGGCCGGGCGCGGGCCCGGGGCTGCGTGGCCGCGGCGTCGGTGTGCTTGCAGCGGGCGGTCGCGCTGACGGCCGAGCCCGGGCCGCGGGCCGGGCGCGCGCTGGCGGCCGCGTACGCGAATCTGCAGGCGGGCTCATTTGACGCGGCTCTGGAGCTGGTGGCCACGGCGGAAGCCGGCCCGCTGGATGACCTGCAACGTGCCCAGGCCGGCCTGCTCCGCGGGCAGGTCGCGTTCGCGGCTAACGCGGGCAGCGAAGCCCCGGCAATGCTGCTGCGGGCGGCACGGCAGCTCGAGCCGCTGGATAGCGGGCTTGCCCGCCAGACCTACCTGGACGCGTGGGTCGCCGCAGAGTTCGCTGGCCAGTTCGCGCAAGCCGGCAGCCTGTACGAAGTGTCCCGGGCCGCCAGGTCCGCCCCGGCGCCCGCGGACCCTCCGGCTCCGCGCGATCTGCTGCTGGACGGCCTGGCCGTCCTGGGCACCGACGGACTCGCCACGGCGGCACCGATGTTGCGGCGGGCGGTACGCGTCTTCGCCGAGGGCGAGATCGCGCTGGAGGAGGGACTGCGCTGGGGCTGGACGGCCACGATCGCCCCGTGCGTGCTTTGGGACATGGAGAGCTATCAGTCGATTCTGCTCCGGCAGCTCCAGTCCGCCCGCGAGGCGGGCCTGCTCGCCCACCTTCCGGTCTATGTGAACGCGCTGGGGATATATGCAACTTTGTGCGGCGATTTTGCGGAAGCTGCGTCGCTGGTCGCGGAGGGTGAGGCGATCGCGGAGGCGACAGGGACCCGCTTCGCGCCGTACGCGGCCGTAATTCTCGCTAGCTTGCGAGGGTCGGAGGCTGATGCCACGCGGCTGATCGAGGTCGTGACGAAGGACGCGCGAGCTGCCAGGCAGGGCCTGGGGATCCAGTGGTGCCAGCTGGTATCGGCAATCCTGTACAACGGTCTCGGCCGCTACGAGCAGGCCCTGGAAGAGGCCCGGCAAGCCAGCGAGCAGGCGCCCGAATTGAATATCTCGGCGTGGGCCCATCCCGAGCTGATCGAGGCGGCCAGCAGAACCGGACAGGCCCAGGTCGCCGCCGACGCGCTCAAACAGCTGGCCGCGGCCGCCAGCGCCGCCCAAACCGACTGGGTGTCAGGGATCCACGCGCGGTCCCGGGCCCTGCTCAGCGACGGCGAGACCGCCGAGACCTCCTATCGCGAGGCGATCGAACGACTAGGCCGCACACCCCTTCGTCCCGAGCTGGCCCGGGCGCACCTGCTCTACGGGGAGTGGCTGCGCCGCGAGAGCCGCCGGGCCGACGCCCGCGCACAGCTACGCACCGCCCACGACATGTTCGCCGCGATCGGCATGGCGGCGTTCGCCGGCCGGGCCCGCGGCGAGCTGGCGGCCACCGGCGAGACCGCCCGCCAGCCCACCGCCGAAGCGCGCGACGCGCTCACCCCGCAAGAGGCCCAGATCGCCCGGCTGGCCCGCGACGGCCTGTCCAACCCGGAGATCGCCGCCCAGCTGTTCCTGTCCGTACGGACCATCGAATGGCACCTGCGCAAGGTATTCACCAAACTCCAGATCAGCTCCCGCATGCAACTCCACCGAGCGCTGCCCGACGACGCCAGTACCGGGCCGATGGCATGACCGGACGCCAGGATGGGGTCGGGTCGCCAGATTGGCCACCGGCCACTCCCACCCGCGACCGCCGTCACCGTCCGGCATACGGGGACACTACCCCACCCTACGGGCCAGCCTTGGTGCGTAATCCCCAATCGCGAGCAGCGAACCTGCAAGTCAGCGACCCGCGGAACCGATTAAGGCCAGAACGTGGCCATTAGTCAGGGATGATGTGGCAACTACGATCCAACCCCGGCGAGGCTGATGTCGACGCCCCGCAGCTGCCGCTCTCGCAGCAGGTTACGCGCAGAACATCTGGATAAGCGCTTAGGGAGACGCCCGGCATTGCCGAAAATAGTGCGTTGCCCAAGGCTCGTGGTTATCGGAAGCAGCGAATCCGTATGCATGGTGTCGTGATCGTCAGTTGAATCTCATACCAGGGCAACCGTGACCGTGCGCTTGGCCTGGGCCCTGCCGGAGTGAAGTAATCGGCCCTGACGGCGTGCCTGAGCATGCTGATCGACTTCAGCGGGTCACTCCCACGGGCGGTGGTGGGCCCAGCGACGTGACATGGATCAAGGCCCGAGGGATGCTGCTATCAGCACCACGGCGTATAGGCCGTTTGGAACTTAGTCGAGCCGCGGCTGATGTCTCTACGATGCGGAAGGAAGGGCCGGTGTTATGCCCAACAACCGTCGCGATGCGCTTCTTGCGGAGTACGGGGAAGTGTCGAGCAATTTCCGTATGCTCACTGACATCCGCTTCAAGCTGCTTGCGTTCCTGCCAGTCGCTGCTGGGGCCGCGGCAGCAGTCCTCGCCCGTGGGCACGCCACTACGCTCACGCTCGCTTTCTCGTTGTTCGGGCTGGTTGTCACGATTGGCCTGGTGACATACAACACGCGAAATGATCAGCTTTACGACACTCTTGTAGCTCGCGCGGCGGCTATCGAGCGGAACCTTGGTATCCCAGATGGCGCCTTCGCGAACCGCCCGCGACCATGGTTCCGGCCAGCGCAGGGTAGGTGGAAGGTTGATCACCGGACAGCAGTTTCCACGATCTACAAGGCCTCGATCGCCCTCTGGCTATTCGGTGCTCTGCATGCTGTCGTCGATATGGCTCAGCACACGCTTCCCCGGTGGATCAGCCTGACTTGGGCGGATGTCATCGCGCTCGTCGCCGCCGTGGGGCTGACCCTCCTGGGTAGCTGGCTTGTTGAGCGGGAAAGACAAGGGACGAGTGAGCGCTTGCGGAAAGCCGCGGCGGAGGCGGTTGACCTGGCAGAGAAGGTCGACATTGCCGGACTCGCCGGTAGCAAAGAGTTCCTCCTGGCGTGCCAGGAACTCATGGCCGGAGATGCGGATAAGATCGGGGCGCGTGTATGCTTCCTCTCTCAGCTCGGGCGGGAGCCGGATGCGATCGCGCACTACCTCACGCAGGGCGGCTCTAAGTGGACCGCGGCCCAGGTCGTGGCGGCTATAACCGATTTTGCTCCTGAGTGGTTGTACGACTGTGCAACCAGTCGGCGTCTTCCGGTCCAAGCTGGTGACCATCCGTAAGCCTGCCTGTTCGCGCTGTCGGCTTCCCCGACCTTTGCCTGCGAGGCCGCCGGGTGGGCCGTCGCGTGGGCGCGGTGGCACCGCGACGGCTGGTTCGCGGACCGGTGGGCCGAGGTCGATAACTATCTCACGTGGTCATCGAAAAGATCGTGCGGGAGGATGCCTGCCAGCAGACGCTGGCCACCAGGTGGCTGAACACTGCTGTCTGCCACTTCCTGCGGGCGGGGCGTTCAGCCGGAGAGGATTGCCGGGAGCCCGAACCGGAGCAAGGTGGCGGGGTCGAAGCGGGTCACGGCCGCGATCTGGGTACCCGACAGGGTGAGCACCAGCAGCCCGACCGTATAGAAACGGCCCGTCTGCGGGTCGCGGGCGTAGAAGCCGAAGGCGGGCTGGCCGTTGGCCCGGGCGGGGATCAGCCGGGCGGTCCAGCCGGGCCGGAACGCGGTCGCCCGCAGGAACCGGCCCGCCAGGTCGCGGCCCTGGTATTCCAGCGGCAGCGGCGGCATGGTCACCCAGACATCCTCGGTGAGCAACGCGACGATGCCGTCGACGTCGGCGGTCTCGAACGCCCTGGTCAGCCGGCTCACGAGTCGCTGTTCGGCGGCCGAGCCTGGCAGCGGGGCAGGCGCACGCTGGGCAGATGATCGCTGGTGGCGCTCCAGGGTCGCGCGGGCGCGCTTGAGCGCGCTGGTCACCGACTCCTGGCTGGTGCACAGGATGCGGGCGGCCTCGCTGGCATGAAACCCCAGCACGTCACGCAAGATGACGGCGGCACGCTGGCGCGGCGGCAGCAACTGCAGCGCGGTGATGAAGGCCAGCGACACCGACTCCATCGTCTCGTACCGGGCTTCCGGGCCCGGAGCGCTGTCGGCGAGCCCTTCCAGCAGAGTGTCCGGGTAGGGCTCCAGCCACAGCAGTTCACCCAGCCGGGTCGGCTCGGGCGGTTCGAGCCGCTGCATCCCCGCGGGCGGCTCGCTCACCGGCGGGCGGCGCCGAGCTGACCGCAGCGCATCCAGGCACCGGCTGGTCGCCACCCGGTAAAGCCAGGTCCGCAGCGACGCTCGTCCCTCGTACCCGGCCAGCCCCTGCCAGGCCGACAGCAACGCCTCCTGCAACGCATCCTCCGCGTCGGCCACCGACCCCAAAAACCGGTAGCAATACACCTGCAGCTCACGCCGGTACGGCTCAACAAGCTGGGCAAACGCCTCCCCGTCACCGACTTGTGCCCGGGCCAGCAACTCCGCCGTCACCCTGCCATCCTCCCATCGCCTGCTTCCTGCGGCGTGGTGCCAGATCAGCCCGATACAGACGACGGCGCGCACCGAAACTGGGCGCCCGCCAGCCGCCCAGTCTTCCCCGCCGCCCCCCGTCGGAACCAGCAGTACCGCAGTCCCGTACGAGCGAGAAGGAGAAACCCGATGTCCGCCCAGCCCGAAGCACCAACCGTCATCATCGCCCGCGCCCACGTCGAAGCCTGGAGCAACCACGACTTCGACACCGCCCGCGACATGCTCGCGCCCGACGTCCACGTCACCGCAACCTCCACCAGCCCCGCCCTCCCGCACACCGATCTCACCGGCGCTGACAGTTACATGGAGGGCCTGATCGCCTACGCGCAGCCGGTCGTGCCCGGCAGCGTGAAGGTGCTGGCCAGCACCGGGGATGACCGCAACGCGCTGCTGCTGCTCACCCTGACGATGGCGGGCGGCCCGTTCGGTGAGGGGACAACTGCACCCTGCGCACGGCTGTACCTGATCGACAACGGCAAGATCAAGACCGAGCAGGTCGTCTTCTACCTCGCCCAAGACTGACCAGGCGCCGGGCCGGGGCGGCACAGGCCCCGGCCCTCCCCGGCGTCACCCCTCCACACCCGAAGCCGCCCCAGGTCAGCCAGCGAATGGAGACTGCCGTGCTAGTTCGCCGCTGGTCTGGTCTACGCGTCTCGCTTGAGGAAGAGGATCACTGCGGCGGTCACGGCTATGGCGGCGTACCCGCACAGGATGGCAAAGCTGGTCCACGGCCCGAACATGGGGGTGCTTCCCGGAGGCTGCGGCCCGGTCATCCATAGCTGTCCGCCGGCCAGGGCCGGGATCCACTTGTCGACGTGGTTCTGCCATGACTGGGGCAGGAAGTTGACCAGGATGGTCACCACGAACAGCAGTCCGGTCATGGCGCCGATGCCGCCCGCGGTGTGCCGGATGAGCAGCCCCAGGCCGAACGCCAGCACGCCGCACGCGGTCAGGAACAACGCCCCGCCGATGACGGCGCGCAGCACGTTAGGGCTCCCGATCGTGGTGCTGATGTGATCGGAAGACATGAGCGCCTGGCCAACGAAGAACGCCGCGAACGAGGTGACCAGGCTGGTGACGAACGCGACCACGGTGAAAACGACGCCCTTGGCCGCGATCATCACGCCGCGGTGCGGGTTGGTCGTCAGCGTGGTGCGGATCATGCCCGTGGAGTACTCCGAGGTGATGACCAGCACGCCGAGGACGCCGATGATCAGCTGTCCGATGTACAGCCCGGCCAGGCTCTGCCGCGTCGGATCGAAGTACGGCCCACGCGGCCCGTGCGCGGCGCCTATGCTCGCCAGCGCCCCGAAGCCGACGACCACGACGAACATCGCCAGCAGCGTCCAGTACGTCGACCGGACTGACCGGATCTTGGTGAACTCCGATCGCAGCGCGCCCGCGAACGTGACCCGGCCTGCCGAGCGGGGC
>Ga0187783_10001566_pt1 | contig 16914 bp, 25 predicted proteins | sample 1015_SJ02_MP02_2_FD_132471 | JGI IMG/M metagenome (GOLD analysis project Ga0187783, IMG submission 132471) | Tropical peat soil microbial communities from peatlands in Department of Meta, Colombia - 1015_SJ02_MP02_20_MG | ecosystem: Environmental > Terrestrial > Soil > Wetlands > Peat | place... | reverse complement strand
GCGCCGCGCAGCGCGCGCGCTTCCCCGACCGTGAACACCGGGGGATGGGTGACGGTCTGGTGCGCGATGCCGAGGCTATCCAAATAGGCGAAAAGCTCGTCCGGTGTAGCAGGCATTGCCCGCTTCATAGGACCGGATGGGCGCGGTTGCAAAGCCGGTCGGTCTTTGGCATAGCTTGGACGTAGGGCCCGCCGTGCGGGCGACCGCCTTACGTTCTCGGATGCGGGTGTAGCTCAGGGGTAGAGCACAACCTTGCCAAGGTTGGGGTCGAGGGTTCGAATCCCTTCGCCCGCTCCAGACTTTCTCCTGAAAAATCGACGTGAATGCAGCATCTCATGTGCGAGCGTTCCGGCCTGCAATGGCCGGAACGAACCTCGAACAGTGCCCAATTGCGTCCGGCGGTTGGGCAAACGCCGGGCAGAACGTTCTTGCAAAGTTCTAGCTGAGTTACGGCGAAGCGCACTGACTTCGATGTCGGTGCGTGTGTTCCGTGACGGGTTTGCTCGAAGGCTTCCGCCGCCACGCCCGGGCCGGGGAACCACGATTTTGTAGCAACCGCGTGATCTGAAAACGAAAGGCCCGGAGCGTTGGAGCGCTTCGGGCCAAGTACATGGAGAATAACCTAAGTAATGAATGCACTACCAAAGCCTTCACCGGCAGTCAAGCAAGAAGACACTTCCGGTGAACGCGATCTGGTGCTTAGCGCATTAAGAGTCGCGGCTACCCGTTCGCGCTTACAAACAAATCTTTTTGACACTATCGGCGTTGCCCTTCGTCAGAAGCAAGTCAACTGCGCCGGCGCCCTAGCTTGGCTCAGGGACGAGGGATTGCTCGATCACTTGCCGTTCGGCCAGGAGATCGCGCGATGACCTACGCCAATTACGCATTTGACGAGGGACGCTTCGACCGCATGGTTGAAGATGTCGCCCGAAAGAACGCTAAGGCCAATGGCCATGACGTCGATCCTTTCATTGAATTGCCGCTGATAAAATCCAGCAAGGATTTTGTCGCTGGGTTCATTCCGCCCGACTATCTCGTGGACGGGCTATTACAAGAAGGCTTTCTTTATTCGCTGACCGGAGCGACCGGCGCCGGCAAGACCGCAATCACACTGCGGCTGGCAGCAAGCGTGGCCTTGGGCACGGCATTTGCTAGTCGCGGAACCAAAAAGCGCCGCGTCTTGTATCTGGCCGCCGAAAACCCCGCTGACGTGCGGATGCGCTGGATTGCGCTAGCGCAGCAAATGGATTTCGACCGCGAGACAATTGAGGTCTTTTTCATTGAGGGTGGCTTCAAGATTTCCCAGATGGGTAATCGGCTGAAAGAACAGGCGGAAAGCGTCGGCGGTGAATTCGGCCTGGTGATTATCGATACTGGCCCCGTGTTCTACGAGGGCGACGACGAAAACAACCGAACGCAGCAGGCCAGACATGCAGCCATGCTGCGGGAGCTGATCGATGTTATTCCCGGCAAGCCAGGCGTGATTGCCAACGTCCATCCGGTCAAGAATGCGGCTGCGGATAATCTCTTGCCCGCCGGCGGCGGCAGCTTTCTCAATCAGGTGGACGGCAATCTCACGGCCGCCAAGACCGACAACACCACCGAGCTGCACTATCAGGGCAAGTTCCGAGGCGTCGAGTTTGGGCCGATGAACTTCATGCTTCGAACGGTGACGCACGAAGAGCTGAATGATAGCAAGGGGCGCAAGATCCCCACGGTCGTCTGCGATTGGATCAGCGACGAGGCCAAGGATCGAATCAAGAAGGAAAACATCCACAACGAGGACAAACTGCTGACGCTTATCGAGAACGATCCGAAGGCGACGCTGGGATCACTAGCGAGGCAGATGGAATGGATCATGCACAGCGGTGAGCCGAACAAGATGAAGGCGAACCGCACCCTCAAGGCAATGATCAAGAACAAGCTGATCAAGGAAACCCGCGCCGGAAATTACAGACTTACGGACGAAGGCAGGGCAGCCATGAAGGGGGAAAAATGAGGGTCAAAAACCGACATCGAAAACGACCAAAATCGACCAAAACCGTAACAACAAAATTTGTCGCCGCCGTAACAACTTTCGTAACGTTACGCAACCGACATGTTTTCTGTTACGAATTGGGGTTAAGCGTCTGAACCATCAACTAAAATAGAAACGACTTCTTGTTACGAAAACGACAGCTTTTGGTCGTCGAGCATGTCGCCTCTGTAACAACCGGACCCCCTAGGAAAAGGCAATGTTACGAAAAGCGTTACACCCCCCTTAAGAATCCCCCAAGCAGCAGCTCGCTTCGCTGGGGCTGCGCTCGCTGCTCGGCTACCAAAAAGAACTTGAAAGAGTGTCTGTGCCCCACGGTCGGTGTGGGTACTGATCGATGCTTGCAGCGCCCACAAATCCTCAAAAGTTTGTCTGTGTGCAGAGGTTGGGCGAGAGGCGTGAAGCGATCCCCGAAAGGGGTGAGCGTACACGACGGGTGAATCACCGTCGTCACTGCGCCAAACGTTTGTCCGTCAAGTGCTCCCGGGCAACACGCAACATCCGCAGCGCCGACCGGTGAGTAGCGGGGGAAAACCGTAGCGAAGGTTTCCCAATGCACGGAGGCTCGATTATCGAGAGACACGGAGGCGGTTGCAAATCGGTTGCAAGTGCGGGTGATGCGCCGTTGTCGTTGAGTGGTCCACAATGTCGAGTATCAAAACCAAATTAATCCATCGCCGGTTCTCGGCTTCGCGCCGCAAATCGGCCACAGCAGGCGATTGCTCTGACCGGGACCATGCCGACCTTCGATTCGACCGCACGCAAGCAGATCGCGCCAGAACCCACTTTCCGCAACCCGCGCCAAGGGTGCCGACGAGTTTGATGACCCCGGCACTTTTCGGCCAAATCGGCTAGAATTTAGTTATTGAGTGAGTGATGATTCGTAAAACCGTTGACGATGGTATTTCGTGCCGACACAATTCCATCCGTCGCTTCAACCTACGCCAGATCGAGAAGAACCGCTTCCCGGTTAAGCACAGCTGCGCTGTCTGCGGCGGGAGTTTCTTGTGCAGAAACATCGAGCAGTATGGAGAGCGGCAGTATTACCTCGGTCCTGATAAGAGGGGTAATGTCCGGCATGTCTGCCGCGAGTGCGGTCTTGAGAACAAGGTCAAGCTAGCCGCCGGTAAGCTCTATCACCTTATCGACGCCATTCCCCAAGCGGCGCGCGATAGTCTGGAGATTTATCCGGGCGATTGGCGCAAGGCGCTCGTTCCCCGGCCCCTTAGAACCGGTTGGGATTGGCGCAAGCTAGAGGAATGGGTTGCTCTCGGCTGGAACATGATGGGTGTCGGCGAGGCCAATACGTTTGGCATCGGCGACTACTCCATATCGAAAAGACTTTTATTCAAGAGCGGACGATACGAGACACTCACCTGTCAAAAGGCAGCGTCGCCTGTCCGACATATTTTGCTGACGCCCGAATTTGCAGTGTTCTATCTCTTGCTATTGCAGCAGCTAAAGACTCCAGACGCACAGTGGTCGCTTAAACGAACTGGTCGCTTCTACAAGAACAGCTGCTGGTGGCCGGAGCGGAAGAGGCCCCGCCTCTTTGATAAGTGCGAGGCGTCATCTTGGAGGGCGCAGTCTTGGAACCGTGACTGGGCCCGCATTAAATTTGACCTGGCAGACACGGTCCTGCTCGCCGAGCGAGAGAACCGAGAGACATGGCGGATCGCCCGTGCTGGCGGTTCGGTGGAGCACCCCGAGCGTTCGGCCAAGCGCCACGATCGCCTCGCGGGGACTCGGGCGGCCTACAATGAGCAATGGGGTTCTTACACGAACAACGGCAGACTCAGCAGAACACTACGAGAGCTGCGTAGCCTCAACATCCCGCGCGAAACGATTGAGGCGCGGAACGCCATGATTGAAAATCTCGAACACGACTTCGCTCCCCGTGATGAAGCAAGGGCGGCATAAATGACTCAGACGACGCTAGAATATGTTCTCGGCTCAATGTACATCGCGCTAATGTCAGCCGGCCTTGACGCTCGCCAGCGGACACTTGCCAACGACACGATGGCCCGGTGTGCTGATTTGCCATGCGCGCCCGTTTGCGCCCCGGAAATTCTACGGCGCATTGCTCGTAACGCCGTCAATCAGGAACCTGCGCCTGCTCGCCCGCGATTAAGGGTCATCAGCGGGGATGTGGCCTAAGCGTAAGGCAAGATACAAGGAATTGAGCGCGGCACGAGCTGCGTAGTCATTGAGTTTCAGGAAATAGTTTTCAGGCATTACGGTCGCCAGGCGGGCATTCCCGGCATCGGAAAAAACCACAGAGGAATTAGGCAACCCCGAATTTTGGGGCCGGTAACATTTCATATTCGCGAATTTAATTGGAGATTTAAAATGCATGCTAGTTCTCGAGAACGAATGAAGGGCCGTCAGTCGGTCAAGCAAGCCGATACGGTCGATCAGCCCGAACCCACCAACGACGTCGGCATCCTACAGCACAATCACAAGGACAAGCCATTTTCCGAGCTTACAGCGAGTCGCGGAGCGGAATTGCGCGACCACGAGCGTGGCATTGGCGCCGGCCTTAAGGTTCATCCTAAGCGAATGCCAATGCAGGCAAGTCCCGACCATGGTGACCATTATGAGTGACGACAGCGACAATACTTCCAACGGCCAGGCGGCATTCCCCCAGGCAGCGGCCGCTTTCCCGAATGCGTCAGCGCCCACTGCCGTGTCGCTCCCGCCACGGTTCCAAGCGATTGCTCGCGGCGCGGAAGTGATCAACCAGGGAGCGCAAGCGGTCGGTCGTGGCGTTGCCGCCGGGCTGATGGCCGTCGACAAAGCCAGTAAAGAGTTTGGCGGCTCAAAACCCGCTTACTGATCCGATGACAGGACCTGAAAAAACACGTCGAAATCACGCTGGCCACTGGAGGCCAGGCGTTAGCGGAAACAAGGCAGGCAAACCAAAGGGGGCTCGACACAAAGCGACGCTTGCGGCTGAGGCTTTGCTCGAGGGTGAAGCAGAAGCGTTGAGTCGCAAGGCCGTCGAGATTGCCCTCAAAGGCGATGTTGCGGCGCTTAGGCTGTGCCTCGATCGCATTTTGCCAGTGAGAAAGGACCGGCCGGTGATTTTCGAAATCCCGAAAATCACGGAAGTAAAGGACGCGGTGGCGGCAGCGGCGACTATTGTCGCAGCTGTTGCCACTGGCCAGCTGACCCCAGCCGAGGCGGGGGAATTGTCCAAGTTGGTAGACAGCTATGCGCGAGTCTTGCAGGCAATAGAATTTGAGGAACGGATTTCAAAACTGGAAAAAGCGGTTGAACCACGATGATGAATGGAAATTCTGCGAATTTTGACCGGCGCCTAACTAAGCTGGAAAACTCCAAATTGGGCACCCCGGCTCATTTAGCCGGTTTTCGAATACCTAAGATCATCGTTCATGAAGGCGATGACGTGGATAAGATCATCAAAGATATGGAGGCGCGCGGAGAGATTCCGCCGGCCGAGGACTTTCCTGCGGGTCGCATTCGCGTCATTGTGAATAGGATTGTTAGTCCGCCCAAGCGCGATGAATAGCCATCAATCTCCAATCGCGATCGCCGCTCAATGTGATGCAGACCTGCCGATCGCACACCGCGATGTCCGCTTTCGGGGGTAAAGCCGACATCACGCGGACATCGGCCAATGTCTGCTTTTGACCCAAAGCGGACATTGCGTTGCCACAGAGCAACACAGGCCGAAAATCCGCGGAATACCCGGTGGTCTGCGGAATTTTCACCACTTTGCTGTGTAAGAGGAGGTTAGTTCGTCGGGGGGAATCGGCCATGACCAAGCGGCTCGCTTCGCTTTTCGCCATAACCACTTTCGTCTTCGTCGCGAGTGGCCCCGGCTCGATCCGATGGGAGTAGCTATCGGGGCCGAGGCTCGATATCTGCAAGTACCGCAGCAAGCGCACTTGGTTCAATCTTGACCGCACCACTGAAAGGTCGGTCGATGCCGACGATAATGAGTAGCTCGGAAAGGATCAGTATCGCGAGCAGCGCTGTCATCAAGACCTGCGCTCGCAAGCTTTCCATGCCGAAAAAGAATGTGAAGCCGATCGTAATCGCGGCTCCGGCTATCAGGATCGGCCATATGGCCTTAGGCACCGCACCCTCGGAGGCCACGAGCCTCGCGCGACGGGACTGCGTAATAAGTTCGAGTTGCCGCAGCATTTCAGAAACCACCGTACTGTCACCTTGTCCAGTGGACGATACCAGCGCCGCGTAGACTGCATCGACCGCCTGTTTGGCGGGTCCGAACGCGTTGACTGTCCCCCGGTCCATGGCCGGCCAGTCATCGTTGATGGCCGCTTTGAGATAGTTGGCAACGCTACTAATGACGGCGACGCGCGCGTTGTCGCTGAGGCCTTGCGACAGCCGATATATATTCTCTGCGGCGCCGGCCTCATGCACGACGTCGACCTCGGCATCACTGAATTTTTCCCACACAACAATAGTGGCAAATGCGAGCAGGACTGCGTAGAGCACGCCTATGGTTGCGAATTTGAACCCAGCGATCTCATTGTTTGCCGTCAGGCTTTTGATGTCCACAAGGCGACGGACGAACACGGGACCGAGCATCGACAACACGGTCCCAAGGCCGACGATGATCGCGCCCGATACCCAGAGCGGCTGGCTGGTCAAAAAATGAATCATCGAGCAGACCCGTATCGGTGCTGTCGTGAATTGGCAAGACCTTGCGCCATGGGACCACCCCCGGCACCTTTACTGTGCTTGACGTAGATCAACGAACGGATGGCGATCCTGCTGCTAGGTTTTAGCCCTCTCTATGCAAGCAACCCAATTGGGCTCTCCCAGATTGGTCACTCATCGTCGGGCCTAACCCCTCAGCGCCTTGTTGCGGAGGAATATTATGACTAGGAGCTATGACCCTGACAGTTTCATGGAAACAGCCTATCCTGATTACATCGAAGTCACGAGCCGGGACGCTGGCGGACCAGTTCGATCCTTCCGATGTCCCCACTGCCGCGCCATTTTTGATGCCTCTTCAAACGCGCAATTGGCCTTTGAGTCATGCATGGCACATTCGAAGGCGTGCGGCTTGGGCGCGCGCGTTCATTCGTGACTACTCGGGCGCGGCCGCCATCGAATACAGCCTGGCATTTCGGTTGTGATTATTGCTACCGTGCAGGCTCGGAGCGAATCTGACGGCACGTTCCAGACCGTTTCAAACGCGTTGGCACCGGCCGAGCCTGCCCGGTCGCTGCGGCCTTTGCCTTTCACTGACAATGACTCGTGACCGTCCCCAGCCGCGCGGCCGTGGCCAGGATTCGAGCCCAGAAAAATGAGGAGGCCGCGAAACATCATGAAGGCGGCCATCATGAAAAAGCAGCGCATCACGCACACACCGCAGGTGGACACGCCAGCCACGCTCGACATCATGCTGAAGAAGCGGGAAAAGCTCATATCGAAGAGCATGGACACAAGTAGGACTTAATGCCGCCGCGGACGGCACAACTGCACACCGTGGCAATGAGTAAGCCCGGGATCAATCCCGCCAAAAGCCCTTGAATCGATGCGGCGCCAGCGCGGTGTATCGCGTCGTGTTTTGAATATTTCGATGGCCGAGGTAGGCCTGCAGCGAGCGGGTGTCGTGGCCGTCGTTTGCTAGCTTGTAGCCGCAGGCGTGCCGCAGCATGTGGGCATGAGCCTTGATGCCGAGCTCGGTTGCTGCGGCAGCCCGTTCTATCATCCGCGAGAAGCCCGGCGCCGTTAGGGGCGCCCCCCGTTCCGAAACAAACACGAAGGGCGAGCCGGCGCTTTCCCGTTGATGGCGACGCAATTCCCGCAATTCACGACCGGTCAGAGGATGGCTGCTAGGAGTGCCATTCTTGACTCTACGGACACTCAGGGTCGCGCTTTTGAAGTCCACCTGTTCCCAACGCAGGTCCGCCACTTCGGCCGCTCGTAGGCCATGCCTGTAAGCCAGGAGCACCATCAGAGCGTCGCGGTGCCCATGCCGGTTGGTCTTGGCCGCCTCGATCAGCCTCTCAACCTCATCCGGAGTCAGGTGCTCACGGGTGCGAAGTTCGGCATTCGGGGGCCGGCGCGGTGTAACTGTGCAATTTACAGTGTTTGGCGCGACCAGGCGCAAGCGCGAGTTTGTCATGATTTTTAGTCCTTCCCCCGAACGGACTGTTCAAACAATAGACGTTCTTTGAACCAAGAGCGGGACAAACATCGGCTCGCCTGCCCCGCTATGAGCGTAACGGCGTTTCAGTGACGCGTTACGCAGTGACGCTTGGTGACGTGTACGCGTCATCTCCTCAGTCTGAGGGAAAGGAAAATCCGGCACTCGACGCCATTTGTCGAAGCAGGTCGCCGGCCTCGTTTTCCATATAGTCGCGTTCGGCTAGCACCAGGGCCGCAGCGGCGCGGATGCCATCGCCTCCTCTGTCTGTGGAGTCAATTTCCAGGATACGTTCGGCGATATCTCGTGCTTCAGCGTCGAGCGGGTTTGTTTGGTCACACAGCTTGAGATACCCATTCTTTGTTGCTGCGACCTCCCACCGGGCGTGACAGGCCTCTCGCTCATCCCAGGTGCAGTCGCACGACAGCTTGTGATAGCCGGCTGCCTCCATCGCCTGCTCGTAAGTCTCGTGGTGTAAGGGCATCAGCTTATGATACTCCGCCAGAATTGGCTTCAGCTTCTCACCAAGTGCCCGAAGTTCGTCTTGCGAGCCAGCGATTACCGGCAGTGAGAGAGCCGGCAATACGGCTGTGCTGGCAACGAGAGAGCGTCTTGATAGATTCGACATGGCATTGTCCTTTCGCTGTGTTGGAGCGCGGGTAAGTGCTGCAGGCTAGGCTGCGGTAGCGAGGCGCGTGACTGTCTTGACGCGGATGACGGTGGAAATCACCGCTATTTCGAAGCGGCGATATGACTCACCCAGATATTCCTTCACGGCCCTGGTATCGAGCCGACCTGTGATTTGCTCGGTAGCAGTGACGGTGAAGCTGTCGCCGGAGACTTCAGCAAGCCCGCGCCGCTTGAACTCGTCCTTGAGCGATTTGCATTCGGCCTCGGCGCCCTTGAGCACGGCATCGGCATGGCCTAGCGCGTCAGCAAGAGCTGAGTCCGACAGGTTGTGGAATCGGGGTGTGATAGAGTCGTGGATAGCCTGCGCCATGGGTTATCTCCTTGGCTTGGGTTAGGGCCGCCTCGGTGTTCCAAGCACCTTGGTGGCCCGACTATTTTATGCTAGCCTTTATTCTATGACTCGTCAAGAAAAAATGCTAGCCAAAAAGCGAGGGCGTCCCGCAACCGGGCGCGGCAAAACAATTGGGGTTCGCTGTCATGAGTATTTACTCGAAGGCATTGACGAGTGGCGCCGGGGCGAGCGTGATCTCCCCACAAGGGCGGAAGCCATTCGGCGGCTGGTAGAGCAGTCTCTTGCCGCACGCGTCAAACTCAAACGGAAATAGAAAAGCGCCAAAAAGCCACAATCTGGCCAGAATTTTTTCACTCGTCGTTTCGGATCGTGCCGGAATCCCTCCCAACTCGAATCTATACTAGCTCGTCATCTCAAACTCGGAGATGGCAACAATGCACTCATCGAAATTATCTGATCACGCCGACGGCGCTATCGGACGCGCCGCGGCTCTCGTTCCGGGCTGCCGCCAAAGGGGCGTAGTAATCCGCGCCGTGGTCCACCCGAACGTGGAGCAGAAGCTCAAAGAAATGGCTGCAAGTGAGGCGCGATCACTTAGCGCGATGATTGCACTGATTCTAACGAGGACTTTGCATGCCGCATGAACCAACACGGACTTCTTTCCATTGATGATGCCCTCAAGGCGCTCCCAGTACGCAAGAGTCGGCGTTGGTTAGCTTTCTACACAGACGACCGACCGCTTTTGAAGGTAGCAAATACAAGATGAAACATCGAAACCATGACTGATTTTGCTCAAGACCAACGCCATTACTGCCGCAACCCGCACTGCCGCATGAAGCTGAAACAACCGGTCGAGAATCCGCATAAGGCGTTCTGCACCCCCGGCTGCCATTCGAGCTTTTATCTCAAGCGCTGCCTCGTCTGTGAGAAGGACAAGCCGGCCAAATCGACTGCTAGGCGCAAGCTTTGCCAGCGGCCAAAGTGCGAGGGCCGTTACCGCAAAGAAGGGGCGCATTACTCATTTCCGGCCCCAGGCAGCACCCCTGCGGCGAACGCCTCCGGAAACCCAATAAAGACGGGCATTAAAAGTGCCGATTTTGACGCCCGACCATGGCATATCATCGCCAGGCCGCCGCTTACGCCTAATCAACTCCACCGTGCCACCGTCTCAGACGGCCCCGATTGCCAGTGGGAGGGCGGCGAATACGAGCGCATTGAGGCTAAGAACCGCGCTGCCCTCAAGAAGCACTTCGCCGAGCTGGCGAAGCAATGCCCGATCCAGCCGCATCACCCGCCGGTCAACGTGCTTGGCGGCTACCGTTTCCCTGCCGCGTCCACCATCGATCTATCGCCATTGCCGGCAGACGACACGGTGAAGCGTTCGGATTGGGCGCGGTGCGCGCCCAGCGTTCCGGTCGCGGACGATTTCAGCATTCCCGACTTTCTCAAACGCGACCCGGCGGCCGTTTCTGAGTCACCGGGGGGCCTTCTGGTCGACGCACTTCCCGTTGACTGGCGGCACAATGGAGCCGCCGCATGAAGCCGCGCGGTGGACGCCGCTCGCGCGATAAGGGCAACCGGGCTGAACGCGCAATTGTCGCCTTTCTTCAAGATTGCGGGTTTGCGGCAGAGCGCGGAGTCCGCGCATCATGACGAGCTCTTGTCCATGGCCCGCAAGTGAGCTGTGCCCGCTTTCAACCATCGCCGACAGGCTCCACTATATGGGCCGTGATCGCGAACGAAGCGTTCGCCGGTTGTTCGAGCGGCATGGAGTATCAATAATCAAACGGAGTCGTGGCGCGTATTTCGTCACGGAGACGCAGTATGCCGAATTAATCGAGAAGATGACCACATGCTTACAATCAGGCGCAGAGGCAAAAACTTTCACGTCCGTGGAACGATCCGTTTCGGGCAGGAAACGCGCATCGTCAAGGAGCACTCTTGCGGAACGGATCGCCGCGAGGATGCAGACGCGTACCGCTCCAAGCTCGAAGCCGAAATCCGCCACGAAATCCTTCACGGTCGTGGAGGGCGGACGCACGCTATGACGATTGCCGATGCTGGCTTACATTACATGGAGCGTCCTGGTGGGGTGCGCTCCTATGACCTTTGGCGTCTAGGTCAAATCAATAACGTCGTTGGCGACTACCCCGTTGCGCGGGCTGCGGACGCTTGGTCCCAATTCAAGCGTGTCCGCTGTGGTGGATTGTCACCCGCGACCGTGCAGCGATTTAAGGCCACATTTAGCGCAGCTATCAACTATCTCGCAGCCGAAGTAGGCTTTGACGCGCCAAAACTGCCCAGAGGCGAGAGAGTATCGAACAAACGGGTCCGATACTTAACCGACGAGCAGGCGGATCGCTTGGTCGGCGCCTACGCCTCGCACGTTCAGCCAATCGCCATCATGCTTCGCTGGCAGGGTGTTCGGATTGGGGAAGCGCTGCGCACGAATTGGTTGCACGTCAACTGGAAAGCCAACGCTATATTCCTGCCGGAGAGCAAGAATGGTGAACCACGCACCATTACGATGCATCGAAAGACGCGGGCCGCGTTGCATCGGTTATGGGTTTTGCGAGGGTCGCCGACTGAAGGGCCTGTCTTTCTAACAAACCGTGGCGACCCCTATCGCGACCCGCGCGGCTACAAGGTGCCGAGCGGAAGCCCAATCAAGAAGGCACACGCGTCAGCGTGTCGCCGGGCAGGGATTGCGGATTTTCACGTTCACGATTGGCGACATCATTGGGCCAGCCACTGCGTCATGGCCGGAATCGACCTCGAGACGGTCCGGCAAGAAGGTGGCTGGAAGTCTCTGCGCATGGTCGAGCGCTACGCGACCGTGAGCGCCGCACATCGCACGCGCGTAATGGCGAAATTGAAATAACTTTGGGCAATGCGTGGGCAATCAACAAATGAGGAAAACGAAAATATGAAATATCACAATGAATTAAGGGGCAAACCCCGTACCTTGCCAAGGTTGGGGTCGAGGGTTCGAATCCCTTCGCCCGCTCCAAGAAAGCCAACAATCACCGCCGAATTATTCGCCTTGACCGCAGGGATGCCGAGCTACGCGATTTGGCGGAAGCAGGGCGGAAGCAAAGGAATGTGATTGAATTTTTTACGCCCCACCTGGTCCGCGCCCGCCGTGATGCTGGTGAAGCGAGGCTAGGTCAAATCACCAAATCATATAGCGTGGACATAACAGTGAAGACAAAGTTTGCGGAGTTGATACGCCAGGACCCCGCCAGGGCGCGGGCTGGGGCAAGAGCATTGTTCAAAGCTGGCCTAGCTGCCGACGATAGCGAGTTTTTTTACCAGCTTCACCAGCTTAGAAACACCACGCATGCGCACCAATGTGCTGGTCTTCGCGAACAATCGCGAAGACGCACGTGCTGCTGCCATCGAGAAGATGAAGGACAAGTGTTACCGACACCAAGGCCTGCAGACCAAATCGACAGCGCATCATGTGAGGGAAGCATGACAACTCTTAGCGGGCGAATGGAGAAAGGAATGTGATGCGTTACATCGAGAAAAAGGGGCTGATCGAAAGGGAGCTCGAGAAGTGCGCGAGAGCAGCGCCGATCGAGTATCCGACTTATGCCGACTTCGGACGGCGGGTAGGCATACCGGCGCAGGGCCCGTGGCAGCCCGTTCTTGATGCTATTGCTGACGAAGCTGATAAGGGGAATCGCCCCGATCTCACGTTTCTAATTCGGAATGCAAAGAGTGGTTATCCGAGCCGGATAGGAAGAGTGACGAAACGCAATCCGGAACCCTGGCAAAAGGAGCGCGCGCGAGTGAAAGTTCAAGAGATTATCGACAAATATAATCCCGGTGCGCCAAACCCGTACTCGTAAAATAGCACGCTTAAGCTCGTAGGGAGGGATCCAAGATGGCCGCCAATGCAAATAAAGGCTTGGAATCTTTCCAAAACGATCTCACGGTCAGTCTAATTGCCACTGGCCGCGCCAAACTCACGACGTGTAGGGCCGACGAGGAACTGACCACTGTACTCGACCAGAGCCGGCAAACCAATTTTGACTTTTATCCAGTCACCGAACCAGCCGCCGAAATTGGACCCCGCGCTCCCATTCTTGGTCTGATTGAACTTGCGGGATTCAAGTCGATCAACGTACCTAACGGATTGGTTGGCGAGTACATGCAGCCACTTTCCGATCATAACTTAATCGGAGCTGACGCTAGTATTTTGGATTTTATCCGATGCAGTGAGCTCCAACGATGTCGGTTGGTAGTTTCGGGATCGGAGATCAGTGGTCTTGTGAGTCTCTCGGATCTTCAACGATTGCCGGTCCGCGCTGCGTTGTTTGCCATGGTGACACATCTTGAAATGACAATGACTAGTTGGATTCGCAGCAATAGTGGTGACTGGCTTCAAAAACTATCTACTGAGCGTCAGGAGAAAGTCCGTAGTAAAGTCAAGGAAGCAAAGTTAGCTGACGCATATGTCGATTCTCTTCTGTTTACTGAGTTCGGTGATAAAGTAACAATTATAAAACGGAGTCAAAACTTTTGCTGGGCAAAAGCCAGCTTCAAGGATGACCTTGCTCAGGTCCAATCACTCCGAAATTCGTTAGCGCATGCGAGTGACTACGCATGCACGCCTGCACAAGAACGCCAAGTATGTAAAACGGTAAATCTAATTGATAGCTGGATATGTCGCCTTGGGGAAAGCAAATCCTGAAGCCTTCAGAGACGGCATAAAACGCGTTTCCGTGGAGTTAACCCAAACTCACTGAAAATTTTCCACTGCATGGGCCAAGCTACCGAAGTCGGCCAACACCAAACCTTATGTTAAGTCGCCGGTCGATTGCCGACGCAGGAGCTTTTTCGACAGATCTGTGACCTCCATCACAGCGATCTTCGCATCCCCCAATACGCTTGCTGTTGTTACGATCTACTGTCACAGGCACGAAGGATTTCCGAAAACAGAGTTTGCTGGCGAATTAGCCGATGGCCTTTCGGGGAATAACCCAGGTTGGATTCAAGTGATGGAATTGGCCGACGATTTCTGGGAACGTGGGAAGGAACTGGAAGCCCGCACACAACGACAGCAATCCAAATCGCCTACCGTCCGGCCCTAGGGGAGGCGGAACAGTGGGGGCTCGTAAGACCATCGTGGTGCACACGAGATTGGCCGGGCACATGGCTCGGGTTGAGGCTGCACGCAAATGTCAAAGCGGTCTGCAGATCATGACCATGGGTCAGGTCGCAGCGCGACTAGCCGGCGGGTTTCTACAACCGATCGATCCCGAAGCACTCCGAGACGCAGTACACGCGGCGCTGCCCGCTATTCATCTTGGTGAACTTGAGCCGATCAGAAGTTTGCCCGGTATGGTACGCGCCGTGGTCAGCACACTCGACAAGCTTTGGCACGCTGGTATCGATCTGCACGACGAAACCCATCCACGGCTGCAAGCAATCCGGAGCCTCGAAGCGGAAGTGTTACGTCGGCTACCGCCATCGATGAGACGACCAAAGGATCTTGTGGATTTAGCTTCAGTGCGCATTACATTCGCAAAAACCGTGCTGGGACCGATTGAAGTTCATGGCCACAGCGAAATGTCGCCATGTTGGCGGCCGCTTCTCAACAGGTTGAGTGAAGTCGTGCCGGTCAACTGGATCGCCGGACCACGATACGTTCCGAGCTGGCTGCGCCAAATCAACGTAGAAATTCAAACGGAAGCTTCGAGTGGAGCAAAGCCGATCCTGTTCTCTTGCGCCAATCCACAACACGAGGTGCTCGAAGCTTTCCGTTGGGTGCGAGAATTATTAGCGTCCGGAAAAGCCTATCCCGACCAAATCGCCATTGCGGCAGCAAGCCCTGCCGATTTTGATGATCACGTGCTAGCGCTTTCGCGCGACACCAGTATCCCGGTTCATTTTGTACATGGAACCAAGGCTGTAGCGGGATGGGATGGGCAGATTGCGGCAGCCCTTGCTGAAGTCTTCTTGAAAGGGATTTCGCAGGAACGAGTTCGGCGGTTGTTGGCACTTATTCGCTCGCACTCTCCCGCGCTGCAAGACTTGCCTCGTGATTGGGCTCGGGTCTTGCCACCGGATGCACCGCTGACGGCGGTTGAGAGATGGGAACAGGTTTTCAAGCAGCGGCGCAACACACCGGCGTGCAGGAGGTCACGCTCGATCCCAAAAGCTTCGAGCGCCTCTGATTGATCCCAAGTCAGCCGTCTGGCGATCGGAGCGGCGTCGACATAGAAGGCGGCTACGTACGCGGCGCTCGGCCTTTGTCTCGGGGGGACGAAGCGCGCAAGGCAAGAGCGGACAGATTGGTTCTCGCAGGCAAAGCGACAGATGGCCTGGCGGCCAAGGCGAGTATGCCTGTCCAGAGCATAGAGAGGTATTTCACCAGCCTTGACCATCGGGGGAACCGAGCAATCACAAACCCCCGTGTGGCCGTTATTTGCCGCAAGCCAGATCAGCGGCACCATCACGGTGATCGTCTCTCGGGTCTTCGCGGCCGCCATACCCGTCGCCAGCACAAGCTCATCCATTACGCCCAGTTCGCGAAAGGTCACTAGCAGCGCATCCAGTACGCCACTTGGCTGGGAAATTTCACCACGCGATCCAGTTCTCAACACGGACAAAGCGGCGGCCGCTCGCTGAGGCAAGTCGAGCCTTTTATCGCGCACGGCTGAAAGCCTTTCCTCCAAGGACGCGTTTTCCATCGCCTGTGCGAAATCGGCGAGCGCGGGATGATCTTTGGCCTGGCAGAGATAATCGGCGGAGCGATCCTTCGGTGCCGCCGCCAATGTGCTAGCCAAATGCAGAGCGAGCGCAACATCATCGCCGTGCTGTTTGCGCCAAGCGCTGTCGCTGCCAACGGAGACGGTCGTCGTCAGAGAATCTATGTCCCCGATCCCAATGTCCTCAAAGGCGATAACGATCAGGCGCCGCCAAATGGCTGCCCCCTTGAATTCACAAAATGTGAAGGCCGCCCGCCGAGCGAGTTCTATTTCGCCGCGGCGGATGGATTTCTGCAGCAGGCTACTGATAACCCACGGATCGGCCGCGATTGGTTTGGTCTGGATGAACAAATTGGAATCTCTGTCGCAGGCGAGCCTTTGCTTCGCCCCGTCAAGTGCGTCGTGCATGATGTTCCCGAAAATTGTGAGAAAACGTTAGCTGTTGACCGACTGAGAGCAAGTGAAATGCGCGCGGCGCGCAAGAAAAATTTGCAGCGTGATGCCCGGTCCCCAGGCGCGCCGGAATCCGAAACCCATCATGCTTAACAGCACCTCAGCGGGCCGTAACCTGATCTGAGGCAATCGCGGGCAACTACTCCATGAACCAACCATGGCTGACGATGATCGATTGTCCCGTCAGCGCATTTGACTCGAAAGCTGCCAAAAACAACGCAGTCTCCGCCACGTCCGCCACGGTTGTGAATTCATGATCCACGGTGTCTTTCAGCATCACATTGTCAATGACTTCTTGCTCCGAAATACCGAGCTCCTTTGCCTGCTCGGGAATTTGCTTGTCGACCAGCGGAGTACGAACGAAGCCGGGGCAGATCACATTGGCCCGCACGCCGTGCTCGGCCCCTTCCTTGGCGACTACCCGCGCCAGGCCTAGCAGGGCATGTTTGGCGGAGACATACGGTGCCTTGAGCTTGGAAGCCTCCTTCGAGTGTACCGAGCCCATGTAGATGATGCTGCCGCTCTTCTGCTTGTACATCTGCCGCAGCGCCGCGCGGGTCGTAAGGAAGGCGCCGTC
>Ga0187783_10001565_pt1 | contig 16918 bp, 16 predicted proteins | sample 1015_SJ02_MP02_2_FD_132471 | JGI IMG/M metagenome (GOLD analysis project Ga0187783, IMG submission 132471) | Tropical peat soil microbial communities from peatlands in Department of Meta, Colombia - 1015_SJ02_MP02_20_MG | ecosystem: Environmental > Terrestrial > Soil > Wetlands > Peat | place... | reverse complement strand
GAACGTCGACGATTTCAATCGCGACTTTCAGCGCCTGCTGACCGAATATTGCTGGGGTGAGACCTGGGGCGACGAAACACTCAAGCCCCGGGAGCGTTCGATTCTCAATCTCGGCATGATCGCCGCACTCGGCAAGATGGAGGAGTTTCAGACCCACGTTCGCGGTGCGCTTAATAATGGCCTGACGCCGAACGAGATCCGCGCGGTGTTGACGCAGATCACGATCTATTGCGGCGCCCCGATCGGAGTCGATTGCTTCCGGGTCGCGCGCCCGACCATCGCCGAGCACCAGAAAGCCAACAAATAAGATCGTCATGCTCGACAAGCGCGCAGCCGAGGCCGGAGCAAAATCGAGCGGGCCCCCACTCGATTTCCAGGAGCATCTGCAACGGCTCGAAGCCGAAGGCCTGCTGTTGCGCATCGACCGGACGATCGACAAGGACAGCGAGCTGCATCCCCTGGTTCGTTGGCAATTCCAGGGCGGACTTTCCGAAGACGCGCGGAAGGCTTTTCTTTTCACCAACGTGGTCGACAGCCAAGGCCGCCGCTACGACGTCCCGGTCGCGGTCGGCGCGCTGGCAGCCTCGGCGCGGATTTATGCCGTCGGCATGGGACGGCCGGTCGAAGAGATCGGCGACGCCTGGATGCGGGCGATCGCCAATCCGATCGCATCGGCGATCGTGAGCGACGCGCCCTGCCAGGAAGTAGTCATCAAAGGCGAAGCGCTGCGCAAAACGGACGGCGGCCTCAAGCTGTTGCCGGTGCCGATCTCGACGCCGGGCTACGACGCCGCACCCTATCTCACGGCCACATTATGCATCACCCGGGATCCCGAAACCGGCATCCGCAACATGGGCACCTACCGCGCACAGCTTAAGGCGACCGACCGTCTCGGCGTGCGCATGGCGGCGCGGCCGGGCGGCGCCGGCGGCTACCTGCATTGGCAGAAATACCGCAAACTGAAACAGCCGATGCCGATCGCGATCGTCGTCGGTTGCGCGCCGGTCGTGATGTTTACCGGCCCGCAAAAGCTGCCGATTGACTGCGACGAGATGGCGGTCGCGGGAGCGCTCGCGGGAGCGCCGATCCGCACCATCAAGGGCGTCACCGTCGATCTGGACGTGCCTGCGGATGCCGAATTCGTCGTCGAAGGCATGATCGATCCCGAACTGCTCGAACCGGAAGGGCCGTTCGGCGAGAGCCACGGTCACGTGTCGCTCGAAGGCTACAATATGTCGATGCAGGTTACCGCGATCACGCACAAGCGCAAGCCGGTCTGGTTGTCGATCTTGAGCGAAGTGACGCCGAGCGAATCCAGCGTCGTGAAGCGTGTCGCCTACGAACCGCGTTATCTTTCGCATCTGCGCGACACGCTCGCCATCAAGGGCATTCGCCGCGTCGCCATGCACGAGCCGCTAAGCAATTTGCGAAAGATTGTGTTCGTGCAGTTCGCGCCGGGGGTGCCGCGGACCGAGATCTGGCGGGCATTGCACGGCACCGCGACACTGCAGCCCGACATCGGCAAATATGTCATCGGCGTCAGCGAGGACATCGACCCGGACAATCCCGATGCAGTGTTCTGGTCGCTCGCTTATCGCGCCAACCCGATCGAGGATGTGTACATCGCGCCTTATCGCTCGCGCGGCCATGGCCCAAAGTCGGAAGGTTCCGGCGAGGAGTCGACCATGCTGATCGACGCGACGCAAAAAACGCCCGATCCGCCGATCTCGCTGCCCAAGCGCGAATATATGGAGCGCGCGCGGACGATCTGGCAGGAGCTCGGCCTGCCACCGCTGACGCCACGCCAGCCATGGCACGGCTATTCGCTTGGCGATTGGGATGCGGTTTGGGACAAATATGCCGAGCGTGCCGTCGCCGGCCGATGGGAAGAAACCGGCAAGGAAAGCTTCGCGCGCCGCCGCGGCGGTCTTACGCCGGAGACGCCGGTGAAGGGCGCGAAAGAGTGATCGCCCAGGCGCGCCTTGGAGCGGACATCGCATGGCGCAGGTGGCAATAAGAGGCGGCCGTGAAGGAAGCTTGGATCTGCACGACTTGTGGTACGCAATACGAGCTCTCTGAGCATCCGGCGGCGCTGTGCTCGATTTGCGATGAAGAACGCCAATACGTCCTGCCGACGGGGCAAGTCTGGACGACACTGGCGAAATTGCAGAAGTCGCACATGGCTACGTTCCGCCGCGAGGCGGAACTAATCGGGATCGGCACATCTCCCGCATTTGGCATCGGTCAGCGCGCGCTATTGGCGCGCACGCCGCATGGCAATGTGCTGTGGGACTGCATCAGCCTCGTCGACGACGCGATCGTTGAAATCGTAAACGGACTTGGCGGCCTTGCCGCGATAGCGATTTCGCATCCTCACTATTACACGTCGATGGTGGACTGGAGTGCCGCGTTTGGCGGCATTCCGGTCTATCTGCACGCCGCCGATAAAAGCTGGATCATGCGATCGTCTCCGTGCCTCAATCTATGGACCGGCGAGACGCGAGAAATAATGCCGGGCCTCACGCTCATTCGCGTCGGCGGTCATTTCGACGGCGGCACGGTCATGCACTGGGCTCAAGGCTCTCGGAACAAGGGCGCTTTGCTCTCGGGAGACTTACTCCAAGTGACGCCGGATCGAAAGTTTGTGAGCTTCATGTGGAGTTATCCCAACTTCATACCGCTCGGCGAGAAGACCGTACGCGTCATCGCCACGCGCCTCGAACCTTGGACGTATGAGGTCATCTACGGCGCCTTCTGGGACCGCGTCGTTCCAAGGGATGGGACGAACGTGGCGAAGAAATCGGTCGCGCGCCATATCGCGATCCTGCAGCGCGAAGCGCGCTGAGTGAGTTTTCGGGATTACGCGTTACGACAGGCCGTCCTTAAGCGGACTTGGTCTTGAACGGACTGGCCTTGAACGGACTTGGCCCTCAGACAGATTTGGCCGCGGCATGGATGGCGGCACGTACGCGCTGATAAGTGCCGCACCGGCAGATATTGGTGATCGCCGCGTCGATATCGGCGTCCGTCGGCTTGGGTTTTTCTCGAAGCAGCGCCACGGCCGCCATCATCATTCCGCTCTGGCAATAGCCGCATTGCGGCACATCGAGGTCGAGCCAGGCTTGCTGGACCGGATGGAGCTTGCCGTCCTGCGCCAGTGCTTCGATCGTGGTGACGGCTTGCGTGCCCAGTGTGCCGACAGGAACTTGGCAGGAGCGCGTGGGGACGCCGTCAATAAGCACGGTGCAGGCGCCGCACTGCGCTATACCGCAGCCGTATTTGGTCCCCGTCAGTCCGATCGTGTCGCGCAGCACCCACAACAGCGGGGTGTCGTCCTCGACATCGACGATACGGGCTTTCCCGTTGACGGACAAAGCAATCATCGACCGTCCTCGCGTCTTTCATATTGCCGCGACGCAGTTCTCCTTGTCGCAACTTTTCCTCGTCGCAGCCCGCGGATATTGCCGAGAGCAAGTTTAACCCGAACCGCCCTCAATATAAATCTGGCAGATCTTCTGTCGCAAAACACAGGTTCTCCTCGCCTGCGCCCTAACAAAACAAGCCGGGGGTGCCCTGCCCGGCTGCACCGAAAGGCCGCCGTTCGGGCAGATTGCCACGTGCAATGCCGCGCTCTCTTTTCATGTCAATTAATTCAGGGCATTCTAGGGCTCGATACCGTCAGCGCGTGCCCGGCTCTGGACCGGCAATACCTAGAGAAAATGCCGTTTTGTGGAGGTTAGGCCCATTTCGTGCGCCGACAATGACTTGTGCAAAGGTTAGACACTGCGTCCCGTCTGATGTTTCCCGATAGAATTTTCGCCAAGTGTCTAACCGGTTCACAACACCGGACAATATCCCGCTCCCTTTGCGCCTAGCGTGCCACCGCAGGCCACGCCACCAACTAAATATCGGAGTTTTCCACGAAGTCGCCAAGTTTATCGTCGGAATCATCGGACCCCTGACGGTCCGACTAAGTGAGCATAGCGCTCGGACAGTCACCCTCTACTGACTTATTTGACAGGAAATGTTCGCGGAACGTCCCGATCTATTGCGTTTTTCGTAGTTCACAAAATGTCCAGTGGCGGCGTGGGCGGTTGAACACGGACACATCAGAGTAAGGACGGCGCTCGGCGAAAAAGCGGCCCCGCTCGAAGAAGCCAACGGGATTTGGGTGGCCTGGGCCTGTTGCGCGATATGGCGGCCGAAGAAAAGGCGCAGCTTTATTCTCAAGATAGTCCCGGAAAGGAATAATTGCCTGTGCGAAGTGTTCTGCCACCGAAAAACAGCAAAGCCGTCGGCGGTACTCAACGCAACCGACGGCTTTGCTTTTCGTCTCCCAATGTACCGTTTTCTCGGACGGCATCCTGGGCTGTCGGACGGGCGGTCCTTGCGTCCCTAGTGCGGCCAGGGACGCACACCCGGGTCCGACCTAAAAAGCATAGCCTTCATGCATTCAAGGTTTGTGAATACTTGGTGACGCTTTGATGGCATTTCGTACCACCAAGGGTTTTGCAACGAGATGTAAGCCATCGCGGCCACCGACCCGATCAAGCAAGGACGGCTGCCCAACGCAAAGATCCATTGTTGGCAATAGTCCGCATCCGAGAATTGTTTTCGGTCAAGATGCGCACTAAGGACAAGGCGCGATGAATCGTGGCAAACGTGGCGAAGCTGGCACAGCTGCTGAGGAAGAATTAGCCACGCGGCGAGCAACGCCTGGCCTAGCTGGCGTTTCTCGGATCGAGACCGTATTTCGCGCACATGTTGGTGACGATTGCGAAGTCCTTGCCGCCAGCGATTAGGCCGATAACGGCTGACGACACTCTATTGCCGCTCATCTGCGCTTCGACAATGTAGGCTTGTCGGCCGTTATACGCCGCGTAGGGACTCTGAGCATCTACGGTCGCGCAGTAATTGACCGAGCCCGCCGCAACCACTGCTGGAAACGTTGCCCAATGGTATTTTGCCGCCCCGGGATTGCGTAGCGATGGCGCAACCGCATCCATGATCACTGTCTTTTCTTCAGGGGTAAGATCGCGCTGGCCGATACCCCCGCCCACTCCCTGCTGCGCATGGGCTGTTCCACCCAGCGCAATTAATGTCGCTACAGTGAGTGCTAGTTTCATGAGCGCGCCCCTTAAGCTGGTGGTCATAAAATTGCACAGCCTTGTTGGCGAAACCGGGGCGGGCCAGTGACGCCGCTTCCCCCCGCCTTGGTCCGTCCACGATGTTGGGCCCTGCTTCGTCATAGGCCAACGTGACCAGGGGACGGCGCGATGACCGCGACAGAATCTTTTCACTTGGGCGCTCTTCAGCGGAGGCGTGACGCTAGTCGTCGCGACACTAATCTGGCTGTTCAATGCCACAAGGCATCGCGACATGCAGTGATTGCCTCGCGGCTGGTCGTGCAGCTCGAAGCGGGTGCCGTGCCTGCCGCAGTGAGGCGATGCTTAGGTTTGGAAGCAGGCGAGATACAAATGTTGAGCAGGACAAAAATTGCGGTTTCCGTCGCAATCGTTCTCAGCACCATCCTCCCGACATCGGCCGCGACTAAGTATCATCGCTCACCTATGGCGGCAGCCCTGCTAATCGAGCGATTTACCGCACGGTCTTCAGGACTGGTGGTTGTGCGTCTGGTGGCCCGGAGTGCAGTGGCGCTTGCTCGGGTTCTGGCCCTTGTGCACCACCAGGCAGACCGTGACGATGCATGGGCAATGTACACACCGTAGTGATACCACGTAGCCGACGCAACGTTCCGCGCGGCGGGGCGGCTCGTCGGGAAAGGGGAATTGTCATGCCTGTTGCACGCAACGACTTGACCCAAGGTATATGGAGCAAACTCTTATTGCTAGCCGTGACGCCGCTCCAGCTGTCTGCAACCGCTTTCGCGCAGATTCCGGCAGAGTCATCTCCTTCGGGTAACCCGTTCTCTCCCAAAATGTCTTTGGGGGCAAAGAGAAAAGGCAGCTGACGCCCGAAGAGCAGGAAAAGCAAAAGCAGCTCGACGCCGATTACAAAGCGGCGCGACTAAGAAGATCTCCGATCAGAAGCCGGCCGACCCCTGGGGTGGCGTTCGGCCGACGCCAACCCCCAAGGGTTCAATTTAAGAATGAAAGTTTAACTCCTTACCACCGCGACTCGTTCAATAAGCAGACCCCACATTGAGCTAACACTGACGACCTTGCGTGAGATTGGGAAGCAGTCTGTTCTGTATGCGGCCATTCACGAAAGAAAAAGGAAAAGTGGTAGGATGCGCCGCTATGCGACTCCGCTTGACGCTCCACAGCGCCGCCACGATAGCGGTGGCCGTCACGCTCTCCGTCACGACTGGCGCTGACGCTGCTGCGCAGACGCTTACCAACCCAAACCCGCCGGCGCGGCCGCGGCCCGCAGCCAAGCCAGATACGACCGCGCACGTAAAGTCGCGCAGCGCGTATGGCGCTGGCTTGGTCAATATTCCTGGCACCGATGCCTGCATCAAAATCGGCGGCGGGGTGACGGTAGAAAGTGGTATCAATCGAGGTCGCTGAGCGATCAAGCCCAACCACGGCGCTCACCCGCGACGAGGCGCGGCGGATCGCGGCCAACGTGGCAAGTCTACCAGATCTTTTGAGAAGGCCTAAACTCAGGCGAGGAATGAGATAGCCAATGTCCACGAGGAGATCTAAGCGGATGGCCCTGGCGCAGCTTTTCATCGGCGGATGTGCAGTCGTGTTTAGCGCCTGCCTTCCAATCCAACAGGCACAAGGACAGTTTGTACCACCGCCCGTGCCTCCTCCGCCGCCACCAGTCTTTAATCCATCCCCTCCCAATACTACCGTGCCTCAACCGAGCTACACACCTCTCTCACCTTCAACACCAACCACCGTTCCGGAATCTAGCGGTCCGGAATCTACCGTTCCGGGGCCTGAGGTTAGGTCGGAAAGGTCCCGGAGTAGAACCGTTCAGTCCGGGCGAGGGACGTCGGTCGCAAAAATGCGATCGGTCCACCACTATTACAACCGAGGCCGCTTCGCGGGACCCACGTTAGGATATTCTCGTTATTGCGGCGACTCGCCCTGTGTTCGTATCCATCCCTCGAGGTTTTACGGGGGCCCGGCCGCGGGCCTTTGGTGGCCCGGCTATTATGATTATGCATCCGGTCAATTCGGGCGCGGGCGTCCTAGGTATCGGGGCTATTGGAGGCATGCCGGTTATCACGGGGACTAAAGACGCACCACTCCCACCTCCGTGGTCTCGTCGTGACGGACAATGGCTGCCAAAAGCTCGCCCACGCTATATCACGATAACGAAGATGCTTATCTGGCCCCAACGGGATCTGGTACGCCGGCCTGCACGCTGGTTACGTTGGGCTGGCTAGATCGTGCACGAGGGGGGAAATAAAATGCGCTTGTCCATTGCCATTGTTGCGCTGGTAGTCGGCTTCTCTTTGGTCGGATGTTTTGAAGGTCCGCAGGGGCCACAAGGGCCGACGGGTCCAGCCGGTCCGCCCGGACCTCAAGGGGAAAAAGGCGATCCTGGACCTGTCGGGGCGGCTGGGCCAGCTGGCCCTCCTGGTCCCGAAGGTGCAGGCGGCGGCGTCGGCCCGGCCGGCCCAGCTGGTCCACCCGGCCCGCCGGGTCCAGTCGGGACCAGTGGCCTGCACGCACTAAGCACCGCTGCCTGCGACACTAGGTGCGAACTAATCTGCAGCCCCGGCGAGAAGATTGTTTCCGTCACCTGCCCGGGCGGCACTATTCATGTCGAGCAAATTGATGAATCCAACATGGCTTCATGCACGGGCGCATCGGGACCAGCGCTGGCGCTGTGCATGCGCCAGTGAACTGCCGGGGCCGGCGACCCGAATGACCGATGCCGTGCGCAAGCCCCCCAACCAAAGACGAGGCGCCCCAGGATTGCGGCGAACTTTGCGAAGCTGCCGGAAATTCCCAAGTAGCAAAATAGAATCTTCCCTCTGTGTTATTTTGTCGGACTTCGAGGGAAAAATTCGTCATGGCCACAAGATTCGCCTTCACACTGGCGCAGCTTTTGGTTAGTGGATACACGTTTGGCGCCTGCGTCCTGGTCGTACATGCACAAGCGCAGCAGCCGCTCTACACCCCGGGACCTCCAGTACCAACCGCTCCGGGACCTAGCGGTCCTCCACCAGTACCAACCGCTCCGGAACCTACGCCGCCTGTGAGTGAGCCACCTTCAGCCGCTCGCACTCACGAACGGACATCCGTCGCAAAAACGGTCCACCACCGACGTCGCGCCATAGTCGCTGGCCAAACACTACCCTTCTCTTGGCGCCGCTATTGGGATCCTCGGCCGCCCTGTTGCCCCATTTGGAATTATCCTTATGGGCCGGATCGTTCGCAGTGGTGGTGGGTAGAGGGTCGTCCTTGGTAGTTTCCCCCGCTAGTCAGATAAGCCGGCGGCGCTCCGCCGCGAGCCTTTCCTAAACCTCGGCTAACCAGGCTGAGGGCCCGGTTACCTAGTACGCTATGGAAAGCCGTATCTCTCTTCGGGAAACACGGTACGCGAATCAAAGCAGACAATAGTTGGCGCTGCCTTAATTTTGACGCGTGGCAAGCGGCGGCGGTCGCCACGAATGCTCAAGCAAGTGGATCTCGAAATACCATGAAAAGAGTGACGGCCCAAAAGCGGCGAGGCCGAATAAGATGGCAGCTTGTCCCCAAGACATCGTCGGGACGTATGACGGACTGAAACGATTCGTGGAAGCAATAGTCGAGGAAAAACCCCGCCACACGGAGGGGCGGCGGGGATGCCAAGTTAAGGAGATTCGAACAAAAACTAAATTCTAGCATCGGCCGGTTCTAGTTCGATGCCACCTTTGTAGGCAATCTGCTCGTACTTCGCGCGCGTTAACGTGCGTTGGCCCCTGACCCCGGAATTTCCCCTTCGTCACAATCTGAACTCAGTGTCGAAGAGAGTGTGTTCTCGCTCGAATTTACATGAGGACGCAGCACGATGATCATACGCATCATCAGAGAAACTGAGGTTTATCTTCGTGAGTTTCGGAATCAGATCGTCTCCGACCTTGAAGAGTACGAAACGGGACGCCGCACGTCCGGTCTGCTCCGTAACGGATTGCGCCGTGATGACAGTCAGAACAGAATTGCAGAGCTAAGGCGTCGACTTGCCAAGGCCGAAAACTTGATTGCGACTTACCAGGAATACAAAGACGCCTAGCGGTTGCGCCTAGGTTCACCTTCCCACGCACCGTGAAACTAGGCTCTCCTATGCATCATGGAAAACGCGACCGCCCCAAAACAGGCAACACCGAAAAAGACGGCAGCCTCTCCCCAAACCATCTTCGCACTGTAAGAGATTCTGGAAGCCGCTCGCCCTGCATCAAATAGTCGCGAGACTTATTGCCTCGCGACAAAGTGGATGGCCTTCACAATCCTGTTAAACACCTGTGTGTCATTTAGAGTTTACCGTCGAGAATACGCGCGATGGCGCTTATGATTGAGGGAGCGAGAAAATGAGTGAATCGACTATCGACCGAGACGAACAAGTACTCAGCAACGAACTGCCGGACGCGGCACTAGAGATTGTATCGGGAAAATATGGGGAAGTTGGAAACCCCTTTACGATTGCATTTTGCACAGGATTGGACACCTGCCCAGCATGAAAAAACTGCGGGGCCGATTGACACGAGCCGGCTGCGCATTTTCACAACCGCACGCCACTGCTGGCCGCGCTGGAATCCCCATTGGCACTAAGTTCACCGTGAACTGCGCCACTCCTAAGAATGCGCGTCAAGCAGCCGGCCCCGCGCCGGGTAGCACTTGCCAAGACACTAGCGCTTATCCTCGAAGAAGGTCTTAGCACACGACCTTCGTGTAGCGCGACATGATCTGTCTTGTCACTTTTGATTTCGCACTGCGGATCATCCGTGCTCGCGTGATGTGTGTGTAGTCCTTGTAGCTGATGTTTTTGGTATGAACCCTTATGATCCTCCCGCTGATACGGCCGGGTTCTGAGTTCCAACTTACGTGATCACCGACCTCAAGCTTACCGCCAATGTCGACAGTTGAATGTCCGCTTTGTGCCATAAGCGGACTCGTGCAGTGCAGCAAAAAGGGGTTTACTTAACGACGCCGAGATTACCATCCCTAGTCGCCAAAGCCCATTCAGTCTGATTAGGATCTCTGCGCAACCAGACGCTGCGCTAAAAGGGGGGTTGGTTTTCCTGAAAGCGTAACGCAAAGTTCCGAAGTAGCGCACTGTAAGCACTGAGCATGTGAGCCCAAATATGAATGCACCTACCGACAACGATGTCGGGATCCCCTCAGCCGGTTCGGCGTCGGCAAAAAAAAGATCGTTCGCTTGGGCAGGCGTCGGTATCCGGCTGTTTATTCTCGCTCTTATCGGCGCTCTCGTTCTCGTCGTTTTTCGCGAGTGGAACTGGTGGGTGAGCTCCTCCGCCCTACAGAGCACCGATGACGCCTACCTTCAGGCCGACACGACACCACTCGCCGCCAAAGTTCCTGGCTACGTCAGCCGAGTTCTTGTGCAGGATTTCCAGAGGGTCCACGGCGGCGACGTCCTGGTCGAGATCGTAGACGACGACTACCGCGCTCAACTTGATCAGGCTCAGGCCAATGTCGCTGCCGCCGGGGCGGCTATCACGAATATCGAGCAACAAGAGCGTTTACAGGAAACATTGATCAAACAGGCCGAGGCGGAAATCGAGTCGAGCGAGGCGGACGTGACTCGATACCATCTAGAAACTGTGCGCCAACAGAATCTTCTTAAAGATCAATACGCTGGTACACCGCAGCTCGTAGAACAGGCCGTTGACAACGAAAAACGCGCGGTCTCCGCTCTCGCCTTGAACCGCGCAAAGCTGGATCAGCAGCGCCAACAACTTAACGTACTGGGTAGCCAGAAGGCGCAGGCAACCGCGGCGCTAGAGGGACAAAAGGCTGCACGCGATTTGGCTAAGATCAACTTGGGTTACACCCGAATAGTAGCTCCGGTTGACGGCATGGTCAGTGAGCGCCTCGTACGCCCAGGCCAATATCTTAACGTCGGCACGCAGGTGATCTCACTGGTGCCACTGCCCAACGTATGGGTCGTCGCCAACTACAAAGAAACTCAAATGACGAACATACGTACAGGCCAAATGGCGCGTGTCACTGTGGATGCCTTCCCGGGCAAGATCCTGCATGGTTACGTCGACAGCTGGTCGCCTGCATCGGGCGCCGAGTTTGCGCTCCTACCGCCTGACAATGCGACAGGCAACTTTACAAAGGTGGTGCAACGGATTCCGGTCAAGATCTTGCTCGATCCTCATCCGTCTCTGGCCGATCTCTTGCGACCTGGAATGTCCGTGATTGCAACAATTGACACGAGCTCGAAACCTCCCGAACCTCAAGTCCGCGCCAAATAGGCACGAGATGGTCGCAGCGCGGCAATTGGCCCAGCGTTTGATCGGCGATCTTTCGCAAACTCGCGCTGTCGCGCCGCCGCAGAACCTTTGTCACCCTGACGATCGCGCTGCGCAGGCTCGCCCGATTATCACGGCGCGACCGCTCGTCGGCGTGCTTGCCGTCCTTTTGGGGTCGGTTATCTCCACACTCGACAGCCGCATCACTAACTTCGGTCTCGCCGATGTTCGCGGTGCAGTGCATGCGGGCTTTGACGAAGGGGCGTGGATCACGACTGCCTTTACCGTCGGGCAAATGATGGTTGGACCGATTTCCGCTTGGTTGGGCACGGTATTCGGTCCGCGGCGAGTTCTGACCTTTTCTGTTGTCATCTTCGGGGTTTCGAATTTTCTGCTGCCGCTTTCACCAGATCTTCGCTATGTCCTCGCTTTTCAGGCGATCAGCGGACTGGCTTCGGGTACCTTCATCCCGCTCGCGATCGGCTTCGTCGTACAGAATTTACCGACCCAGTTGGTGATCTATGGCGTCGCAGCCTATTCGCTGAACCTCGAACTGTCACTGAATATTGCTGCATCGATCGAAGGGTGGTTCGACGATTATTGGTCGTGGCAGTGGATATTCTGGGATACGGCACTGCTCGCGCCGTTAATGCTTGTCTGCATCCGCTTTGGCATGCCGCGCCAACCGGTAAACCGCGAGCTCCTGAAGAACGCAGACTGGGCGGGAATGCTTTACGCCAGCGTCGGCTTCAGCCTGCTCTACGCAGGTCTCGATCAGGGCAATCGGCTCGATTGGCTAAACTCCGGGCTGATCAACGCGCTGTTGCTTGGCGGCATCCTCTTGCTTGCAGCGTTCGTCGTCCATGAGCTCACTTACAAACGGCCGTGGATTAATTTGCGTTTCGCAGCAAGCGGCAACATGCCGTTATTGTTTCTCTTCATCTCGTTCTTTCGCTTCATCATTCTTTCCACCTCCTACATAATCCCGCAATACTTGATTACGGTGCAGAACTACCGTGCGATTGAAATTGGCGGAGTGTTGAAGTGGGTCGCGCTGCCCCAGTTTCTGTCTACACCGCTTGTAGCGACGATTCTTCGGTATGTGGATGCCAGGGTGATGATGGCACTCGGCTTTGCCCTGGTAGGCTGCGCATGTTTTATGGCCGGGCAGCTTACTCAATACTGGATCGGCATCGACTTTTTGCCGTCACAGTTTCTGCAGGCTGTGGGCCAATCGCTCGGTTTGACTTCCCTGGTCTGGTTCGCCTTGCAACACCTGGAGCCAAGCGAGATATTTACTTTCGGCGCAGTCCTGCAAACTGGGCGGCTGTTCGGCGCCCAACTTGGGAGCGCTTTTGTTCAAACATTCGTGCGCACCCGCGAGCAGACCTATTCCAATCTCATCGGTCTCCACGTTCATGCCGGCGCGTTACTCACAGACCAACGACTTGCGCATTACGCGAAAATTATTGGCGGCCGCTCAGTTGGCGATCCGCAAGCTACAGCACGCGCAACGGCTCTGCTCGCGCGAGCGGTGCATAATCAAGCTTACGTGCTCGCCTATATCGACGCCTTTATGGTTCTCGGATTTGCCGTCATCGGCGCGCTACTGCTCATGTTATTGCTGCGTGATCCCCCAGCGTATCTTGCGCAAACGGCCGCGCGGAAGTGATCACATCGCACACGGTGATGGCGCTTTTACAGGACGTACTGGTTCCTGCTTAGATCTGTTTGATGTCCGCATGGGTCAAAAACAGACATCAGTTGAATGGTCTGGGATGTCCGCTTTGTGCCAAAAGATGGGGTAATCGGCCGGCAGCTTGTGGATAGCTGAAGAGATTTTGGGTGGTGCGCCTCAGGCTGATGGTGAAACGAGGTTACGGGCCTCAAGCATCAGAAGGAGAAGCGCAGCATGGACTATTTTGCTGACGTTGATACTGATAGTCTTTATCGTGGCAGTGGTGGCGTTTTGGCCTGAGCGCTGGAGTCACTTACTTAACCGACTTCACAAGTGAAACACACGGCGCGAGATCATGCGCACCATTCCACCACCTGATTTTCTAATAGCTTTCCTTGCGGTGGCGCTGTTGTTTGGTTTAGCAACCGTGGCAGCCTCGATGTTTAGTGTCTATTTTAGTATTTGAAGTCCACCGATCTGGTAGCCTTCGCTTTCAGCTTTGCTTGCAATAGCTTCCACCGATGGCCGCAAAGCACACGACGCCGAAGAAGGCAGCGGCTCGTCCCCAATTCATCCACTGTATGAGATTCTAGAGGCCAGTTGTGTGGGCAAATAGCCGCAAGTTCATCAAAGGCTGATCTCGCTTATCCCGCCGCCCTAGTCTGTCCATAATATAAGGCCCTGCTTCGTCAGAATGGGTGGCGGCGACCTCGATTCTGTGGAAACGGCGCGATGACCGTGACACAAGATATCTTCTTCACGTGGGCGCTTTTCAGCGGCGGCGCGACGCTAGTTGTTGCGGCATTAATCTGGTTGTTCAGCTGGGCAAAGCGTAGTCGTCTTCAGTAACGAATGATTGCCCTACAGCTCGATCGAGAAGGTACTGTGCCTGCCGCAGTGACACCAACACGCGCCCGCGGTGCCTCCTGGTTGAAAACACGCTTGGGAAGGCCGGTATCTGAGCCGATCCGCTTGCGGTTCCGATGTCGCTTCCATTTACAGGCGGCGACGTCGTGCCAGGCAAGGTGCCTAAACCGCTTATCGGCAAGGAGCCCGGTCCCGTACACGGTAGACCAGTGAGCGGATTTGTTCCCGTGGTGTCGGTGAGAAGCCCGGTCGGAGTCGAAGGAGAAACGCTAAGCTCGGATCGTGCGGATAAGAGCGTATTTTGCCCGCTCAGCACTGGATTGACAGTATTCCCCGCTCAGCATTGGGGTTGCCGGTGTTCTGCGCGAGCGCCGCAGTGGCGGTTAGAATGATGGCACCGAGGCCGATCAGTCCAATGCGATTAGCAGACATGGGGACCTCCTGAGTGCATCGCCCTCACAAGGCAAACCCCCGAAAGTCGTCAGCGGTTCTCTGCATGAAACCGCATCGCCACTTCTCGATCGAGGACATCGGATAGAGGACCGTTCCTAGTACACGCCCGGCATCAAACGGGCCGTCCGCGCCATGTAATCTCTATATTTCGGAAAGACCTGAAACAGCACCCGCTCCTCGTATTTCATGCGTTGAAATTGAAATGCGCAGACCAAAGCCCACAGCAACAGCGCCCATGTTGACAGGTACTGCAGCGCAACCCCAGCAATGGCAACGATCTCGCCAAGATACAGTGGATGGCGAACAAGGGCATAAGGCCCCCAAGTAACGAGGCACCGAGCCTCAGGCAAGATGCTGATCGAACGCCCGAGTACGAGCGCCGCATAAATCGCCAAACCAGTGCCGCCGATGATCAAGAGAAGTGACGCTAGGTAAAGCGCATACGAAAGCTCTTGCAGCGGCAGCTGCACTATGCCGACGCCGAGAAAGGTGCCGGCCACAGCGGCACAGCGTGGATAGAATCCTGGCGTAGTCCGCTGCGGAACGTGACGCACCGCAAACATCACAACCAAGATCGCCAAGAAAGCCAGCGTGGCGACATGCGCGACGGTGCTAAGGACGAGCTCTGCCGGGAGCACAGACGGATCAGTCTGGAAGAACAGCTTAACCAGCTCGATCTGTTGAGCTACTAATGGCAGCATGAGCGCTGCGCTAAACCCATACCAAGCAATCAGAGGCGCGGCTGCGAATAGATCGTAGAGCTTGGTCCGCCGAAGCGTCTCGAGCCGCTCCCTTATGATGGCGATTGTCATTAGCTCCATCCGTAGCGATATCAGCAATGATATCACGCCCCATGCGGCGGGTCTGTGACCGACGACGCGGCGGATTGTGGGCAACATGGCGAAGCTGCCGCAGCTGCTGCGCAGTCAAAGATCGATCATGGCGTCGTTCTGCTTACGCACCCGACGACGACGAGTGTATTTTGGGGGCTCGTATTGAAATGTCCCCTTCGGGAGTACGGCGATGCAATAGTCTGCACAGCGCCCAATTCACAAACAGCCAATTTGCCATAACCCTAGGTTTTGAACGAATGAAACGGCGTCTTGGAGGGTTTCGCAATCGTCGATGATCCTAAAGATGGGTGGATTGGGGACGTCTTGAGGTTTTGGTTCGAGCAGACCGAGCCGGATCAATGGTTCGAGAAGGACCCGGCGTTTGACGCGAGCATTCGGAAGCGTTTTCTCGGCTTGCATGAAAGTCTCGTATCCCGCGGAAGTAACGGCCTCCTAGCTGATGCGCAGACCGCGCTAGCCGCGGTGATCGTGCTAGATCAGATGTCGCGCAATATGTTCCGCGATACGCCTCGCGCATTTGCCGCCGATCCACAGGCGCTCCAGGTGGCGGAGGCTGCCATCGTCCGAAGATTTGACGCCGGCCTAACCAAGGACCAGCGCATGTTTCTATATCTGCCGTTCCAGCATTCAGAGGATCGCCAGTCGCAAGCCCGCTCGGTCGCACTGACGGCGAGCCTCGGTGATCCGGAGTTGCAAAAGTGGGCGGAAGCTCACAGGGCGATTGTTGACCGTTTTGGGCGCTTTCCGCATCGCAACCGCATTCTTGGACGAATCTCGACCCCAGACGAAACCGAATTCCTCAAACAGCCGGACAGCTTCTTCTAACCGCTCGCTAAGCGGACCTAAGTTCGACATTGCCGGAACCGGGCCTAACACTATCAGCAACGGTGCGATGAGCACGGTCGCTAAGGTCGGCACGATGTCCTGCTTATGGCACAAACCGGACATTGCCGACTTCGCTATCGATGTCTGCTTTCGGGGGTAGAGCGGACATCGCGTGAGCCAAGCCCCAATGTCCCTAACTTCATCACGGCTAGGAGCGCCGCCGTGGGATAGAAGCCCCGGCCGCGCCGTTATACGAGCGGTCTCACCCATCATCAAATACCCAAGAGCGCGCCACGTGACTGCGCGCCAGTGCGGCGAAGACCCGAACAGACCTGCGCGTCGGCCCAAGACCAGCTACAATCGTCTAGTGAGCAGGATGAACGACACTTTGATCAAAGTTATTCCATCGGTATGTCCGAGTACGCAGGACGCTTTACCGAGGCCCGCATTGATTTCTCTGTTCTTCCTGAAGGACTTAGGAATCGCACTCGGTGACCGATTGAAGTTACTTCGCGCGATCCGGGAGCTTGGCGCTATTCCCGTGCTATCGCCGAAGCCGCACCTGCCATGTCCGGCGGCGCCCGCTCTAAGTCCGCCAAGGACTTCACGCCGCCAATTTCAGCGCGCTGGATATTTCCTGAAGTGTGGCCTTTTCCTTATCGCTTACCAGCGAGCCTGAGCTAAAGAAGCCACCCTCTTTGGAAGCCTCGATTAAACCGGTACTCCTCCGTCGCCTCCGCTTCGGAACGGCTTTGGCAAGCGTGCTTGCAAGTTGAGAGGCTTAGGCGGTCAGCGTCGTGAGCTTAGCCTTCACGGCGTCAACACTCGGCTTCAACACCT
>Ga0187783_10001564_pt1 | contig 16929 bp, 12 predicted proteins | sample 1015_SJ02_MP02_2_FD_132471 | JGI IMG/M metagenome (GOLD analysis project Ga0187783, IMG submission 132471) | Tropical peat soil microbial communities from peatlands in Department of Meta, Colombia - 1015_SJ02_MP02_20_MG | ecosystem: Environmental > Terrestrial > Soil > Wetlands > Peat | place... | reverse complement strand
CGCTTTTATCGTCGGCAACGCCATCCTTCCGCACTCCCTAACCCACAGCCGCGACTGGATCACCAAATCGCATGGCCGGCTAATTGACGCCGCCACGGTGCGCGAGGAACTCGAGTACCTCACCAGCGATCCCCACGCCGATTGGTTGCGCGAGACCTTTGCCCTGGCTCATGTCAACTACGGCCGCATCGATTACGGATTGCTAAACGGCCGCCCGCAGGTCTGGGAGATCAACACCAATCCGACCATCGCCCGCGCCGCCGGCGCCGACCCACTCACCGAGGAGCAGAAGCACCTGCGAGCCCTCGTCCGCCAGCATTTTCGCCCTCGTTTCCAGGCCGCATGGGAAGCCATCGACAGCCCGGCCGATCCTAACCGCACGATCTCCGTCAAGGTCTCCGAGCGCCAGCGGCGCCGCCTTGCCGCCGAAAGGCAGCTGTGCTTGCGAATCCAGGCCCGCAAAACCGTCCTTGCAGCGATGGCCAACCTGCTGATCCGGCCGCTCTGGCGCGGCGCCAAGCGAATCGGACTCGCTTCGACTCCCTGACGCCGGGCCTCCTGCCGTCCGGGCAAAACGCCGAGACAGCGACGGAGTAGGGAAGCAGTTTCCGGGGTTTGTCCGCACGCCGGGTGCATGTTAGCGAGCATGGGTGAGCTGCGAGAGAGTCCGGCTGGGTGCTGCACCAGCGCGGCCAGTGCGGCGTTCGTCCGTATTAATTTAACTGCTGATTTGAAAAAGGATGGGAGTGAGGCATTTCGTTACGCTACGTCCATCCTTCCGACGATGCTATTCTCGTGGCCATGTCCAGACTGGGTGGGCACAATTTTGGGCAAAGTGGTGAAACGGAGCATCCGGTTGAGGCGGTGCAACGGCGGTTAACTCAGTGATACGATTAGACAAGTTGGATACGCGCCCGTAGCTCAGTTGGATAGAGCGTGTGCCTCCGGAGCACAAGGTCGGGAGTTCAAATCTCTCCGGGCGCGCTATTTTCCCAGAGAGAAAGCACGATAGCGGATCAGCACATTGGGTAGTTTTTAACTATCGGTGGCGGACCTTTCCCTTCGTAACTGCTGTCACGGCACCCGTCTGGAAGGAAGGAATCGTTCTCAGTTACTGCTTCGCTTCAGTTCGACCAGGATCTCTTGCGGTATGAGACATTCCGCAAATCCACACTCCAAGCAAACAGTGAGCGACGTCCCTTCAAGCGAGCAAATTGGTGAGGTGCTTCCAAGGGCAAAAGTCAGTGCCGCACTAACCTCGTCCACTTCGGTTGATCCGCATTGCGGGCATCTTCTAGCCATGTTGCGGCGCAGCATGGCACAGGCAGAGCACACCCGCCGTGACCCAGGTCACTGTGCTGCGCGTTCTTGGCCCTAAGTGACAGTGGTCACACCAGCCTTGTGACGCTGGTCACTGAGTTTGTAGTGTGCTGAGGCTAACAAGAATGCAGGGAAGGAGAGAGCACGGTCACGGGAATGAGCTACCGAGAAAGAAAAAACGGTCGGCTCTACCTCAACGCCCCAAACGAGGTTCGACCTGACAGGTCGTCGGGGAGTTTCCTTCTCACGCGAAACAGCGGCGGGCCTGAAGTCCAAGTGAAGCGTCGGTCGTCTCGACGCACCGGCCGTCGGACCGGAAAATGCTTCAGGCCTAGCTGCTGCCTCCGAAGCGGTTTATCGCCCCTGTTGGGGCGAGAAGGAGGAGTTATGAGATATCCATTTGGAGAGCTGCTTGGTTTCCGTCGTGAGTTCGATGAGATGTTCAATCGAATGCTAACTGGAAGGCCGTTGGCAGAGTGGCCAGAACTGCCTACATTCAACAAAGAGTTGGTGTTTACTCCTGCAGTGGAGGCGTATCTCGATAAAGAAGTTAACAAGTATATTTGCCGCGTAACGCTGCCGGGCATTGAACCGAAGGAGGTGGAAGTCGGTACGCAAGGGAACGTGCTGACGATTCGCGGCGAGCGGAAATTCCCTTATGGTGGCAAGCAAGTAGAGTTCATGGAGCACGAGGTTCCTTACGGCAAGTTCGAGAGGGTGGTTACGCTTCCAGAAGGGGTGATTGCTGAGAAGCTAACTGCTGAGTACGTGAATGGCGTGCTAGAAATCACGGCCCCGATCGTCGTGGCTGCCTGGCCGCGAAAGGTCGAAATCAAGACGACTCCGGCTGTGAAGCAAGTTACCGCCTAAAGGGTGCGCAATGCGAACGGCCCGGGAGCCATTATTCCGGGCCGTTTTCTTTGGTATGCGGACAAAGATCCTTGCAGCACAAGACGCATCTATTTCGAGGAAACGCAGAGGAGGTGGAACTACCGGAGGGACGCCTCATCTGAGAGCGGATCTCCGTAGCGGCTCAGCTCGATGCCGCTTCCCACGGTCAGCAGAACAGAATCGATGTGCGGCTTGGCACGAACATGCTTGCGGTAGGCCGAGGCTTCGGGCCAGGCGGAGGCCGGATTGATCATGTTGTCAGCAGCCACGAGTGCGCCGAAGCTCAGCTTCGGATAAAAAAGATCAAAGCAGCGGATGTAGAGGTCTTTCCACAGATCAACAAGAACGAAATCAAAGGGACCCTCGAGCGACCCAATCACGTCTCGTGCGTCACCCAACTGGAAATCCACCTGAGTGGTAAGGCCTGCTTTTTCGATCATGGTGCGGGCATATTCCTGCTTGTACGCTGCGCAGTCGATCGTTACCACGCGGCCATCGGTGGCGGCCGCGGCTTCGGCCAGCCACACCGTGGAATGGCCATAGGAGGTCCCGATTTCCAAAATGTTTCTTGCTTTCGCGCCCTTGATGAGGATGTTCAAAAGTCGTCCTGTGTGCCGACCAATCGAGATTAAGAACTCATCGCGATGGCTCATCCACTCATCTTCAGTCATGCGATTGCGAAGCTTCCACTCTTCGGCACCCCGTCTGTCGTACTCGGCAAGAACTGATTTGATCGATTCATCCATTTTGAAATCTCCTTACGTGAAGGGGCCTGAGAGGCTAGGGGGCTACGAATGCGGGATGCTCAGAATGTGCGGCCCGGGCGTGACCGCGTACAGGTCCTCGACTAGGCCGGCTCGGCGCTCCAACACCGCCCGCTGATTGAAGGAGCCTTTGTCAGTAATTTCGCCGGCATCGAGCGAGGGTGGTTCCTCCGCCAGAATCGCACGCACGATGCGGTTCGAGCTCCCCGTCGCTTGCTGTGCGAGGCTTTTCAGCAGGGATTGAACTCGCGCCCGTACAGCTGGATGTGTGACGACCTCTTGAAAGGGTGCTCGCTCGGGCAGGTGGGGCGCAAGCGATCGGCACGTGTCGGGATCGACAAAGATAATCGCAGCCACAAAATCGCGGTCCAGTCCTGCTATGACGACGTCGCGCACAAAAGGAGCAAAGTGGCCAATCATTTGGGCGCGAAGCGGCCCCACGCTGACCCACGTGCCGTTGGCGAGTTTGAAGTCTTCGTTGAGGCGCCCATCAAAGAGCAGTCCCTTATTTATATCTAGGGGGTCGATCAACCGCACGGCATCGCCAAACGAGTAAAAGCCCTCCGCATCGAAAGCCCTTCTCGTCAATTCGGGTTCACGCCAATAGCCGGGCGTCACGTTCGGTCCCCGCACGCGTGCTTCCAGTTTTTCGTCCCGCGGGACCAACTTTACTTCCACCCCGGGCACGGGGATTCCGATGGTGCCCGCCCGATCTGTCTCCCACGTCGTTTGAATGGCCATGGGTGCCGTCTCCGTGGAGCCTAAGCCTGTCGCCATGATGATGCGCTCGCCGCAGGTTCTGAAGGCAAGCTCACGATAGGCGTCCCACACGGGTTGAGAAAGGCCTGCCCCTGCGTAGAACATCAGGCCCAGCCTCCGGAAGAATGTCTCGCGCAGTTCGCCATCAGCGCGCAAAAAAGGCAGCAGATCTTCGTACCCCTTGGGGACATTGAAAAAAACGGTCGTGGAAATTTCCCGAAGATTGCGGACGCTTTTTTCGATCCAACCGGGCCCGGGCTTGCCATCGTCGATGTAAAACGTGCCGCCGTTGTAAAGCGCGATGCCGACGTCGTGGTTGCCGCCGAACGTATGGTTCCAAGGGAGCCAGTCGACGATCACGGGAGGTTCGTCTTCGAGGAAGCCAAAAATTTGAGCAATCATCTGCTGATTGCTGCAAAGCATCCGATGAGTGTTGATGACGGCCTTGGGGATACCCGTCGACCCTGAGGTGAAAAGGAATTTCGCCACGCCATCGGGATCGATCCTGTCGTGGGCGAGGTCAACGGTGGCAGTGGAGGCCGTTTCGAGCAGGTCGGCGAAGCTGCTCGCTTTGCGCCGATCGGGCGGCGCCGTAGTGGCCACAACTTCAATATGTTCTCCCACGACCGCTTCAATGGCGGGAGCGTAGCGCGTTCCCTCAGAGACAAAAACCATCCCCGGCGTGAGGATTTTCAGCGTGTGCCGCAGCTTGCCGAAATCCTTCGAAACGAGAGAATACGGCGGAGAGATGGGAGCCGTCGGAACGCCGACGTGCTGCCCGGCGAGTGTCAGAAGAAAATGCTCGAGATCGTTTTCCGAAAGAATCGCAACCGGTCGCTCAGCCGATAGACCGCGATCGAGCAGCGCCTGGCCAATGCTGCGTACGGAGTTCCACACTTGCTCGTAGGTGAGCGAACGCCATTGATCATCCGCCCCGCGCTTCGCGATGCAGATTCTTTCCGGTACAGCATCGGCCCAGTGCACAAGACGGTCGGTCAGCACTTTGGGATAGGGCCGAAGCGCTTCTTCCGATCGAATCAGGAAGCTGCCCCTCGGCAGAGTCCGCATCGAGGCGCCGGAGGTACGCATCCGAACCTTGCGAACCCCCGGAGTTGACGAGAAACCGGTTTCTGTATGGCCTTTCTGTGTCATCGGCGCTGAAGATTTTCCCACAGTTTATTCAGGCGCTCTATGTCCACAGCCGCGGGAAGATCGCCAGCCGTCGTGATCACTGCCGGCCGCACTTCGGAGACGATCCGAGTTACCCATCCCTCAAAGTCGGCGGCGGGGCTGGGGGAAAACAGATCGGGAGCCAGAGCGAGCCCGCAGACAGAGGGTCCCAGTTCAGAGAGCAGGGTTGCGGACTTGTGGTTGACGATAGGGCATAGGACGCAATCCCATTCCGCACGCAGGATGTGGTCGCGGTTTGCCGTCACGCCCTTCGCGCAGCCAAGCACCAGGATGGGAAGCGCCCGGTAGAATCGCACGATATTGACAATGGGTCGAAGACGCGAGCACCAGTTCGCGAAACCTTCCTCGGACAGCGTAGGCAGAAAATCCTCGCGAATGAGAATGGCGCTGGCGCCTGCCTCGAGGAATGCCGTCGCGATTCCGGTAATCACCCGCGTTGCCAGATCGAGAGCTAACTCGGGCAGTTGCGGGGGGTCGAGCACGCCCTGGGTGTCAAGCTGAGCGAGGGAGGCGGCCTCCGTCAACGGACCTGTGACGACCGCCACGAGAAGGCCACCGGCCCGCAGCATCGCCTTGAGCCTTCGGATTACTTCCACCGCGATCGGGACACGACCTGCTTTCTCGGGGGCGACGGTGGACGCTGTTTCAAACGACTCACTCGCCAGGGGGCCCCCGGGCCACCGCAGCGACGGTGGGCGATCACCGGCGGCCCATTCCACCTTTGCGCCAAGGGCTTCGCTTTCTAAGAAAGGATCGAAATAGCAAGTGACGCCATCCGAGCGCAGCCGTGCCCGCACTTGCCTTAGCGAGTTTGCGATTTTCGTGGGGTTTGCGAGAAAGCTATCGAGCGGAACGCTCTCAATGCGAGCCGCATGAGAAAAAACGATGGGCAAGAACAACGGCCGAGTTGGAGCGACTCCCTCTAAGAGTCCCTTGACAATCTCCTCGGGCACAGCGTTTTCGACCATGTCTTACGAACGAATGATCGGTCCAGTAGGTTTCGCGTCGGGCCACGATCCGTACCACTGCAGGATTTCCTGGGGCGGACTCAGCTGATCCCATTCTTTCAGGAACTCGTGGTAGGGCTTGCCACGAGCCAGGCGCGTGCGCTTTTCGAGATCGCGGAGCTCTCGCGTCTTTTCCGGATCGTGTTTACGCAGGTCCGAGCCGTAGGCTACCCGATATACATTTTGCGCTGTCCAGTCTGAGATGATGCCTTTCCGAAGGTCTTCCAGAACCGTCGCGGGATCACGCTCCAGCGGGTCGCCGTATCCCGGGCCTCCCCCGCTGAAGCCGAAAAGCAGGTCACCCTCGGCGTACGGTTGCGGCGGGCGCGCCACGAGTTCATAGTTCCACTGGCCGTGAACGGTCGTCTTCTCCAGGATCGTGTGGTGATCCAGCGCCAGATCGGAACCTTGCTTCATTTGCGCGAGTAGATCTGCATTGCGGACGCTGATTCCAGGCACGGGGGAGGACGCGTATCCTCCGAACAGCGGCTGGCCCAGTGGCACTTTGCTGCCGTTTCCCATGCACATGGAAAACAGGGTCGGCACTTTGTGAATCATCCATTGCTGAACGCCGCCCGAACCGCCGCGATGAAGGCCTGGGCCGGAAGAATCCTTCCAGTGCTGGGAGATCGTCACCGTTACCGGCAGTTCGCTTTCGACCTGTTCGGAATCGGGCGCTCGTCCGAATGCGCACCATGCGAAACCATACGCGTCCATTCCGTCGGTGGCGGCTCGGCCGCCCTGCCCCATGGTGTTCAACGCGAAAGAAAGCACGTCCGACACGGCCAGATTCCACTGGGAGAGGCCCGCACAGATCTGCGAGGTGTGCTGGCTTCCCGGTGGAGCGGCCACTTGATGCCAAAGGCGCGAGTTCGAAAAGGTCATCTTGGCGAAGTTATTTTGCGTGGCGTTCCGCGCCTGCATGGCGATATAGACGCAACAGCTTGTCGCCGCGGTTTTGTCTGGGTAGACAATGCTGTTCTCCGGGAAAATGAAATCAATCGGCGCAAAGGTGGAGCTGGAAATCGGAAGGTCATGAAACATGTATTCGTACATGTAATTCGCAACATGCCCCACCACGGCTTGCGGGTGGACGTTGTAGGAGGAAGGATTCTCCGGTGACGTGCCTCGGAAATCAAAAACGAGGCGGCCACCCCTCTTTTCGAGCGTGAGATAGCAGGAACGGACCAGAGCCGGCGTGCGTCCGATCGCATCGTTGAAAACGACACTGCGAAATTTCCCGTCGGGCAGGTCGCTAATTCTCTTGCGCGCTCCTGCCTCTGCTGTGTCCGACATCTTGCGAAACAATCCAACGACGAAGTTCGTGCCGCGCTTTTCTGCAAGCTCGAGCACACGCACGCGAACTCGATCGGCCGTCGTGCACCGCGCACGCAAATCGGATATGAACATCGCCGGAGCGCGCATCCCGTAGGCCGAGTAAAACTCCAGGAAATCATGGCGCAGCTCGTAGTTTTCACCGATCTTGATCGGCGGGAGATTCAGGCCTTCCTCGAAACGCGATTTGGCCGTGACTGGCATTCCGCCTGGTTCGACTGCGCCCGTTTCCGTCGTGTGCAGGGCTGCCGAGGCCCACGCCAGCAGTTCACCTCGATAGAAAATCGGCATGAGCGCGACCTGATCGGGATTGTGAATTCCTCCGTAGAGCGCGTCGTTGGTGTACCAGATATCCCCTTCGCGAATCCCGGGATTGTCAGTGTAGTATTTGCGAACAAATTTGATGATGATGGGCTGAATGATGGCGTGCAGATAAGTGCCGCAAGCCGCGTTGATTAGATCGCCGTTGGCCGTGAAGATCGCCACCATCGAATCGCCCGAGACGCCGAAATAGCTCCGCGATGAGCGGACGAAGACCTCCATTGCTTCATCGAGAATGTCATTGGTGATCTGAACCCCGATTTCATAGTCGCCTTGCGGGATTCTTGAGGCGCATTCTTTTTCATGGGCGGTGGCCGGCGCGGGCTTGAGCCATTCCAGCTTTTCCGCCAAGGTTGGGATGGGCATACGTTCCTCTCGATGGTTCGATTCGAGCTACCCTTCCAGAATTCCGAGTCCTCTGTCGTCCATAGAAAAAGACATCCTCGGAGGCACGACCATGGTGGTGTATTGCCCCTCAACGATCGCCGGTCCCTGGATGCGATTTCCCGGGCGCAGACCCTCCCAGGAGAAAGTCGGAGTCGGCCGGAACGCCCTCTCGTCGGGCCAATACGCAGACCGTTCGCCTTTCCGAGCGGCCGATGGATCGACGCCTTCTAGAGCCAGCTTCGGCAAGTGGACTTTTTCCGTGACCACGATTGCCTTGAGGATGAAGCTTTCAATGAAGATCCCGCCCTCCGGATTCACGACGAACGGGCTGAACGCTTCGCTGAATTCCTTGTTGAACGCGTCGCACACCGCGCGTACATCCTCCGACGAATGCAAGGACGCCCGGGGAGAAAGGGCGCGTTTCACGTGGAACTGGCCGCCGTAGAGCATGTCCAATTCCAACACGTAGGCTGCTTGATCCGGATCGATTCCGTCCGCCATCAAGTCTTTCCTCGCCTGCACCATCAGCGATTCGACCGCTTCGTTGAAGGGTCTGTAGTCTTGGGTAAGTTCCTGTGTGTTGGGCGTCATCAGCGTGAGTTTCTTCGATAGCTCGTACACGTGTATGATGTCCATCGTGGACGAGCCATAGGCGCAGAAGACCGGCGAGAAAGGAAACACCACAGCTTTCGGGATATCGCCCTTGAATCCTTCGGCGTGCGTGGCCCCGGCTCCGCCGCCAACAAACAAGATGAATTCCTCGGGGCTGTAACCGCGCAGGTGCACTTCCTTCATGATCGCCGACGCCATGTTGCCGTTGACAATCTTGCGGATGATCGCAGCCGCCTCCTCGACCGCGATCCCGAGCGGTTTGGCGATCTTGTCACGCACTGCCTGAACCGCACGGTTCTTGTCGAGCCTCATTTTTCCGCCGAAGTAGTAGTCGGGGTTGATGTATCCCAGCACAACGTCGGCGTCCGTCACAGTCGGTTCCCCTCCGCCGAGGTTGAAGCAGGCCGGGCCGGGCATCGAGCCAGCGCTTCGCGGGCCGACTTGCACGCGGTTCTGAAGCAGGCGGTTCACGGACGCAATCGATCCGCCGCCCGCGCCGATCGAAAGCGTTTTGATCATCGTAATCCCAACCATCCAGCGGTCTATGATGGGCCGGAAGTCGTAGCTGCGCACGCTGTCTTTGACCACCAGCCCCACGTCGAAGCTCGTGCCTCCCATGTCCGTCATCACCACATTTTGGTAGCCGAGCGATTTGGCAACGTGGTGCGCGCCCATCAAACCCGAAACCGGCCCGCTGTTAAAGGTGCGACTCGCACTGGTTCGGAAAACTTCGGCAATGCCGCCGGAGCTTTGGATCATCAGGAGAGGTTTCTTGTACCCGCGTTCGCGCAGCTTGTCCCACATGGCCGAAAGCTCGATCTGCATCGAGCGCTGCAGATAGGCATCAAGAATGGCTGCCAGGGTCCGTTCGTATTCGCCGAGCTTGCCGACGACTTGGCCGGCGAGCACAACGGGAAGGTACCCAATGTGGTATTCCTTGTATTCGTCGCGAATGATTTCCTTCACACGCCGCTCATGCACCGGATTCAAAAAGCCCCAGAGCAGTGAAACCACAAAACCACGTGCGCCGCGATTGACGAGATAGCGCACCTTCTCCCGGACATCCGTTTCGATGAGCGGCCGAATGACCCCTCCGCGCGAATCGACTCGCTCTTTGACTCCCACGATCATGTCTCGGGGGATGAGCGGGTCGGGCTTTGACTGAATCGCGAGGTTGCGCCGCTCCGCCACGCGCGTTCCGTCGATCCACTGCGCGCCGCGTCCGATCAGGACCACATCTTCATGTCCCTCGGTGGTGATCAGCGCGAGCCGCGGCCCTTTGCGCTCGATCAGCCGGTTCATGGCAATCGTAGTGGAGTAACGGATCATGTCCACCGCCGGCAGCAACTCGTCGATCTTCATGCGCAGGGCTGCTGCGCCTTCCTCGATCACCCGCGAGAAGCAGACGGAGAGATCGTACGGAGTGGTCGGCACCTTTTGGATCTGCGTCTTACCATTGAAATTCAGGACCAGGTCGGTGAACGTACCTCCGACGTCGATGTCGATCGAGTTCATTCGGGAACCTCGAGGCGCTGGTTGCGAATCGCATATTCGCCCTTGCGCAGGCGTTCCTTTAGACTGTCGATATCGACCTCAATGTCGTGAGTGATGGGATGTCCCGGCGGAAGATACTCCGTCTCGATCTGTGTGCCACAACCCGGACAGTAGAACTCCACAATGCGCACCCACAGCGGATCCGGTGAGAAATTGTAGTTGGCCCTGACCAACGGTTGATGAATCTCACGTGGATCACGATGATGAACCAGGCAGCCCTTCTTATAACTCTCGCGCGCTGAACCGAGCCTGTGACCACAGCGGTTGCACACCCACTGCTCGCGATCGATGTCCAAATCGAGATATTCAGTGAATCGAATGGTGTTTTTCGTTTCCGACATTGTGATGCACCGAGCTCTGCGTCAACTTCGCGTTCCCGTAGCCGTCGACGACCATGGTCCAGCCTTCCGGCACGAAGTACGTCGTGCTGTCGCCTTCCAGCACCGCGCATCCTCGAACTCGATGGCCGGGGCGCAAGGCCTCCCAGCGATACGTTTCCGCTTCGCCGCTGCGGCTACCCCAGAAAACCCGCCGCCTGCCAAGCGGTGCCGGGAACAGATTCGCCGGTTGCGACGACTGTTCGGTAAGGCGCGGCTTGGTCATCTCTTTCTTTACGCGCAGACGAAACAGGTCGAGGGCCACCGTGTTGTGGGGAGCCCCCAATGCGCGCCCAATGGTCTGTTCGAGTTCCTTCACCGAGCCCAAGGCGGATTCCGGACACAGCACCGGTGTGGAATGACGGCCTCGTCCCGCAACCTCGAATTGCAACGTGTAACTTAGGTTCTCCGGACGGATTCCCTCGCCCAGCAGATCTTGCGTCGCTTCCGCTTTCATTTCCTCCAGCATGCCTCGCAGTTCGACCAGACTTGCCTCTGAGAGCGTCGGATTCCGAAGCGCCCGTTCGTACACGTGGCTGATGTCGGAGACCGACGACCCAAAGGCGCTGAATACGGGGCCGAGAGAAAACACATAAATCGATGACAGTCCCGCTCGCTCCGCTACGTCGCAAGCAAAGAGCCCACCGTTCCCACCGTAGGCAAACAAAGCGTGTTGGGATAAATCCTGCTCAAGTTCGGCCCGCGCGTGTCCAATCATTTCTGCCACCACGTCAAACGCGCGGCCGAGGATGGCTTGACAGGCCGCTTCGACCCCTATATGTAGCGGCTTGGCCACCGCCTCTTCGATCGTTGTTTGCGCGAGCTCACGGTCGATGGCTTTCGTTCCAGCCAGAAAATAGTCCGGGTTAATCAGTCCTGCGGTGACGAATGCGTCGGTGAGCGTCGGCTGATCACCACCCAATCCATAGCAGGCCGGTCCGGGGTAGGAACCCATGCTCTCCGGGCCGAGTTGAATGGCTGCACCCTTTAGCTTCACAACGCTGCCACCCCCCAGCGCGATCGAACGCAGGTAAGGAAGTGAAAGTTCCACAGGGATACCAAACAGCTCGGACGGCTTGCGGTAGATGGGCTCGCCGGCGGCCAGCACACTGATCTTTGCGGTCGTCCCACCAATATCCATCGCCACCACATTTTGGAGGCCATACGTTCTTGCCAGATAAGCGCTTCCTAGAACACCGAGGACCGGTCCGGATTCGAGCGTGTCAATCGCCTTGGTTTTCGCGACTCCTGCGACACCACCGTTCGTGTGACTGACCAGAAAGGATCCCGCGTATTGTGACGTCTGGCGCAGATCGTCTTCCGCCTTGAACAGTGTCGCGGCGAGCGCCCCGTGCGTATACGCGTTGATCACAGCGCACGTGAGGCGCGTAAAGTCATCTGCGTTCTTGGAAATATCGCCTCCCGCCAGGACAGGCACCGAGCCAAGGAAGTGGTCCGGGTACTGTTGGTCAATCACGCGTTTCCAGGCAATCTCGCGCTCCGGATGGCGGTGAGCGGCCTCCAGGCTAATGCAGATTCGCCGCACCCCTCGTTCCAGAAGAAAGCGCGCCGCATTCATGATGGTTGTTTCGGTGGCCGAGCCGTTGATGCCGATGACATCGCTGTTTGTGAGCAGGCGGTAAAGAGCCGCACTCTGCTGGGCACTGCCGTACAGATCGTTTTCATGGTGCTCGGTGACCAGCAACCCGATGCGCGGCCCGCGAAGTTCGGCCAAGACATTCGACGTAATCGTCGTGGACCACCGGATCAGATCGACGTTCTCAAGGAGTATGGGGGTGTCAGCAAAGCCGAGTTTCGCGGCTCCCTGGCCCAGGCAATCAAACAGGCACACTGTCAAATCGTGCGGTGTCGTGTCAACTTTGACCGAAACCATTCGGCCGCCGCCGGAAAAAAGACCGTCCGTCAGTGTTCCCCCCACGTCGATGTCGACTGTCCACACCAGAGCCTCACCCGTACGCCGCACTCAGAGCGGCCCGCAACTCATCGGAATCCATGGTCCACCCGAAGAAGGATTCTACATTGAACAAAGTTGCCTCATACATCTTGCGGCCGCCTGCCGCGAGCGTAGCGTCCGCCAGCAGAATCGGCCAATAATCGAGGAAGTAAGCGTCGCGTAGCGTCGATTCGACGCACACGTTGGCCGCAATGCCAGCGAAGAACAGATACTGAATCCCACGAACGCGCAGTTGCGAATCGAGCGTTGTCCCCGCAAAACCGCTGTAGCGAGTCTTGGTGATGGTGATCTCGCCCGGCTTGGGAGCTAGTTCGTCGACCGCCGCAAAATCCCAGCTTCCTTCGGTCAAAAGCCGGCCCATCAATTCCGGTTTGGTACACATCAGGTACATTGCCGTCTCTTTGTAGTAGTTCGGTGAGCGCACGCCGCCCGCGTTGCTCAGATCGGGTTTATAGCCCATCTGCAAATGCACGACGGCGATTCCGGCGGCTCGCGCGGCGTCGAGAACCCCTCGGATGGTGCGCACCACGCGGGGCGCCTCGCCCAGGTCCGCGCCGGCTAGGTCCAGTGTGCCGCCCTTGCTCGCGAACGCGTTCTGCATGTCGACGATGATCACAGCCGATTTTGCGAAATCAATTTCGATTGCTTCCGGCCTTGTTTTAAGCTGGCTCATCTCTTTGATGGTGTTCCGAGCAACTTTCAGTCACGCCCGGCCTCCCAGATCTTTGCTGCCAGGCCCGACGGGTTCGTGTAGAGGACTTCGTGGCTGCCGGGCATTTGCACCAGCCGATATAGGCCCAGCCGGCCGGACATGCGTGGGTGCCAGCCCCACTCGCCCGGAGGGAGCGCCGCATCTTCGGTACAGTTGATGAAACTCTTCGGAATTTCCAGGGAGTAGAACTTCTTCAGGCTCAGTTTGTCGCAGCAAACCTGATACGGCTCTGGTGAGAGCTGTGCGTAGGTCCAGTTGGCCATTTCCAGATCCGCGTCGTTTACAAACGACTCCCGCCACATCGAAAACGGTATCATGATGGTGCCGTCGGTGGACTCTTGGCAAAGCTGGTCGAAAAGCGCCACGTAGTGCGGAGGCGATTCATCCATCAGGCTGCGCCCATCGGCGAGAACAAAGGCATTCAGGAAAACCAGACGCTTGATGCGTTCGGGAATCGCTTCGGCAACCTTGGAAATAACGGTGCCGCCGAGGCTGTGACCCACGAGCACGATGTCGCCAAGCGAACGGTCAACAATCGCCCGAATGATTGAGTCGGTGCACTGTGCGTGATCAACGTTTTTGGGCACTCCCTTGCCGTGGCCGGCCATCGTCGGCGCGAAGGCCTTGTGCCCTTTCTCCTCCAGGTACCGGACCGTCGCATCCCAGGCCGACCCGTCGTGCCAGGCGCCATGGACCAAAACGAAAGTTGCCAACCCGTGTTCTCCGGACGTGTCTTTGCTGACTGCGAAAGCAGACCCACAGGAATGGAGTCGCCTCCACGAGGCGGAAGGATACTACCAGACCCTGGAGGCGAAACCATAACCTGGCGTCGAGCGAGAAGGGGCTGCGCGGGAGGGTCGCGATGGTCCTGTCTAGCGCCCCAGTTCCTTGCGAACAATCTTCGTTCCGTCGACCATCGCACGTAGCTTGGCGAAAGCAATATCTCGGGGCAAGTGAAACAATCCGCAGTCCGGCAGCACAGAGATCTTCTCAATCGGTACGAACTTGGCCACTTTTCGGATGCGCTCGGCAACTATATCGGGGGATTCGACGGCCTGATCCTTCACATCAATCACGCCCGCGCCCAGCTCAAAGGGAGGCGAAAATTCACGGAACAGATCCAGGTCTTCGCCGCCACGACGCGCGAACTCGAGGCTCAGCTGCTGGACCTTTGCTTCGAGGATACTGGGGAAAAGGTAGCGGTAGCTGCCCTCCCAAGACGGTTTGCCATAGCGGTTCCCGTAGCAGATGTGCACGGCAATCGTCGCGTTGACACCGTCGACGAGCTTATTGAGAACCTTCACACCCCAGGACAGATCCTCGGGGAATCCGGAGTAATACGGTTCGTCAATCTGAATGAGCTTGGCGCCGGCCTTTACCAGCTCTTTGAGCTCCATGTTCATGACCCGGGCGATGTCAGTCGCAAGCGCTTCGTCGCTTGGGTAATACTTGTTCCGAACGCGCTTGCAGAGCGAATGAGGACCGGTGATGCAGAATTTGGCCTCCCGCTCCGTGTTTGCCAGCAGAAACTTGAAATCGTCGACCAACCCGAGCGCCGCCATCGGGATTTTCCCCAAGACTTCGCTGTCGTAGAAGTCGTAGTAGAATTTCTTCGACGACCGGTCGATGTGAATTCCCGGCAGCCGCTCGATAAAATAGTCGATCATGTTGTCGCGGCGTAATTCTCCGTCCGTCACGATGTCGAGCCCGGCCATCTCCTGGTCCTTGATCGCGGAGCGCACCGCGCAGTCGTGGATCTCGTCGAGATCGTGCCGGCTGATCCGCCGCGCGAAATAGTCAGTCTTTAGCCGTTCGAGCCATCCCGGCATGGAATAGCTGCCAACCATCGTCGTGGGCAGAATTGGAAGAGTCATCGATCTCTACTCCCGCTGAGTTGTGTACAAGATGGAAGTTTTTGAGCCAGCCCGGTACGGAAACGGCGCGAAGTGCAGATCATACCCCACTCGGTGTGCCACCTCCCGCAGCAGTGCTCCGTTGACCCAATTTACCATCGAACCATCCAGCTTTCCCGGGCCATAAAACCCCATGCAGTACTCATGCAAGTCGGTGACAAAGATGTCTTGCACGTGAAGATAGCCGCGCGGGTGAAGCAGTGGCAGGGTGTTGCGAAAGCTCTCCAGCGCCCCCGAACTTAGATGCAGTCGCAGGTCTCCCGGCGCATCTTTCAAGATGTCTTCCATCTGCACGTAACTCAAACCGACGGGCAGGGCGACTTCCGACAGTTCGACCGCATCCACAAGTCGCTCCTCAAATCGGATCGCCTTCCATATCTGCATCCAGAAAGCCATTCCTTTCTCAGGATCGGGGAGCGCGCTCGGGCCGACTTCTAGAAGACGGTTCACGGTCTGAACCACGTCCTCCAGCGCCAGGCTCGACGCGCTCGCGATTCGCGCCGCCTCCTCAAGGGGAATATACGCTCGCACTTGCACCCAGTAGAGTCGGTTGTCGCGCCAGACCACCTCTTCATCCGGCAGGTTGTCGTACATGTTGCTTGAGTGGACGTGAAGAACCTTATGCCGCAAAAACGAAAGTGCTTTCGTCGGATCGAGCGCATCGAGAGCAATAAAGCTGCACAAATCGATGTGTTTCTTTACGGCGGGCCGGGATCGCTCGAGTGTCGACAGGGAATAGTCTCCCAGCAGGAACCGCACGCGCGGGTAGTAGTTCGTTCCGTTCTCCTGGTCGAGCGCAGAGAAGCGGTCGAGCCACATTCCGGCTCGCATCGCGAGTCCGACTCCGATTTCGAGCACGAAGATCTCCGCAGGCAGTTGATTGCGGGTCTCCAGATCCTTTAGAAGCTTCCAGAAGTCCCTCGCCGAATCGGAAATGGCCTGCGGGTGGTGTCCATCGGAGACTCCGCCCGGCAGCGCCCTCTCGTAGCTTTTTCCGGTGGCACGTTCCCAGTCCTTGAGCCTTTGCCAATAGAGTTGGTTGAAGTCCCAAACGATGCTGGAGCGCATCGAGCGGAAATCCTCGAGGTAGATGCGACCTTGGCTACTGTCGGGGACCGAGGGCTGGATCGCTTTCTGTACAAGCGCGCGAAGGCATCCGGGCGAAACTTGCCGCGAATCGATCCGCACTTCCATGCTTGGCGATTGGCCGCCTTCGCTGGCTGTGCTCTGCATCACCGTGAGCGGCTCTCGAAAGTTCTGTTTGTATTGGAGCCAATCCAAATAAATCTGCAGCCGCGCGAATTGCGCCGCGCTGAGGTGCCCCTCTTCCAGCAGCGTCAGAAACGTGCTGACCACTTCGCTCGTGCTCGCAGCAGCCGACTCGTGCCGCGTATGGTTCAGATGAAGGATCATGAAAGGAGCCTGGATTCTACCGCGAATGCGAGCAGAGTTTGGCTATCGAGCCCGCGGCCCTTGATCTACCTATTTAGATTGCGCCAGAGTGGGTCGCCCGAAGAGACTAGTGCCACACCCGCCGCGCGGTGTCCACCACCAGCTTCAGCTTAGCCCACTGCTCGTCTTCGGTGAGCAGATTTCCCTCCGCCGTCGAGGCGAATCCGCACTGAGGGCTGACTGCCATGTTCTCAAGCGGAAAGTATTTCCCCGCGTCCTTGATGCGCCGCACGACGTCGTCGGACTTCTCAAGCTGCGGCTTCTTTGTGGTGATCAGGCCGAGGACCACAACCTTGTCTTTGGGCACGAGCCGCAGCGGCTCGAACGTTCCCGCCCGCTCGTCGTCATATTCCAGCAGG
>Ga0187783_10001563_pt1 | contig 16944 bp, 15 predicted proteins | sample 1015_SJ02_MP02_2_FD_132471 | JGI IMG/M metagenome (GOLD analysis project Ga0187783, IMG submission 132471) | Tropical peat soil microbial communities from peatlands in Department of Meta, Colombia - 1015_SJ02_MP02_20_MG | ecosystem: Environmental > Terrestrial > Soil > Wetlands > Peat | place... | reverse complement strand
GCGCCGACGCCGCCGGCGCCGGCGTGCCGCTCACCAAGCTCATGCGCGAGCAGCACCGGCCGTCCATCCAACTTGAAGACACCGCGTATGGTTTTCGGGTGGTTACCACCCGTCCACTTAGGCAAGGAGAGACGCACTATCGGATTACTAACCTCGTGTTCCCAAACGCCATCGTAATTCCGATGAGCGCTGAGATGACGATCACGCAGTGGCATGTGCCGATTGATGACGAGAACTGTTACTGGTACTCGCTGTTCACGAGCTTCGGGGATCCGGTGGACCGGGACCTGATGCGATCTCAGCGCTTGCAACACCACAGCTTACCCGAATACCGCCCAAAGCTCGGTCGTTCGAGCAACTGGGGTTACGACCGCGAGGATCAGGTCCGCCGGACGTATACCGGGCTCGGACTCGACGTTAATGTGCAGGATCAGTGGGCGGTGGAGTCACCGGGACGGATTCATAATCGTGCGCGCGAGCACCTGGGCACCACGGACGTCGCGATCGTCAAGTATAGAAAGCTCCTCATGCAGGCCATCCGCGCCGTGCAGGCGGGTGATGCGGCACCGTTCGTGCCCTCTGCGGCAGAAGCAAGCCGAATACGCGGTCCGATCGCGCTGGATGCCGTCGGCCCGGAGCGCGACCAGGGAGTCTCCTGGCAGCAGCGCGACCGCGAGCGCCGCGCGCGCTCCTCCTGGGCACGGGTCATGGAGCGACCCTGAGCGGACGGCTCGGCATGAAGAGCGAGGGGAATGCATCAGGCGTTGGGCGGACGGGGTTCGTCGCTCGCCATGTCGCCTGGAGCGATGAGCAAAGGAGCGCGGCCGCGGAGCTGCCTCGCCGCGCGCAGGAGCTCAATGTACGTACGGTGCGCCTCTGCTTCGTGGATCAGCACGGGGTGCTGCGCGGCAAAAGCATTGCGGTGGAGCTCCTTGATTCGGTGCTGCAGAACGGCTGCTCGCTGACGAGCACACTGTTACTCAAGGACACCGCCCACCGGACCGTGTACCCGGTATGGCAGAAGGGTGCAGGTCTCGACAGCGCCGAGCTTACCGGGGCCGGCGACTTCGTGATGGTACCCGACCCTGGCACCTTCAAGGCACTTCCTTGGGCACCGGGTGGCGCTTGGGTGCTGGCCGATTGCTACTTCCAGTCCGGTGTACCAGTGCCGTTTTCCACCCGCCAGCTATGCCAGCGGGTTCTCGCTGATCTGCGTGCGTCTGGATATCGCTATCTCACGGGGCTCGAACTCGAGTTCCACGTCTTCAAGCTGCTCGATCCACGACTTGAGCCCGCCTCGTGTGGTCAACCCTCCGACCCCCCCCAGGTGCGGATGCTGGCGCATGGCTATCAGTACCTCACTGACAACCGCTTTGACGAACTCGAGCCCGTGTTGGATCAACTCCGTGACACGCTGCTGCGCCTCGGTCTTCCGGTGCGCACCATGGAAGCGGAAATGGGGCCGAGCCAGTGTGAGCTCACCTTCGGCACCGTCGAGGGACTCGCGGGCGCCGACAACGTTGTCCTCGCGCGCAGCGCCATCAAGCAAAGCTGCCGTCGCCTCGGGCTCCAGGCCACGTTCATGTGCCGGCCCGCGCTGCCCAACATTGCTTCAAGCGGCTGGCATCTGCACCAGTCGCTGCTCGATGCAAAAACCGGCACCAACGCCTTCGCCAGCCGGGAGGGGAAGGAGATGCTATCCGCGTGCGGTCGGCGATTTTTGGCCGGGTTGCTGGCGCATGCGCGCGAGGGGTGCGTGTTCGCTACGCCAACGATCAACGGCTACAAGCGTTATCGACCCTATTCACTAGCACCCAACAAGGTTGTCTGGGGACGGGACAACCGTGGCGCCATGCTGCGCGTGGTCGGCGCGCCGGGCGACCCGACGAGTCATATCGAGAATCGGATCGGCGAGCCAGCGGCCAATCCGTACTTGTATTTTGCCTCGCAGGTTGTTGCGGGGCTCGATGGCATTGCCCGTGAGCTTGAGCCGCCGGCCGCAGCCGACGCGCCCTACCACGCGGATACGCATACCCTGCCGTCGAGTCTGGTGGAAGCCATTGGCGAACTGCGGGCGAGTGCATTTTTCCGCGAGCGGTTCGGCGCTGATTTTGTTGACTACCTGCTCACGCTCAAGGAATTCGAGCTGCACCGGTTCTTGTCCGAGGAAGTCACTGACTGGGAGCAGCGCGAGTATTTCGAGCTGTTTTGACTCGCCATGATTGAACTGAACTTGCCCCGTCTACACTTGGCGCAGCTGCCCACCCCGCTGGAGGAAGCCCCGCGCCTGAGCGCCGCCCTTGGCGGGCCACGGATTTTCTTTAAGCGTGATGACCTCACCGGCGTTGGGCTGGGCGGCAACAAGGCTCGAAAGCTCGAGTTTCTGATGGGACGGGCAACTTCTGGCGAGTTCGATACGCTGGTCGTCTGTGGCGGTTTTCAGTCCAATCTCGCCCGGATTGCCGCTGCGATGGGTAACCGACTGGGGCTGAAGGTCGTGCTCGTGCTCGGAGGCGAGCCCGGCGAGTCGCGCTCGCCTGTGGGCAACCTGCTCCTGGATCATCTGTACGGCGCTACCGTGCACCTGGTCGACACCGTGCCGCGCTGGGACTTTGGCACCACGGTCGAGGACGTCGCGGCGGACTTGCGACGCAAGGGTTCGCGGCCGCTGGTGCTGCCGCTCGGTGGCTCGGGGCCCGAGGGTATTGCGGCCTACGTCAAGGCAACGGAGGAGCTATTAGCGCAGCTCAGGGTGCTCGGCGCGCGGCCGTCCCACCTATATGTCGCCGTCGGCTCCGGCGGTACCTACGCTGGTTTGAGCCTTGGCGCCCTCGATGGGGGCGCACCCTATCGGGTAATGGGCATCAGCGTGAGCCGCACGCGCGAGTATCTCCTCCAGCAGCTTCCGCTGATCAGCTCACATGCGGCTGAAGCTTTGCGATTGCCGCGATGTCCGACGGAGGCGGACCTCGACATCGAGGACGCCTATGTAGGATCGGGCTATGGCGTCCTGACGCCGGGCTGCCGGGACGCGATCCAGCTCGTCGCCAGCACGGAAGGCGTGCTGCTCGATCCGGTCTATTCGGGCAAAACCATGCACGCGCTCATCGATCACGTGCGCACCGGTCGAATCACCGCCGATGAGACCGTCGTATTCCTGCACACGGGTGGCTGGCCGGCACTCTTTGCGTATGATCCCGTCAGTCTTGGCATCGGCACGGTTTCTGCCGCTCAAGGAGGTCCCCAATGAGCAAGCCTATGCGTGCCATCATCGAGGGACAACCGGTTCTCGTCGTCATCGACATCCAGAAGCATTCATTTGCTCAGATTCCGCCGGGTCAGCGCGATTGGCGCATTCCGGGTTTCATCGAGGCAATGTCGCGCGTTCCATCCCTGATCAAGGTTGCCCGAGAGAATCACGTCCCCGTCGTTTACCTACAGGAGGCACACCGTCCGGACCACGTGGATTTTGGGCGCGAGCTTGATGGCGTGGAGGGCGTGCACTGCATCGAGACCGATCCCCTGAACGCCATTGCGGACGAGGTGGGGATGCGCGCAAGCGATTACTTCATCCGCAAGCGTCGCTACTCGGCGTTTTTTGGAACGGACTTTGAGATCCTGTTGAAGGGTCTGCGGGCGCGCACGCTCTTTCTGACGGGCGGCTTCACGGATGTGTGTGTTCACTACACCTACGTCGATGCTCACCAGCACGACTACTTCTGCCGCGTGGTGGAGGACTGTGTGGCAGGGTCATCCTTGGCGGCGCACGAGGCATCGCTCACTGCCATGGAGTACTTGCAGACCGGCGCACGGTGCCAATCGGCGCAAGTGATCGAGGCTTTCCGCGCCTGGGGTGCACAAGTCGCGAAGCAGGGCCAGTCTGACGCCTCGCGGGCCAGTTCAAAAGCACTGTAACGCTATGAGCGGCACCGCCGAGCGCAGCGCTGCCGCTCTTGTCCCGCCGAGCAGGCCTTACGCGGCCTTTGTGCTCGTCGTGCTCGTGGCCGTGTACGCCTTCAATTTCATGGACCGTTACGTGTTCGTGATCATGATGGAGGCCATCAAGCGGGATTTGTCGCTCTCGGACACGCAACTCGGACTCTTGTCCGGGTTTGCGTTCTCAGCCGTGTATTCGATTTCGGGTCTTGGCGTAGCGCGCTGGGCCGATCATGGCAACCGTCGGTCCATAATCTCACTTGCGTTGGCAGCATGGAGCACGCTCACCATCGTCTGCGGGCAGACGCGGAATTTCGCTCAGGTCTTCCTCGCGCGCATGGGCGTCGGGGTGTCGGAATCCGCCTGCAGTCCACCCGCCTTTTCCCTGCTCGCCGACTATTTCACGCCCGGACGTAGAGCTAAGGCCTACGCGGTGTACAGCGGCGGCACCTACCTGGGTCTTGGCTTAGGTTTCATCCTCGGTGGATGGATCGGCGAACATTACGGGTGGCGAGCCGCTTTCCTTGCGGCGGGCGCACCCGGGCTGCTCGTGGCCCTCCTGGTGCGGTTCGCGATCCGTGAGCCCGTACGCGGTGCCGCCGACGAGGGTGTTACCGATACAACGCGCTACAGGCTGGGCGAGGCAGCGACCTACTTTCGGCAGCGTCCGGCCTTCCTCGCCTACATGATGGGCTCTGCTCTCTATGTGCTCGCAGGAACGGCCATTGACAATTGGGCGCCGCTTTATCTCGTTCGCGTCCATCACTTACCGAGCGATGAAGTAGGGTTGTGGACAGGGTTTTTGGGAGCAACAGCTGGCCTGAGCGGTGCGGTGTGCTCCGGCATCATCGCCGACCGACTGGCGCAGCGCGATCTTCGTCTCAATCTCTGGGTGGCGACCGCAGGCATAGCCCTCGTCGTGCCCGGCACGTTACTGTTTGTCTTTGCACCCTCGCGTCTGTTGTTTGTGCTGTACGGCATCACCACTTTCTTTAATTCATTTTACATGCCGCCTACCGTCGCCATAACGCAGAGACTCGTGCCCGTGCGTCTGCGCGCACTCGCGGCTGCGGTGATGCTGTTCGGATATAACGTCGTGGGAACCGCCGGCTGCAATTTCGCGATTGGCTACTTGAGCGACCGGTGGGCGCCGGCTCTGCAGAGTGACTCGATTCGTTACGCGATGGCGGCTGTGCAGATCGCCGCGGTGCTGGGCGCAGCGTGTACACTGTTTGGAATCGCGCGTCTGCCGCGTGACTTTGCCGAGTATTTCCGGAGCTGAGCGTGGCGACCTATCCGGACGATCTGCCGAATCCGATCGTTTGCGACATGACACTGCCGCAGAGCCCGGCGGGGTCGCTGGAGGCGCCGAACTTCGATGCAGTGATGCAGGAGCGCGCCAACTGCGGGGTCACCTTTACTTCAATCACCATCGCGAGTGATGAGCTCTCCGTGGGAGAGGTCGTTCGATGGATTGCCGCAGCAAGGCGGTACTTCGGCCTGGAGCCGGAGAAGTTCGCATTCATTGATTCCGTTGCAGAGATTCGCGCCGCGTACTCCAGCGGTAAAGCCGCTGTTAATCTGCACTTCCAGGGTACCAACCCTCTTGCAGGCGATCTCAAGCTCGTTGAGGTGTATCGGCGGCTTGGCATTGGACACATGCTGCTGGCCTACAACTATCGCAACCTGGTCGGCGACGGGTGCCATGAGCCCATCGATGCAGGGCTCAGCGCTTTCGGGCGCGAGCTGATTGCTGAGATGAACCGTGTGAAAATGATCATCGATCTCTCGCATGTGGGGACGCGCACCGCGCTAGAGGCGATCGAGGCGAGTATGCGACCAGTGATCGTTTCTCACTCGAACGCCCGAGCGGTTTTCGATCACGCGCGCAACATTCCAGATGAGCTCGCCAGGGCTGTGGCCCAGGTGGGGGGCGTTATCGGGGTCAACGGGGTGGGGTTGTTCCTGAGCGCGGCGCGCAACGACATCTCTGCTGCGGCAATTGCGAAGCACGCAGACCATTTTGCTGAGCTCGTCGGTCCCGAGCACGTAGGGATCGGCCTGGATTCCGTGCCGGACGTGGCATATTTCGTGGAGCATTTCGGTCGCAAGAATCGGGATCGCTACCGTTCAGGGGGCTACTTCGAGCAGCAGCCGAGTTTCGCCGGCCCGGGCGTCATTCCGGAGCTGGCATACCTGCTGCGCCACAGCGGCTGGAGCAGCGACGACCTGCGAGGATTCCTCGGCGAAAACTGGCTCCGGGTGATGTCGGAAGTCTGGTAGAGCCGAAGCGCCTCTCAGAGACCGGCGTCCAGCAGTCCGCGAGGAAGTGACGAGAGAACCTCGAGTCCCGCGTCCGTCATCATGACCGTATCGATGCAGGCGGCTTCGAAGCCCTCCTCGCGATCGATGAACACCGTCTCATAATTCGAGACATAGCCCGTCAACAGACAGCAACGCTGGGGTCCATCGTTAGCGAGATAGGCATGGCCTACCCAACTCGGTGGCATCGCGATGCCGAGCGAGTAGCCGCCGACCCACCAGATGTTCTCGGCCGCTACCCGCTCACGAACGTACCGATCGGCAGCGGCGGCAGCGGACTCGGGACCCTCGCCCAGTCTGGCGGCGCGCTGTAACTCAACGATGCTGCCCGAGGCAAGCTCGAGAATCTCGCGCGCGCGCGGGTTCGGTGTCCCGAGCGCGAACGTTCGGCCGAGGTTCGCGTGGTAACGATTGGCGACGGCACAACAATCGACAGCCACGGTGTCGCCGGCCCGCAGTACGCGTCGTGAAGGGAACGAGTGGGTGTCGGCCCAAGCCGTCGGCCCAGAATTCACGAGTGGTGGAGTGGCGGCGACCTCGCTGCCGCGACTCGCAAGAATCCAAGCGAGGTGGGCGGATACTTCGAGCTCGGTGATGCCAGGCTTGAGATCCCGCTGTAGCTGACGCATGGCGCCATCGGCGATCGCGCCGGCGCGCCGGACGCACTCGAGTTCCGCAGCCGACTTATAGAGTCTCAACTCATCTGTTATCCAGTCCCCGGAGACGAGCTTGACTCCCTGCTCGCGCAGCTGATCCGCCAACGCTGCGATGACCGGCGCGGAAGGCGTGGGGCTCCAGTGCTCCAGGGCGGCGACCCCTTGAGTCCAACCACGGCGCTTGAATTCTCGAGCGACGACTTCTGGAGCGTCGGCGTAGTTGAAAAGGACCACCTCGTCGCAGCAGACACGGGTGTGGGCGTAACCCTCATGGCGCGCCCAATCAAATAGCACGAGCCTTTGCGCAGTACGCTGTACCGCCGCGCCGACGGGCAGCCGTCCCGGATACCAGATCGCTTCATAGCCAGTGAGATAACACAGGTTTGCGGGGCTCGTGACGTACAGAACGTCGATCCCGAGGTGCTCGAGCAATGCACACAGCCGGCCGAGTCGGGCCTGGTATTCCTCGCGCACGAAGGGCATCTCGGCGGCGGCGAGAGGCTTCGAGTTCACTGGCTGGCGCCGCCTCTTTGGTACTCGAGGCGACCACCCACGAGCGTAAGCTCGATCGAGATCTTGCTGATGCACGAGGCCGGGACGCGCGTCGGGTCCTCCGCAAGAACCACGAGATCGGCAAGCTTGCCTGTCGCGAGGGTCCCCTTCTCGCTTTCCTCGAAGGCCGCCTTCGCGGCGTTCACGGTATAAAGAGAGATCGCTTCATGCACGCTGAGTCGTCGTGCCGGTTCGGGGTGGCTGGAAAGCAGCTCGATGCCGATCAGCGGCCCCATAGGCATAGGGTCTGCGTCGGACCCACCCGCCACGAGGATGCCTGCATCGAGAAGATAGCGATACGGATGTCGGCGCGCGAAGCGCTCCGGGCCCAGCAACTGCTCGAGTCGCGAAGGCGTTCCGTCGGCGTTCGGATGGCGAGCGAAATTGGGTTGCATGGCTGCCGTAATACCCGCGGCGCCCATTCGCTCGATGTGATGGGCGGTAGGGAGACTGAAATGCTCGATGCGGTGGCGGTGGTCCGCTCGCGGCTCCCGTCGCAGGGCGCGCTCATAGGCCGTGAGCACCTGCTCGATGGCAGCATCGCCGATCGCGTGCAGGCTTATCTGCAGACCGTCGTGATGGGCCTGCTGCACGAACTCGTCCAGCTCCTGCTGCGAGAAGTAGAGGCATCCGCAAGAAGAGGGCTCATCCGCATAGGGCTCGAGCAGTGCTGCCGTGTGTTCCAGGTAGCTGCCATCCACCCAGATACAGCCGCCGATTCGCGGCAGGTTCCATCGCCGGGCCTGCTCGATGTCTGTCGACTGGAAATATACGATGGTGCGAATAGGCAGCCGCGCTCGCTGAGCGAGCAGCACCTCCACATCGCGCTCCGGGAGCCAGCCGCGGCCGTCGGGACTACCTCCCTCAAGCGTGTGCACCGTGGTGATCCCGGCCTGAAGTGCGAGCTGCGAAGCGCATCGCAACGCCTCGGTGCGTGTGCGATCGTCGATCACCTCGGAATAGAACGTGTAACGGGCCCGGGTGTTCGCACGGCCGAGCAGCAGCCCTGAAAGCGCGCCATCCGGCCTCTTGCAGATCCCTGGGGTTTGCGCGGGTAGATCAAGCTGCTTCCAGGCTTGAGAATTGATCACGCAGGCGTGCGCGCCCACATCGCCTACCATGACCGGCTTGTCCGGCGCCACGGCATCGAGAGTCTCGCGCGAAAGCTCTCCATCGAGATCATGCAGGGAGCACCCATGGATGAGGAGCGGTTCGCCGTGCGCCAACCGACCGGCGGCTTCCGCGATTACCTCGAGCGCGACCGTCTGAGAGCTGACGCCGTAGAGCTGCGGACCGATCGCTCCGAGTCCGGTCTGGGTGAAATGAACGTGTGTGTCGATAAAACCCGGTAGTACGGTACGTCCCGATAGATCGAGAATGCGCGTATCCCGATCAGCCAACGCGGACAATTGCGCTGTTGATCCAATTGCGCAAATCCGCTCCCCGTGAACTGCGAGGGCATCCGGCGGAGGCTGCGCAGTCTCATCGTGCAGCGTGATGAGGTTGGCTCCCGTGATGAGGGTGTCAACTCCCATCAGCTCGCCGCCGAAACCGTCTGGATCTGGAGGTAACACTCGAGCCCCCAGATGCCGTTTTCAGCTCCGAATCCGGAGGACTTAAGTCCCACCGTGGGGAGCTGCGGCAGGATACTCATGTGTTGGTTGATCCACACCGTGCCCGCCTCGACCCGCGGCGCGAGCGCTCGCGCCTGTGCGACATCGGCGCTCCAAACCGAGGCTGACAGTCCAAAAGAGGTGGCATTCGCACGGTCAATGGCTTCCGATACCTCGTCATACGGCAGGACGGGTAACACCGGTCCGAATTGCTCTTCGGCAACCAGCCTGGACCTATCGGTGAGGCCCGTCACAATGGCGGGGGCGATGAAGTAGCCCGGACGCGGCAATGGCCCAGGCTTTCCGGCCGCGAACACGCCGCCGTCCGCCCTGGCGGCCGCCATGAGATCGAGGACTCGGTGGTATTGTTGCGCATTGCTTAGCGGGCCGATGGTCACACCCTCCTCGAGCCCGCTGCCGACGATCGCCTTGGTCGCTAGCGATGCCAGCTCACTGACCAGCTCATCATGGCGCGACCGGTGCACATACACGCGCTTGATCGCCGAGCATACCTGTCCGGCATTCTCGAAGGCCGCAGCGTAGATGCGGGCTGCAACCGCAATCGGATCGACGTCGCCGAGCACGATAGCGGGATCGTTACCGCCCAACTCAAGCGTGAGTCCTTTGACGTCACGCGCAGCGGCCGCGTAGACCTTCTGGCCGGTTGCAATCGAGCCAGTGAAGGATATCTTGCGGATCCCGGGATGTGAGGCCATAGATGCGCCCACCTCGTCTGTGCCACTCACAATGTTTAGAACTCCGGGCGGCAGAAGATCGAGGAGAAGTTCACCGAGATGCAAGGTGGCGAGGGGCGTATAGGGCGACGGTTTCAGCACGACCGTATTGCCGGTCAGTAGTGCCGGTGCGATCTTCCAGGCCGCCGACATGATCGGATAGTTCCAGGGTACGATTGCCCCGACTACGCCGTAAGGACGTCGGATTACTTGCGCCACGCGGCTTGCGTCTAGCGGCACGCTCTCGCTCGGGGGCTCCAACCCTGCCGTATGCTCGATCCATCGCGCCGCGCCCATCACTTCCCGTTGTGCGGTGGCGGTGGGCTTGCCCTGCTCCAGCGTGATCAGGCGCGCGAGTGCGTCGCGGTGCTCGCGCACGCGCGCAGCGCAGGCGCGCAGGGTCGCCCGACGTTCCTCAAGTGGCGTGTCGCGCCAGGCAGCGAACGCCGTGCGTGCGGCGCTCACGGCCTCATCCAGCTGCTCAGCGGAGCAACACGGCGCGCGATCTAGGAGCTGCGCGTTGGCGGGATTTAGAACGTCTAGGGTGCGAACAGCATCAGCAAGCCGACCGTTAATTGTCATACGTGGCATGCGTTGCACTCCTGCTCTTCCACAGGCCGCTAACGGGGAAGCGTTCCCTCGAACAGCGGCCATGTGTTCATAATGCGAACTTGTGTTCGTAAAAGTCTAGCTCGCCCCTTTAGACTGTCAAGTTGCTAAGGGCGTGTCGGGGCAGTAGCGCTCCCGTGAATCATCCACTGCACTCGGAACGGGAACATGAGCGCAGCGCGGAGGTCTCAAGCACCAGCTCGGTCCGCCGATGCTTTCATGCTCTGCATAGAGCGCGGCCAGCTAAACCTCAGCCGATTGACCAGGGATCGACGACATCGATCCCGCAGGACTGGAAATCCTTCGTGTTGTGAGTCGCAAGAGATGCGCCTCTCGCGCGCGTCATCGCGGCGATCTGGCAGTCGAACTGTGCGATTGGATGGCCAGCGGCCCGCCGCATCGCGCCGATCTCAGCGTAGAGCGTCGCCGACTCGCCATCGAAGCTGAGCACTCGTCCATGGAAGTCTTCGGTGAAGATTGCCAGTGCGGCCTCCATGAGGCGGCGGCGGCGGGTGCCTGACGGGAGAAGACGAATACCGTACAGGATCTCGGCTTGCGACACGGCTGTGGTGAACAGCGATGCAGAGGGTTGCTCGGTCAGCCAAGCGAGGACTGTCGGTTCGGGGCTGGGCCGCAGGAGTTCGGAGAGTACATTTGTGTCGAGGACGATCATGTCTCGAGCTTGACAGGCTGGCGCATCGGCTCGCGAGGTCCGATTTCCAGTTCGACGCCTCCGAGCGGCTCGATGCGGGCGCGGATCGCTGCAACCAACGAGCGAATTCGCGTGGGCTCAGCGGCCAGAGCGCTCTGCAGAATGTCTCGCGCTTCCTCTTCCATGGAGCGGCCGTGCTTAGCGGCCCGCACCCGCAGTCTCGCCTTGAGCTTATCGTCGAGATTCCGGATGGTCATGCTAGCCACGCAGGTCCTCTCTAAGCGTTAATCATTGATGGCATTTTAATCAATGATTGCACACCAGGAAAGCTGGAGAGCACAACCGTGGGCTTGCTTCGCCGCACCGCGACGCTTAGCAGTGTCGAAGGTGAGAAGCCTGGCAAAGCAATGCCAGACGAAACGCCGGGCCTGCCCCACCCGTTGGCGGCCAGTCGACCAGGGCTGCCGAACACACTGGTCGCGGTTGCGCACTTGGGATCGCTCGGCTGCGTCTACGCAGGTCTACCGGTGGGTATGCAAGAAACCGTCCGAAAACTGCCCGACGAAGCAATTCTGCTTCTTGTGACTCTCGTAAGTTATTGATTATATGGCGCTCCCTACGGGATTCGAACCCGTGTTACAGCCTTGAGAGAAGGACAGCTGCGACGGGCACCAGCCTGCCCACTAGCTACCCTGCTATCTGTGAGCAGGGACACCAGGTCGCTGCGCAGAACGCCGGCATCCCCGCGGCACGAGTCCTCAGGGCTGTGGACCTGACGTGCGTGATACCTCGCGCGAAAGACGGTAAGCCATCCATCCCAGCAGCATGATGCCGACGGCGAGTATCGACCACAGTATTGCCATCTTCCAAGGAACGGTTCTTGGGGCGGGCTGCAGAAGCCCAAGGCGGCCAGCAGAACGCGGGACTCCGAGTTCGGCCTGTTGCACGGCAACACCCTTCAAGAGAGGACTCAGCTCGGAGCTTGCTCCGACGGCTGAGCCGCTACCGTATGCAAGCACAAAGGGGCTAGTTCCTCGCGTAAGGAAAACTAGATCCTGCGCATTCCACGACACCTGAAGTTTGGGAGCGGCAGTTGCACTGCCCAGCGATGTCACGCGGACAAGCCAGTAGCGGTCGGGGTTTGTTGCAATCGTGATCGGCTCATTGCATTTGCGTCACCATTGCCCGTGGTGTTGTCATCATCATGAAACCGTTCGATGCCTCACTGAATGACCAGCGGAGGGTGCCACGATGCCTGCCAAGCCCAGCCCAGACCCGCGTCACGACATCCTGTTGCAGGAAGGCATGTTTCACGGGACGACGGCCGGGGATCTCACGGCGGCGTTCCAGGACCTCGAGCAGCACTCGAGCCATCTGTGCGTCTTCTTTCACGGAGGACTCGTGGATGAGGATTCGGGCCTCACGTCCGCGCATCACCTGGCCGACGGCTACACGGGGACAGGAACCTATCCCTTCTTCTTTATCTGGCGTTCGGGGCTCCTCGACACGATAAGGGCGTTGCTGCGAAAACACTCGAGAAACCCCGCCTTCCTTCTGGCCGCTGATTACGCCGTTCGTCTCCTGGCGGACAAGATTGCCTCGGCGCTCGACCAGGATGCGCTGCTCAAGGTTCGTGCGCGTCGGAAGCCGCGAGCCCGCACGCTCGAAGCGCTCGCGGCCTTTGCGGAGCCGTTTGACAAGGCGTGGGCTGCGCGCACGGCCTTAGTCCAGCTCGGTTGCTCGAGTAGCGAACTGGATTTCTTTGTCCGCTTCCTGACGCACGCCGACAAGAGGCGCGGGAAGCGACCGCCACCCACGTTTGTGCCGGAGAAACTGCAGGGGGCGCGGAATCCCTTGTCGAGAATTTTGCATCGCTTCAATAGCGGGCACGACCACGGGCTCTACACCACGGTGGTCGAGGAACTCTTCATCGCGATCGGGGTAAACGATCTCGCAGGGAAAATCTGGAGCGAGATGAAGGTGCTGATCGACGACTCGTTCAAGAATGACCCTCAGGCAGGCGGGACAGTATTCATCGATCATCTCTGCGATCTGTGGAACAGGAAGCCAGACTTCCGGGTGACGCTGATCGGTCACAGCGCAGGCACCATCTATGTTCAACGGTTCCTCGAGGCGCTGGACGCGCGACTGCCCTCATCTTCGCGGGCGAAAGTCGAGGTGGCCTTTTGTGCGGGCGCGATGACGTTCGAGCGCATGTATCAGGGGCTCGCAGTCTGGCCGAGGCGTGTTGCGCAGCTTCGCGTGTTTGCCATGGACGACTTCCGGGAGGGCAACTATTGGGAGGTCAAGCTGGTCTACGACAAATCGCTCCTCTATATCGTGTCGGGCCTCTGCGAGGTGGACCCGGATGCCGATAAGCCACTTGTGGGAATGCAGAGGTATTGGACGCGCGACACCTACCAGAAGGAGCGTGCGATTCAGGAAGTGATCGAGACGATCACCTCGCCGCGAAGCGTGTGGTCGCTCACAGCTGCCAAAGCTCCACCGGGTTACCGCTCGAAGGCCACGCGTCACGGGGGGTTCCCCGAGGAAACGCAAACAAACCTCAGCATCTGTTACGCGCTGCAGAACGGGTTCTGAGAGCGGTCGACCGAGAAAGCCTGGTCCCTCAATGACTCAGGCCTGTCCAGTGTCGGCGTGCCCCAAGTACTGGATTTACCCTGGATGGAGGCGGTCGCTAGGCTCGGCAAATGGGGAGAACGACCGGTCAGTGGAAATGCCGCCTCTGCGGCTTTGATCGGTGGCACGTCGTGAGCGTCAAGCGCAAGAACGGCGCGCTCTACACTACGTCTTTCTACGCCTGCTCGGGCTGCTCGATCATGTTTCTGAACACCGAGCAGTTCAACGCCTTCGGGGATGCCGCGCCCAACGTCGAGATGCCGACCGTGATTCGCCTTTCGGCCCAACAGAAATAGGGCCGCACTTTCTCACAGTCCGGTCTCGTCTCAGCATTGACCCTAAGCGGCACATACGCATAATCCCGCCGCCGCTCCCAATCGCCTCAGGAGTATTGCGTGTCGAATCTCAGAGACCGAATTCGCTTTGAAATCGAGCGCCGCCGACTTTCAGAACCGTTCACCGTCAAGCAGCTCAAGCATCTGGCCGAGTCGAATGGCGGGCGGATCGGCGGAAATAACGTCAATCTCAAGCACATCAATTCGGTCCTGGCCAACCAATCTATCGGCCCCGGCCCGCGCCGCGGCGAATCGGTGAAGCGAGGTCAGAAAGCCCTGTTCCAGTGTCACGGCAGGGGGACCTATTCACTGATCTACGACGACTATGAGGCCGAAATCGAAGTCTCAGAGACTCCGCCAGCGGTTCAAGCGGGCGATCGCAGAGGCCGGGCGACCCCGCCGCGAGAGTTGACTCCCCTGAAGCCACGCCTCATCGCCCAACGCTTCGTGGAGTATCTGAGGGAGATGCCTTACAGGCTCATGGAGACTGCGCTGCCGGGCCATGCGCTGCGCTGGCCTGGGCGGCTCGCGCTGGGGTGGATTCAGCGGCTGAATGCGTATGAGTGGGGCGGCCATGATTGGGCGGCCACCGAGATCATCATTGGTGATTTCATTCGGGACTTGCGCGCCCTCAGGGGTACCCGGTCTCCCGGAGATGCGGGGTCAATCTATGAGCGCATCCGGCTCTGGGGCAATCCGCGGGGCATCAAGCGGAGCGGCGCGGAGACCCTGGTGTTCCTGGAACCGCTCTGGCGCAACGGGACCATTCTGGACGTCGACAGCACGTTGACGAAGCTTTACGCGTTTGCGGACCCGGATAACTACGTCATCTATGACTCGCGCGTCGCGGCGGCGATGTTGACCATCGCCGAAGACATCTTTCGCATCAAGAATATTGATGACGCAATCGTCGACTTCGTAAAGCTATTTCATGACCAGTTCGAGCATCTGGGTCTGTACAACGCTTCCGCCGGCACGCGACCGCGCGGCTACCGATGGCCAGACTGGGAGAATGCGTACGGGATTGTTGAGGCGCAGTATGACGCCAATACGCTCTGCAAGCTGATCGTGGATGTCCTGAACGAACCGAAAAGCCCTGAAAGCAAGGAGCCTGCGTGGACACTGAGGGAGGTCGAAGCCGTTCTCTTTATGGCTGGATACTGACAGAGCGCTCTCCGCAGAATACTCCGGAAGCACACTGACGCGAGGGCCGCAGCGCGGAGGATTCAGCACCATGAATCTTGACCCGAGTGATCCCGTTGTGAAGTGCGCAGAGAAGGCTGCGGTACTTCTTCGCGGCCTTGAACCCCAGCGAGTGCTCTCCAACGGGAATCTGGAGAAGCAGCTGAAATTCTTCGTGGCCCTGGCATGGGAACATGACTCGGCAAGTCGTGTCGGCGTCATGGACAAGAGCCTGAAGTTCGGTCCTGGCGAGAAGCAAAGCGCGTCCGGCGAGAAGCAGAAAAGTGAAAGCGCTTGGGTCGATCTGCTGCTGTTGGAGGGACCGAGTCCAAAGTATCTGATCGAGACCAAATCGACGTTCTCAGATCGTCTGTACAACGACGATGCTAAACACGTTGTCGAGCAGGTCAGGGGTTATTGGAGCACCCTGCAGAAGCAGTGTAAGCCCGGGCTCGAGATGGCGATTCGAAAGATCGAAGAACGTCACAAGGACCACGCTCGTACTTTCTGCACTGGTCTCGCGAACTGTCCGTTCTACGTGATTCACTTCGTGAACAAGAACATACAAGAAAGAGAGACCCATACCGAGATGGCCCTCCCCCGACTCCTGGCGCGTAAATTTTGGAAAGGCAAGCCGAGGACACGAGGCCGGCAACCCCTTGCCGAACCGAGGGACGGAAATCTCGAGGCATTTGCCGACGCCTACGAGTCAATTCGGGATGGCGCCAACGTATCCGTGCGCGATGTGAACATGGTTCCACAAACGCCGGGTGACTTCTTGCTGAAGGCACTGGTCGTGAAGATTGTTTGCTATTGAGGTGCTGAGGGGGGCGTGTCATCAAGGGCAGAACCCTATGGCGCGCTTGGGTCCCGGCTTTAACGCGCACTCGATGTCGAGTGCCGAGACGAGCTGATCGCAGGAGGCGAAGGGCCGCAGTCGGCTCTGGCGCGCGACGGTCGCGAAATCCCCGGGCGTGAGTACCCGCAGCTGAGCGATGGTCGCGATCTGTGCGGAACCGGGTGCGGCTAACCCCAGATCCCGGGCGTAGCGATGCAGCAGCTGCACTGCCTGGTCGGACCGGAGGTAATCAAACCTTACCTTGAGATCGAAGCGGCGGAGCGCGGCGGGGTCGAAGTTGTCGATGAGGTTCGTCGAGGCGATGAAGACCCCGCCGAAAGACTCCATCTGCGTCAGCATCTCATTCACCAGCGTCACTTCCCAGCTGCGCTGTGTGCCGCGCCGATCGGGCAGAAAGCTGTCCATCTCGTCGATCAGGAGAACGCTCCCCTGGTCCGCAGCCTGGCGGAAGGCGCTGGCAATGTTGCGCTCACTGCCGCCGACCCACATGGAAAGCAGGTCCGAGGCTTGGCGGGCGAGGAGCGCCACGTTCATCTGCTCAGCGACCCAACGGCCGAAGGCCGTCTTGCCGGTCCCCGGCGGGCCGTAGAGACACAGCCGTCCCGATCGCGCCTGAGCCAAACCCGCGGCGAGTTCTGAAAGGTTCACATCGGCATTGACGAGAGCCGGTTCGTACAGGTCCGGCAGCCGGTTGGCATCGGAGCGCAAGCCGGCGTGACCCTGGGCTCTGAGTGTGCGCATTGCCTCATGAAGAATGTTACCGGTTCGGGTCGTTGCCTCACCTGAGATGTTACCGGCGTCCGAGCGTGTGAACATGCCTTCCCACCACGGGAGGCACCATGGCCAGCAAGATG
>Ga0187783_10001562_pt1 | contig 16951 bp, 19 predicted proteins | sample 1015_SJ02_MP02_2_FD_132471 | JGI IMG/M metagenome (GOLD analysis project Ga0187783, IMG submission 132471) | Tropical peat soil microbial communities from peatlands in Department of Meta, Colombia - 1015_SJ02_MP02_20_MG | ecosystem: Environmental > Terrestrial > Soil > Wetlands > Peat | place... | reverse complement strand
TATCCGTGAAGTTATCACTGCGCCATCGCCTGTCGCACGAGGGCTTACCCGCCAGCTGACGAAGCTCAACAGCCGGTTCGGGAAGGGTTGGAGCTGCACTGTGCGGCCAATGGCGGCGTAGGATTGGGGAACTTAGGGGAATTATTAACCGCGAGCCATCTTCTGGAGAGAGCGCCGTGTTCAGACAGATGGCATCGAGTCTCGTCGGATGTGTGGCCTCAGTTGCCCTGGGACAAGCCTTGATCGAGGCTGAGAATCTGCTGTTCTCGCCGCCCAAGGATTTCAAGGTCGGCTTCAAATCGAGTCACGAAAACAGCTTGATGACCGAGTTTGTCCCGGCAGGTCAGACGGTGGATGACTGGGCCGAAATGGTGACTGTGCAGATCTGGCGACACGCAACAGTTGATCCTGCGACTTTTCTCCAGGGTGTCGGAGGTAGGTATGTAAAGGATTGTCCCGGAACTGGTGCGGACAAAGGGGGTATCCATACGGGACAAGTGAACGGGTACGTCGTCTCCATGTTGTTGCTCAGGTGCCCGAACAACCCCTCCACTGGGAAGCCCGAGACCACGGCATTCCGGGTTATTAAGGGGAATGACGCGTTGTACTCCGTTCAATATGCGTGGCGGTCAGTGCCGTCCGACCAAGAACTGAACGATGCGATGCACCGGCTCGCGAAAGTGATCGTTTGCGACACTCGTACGCCGGAGCATCCCTGCCCAGCCTTCGATGCGCTGATACCTTCGAAATGAAGGAGATCCTGCTGGCAGCAGGGTCGCGCTGTCAGTGCAGTTTTTGCCGTGGGTGAGGTGTAGGCACTCGAGCCGCTGCCCGGCGTCAGTGTGCTGCGGTTCTCAAAGCTCCGCAGCTGCCCGACTGGCCCGACGGGCAGCGGCTACAGCTGAGTCCTGAGGGATGCGGCCCGCACTACCCCAAGGAGCTCGGTGTGCCTGTCGACTTCGACGGCGTGGCTCCGCAGACCAACACACTCAGGAACGGCCGCGTCGAGGCACCCACCGGCCAAGTGATCAGGGTCAAGTTGATGCGAGTGCGCGGGGTGACAAGCCCGTGACTATTCGTCCGATGGCATCCTAAGGACTCGAGGGGCCAGACACGCGATGCACGTAGCCTTTTAGACCCTCAAGGCATCCCTGCCAGCCCTGTTGGTGACTCTCACGGCTCGTCTCACCGTCAATGCGACTGTGAGTAACAATGACCTCTGTCTGGTCACCGCTGCGTACAAATTGAACCCTTACGCGCTCGACCGGAGCATGCGGCGAACCCACTCGCCAGGTATATTCGAGACGATGCGGCCGCTCGATGCTCAGGAACTCGCCGCTGATCCACAGGATCCGGCCGTCCGGAAACTGATTGGCGATCCGGTAGACACCGCCTACGCGCAGATCAACCTCCGCGGCGATGCATTTCACGTTCTGCGGACCCCACCATTCGCGTAGTTCCTCCGCGCGCGTCCAGGCGTCGAATAAGCGCTCAGGCGTAGCCACAATCTTGCGACGCACCACCAACGACAGCGACGAGTCAGCGTTTCGCAACGTAATTCGCGATCGACTCGAGGCTCTGCTGCCAAAAGGAACGGTAATGTTGTAGCCATTCTTGCGCAGGCTTGAGTGGTAACGCGTGCAGGTTGCACTGGTGGAGCCGGCCATCCACCTGACGAGTGACCAGGCCCGCACGCTCCAGTACACGAATGTGCTGCGATACGGCGGGCAGGGAGATAGCGAAAGGCTCGGCCAGCTGCGTGATCGTGGCGGGTGCCTCGGCCAATCGCGCCATCAGGGCGCGGCGCGCCCTATGGCTTAGGGCGTGGAACACCGCGTCCAGCCGGTCCTCGGCAATCCTCGAGCTGCGATGACTTGACGGCATGAGCAATATTAAATAAGGTTGTTTAATATAACACAAGGGAGCGGAAGCATGGCTACCGCTGCGCGCACTTATCCACTTCGACCGGCGCGGCTCACGCTGTTCGCGGGCGTTCTCGGACTCCTCGCGCAGCAGGCCACGGCGGACGATGAACGCCAGCCCAGTGGACTGACCGCAGATGCCCCGGCGATTCACCAGGAGAATGTGATCAACGCCACTTGCGCACGCGTCTACAGCGCACTTACCTCCGCGCGCGATTTCGAGGCGATTACCCGTCTGAGTGACGCCGCCGGTCTGCTCACCGCTCCTGACGCTAAGGTGACCGCGATCAGCAGCCGCGGCGGCGGCGCCTTCACTCTTTTCGGTGGCTACATTACCGGCCGCAACCTGGAGCTGGTGCCCGGGAAACGGCTGGTTCAGGCATGGCGCGCTGGCGGGTGGGATGCCGGCGATTATTCCGTGGTTCGATTCGAACTGCGCAGCGAGCCCGGCGGATGCCGGATCCTCTTCGACCAGCGCGGCTTTCCAGCGAGTCAGGGTAAGTCGTTAGCTTATGGATGGCGCGTGCACTACTGGGAGCCCTTGTCCAAGTTTCTCAGCGGGAAGCAGGCTGAGGCGAGCAGACAATAGGTCGAGCTTCACGGCTCGACCGTCTCAGTGCTGCCACGATTCGACGATCGGGGCACAGCCAAGCAGCACGTGGTGTGTGGTGTCATGAGGCGCACGCCAGCGTCACGTTTCTGCCTTCAGCGACACTCACGTTCTGCGTCGGATGACCGTTGCACTGGAATGCGATCTGGCAGTATTTCACGTGGCCGAAGTCTGGATCGCCCGCCAGCTGGTTGCCGCAGGCAACTTTGCAAGCTCCACTCCCACGCGAACACGCGGCCTGCAGTACATGAGTCACGTCGAATGCGCGTCCGGTCTGTGGGCTCACGTAGCTGGCTCGCTGGATCCGCGGCGCAGGACCGCCGGGAACCGCCAGATCCGATCCCGGAATCACCGCCACGTAATAGATGCCGCGCCGATATGCGACCTTCCAGCGGGTTCCGTATTTCTCAAGCTCCGCGTCACTGAAGTCCTTCATTGCCGTTTCGGTCGCGGCCGTCTTTGCTGCAACGGGCCGCCCGACGATGGCGAGGAAGTGCCTGGTTGGCGAAGACGCGTTGAATGACTCAAATTCAACGACAGCCGTCTCGTATCTCGCGGCGATGGCATCCAAGCCGGGACCCGTAACCGCGGCTATCTGTTGCGGGTGTATTCCATCGGCGGCGTACGGCGCGGGGTCATGCACGTTGTGAGCCGCGTCCTGTACACGGAAAAGAATCGCGGCACCAGCCGCGAGGGCAATCAGTCGCAGCCGCATCTGCGTCACGGCTGAACTGGCGCCCGATTGTGGGATCGGAGTTTGCGTTGCCACATGGCCGAGAACCGAGCGCATTGCACTCGCATAGACGGCTCTCATGTCACCCAGAAACTGCAGGTAGCTGACTCCCGTAGGACTGCGAAAGAAACTCAATAGCGCGTCGGCATCCGCCTCCTGCATCTGGGAACCCAACGCCCGAACCAGTGATTGATCCGCGTCTGCGAAGGCGCGCCCGAGCTGCGGCATGTCTGCACGGATATCCGCCTGGATTACTCGGGTGAGTGGTGCCCAGCGCGGATCCTCGGGCGTGGCGGAGAGGTTCGGATCGACTCGGGGCACAAGGGAATGGGCAACTTCTGCGAGGCCAGGAGACTCGCGTGCTGACAACTGCGTAAGCAGCAGGAGCTCATGTATCTTGCGGTCAAAACTGCTGACTGGAGGAGCTGAGTCCGCGGGCACCACGGGCACATCCCGTGCCGCGTCAAGTGCTGTCGTCGGGTCCGCGGCAGTCTGCGCCACGGCATGCTCCGGTTTGGAATCGCAGGCCTTGTCTGAATAGGACGGTGTGCCATCAGCAGCGACGCACTGGTAGACGTCGGCGTGAGCCAGCTGGCATTGCACCAGCGCAACGGCAGTCGCCAGCCACAGCGACCTTAAAGGCGCATCGCGGCCGGCAATCATCCGCACGGATCGGCAACAGGACTGCTGGCGCACACACGGTCCCTTTTTCGGCCAGGAAATGTGCCCATGGTAGTGCGGCTACCCCAAAACCAAGCCGGGCAGCTACAAAAATTGTGAGACTACTCACTGCTTTCCGCGCGGAAGCATAACCGCGTCTCAGGGATACCCTCGCCGACGGGCACCCCGTGCAGGATCCCGCAGATCTGCCGCTCGCCGTTACCGCCGCCGGCCTGGCCGGCGTCTCATCGCGCGCTAAGTGCGACCTGGTCCGCGCCGGGCCGCCTCGATCGCGGCGATGTCGATCTTCTTCATTCCCATCATCGCCTCGAACGCGCGCTTGGCGGCCGCCTGATCACGACTGCCGATTGCTTCCAGTAGCACCCGCGGAGTGATTTGCCAGGACAAACCCCATCGGTCTTTGCACCATCCGCACTGGCTTTCGGCTCCGCCGTTATTGATGATCGCATTCCAGTAACGATCGGTCTCAGCCTGATCCTCGGTGATAATCTGAAACGAGAAGGCTTCGCTGTGTTTGAAGGCCGGGCCGCCATTGAGGCCGAGGCACGGCACTCCCACCACTGCAAAATCCACCGTCAGTACCTGTCCCTGCTTACCGTCCGGGTAATCGCCAGGGGCGCGGTGGACTGCGGTTACGGCGCTGTTGGGAAAAGTCTGGGCGTAGAACCTGGCAGCTTCTTCTGCGGTACCGTCGTACCAAAGGCAAATTACGTTTTTGGCCATCGTCTCTCTCTCCTCGTTCGTCAATCGGCGGGCCCGTCCGCGCTACTGTGAAAGAGTGCCACAGACATAGACAGACGACCCACGCGGGCTACGGACGCGCGTCCGATGAGTGCATTGGTATGGAAGCCGCTGTGCGGGTGCTAGGATCAAACAGTTCTCTTCGCGGTGCCCAGGCGAGGTGCTCGTGTACCGAGGTGAACCATGCTCGAATCGATTAGCCACATAGCCCTCGTGGTAAAAGACCCCGCCAGGACAGCCGCGCTGTTTCACGACCTCTTCTGTGCCCGCGTGGTTGAACGCGAGGACGAGGAGGGTCATCTGGAAACATACGTCAGACTGGGAGGCATCTGGATTGTGCTGATTGGTGCGCTCGTTCAACGTGCCCGAACCGGGGATCATATTGCCTTTAACGCCACACCGGAGATCCTCGAGGCTACCGTCACCAAACTTCAGGCGATGGGGCGCGAGTTCATACGGGCGCGTTCCAATAGGACTTTGTACTTCTTCGATTACGACGACCACGTGTTCGAATTGGATGCCGAGGACATCAATAAGGAACTTGGACGGTAGGAGGCAGGTGACTTTTTCGAGCGTGACAGCCGCGTGACGAGCGTGTAAGGGCAGGCCCTGAAAGTCATGATCAAGGTATAGTCGCCGAACCGCGAGCCAGCGCAGCCCTGCCGGGTTTGAGACACCATGGATCCTAAACTCATCCCCCCGATCTTGTTCCCCGCCTTGGTGGCGTGGGGAATCTCTCGGCGTATGCGCCGGACATTCGGTCGTCAGCCCGTGCGGGTGGGACGAATCTGGTTGCGAATTGGTATGCTCGTGCTCGCCGGCGGGCTCGTCTTCGCTACCAGTGCCGCGCGGAACATTGAGATCCTTGGCGCCCTGACCGCCGCTGTCGTCTGCGGTGCGGCACTTGCGTGGCTTGGGTTGCGGCACACACAGTTTGAAGTGACGCCGGAGGGATCTTTCTACACGCCGCACACCTACATCGGGCTGGCGGTCACCGCCTTGTTCCTCGGCCGTCTGCTTTACAGATTCTTCTATCTGTCCTACGGCGCACACGCGGTCGCCGGGGCAACCCAGAATTTCGCGGTCGCGTATCAAAGAAATCCGCTGACGCTCGGCATCTTCGCCGCGCTCATGGCCTATTACGTGCTGTTCTACGCAGGCGTGCTCGTCAAGACCCGAGCGCCGGCGCTTGCGATGAGGGCGACTCCCGCCGAGTAGTCGACCGGACATTGGGGCGCACCCGCTGGCAGCTGATGAACGAGCGCAGTTAGGCAGAGCGTCAGCAGCGAGCAAGCTCCGCCAACGCGGCTCGCACCGCCGACATTCTCGGCGGTTCCCCCCAGCACCTTGTCGGTGCACTGCGACGCGGCGTTCTCGCTCTTCAACTGTTGCCCCCAACCGGTGAGAAGAATGAAAGATCGGCTTTAAGGCGCAGCGGTAAATTCGACGTCACCGTAGCTTCCGCGGAGCTGTCCGTCACGCGCGAAGTCGCGGATCAGCCTGAAGTAGCCTGAAGCGTACCGTGTCGAGATTCGTGAGCCATCTTCCCCTGTCTCGAACAGCGTCATGCCGTGCTCCGCTCTAGGATAGTAGGCCAGCGTGAACGGCAGGCCGTCCGCGATGAGCGACTTGATGCGGCGGCTTGTCTCCGCGCTCGGCGCTTCATAGTCCTCGCCGCCGACGATCCAGAGCTGTGGCGCCCTGTCGGCGCGCAGCACGGGCATGGGATCGTAGTGAAAGGGCGTGTGCCAATTGAATTGCGACGCGAGCGCGCGGAGTTTCGCGTCCGAAGGCTGCTGCAGCACGAAAAATGCGTAATCGCCGTGCACGTCTTTGTACCAGGGCGCGCTTGCGTACTTTGCTCTCATCTCGTCTAGCTGCGCGAATCCGCCCTTGAAATCGCGCTCGAACACGGATTCGGCGGCGCTGGCCACCTCGAGTGCTTTGGCGATCACCTCGGGCGGATAGCCCTTCTCCCGCATCTGGAGTTCGACCGCCTCTTGATCCTCGTCGATCACATTGACGGCCAGACCGAAGCACACAATGACAAAATCGACCGCTATGCGGTCGGCCGCGAGCGGAGCCACCCATCCACCTTGGCTTCCCCCCTGGTAACCGATGCGGCCCAGGCGTGTGCCCGCGAGCTGCCGGGCCCTACGCAGCGCAACTACGGCATCATCGGCCAACAGGCTGTAATTCTGGGTGTAGTGACCGCCCGACTCTCCCGTGCCCCGTTTGTCGTAAACGAACGCGCCGACGCCTTCGGCGGGCAGCATACGCTGCAGGAAATAGTCAACCAGCCCAGAGTCATGTTCTGAGCCGTGCAGAAGAACGACGACCGGCACCCGCTCCTCACCCTTGGGCATTACGAGACGGCCGGCCAGCACAATACCGTGACTCCTGAATGTTGTCTCCCGCACATCGAACGCCAGCCGCTGACCTGCAACGCCATCGAAATCGATCCGCCCCTTGTTGCAAGGCGAAAACGAGACTGTTTTCCCATCGCTACGCTCGGTCCAGCCAGACGTACTCTTCCATATCCCACTTGCGCTCTTGTGCAACGCGCCGGTTGCGCCATCGAATTGACGCCAGCGCAGCGTATCGTCATCGGACGGCGCAATATCGACCAAGTTTCCATCGCCCAGGCGATAGCTGCCGATATGACAATCGAGCCTGTCGCTTGCACGCAGGTTCGAAGTCGCAAGGGATAAGGCACCTAGCGTGAGAAGAATCCGCGTCAACTGATTCATTCGATGCGAAGCCTCAGGGCACCGCGCCAAAGAATTTCGCGTCCAAGCTCCGCAAGGCGTGCATGCCGGTCGTCGATGGTAAGTACCACGTTTCCCTCAAGTGCGCCGGATTTGCTCGCAAACCGCGTAGGCCCATAGGCGATGAGGAGTTCGGGCTCGCTTTGTGATCCGGCGAAGAGCAGAACGTCGCCTGACCTTGGTCGGCCGGTGGGGCTCTCCGGCGGGAAAACCGCCTGCGATTGCCAGTTGGAACTGAGCGGTGACCATATGGCTTCTCCGCTCCATCGAGCATGAATCACGTCGCCGCGATAGGGCATCAACTCCTTAAGTCGCTGGCACCAACGCGGTGCCAGATCTTGCCGCAGCCTGGCCAGGAAGACGTCGGCTCCGATGGTCACCGTCACCGTGGCTGGAAGCAGAGGCTGCGGCACCGAGAGGCCCTCACATTGAGAAACGTCTTCTAGCGCGTACCGCCGATCCTGTATTGGACGGATTCAAGGTCGTCGCATCGCCACGAGGGTGCCGACTCTCACTTGACCGCGTGCCCGACAGGATTTAAGTAAGAGCAGAGGCCGCCATAGACCGGCTGAGGAATCGGATAATGCGAATTTTCAGCGGAGCCTGCGTCAGGAGGGTCATCGACCGGAGCCAGGTCCAGGTGCCGGAGCACGCCCACGACTGGCCCGTGCTTTCGCTGTACGTGATCGGCTCCTATCTGAACGAGACTGAAATCGGGGAGAGATTCATTTCCGGTCCGTCCGCCCTCTTTTACCGCGCCGGTGCAGCTCATCGCAATACGATCGCGGCTGTTGGTTTCGAGCAAATCGAGATCGAGTTCGACCCGGCCTGGCTGGGACTCCGGTTCTTGCCAACCGCACCTGTCATGCGGTGGATTGGAGGTCGAACCGTGGCGGAAGTGCGCTACCTCGTCCACACGTGCGCGGGAGAATCATCCGAAGATTGCCTTCGGGCAGCGCTCCAAAGGTTCCTGCGGGTTGCCAACGAGCAGCCTGAACAAGATTGTGCGGGCTGGGTTGGCTCGCTCACTCGACGTCTCAGGGAGAACACCACCTTGAAAGTCGGTGACCTCGCTCGAGAGGTAGGGCACCATCCGTCTTGGATCGGATCAGCGTATCGACAGGCGACGGGAGAAGGACTGCAGGAGGCTGCGGCCCGATTCCGTGTCGAGCGCGCGACATGCCTCTTGCGGGAAACTAACCAGCGATACGCCTCGATAGCGTTAGAGGCGGGGTTCTGCGACCAGAGTCACATGAATCGAACCTTCCGGCGCGTGCTCGGGCGTTCACCCAGTGCCGTCAGGCAGGATCGGCGGGACTTTCGCCAGATTCCGGTGTGAGTTGGCGCCGGTTGGACTCAACCCCGGCCGTGAAGCCCGGGATCGCACGCAAAGACTGCAGCCTCGAGCGCACAAGGCCGCAGCTGATCCTCGACGACAAGACCGTCCACCTCGGGCCAGCTTCTCAACCCCCGCAACGCACCACCTGAAAGCGGCACATGGCAGGTACTGCACCCCGTGACCGGCCCATGCCCGATCAGGTACGCAGGGGGCTGGCGATGACAACCGAGACAGAAGTCGTGAAAGCGCGCCTCGGCGTCAACCCGAATAGCCGCGCCACCGCTGCGATGACAACTGATGCACGAATCGGCACCGCTCCGATCGGCGAAGTTGTGATGACACTGAATGCAGTTCACCTGACGATGCTTGTCGTGAGGAAACCCCAGGACCAAGGACTCACTACGACGCAGGAACGGTTCACGCAGGGCCAGAGCCGTGCCTCCGCGCGTGAGTGCCAGTAACGCGATGACCGATCCGAGGACGACTGCGAACACGAGTCGCGCATGTCGTCCGAACACGAGTCCACCGGGGAGGCGCGACGGCTGCCGCGCCAGCGCTCGCTGGGCGCGTGCACGCAGCAGTGTGAGCAGGACGCCGCTCGACAGCAGAGCGTATGCCAGGGCATGCGCGCGACCATGGACGTAACGATCCGTCCCCAGTACGTGTACCGCCAGAGTGAAAACCAGCAGGCAGGCCGCGCCGACATGCGCGGCCTGAAAGTTCCGGTGGCGCGGCCAAACTCGCCGGCGGACTGCAGCACTAGCCGGCACCGTAAGAAAGAGCAACGTGAACAGTGCCAGGATCCCGGAGAATTCGTAACGCGGAGCGCTCAGCTTGAGATGCTCAACAGCCCTGTGATCTGCGCCGAGCAATAACGCGACGTGGAGAACCGCGGCGGCGAGCACCGACCAGCCGAGAAACTCGTGAGCGCGCACCGGAAAGGCGCGGGCGGCGCCGGCCCGCGGACGAACCGCCAGCACGCAGAGGATGAGGCAAGCGGCGACCGCGCACAGACCCAGGGCTTGCGCGATCTCCCACGCTATACTGCTGTGTGAGACCACGGACTTGTGCGACTGTATACCGCAGACGCGCGGGCGCTGCCGGTTTTAATAGTCGCGTGCATGGATTCACCTGGCCCATGGATGTGCCAAAGCCTAAACAATTGTCGTCGTGGCGCCGGCTGGGTCGAGCCTTAATATTCCTTGACAAGTATATACTCTTATCAGTATATATATCCCATGCAAGCAGCATTCACCATCATTGCCGAGCCGAGCCGCCGCGCCATCCTGAGCCTGCTCGCCTACTCTGAGAGATCCGTAGGCGATATCGAAGAGCAGTTGCGGCTGCCGCAGCCCTCAGTTTCCAAACACCTGCGAGTGCTGCGGGAAGCGGGCTTCGTCGAGTCGCGCGTTGATGCGCAGCGGCGTCTCTACCGGATCAAGCCCGAGCCACTCATGGAGGTAGACGCCTGGCTTGCACCGTTCCGCCGCTTCTGGGCGGCGCACGTCGACGCGCTCGAACGTCACCTCGACCGTATGAATCACGTACGACGCCGAAAGAGGAGAAAACCGTGAGCAGCCGTGCAGACTACAGGCCTGGCCCCGCCGCAGGCGCCGAAGTTCGCAAGGACGGGGATATCTGGACGCTGACGCTCGTCCGCGAGCTGCGCCATCCGCCCGCGAAGGTCTGGCAGGCGTTGACCGACCCCGCAGAGCTCCACGAATGGGCGCCGTTCGATGCTGACCGGAGTCTCGCCTCGGTTGGTACGGTCAGGCTATCGACCGTCGGAACTCCGAAGCCAATCGTCTCCGAGACGCGTGTGACACATGCTGAGGCCCCCAGGCTGCTCGAATTTCGATGGGGCGACAACGATATGCGATGGCAGCTCGAGCCACTTGGCAACGGCACGCGACTCACGCTCTGGCACAACATCGATCGCCGTTACATCTCGATGGGTGCAGCCGGCTGGCACATCTGCTTCGATGTGCTCGATCAATTCCTGAGCGGCGAGCCCCTCGGCCGAATCGTCGGCGGCGCAGCCATGAAGTTCGATTGGCCGCGGCTGAATGCCGAATACGCGCAACAATTCGGTATCGAGTCGCTCAGGGGCGCTACCTGAGGCCGCGCGGGAGGAGCAACTGATCATGAAGGAACCCAAACGTTGGATTTTTCGCTGGATTCACATCATCTGCGCCATTCCGATCGTCGGTTATGTTTATAGTCCATTTGCAGCAATTCCAAACTACGCGCCCGCCACTCGCTATGTGTTCGTCCCGGTAATGGTCCTTACTGGACTTTGGATGTGGAAGGGCCATGTCCTTCGTCGAGTCATTGCCAGAGGATCGCCGAAGGAGAAGCTGGCATGAACCAACATCGAGTTTCAGTGGGCGCGCGGCTCGGTCGTGGTCCGGATCAATCGGGGCGACGGTCTCAGCGCGCTCGATTGGAATCCAGGCACATGCGCGCAGCGAAATGGTACCAACTTAGCACCCGGACTCAAACATCGAAATCGGAAAGCTCCACCACGGCAATATCGCGGGAAGCCCGGCAGTTCTGTTTCTGAACGGTGAAGGCGCGACGAGCGACGAGCCGCAGCTCGGTCGGGTGGCTTGAACGGCGCCAGGGCTTTAGGGTGCCAGTACGGAGCGTCGATGTCGGTGGAGGTGTCGCTCGCTCAAGGCCGAACACGTCCGGTCAAACGATGACGATGCCATGCCAAAGCCGCGCGCTGTGCTCTTTGGTCTCTCAGGTACACCGACAATCCAAATGTCCCGACCACAAAAACCGAGACCGCAGACCACGTGACCGAAGTCAGAAGCAGCAACTTGAGCATGCTCGATGACCCTCGCTCCAATCTTCCTGGGAACAAGCCTAGGCATTGCGGAGTGACAACTCAACGCCAACTTGGTCACATCACGGTGACGTTGACCGTGGGAATGCGGGCACCCCAGCGCCAGTAGGCTGGGCCGCCGGGTTTGCAGGCCCTGGGGAGGTCACTTGCCGATATCCCCCTCCCCTTTACAGCAAGGCAATCCATCCGAAGAGCAGCGCGTATTCCACCCCATCGCTCACATTGTGGCCGATGCTCGATGCTACGACGCTTCCCGATTTCTCGAGCCAGTAGGCATAGAGCACTCCCAGGAGGAACGCGTATACCTGCTGCCCGAGCGCCATCGGCCAGGCACGTAGGTCGAAGTTTGTCGCGTGCAGCAGCGCAAGAATGAGCGCGACAATCACACCTGCCCAATTCATCGCGAACCGTCCAATGCGGAGCTTGCCAGGCATAGTCGCGGCCAGATAGGTAACGAGCAGGGCACGGAATGGAATCTCCTCCGTTGGTCCGACATAAACACCTTCGAAAAACAGCCAGCCGAACACATTCGTAGGACTGAGCGTTGACTCGAGCGGGCACAGTTGCTGCTTCAGCGCGGCGGTGGCTGCCCGAGAATCCGCTTCCGCAAGTCTCGCGATTGCATCCGGATCGGCAACGCTCCCAAGTCCGCAATCCGGATCTTCGTCGAGCAGCAAATTCAGCACGCAGGCGCCGCAGCGATGAAAGCGGTCGAAGTGCGCATCGAACATGCGGTGGAGCAAAACCTGACCGGCGCGAACGCGATAACGCCCGAAGCTGCCGCTCTCCTCGTAGCCACCCGAGAGGATCAGCGCGGCGTATGGCTCGAAATGGCGATGCCGCGGAAGACTGCAGTCGGCGCCCCAGCTGTCACGCCCGGTGAAGGTACGCGCGAGCTGCTCGATTGCGGCGCTGCCGCTCTTCAATCGTCCTCCCTGCAACGGCTAGCTGTGTGGTGGCACCGCACGCGCGTGCAACACAGCGGGGATGATGTAATCCGGGACGAGCTGCTCGTAGTACGCGCGCCAGGTTGGAAAGTTGTTGTAGTTGCCGGCACCGATGAAGATGGCCACATCGAGCTCCGGCAGCACGATAATCAGTTGACCGCCATTTCCTTGAGCCATGTATTCGTGGAAGCGCTCGGTCCCGACCCGGATTTCGAGCAGATGCCAGGCAAAGCCGTAGCCATGGGCAGGGGCGTAGCTCGAAGCCGGAAAGGTGGAGTATCGGCGCAGCGAGCTTTCAACCCACGATCTGCTCACTACCTGCCGGCCGCGCCAGCGACCGCCAGCAAGATACACTTGTCCCAGCTTGAGCGCGTCGCGCGGACGCAGGTAAATGCCACCGCCCATATAGGCATCGCCCGTTGGTGCCAGGTTCAGCTGATAAGTGCCGATATCCAGCGGCTCGGCGAAGAACCTCTCGAAGAACGCCGTCAGTGACATGTGAGTCGCATTCCTGACGACGCCGCCCAGCAAGTTGATACCCGCAGTGCAATAGACGGCGATACCGTCGCCGGGCTCGCCGGACATCGGCAGATCGAGCGTGAACTTGTAGTAATCCGGCTGCTCGCTCTGCGATTGCATCCGGTCCTCGTTGCCGAGCGAGTCATCATTGTTGTCATCACAGTTCAGCCCGGAGTTCATCGTCAGCAGATCCCTGACGGTGATCTTGTACTTGCGAGGATCGGAGTTGGCGAGGGAGCCGTACTCGGGAAATAACCGATAGACTGCGCTTTCCAGCGTGAAGGGCGCGCCGTGGTCGCGCGCAATACCAACCAACGTACCGGTGATTGTCTTGGCCGCCGAACGCAGGTCGTGGGTACGCTTACGATCGAAGCCGTAGAAATACTCCTCTAGGACCAGCTTGCCGTGGTGCGCGATCAGGATTCCCTGTATGTAGGGCGAGGTGTAGGAGGAGGTTTGCGTGTCGCGAATGCGCGTGACCAGCGCCGCCACGGGAGCCGGATCGATGCCTTCGCTCTGCAGAGCAGCCGTAACCCAGCCGTCGTCCGTGCGCACGGGCGGCCGGTACACGTAATGATCCTCGGGCGTCACAGGATAAAACCCGATCGCCGTATCGCGGCTTCGCCTGGTGAATTTGAGCGTGCCACTGTCGGGCAGATTGAGGTCGAGCGTATCTGTCTGCCTGTTGTAACGGCCCTCAATCCGGTCGTCACTGCGCCGCAAATCGGTTAGCGTGACCTGATCCGCCGCTCGCGTCACCACGAACGAGCGCCCCATGCCGCTGTTTCGCTCGGGGTCGCGAATGAAGGCGTGCTGACTTCCGTCCGTCCGCAACGGCTGCACCACAAGATACAAGCTCAGGCGGTCATTCCATGGCCTCACTTCACCGCGCCACACCGAATCCGCCGACATCTCCAGGTGCACCGGCGTCGCGTAGCTCACGCCGTTCGTGACCGTGCGCGGCTGGATCCAGTGTCCGTTCAGGCTGTGGCGATTCGCGGAGACCTGACCGCGAAACTCCCCCCGACCCGCAGGGACCGTGACAGTGACGTCGTTGACTTCATGTCGCACGGGAACGGCATAGCCGCCGATCTCGGCTCGCCATTCGGAGGTGCGCCCGTCGATGGTGAGCTCTCCCCTGACTTCCGGACCGAAATCCCGCTCGCCGCCCCAGAGGCCCACCAGAGCATCGTTTGCGGGTAGAGTCCCGGGATCCGATGAGGGAGTTGCCTCGGGCTGAGCCGCGAGCCACAGACTAATCGATAAGCCGAAGGCTGCGCTTCTCACGGCCGTTACAGGCTGACTCAGGCGCTTGTCATTCGATGGGCTCGGGAGCGCGCCGGGTTTAATGCCCGATACGCGCTGACAGTCGCAGCGCCCTCAGTCGGCATCCGCCTCGGCTTGCCCGGCGCTGCGTCGATCCAACCATTTGCGCTCGGCGTCGACCAGCTTCTCGAGGAGCGCGAGCTGATTATCGGTAAGGCCGGCGTTACGCGATTCCTGCATGAATCGGAGCATCTCGTCGAGACTACCGCCCCAGCGAGTCTCCAGCGAGTTGAGGTAAGGGCGTCGCGCAATCAGCGCGACTGGATCGAGTCTCAGCGCGGCCTCCAGAAGGCGTCGATTCGCATCCTGCTCCCCCAACTCCATGCCGATTCTGATCAGGTAGTTGTACGAGACCATCGGCTTTGAGTCCAGCGCCAGGGAAGCCTGCAGGTCGGGACGAGCCTCCGCCAGGTAGAATCTCATGCCCATTAACTGCGCCGCAGTGGTGTGCTCCACGTAACGCTTGCCACGCGTTTGCACGCCGCTCTTGAAGTAATAGATTCCGCGCGCCGCACGCGCGGCGTAGGAATTGGGGTAGGCGGTAACCCAGGCATCGAACTGCGAGGCGAGCGCCGGATCAGCAACGCTGAATGCGCCGAAGTCCTTCAGCAGGGCGAACTCATCCAGCATCCCGTCCCGATAGGCCTGCTGAAAGCCGTTCATTCGCTGATCCAGCACGGCATATTGTCCCTGCCGCAGGAGGCTGCGGGACAAGGCGTTGGCATCCTTGGGGTTCTGCGCTTGCGACCCGGCCGGGGTGTCAGTTTCTGACTCGGTTGCGAAGCCGACGGGCATCAGCACCGCGGCAGCTGCCAGCAATACAATGCGCATGGTCGTGCAGGTCGTCATCGGCTCGCTCCCTTACTCCGCGCAGCGTATCACCTCAGGTGCAACTCATGAACGGCGTGGCTGGTGGCGCCGACCAGCCAGGGTTGCCCTGTGTACCAGTTCCAGGCCCGTCTGCCGGCAACGGCGCTCACGGCTGGCTGCCATCCTTGTCCGGAAGCAAGCGATGAGCGAATAGCGTCTCGTAGGCCGGCATGGTTGCATCGATAACCTCACCGAGGCCGCCCGGCACATCGCGGTCGCGCGCCCGATGAGGGTCAAATCCCGTCGAGCGCAGAACCGCTCCGTACCAGTACGGCGCCCAAACTCCGTCGCTTGCCCGCCCTCCCGCAGGCCAGCTCAGCATGCGCGCAGTGAACTCGACGTCCAGCCGTGCGCACAGTGCGCGCAAGTGCTGCTCCGGACCCTTGAGAAACTCTCCGGCGTCGATCACCGGCGGGGTGGTGTCCGAGCGGTGCCGGACGTACTCGAAGATCTCGAGCTGCTGCAGGAGGCCGATGTCCTCGGCAATGACGTTGGGGCGGCTCTTCACGTAAGAAAGCACCACCTCGCGCGGATCGCGGATCAGAAACACGTGCGTGAGCTCGCCCAACCATTCACGCCCGATATGCGGCAACAAGTGATGCGTCATGTGTTTCTGGTACCAGATCGACTTGCCCTCCGGCACCGGTCCGGTGAGACGCGCGGCAACCCTGCGCCAGTCGGTCTCACCGGCGGCGATTACCGCCTCCCGGCCCGGATGGTCGAGCCCGGTATGGGCAAGGTAGTGCGCGTACAGCGGCTCGTCGCTCACTGCGCTGTCGCCGCGGTTCTCCCAGGCGCGCATCATCGCGGTGGAAATGTTCCGCGGGCCGGACCAAATCGCGAGCCGCAACGGCTTCATGACGGCGGTGCGGCGGCGATGTCACGCTCTATCAGCTCCAGGTACAGCTGCTGCAGGCGCTCCACCATCGGACCGCGGCCGGAGCTGATCCTGCGACCGTCAATCTCGGTGACGGGCGCAATGCCGGCGTAGGTGCCGGTGACGAAGGCCTCGTCGGCCGAGTAAGCCTCGGTGAGGCTGAAATTCCGCTCGCGCGCGATGATGCCGCTCTCACGGCACAGCTGCAGCACGTTGGCGCGCGTGATGCCGGCGAGGCAGTAATCGCCGCTCGAGGTCCACACCTCGCCACGGCGGACGACAAAGAAGTGCGTCGAGTTGCAGGTGGCGACGAAGCCGTGCGGGTCGAGCATGAGAGCCTCGTCAGCGCCGGCTTTGGTCGCCTGGATGCAGGCAGTGATGCAGTTGAGCTTGGAATGCGAGTTGAGCTTCGGATCCTGGACGTCCGGGGCGCCGCGGCGCACGTGCACCGTGAACAGGCGCACGCCCCGCGTCAGCACCTCAGGCCGCGGCAGCTTGTATTCGGGGATGATGACAATGGTGGCCGGCCCGATGCAGGCGCGCGGATCCTGGTACGGCGTGCTCTTGAGGCCACGGGTCACCATCAGACGGATGTGCACGCCCTCGGTCATCGCGTTGGCAGCGAGCGTGCGGTAGAGCGCGGCGCTGAGCGCGGCCCGATCGAGCCCTACCTCGAGGTCGATCGCCTTCGCCCCCTCGTAAAGACGATCGAGGTGTGCGGCGAGGAAAGCAAACCGCCCACGGTGAACGCGCAATCCCTCCCATAC
>Ga0187783_10001561_pt1 | contig 16956 bp, 15 predicted proteins | sample 1015_SJ02_MP02_2_FD_132471 | JGI IMG/M metagenome (GOLD analysis project Ga0187783, IMG submission 132471) | Tropical peat soil microbial communities from peatlands in Department of Meta, Colombia - 1015_SJ02_MP02_20_MG | ecosystem: Environmental > Terrestrial > Soil > Wetlands > Peat | place... | reverse complement strand
TACGAGGGGACATTGTCGGCCCAATCAGCGACATTTCCGATTGGGAAGCCGCACGCGACGCATCGGAAGACGACGCTCAAAAGTAAATCGTGATGCGCCTTCTGCTGGACACTCACATTTGGCTCTGGGCGTATCTGGAACCGCACAGGCTCACCTCAGAGGTTCATCGCGCGCTCACCGATCCTGGAAATGTTCGCCTTTTATCGGCTGTGAGCGTCTGGGAATTTATCGTCCTGTTGGAAAAGAAAAGAATCACGCTTGGCCAAGATTTTGGCGGCTGGTTTGCGCAATCGAAGGCGACGCTGGAGCTGAAAGAGGCTCCCTTGGACTGGAAGATCGTTCGCGAGATGCGTTTTGTAATGTTAGGCCACAAAGATCCGGCAGATCGGTTCCTGGCTGCGACAGCGATCACGTACGATTTAACTCTCGTAACCGCCGATCAACGCTTGTTGCAGGTCGCGGGCCTCAAGACCATCGCCAACATCTAGACGCCCGCCTACTTCAAATACTTCGCGAAAAACGCGTCGATGCGCTTGTCCGCATCCGCCGTCGCTTCGGGGCGATAGCCGGACTTATTATCAGGATTCTGGAAAGCATGGCCCGCCCCGTCATAGATCTTGATGTCTTCGGTCTTACCGGCGGACTTCATGGCACCTTCAAAGGTGCGCACGCTTTCGGGGGGAATACCCTTATCTTCTGCGCCAAAGTTCCCCAGCATCGGGGCCTGGATTTTCGCGATGATCGCCGAGTCGGTCGGAAGTGAACCATAATTCACAACAAAAGCGGCCAGCTTGGGCTGATCTTCCGCCAGCTTAATGGACCAACTACCACCCATACACCACCCGATGGATCCAATTTTCTTTGCGTCGACGTCCGGCCGCGCGGCGAGGTACGCAAAGGCAGCTTGCAGATCGCGCAAGCCCCGGTCGTCTGGCAAACCGCGCATCAAGATGTGAGCTTCATCCGGGGTAGTGCCGACCTTGCCCCGATACAAATCCACCGCGAGGGCCACGTATCCTTGTTCCGCGAATTTCTGCGCCTGCTGCTTCACCCAATCATTCAGTCCCCAATATTCATGGATGACGACAATCGCGGGATGCTTCCCCGCACCTTGCGGCAGCGCTAGGTAACTGCTCACGTCTTCGTTTCCGCTTTTATAGGTCACCATTTCGGTCTTTGGCGAGTCCGCATTCCCACGAGCTGCGAAAGCAGCCACGGAAAGAGCGACAAGAACAAGAAGAGCCTTGATTTTCATAGTTCACCCCCGAAAGGAAAAAGGCCCCGGAACTTTAACCCATTCCAGGGCCCCAATCCATATCCGCGAAGTCCGCCAGAATGCGGCCTCAGCCATTCGATTTGCTGAGTTCGTCAAGCGCCGCCAGCACTTCGTCGCTGTGTTTCTTCACGTCGACGTCGGTCCAAACCTTCCGGATCACGCCGTTCGGATCGATCAGGAATGTATGCCGCGCGGAAAGCTGCGTCACGCCGAAGTTCATGATCGAACCGTATTCTTCGGAGACTTGTTTGTTCGTGTCGGCAAGCAGCTTGAAGGTCAGGCTCTCCTTGGCGCAAAACTCCTGGTGGGACTTTTCGTCCTGAACGCTCACACCAAGGATCACCGCGTTCTTCGCGTTGTACTTTTCCAGGTCGCGCTGAAAATTATGAGCTTCGATTGTGCAGCCGCTGGTCATGTCTTTCGGATAAAAGTAGAGAACTACCCACTTGCCCTTGAAGTCGTGCAGGCTGACCGGCTTGCCTTCCTGCGAATTCAAGGTAAAGTTCGGGGCCGCTGAACCCACGGCGGGAGCCTTGTCGCCGGCTCGCGCTAAAACCGTTCGAATCGCCAGCCCTACAATCACTAGGGCCAGAGCACCAAAAATAAGAAGGATACGCATGTTCTTCATTCCTCACTCCTCGCCAACACTAACAGATTTTATTGCCCCAGGACACAAAGAAGGACGTAGAGGATCGGAGGTAGGTTTCGTCAGGATTGGTCACGCGCCGCAAACTCGAGCGATTCACTTGTGAGTCAAGAGAAGACTACTTAAGTCGTGGTCCGAATTATAACGCTTGGCTTCGGGGCTTCGTGGAGTCCAGTCGGCGGGCGGAAACGAGACGCGCCAGAACCGCGGAGCCGAATCCACGAATGACACACCTACTTCGGGGATTGAATTGCCTTTACTTATGTCTACCACGGAACATTTGACTTCCTCGTTCGTGGATGCGTTGTTCATCTTTATTTTCTGTCCGATCAGCACCGGCTCGCGGAGTTGAATCAAGGCGCCGTGCGCGTTGACGATTTGCGTTACGGTCCTTTCGGAAAATGGCGCATCGTTCGAGCGCCTCCCGGAAATGACGACAGGAACCGCGAGCAGCATCCGCTGGCTCCGCCGCTGCTGCAGCTGTGGACTTGGTCGATGGCTGTTGTGCTCACAGTAGTGCCTCCTGCCTGTGGTTTCGCCGTCCTTCAGGTCCTTCTTATCTGCAGATGGTTAGTTAGGTGCCCTCTTCCTTTTTTGTGCGCTTCGAGGGCTCCAGTGCTTCTCCGAGGATTTGTCGCGCGTAGTCGGGCGCTTTCCCCTCGTCTTCGTGTTTGCAGTACACATAAACGTCGACGCTTTGCGCAAGCCAAGCATCGAACCGTTTTCTCCACGCGGCCAAATCTTTCGCCGTGTAGTCTTCCCGTCTTAACCGGACATAGCTAAAGTCGGCAGTGAGGACATCCGGCGGAGTCTGTTTCTCGCTTTCCGCCAGGCACAACGCGGTGTTGTGCTTGCGCAAAACGTCGTAGGTTTCGTCCGTGTACCACGATGCGTGCCGAACTTCGAACGCAAATAAGAAAGCGGGCGGCCGCAGCGCCAGAAAATCTTCGAGCAGAGGCTTGTCGAATTTAAAATTCGGCGGAAGCTGGACGAGAATCGGCCCGAGATGGTCGCCGTCATTCAGCACGCTGGCAACCTCCAGAAATCGCTTCAGCGTGCTTTCGCAATCACGCAGCCTGCGAATGTGCGTAATCTGTTGATTCGCTTTCAGCGCAAAGCGAAAACCTTCGGGGACGTTCGTCATCCAATTCGTGAGCGCCGATTCGGTCGGCATGTGATAGAAGCTGTAGTTGATTTCGACCGTCGAGAATTCCTTCGCGTAGAAGCTGAGCATCTCCCGATCCGCAATTTTCTTGGGGTAGAAGTTACCCTTCCACTCTTTGTACGAATAGCCGGAAGTGCCAACACGAAGTTGTCCCGTCTGAGGAATACGATGCCTCCAGGCCTGGATTTAATCACAGTTAGAAACGCTTTTGTAGCCGGCCGTCGAGGTCCAAAGCGATTTATGAAGCTACGTCTTTTTTCGTTTTTTCCGGAATTCGCGAACTAAGCTTTTCGATCGCGTCTTCTAGTCTTTGGCTCTTTTTCCAGAAATCCGCCCAAAGGTCACCCTGTTTTTCGAGCCGCGCGAAAATCGTCTTTATGTTTAACGTCTCCGGCCGCAGATTGGTCTTTAGTTCACGCGGCAGAATCGGCGCGGAAACCGGCGCTTTGGGAAACGCTCGCACGGAGTACGCCGCTGCCAGCGGTCGGCCATGCGCGTTTTGCTGTACGTCGATGAGCACCCGCCCGGCGGGGCGCTTCGCGACGATCCGTTCGTTGGTCACCAATTGTCGATGCTTCGCGGTGACCGTGCGCGCCACAATCTCGCCGAAGGTTCGCAACTGCTCGTATGTGTAGACGGGCTCGACCGGAATGTACAAATGGATTCCGGTTGCCCCGGAGGTCTTGAGGAAGCTGTTCAGCCCCAGTGCGGACAATTCTTCCTCCAGTGCCCGCGCGATGGTGACCACGATGGAAAACTCTGTGCCCTCCGAAGGATCGAGATCGAAAAAGAAATAGTCGGGATGTTCCAAATCGTTGATTCGGTTCGACCATGGATTCTCGTCGATGCAACCGAGGCCCGTTAAATAGAGAAGGGAAGCGCGATCGTTAGCGGTCGGGGCGTTCAGCGGTTCTCCCTTCTTCTCGGATTCAATCGGCACGGTGACAAACCAGTCCGGCAATCCCTCTTTCATGTCTTTCTGAAAGAAAGCCTGGCCCTTGATGCCATCCGGATAGCGCCGTAGCACCAGCGCACGGTCGCGCAAGAACGGCAGGATGTAATCGGCGATGCGGTAGTAATACGCGATGAGATTGCGTTTCGTGTAGCCCGACTCGGGGAAATAGACCTTATTCAAATTGCTGAACCTGATTCGCTTGCTATCGAGCTCAATCGTCACGGTCTCCGCACTGCCTTTGAACAATTCATTCTCGATCTGCGCTTTGCCTTTCAGGACTCGGCCCACAACCTCTGGTGCGCGCACCACATCCGGAGCAACAGCCGGTGCCGGCACGGGCGTCGCCGCCACTTCGCTGTCCCATCGGCATTCCTCCGCCTTCGCATCTTCGCGTAACGCGACAAACACGGGATGACGCAACACGCGTTCCTGCGTCCATCCACTGAACTTCACGCGCGCCACAAGAGAAGGCGTTGCCCAGAACGGCTTTTCATTGGTTTGCGGAACCACGTCGAACGGACAAGTCGCGGTTTTCAGCTCGTTTAATTTGTCGGACAGCTCTTTGAGCTTCTCCGCGTCAAATCCGCTGCCGACGTGCCCAATGAAGTGCAGCTTTTTGCCTTGATAAAGCCCCAGAAGCAGCGAGCCCAACGGAAGTGCCGTCGTTCGAGCCGTGGTCCAGCCACCAATCACGGCATCGACGGTTTGTGTCACCTTCAACTTGATCCAGTTTGGGCTTCGCCCGGCTGCATAGCGGCTGTTGATTCGCTTCGCAACGATGCCTTCGAGGCCCTTTCCCTTCGCCAATTCGAAGAGCTCTTTTCCGTGCTCCAGTTGATGATCGGCATAGCGAACCTGTTCCGTTGAGTGGAGTAGACGCTGCAAAAGCCGCTTGCGCTCCAGCAGCGGTGTTCCGCGAAGATCGTACCCATCGCAGTAAAGCAGATCGAAAATGAAGTAAACCACGGGCACTTTGTCGATCAGCGTCTTGGTTGGGGCTCGAACATGCATCCGCTCCTGCAATCGTCCGAAGTCACTGAGCCCGCGCTCATCTAATGCCACAATTTCTCCGTCCAGGATGGCTCGCGGCACGGTCAGCACCTCCGGCAAACGCGCAAACTCCGGATACCGCTTTGTGATAACCGCACCGTGGCGTGCTCGCAGCGTCAGCGTTCCGTCCTCAATCCATGCCAACGCGCGCACTCCGTCCCATTTGATTTCGAAAAGCCACTCGGGGCCGGAGAAAGCCCCCTCACCGATTGTTGCGAGCATCGGCTCCACGCGCAACGGCATCGCGCTCTTCTTGGCGCCTTCGAGCTCGCCCGGTTGCAGAGGTGTCGCCTCGCGCTTCGGCGGAAGTTCCTCTTTGATTTCTTGCAGCGTTCGTCCCGTCAGCACAGAACCATCGTGTTCGTCGATGTTCCACTGCGAATCCTCGGCGGCATCTTTGTGCTTGATCATCAGCCATTCGTTGCCTTTTTCGCTGTGCTTCAGTTTGACCAGCACGAAGCTGCCGTTCAGCTTTTCGCCGTTTAGATTGAACTTGATCTCGCCTCGCTCCACCTGCTTCAACGCGCTGTCGGTGCCTTCCGAGCGAAAGGTGCCGCGGTCCCACACCATCACCGTTCCCGCACCATAGCTGCCCTCGGGAATTTTCCCTTCGAAGCCGCCATATTCCAGCGGATGATCTTCCGTTTGCACCGCTAAGCGCTTGTCCGCAGAGTTGAGCGAAGGACCCTTTGGCACAGCCCATGACTTCAAAGTTCCATTGATGGCCAGCCGAAAGTCATAGTGCAATCGTCGTGCGGCATGCTTCTGCACCACGAAGAAATTTTCTTTTGCCGGTCCGGTTTCTTCGCCAGAGGGCTCTGGCGTCCGGTCGAACCGCCTCTTTCGCTTGTATTCCTCGAGCTTCACCATGCCCGGATTCTATCGCAGGCGGTCGATTCTGCTTCCGTGCGCCACGTGGGTCTCCGCCATCCCATGGCCGTTCACGCGTGCAAATATGCCAATACTGCGCGCGCCGCTTCTTCCTTAGCCGCAGCCAGCGACAATCCCTCCGGCCGGCGCAACACCGCCCCGTGCGAAAGCGCGTCAACCATGTTGGTCACCACAAAAACGATCTTGTCCAGGTCCTTGTGGCGCTTGAGTTCGCGTGCGCGAGCCGCGATCGCCAAGCGAAACGCATTGTGCAGCCGCACCGGGAAGGCCGGTGTCCCGCCTATTCCGTGTGGCACCAGGGTCATCATTAGCTGATAAAGCTCTGGGTCACCGGTGTGCGCCTCAACCATGGCCTCTACGATCGCGCGCATCAGTTTGTCCAGCGACGACGTGGCGTGCTCGATGAGTGTGCTCTCTATTAGGCGATCGATTTCCTCAACGTGCCGCCGGTGTAGCGCCGCAAAAATTGCGCGCTTATCGGGAAAGTATTGGTAGATCGAACCGATACTCACTCCAGCGACCTCGGCGATGTGGTTCGTCGTGACCGCATCCACGCCATCGTGCTTCAGCACTTTTGCGACTGCATCAAGCACCGCCTCAACGGTCACTCGGGCGCGCCGCTGCTTTGGCTGTCTCCGAATGAGCTTTTTGGCGTGACGCATTTTCATCGCAGAAAAATATAAATAAAATGTGAGCAAATGTCTATATATCGCGAACTGTTCATGGAATTAGCACACAATCGCCTGTACGAAATGCGAGTATCAACTGAATATGGGAACAGGGTAGCTTGGTCTTGTTTATGAGCATTTGTACATATTCGTTCAGCTAGGAACGAATGACAAAATGACAAAGGAGACCACGATGACTTTTCTGATCACCGGCGCAACCGGCACAGTTGGCTCCCGCGTTGTCGAACTTCTCCTCGAGCGAGGCAACCGGCCGAGGATTTTCGTTCGCAACCCGGAAAAAGCGCGAGCACACTATGGCGACCACGTTGACATCGCCGTTGGGGACCTCAGCGACACAGCCTCACTGTCTTCGGCTCTCCAGGGCGTCGACAGTCTATTCCTCATAACCAGCGGCCCCCACATACCCAAGCTTGACCAGGAGGCCGCCAACGCATCAAATTCTGCCGGCGTGAAACACCTCGTCAAGCTCTCCTCTATGGACGCACAGCAAAATATCGGCACGGGAGCTTGGCACGCGTGCGGCGAAGCCTCCATTCGCGCGAGCGGCATCCCATTCACCTTTGTGCAGACCACCGGGTTCATGTCCAATGCCCTCGCATGGGCCGGCTCAATCAAGGCAGAAGGTGTCGTGCGTGCTCCGACCGGCGACGGCAGAATCCCGTTCATCCACCCAGCCGACATAGCCGCAGTCGCAACGGAGGTCCTAACCACAAGGAAATATCTGGGAGAATCCCTGCCGATTACCGGACCGCGAGCGCTGAGCTACGCCGAAATGACCGAGCAAATTGCCGCCGCAATCGGAAAGCCGCTCAGGTTCGAGGCCGTTTCCGAAGAATACGAGCGCCAGAAGATGACCACGGGTGGCGCGCCCGCGGCTATCATCGACGCGCACATATCGATCTACCGCTCGATTCGCGAAGGCCGCATGGCCAGAGTCACCGATAACGTCGAAAACGTTTTGCATCGCAAGCCACTTTCCTTCGCCCAGTGGGTGCAAGAAAACGCCGCCGCCTTCCGCTGAAAGAAGTGCTAAAACCGCTACAAGCATGGAGATTTCCTTGCTTCCTCACCGGCCCCGGTCTAACCTTGAAAGTCCGTGCGCAGCTCTCAGGCTGACGCCGGAGGAGCGTCTACATGGCTACCACCGTCTGGAAGGGCCATTTGACCTTTGGCTTGATATCCATCCCCGTGCGCATGTTTGCCGCCGCGCGAGGCGAGCGCATCAGCTTTAATCAGCTCCACAAGGTTTGCCACTCACGCTTGAAGCAGCCGCTGTTTTGCCCGGTCTGCAACCGCAATGTCGAGCGCTCAGAAATCGTTAAGGGTTATGAGTACGAGAAGGATCAGTACGTCCTTTTCAGTGAGGAGGAACTCGATAAAGTCGAGCCTCCCTCAGCTCGCGTTATGGAAATTCTTGAGTTCGTGAAACTCGACGAAATGGATCCCCTCTATTTCGACGCCTCCTACTACATTGCGCCCGAAGACGCCGGGGTCAAGGCCTATCAGCTCCTCATGAAAGCGATGGAAGAGTCCGGTTACGGCGCCATCGCCAAGCTCACCATGCACCAGCGGGAACACATCGTCATCATTCGCCCTGGTGTTCAAGGCATGACCCTGCACACCATGTTCTATTCCAACGAGATTCGCGCCGCTGAAGGCGTCCCCAGCGATAAGGTAGAATTAAAGGATCAGGAAAAAAAGCTTGCGGAGCAGCTCATCCAGAGCTTGGCGGCTTCGTGGCAGCCTGAAAAGTATCGCGATGAATACCAGGAAAACCTGCGCGGCTTGATCCAGGCCAAGCTCAAGGGACAGGAGGTCACCGAGGTGGCCCAGCCGCACATGGCTCCGGTGATCGATCTGATGGAAGCTTTGAAAAAGAGCCTCGCCGAAAAGCGCACAGCTCCCGCTGCTCAAGAGCAGCCTGCGGCTGCCGCCGCTCCGGGCAAGAAGCCGCCCGCGCGGTCGGTACAGCCTGTGCCTGCGGCGCAGAAAAAGGCGGAAAAGAAGAAATTGGCCGGTTAGTTCCCGATGGGCGCAACGGATAGGTTCAGCCCCGAAGAAGTCCAGCGAATTTTGGGTCTGACGGCGAAACAGCTGGATCAGTGGGAACGCTTGCGTCTCGTTTCTCCCCGAAGAGAAGTTGGCCAGTCTTACTACGACTTCCGCGATCTCATTGGGCTGCGTACGGTGAAGCAGCTCCTCGAAAATGGTGTGCCGGCCGTTCGTCTGCAGCGCGCCGTTGCTGCACTTCAGGAAAAGCTCGCTAGAGTCCAGGCGCCACTCGCCGAACTTCGCGTCATCTCGGACGGAAAAGACGTCGTCGTCGAGCGCGACGGCGCACGCCTCGAACCGCTCTCCGGGCAATTCGTCTTGAACTTCGAAATTCGCGAAATTGGCGAACGAGTTCGCGTCATCGCCGAGCGTAGCGCGGACGATTGGTTTGCCGCCGCCCTGGCCTACGAATCGGACGCGCGAACAAAATTAGAGGCCAGCCGGGCCTACGACCGCGCTCTTGAAGCCGATCCTCAGAACATCGATGCTCTTCTGAACGGGGGTACGCTGTGCTTCGAGCGGGGCAATCTCGAAAAAGCCTGCGACTACTTCCGCCGCGCCATTGCACTCGACCCGGAAAACGCATTGGCCCACTTCAATCTAGGCAGTGTGCTCGACGAACTCGGTGAGGTCGAACCGGCCCGCCAGCACCTGCGCCAGGCCGTTCGCCTTAAGCCCAACTATCCTGACGCCCGGTACAATCTCGCCTACATCTGCGAGAAGCTCGGCGCGTTTGCCGAAGCTCGCGAACACTGGCAGGCCTACGCGAACCTCGATCCTTCCAGCCCCTGGAGCTTTTACGCGCGCCAGCGCCTCGCCTCTTCCTCCACGCCAAGGTCTGTCTGACGAAAAAGGCGGTTTTGTGCTCCAAATTCTTGCGACTGCATTTCCACTTTGCTAGAATCTCGCCCCAGTCCGCAAGAAAGCAGGACGCATGACGGCGGCGGCTCCTGAATCAATACCGAAGTTCCAGCAAAGCAAGGGAATCGAGTTGCCCCTCCGGCTCCTTCCTGCAGTGCTCCTTTGCCTGTTTCTCGCCGTCGGCGCGTGGCCACAGGGTTTCAGCGGTGCGCTCGGCAATAAGAAAACGATCATCCTGCACCGCAAGCTGCCGGCTGCCGTCAAGCTCACTGGCATCTCTACTTTCAGCGTTGTGGGCAACGCCAAATCCAAAGACCAAGCTGACGTCGCGCAAAACTTGTCGGAGATCCTCGTCACCGAAATCCAGAAGGACGATCGTCGACTGCAGGAAGAGAAAAACAATGCGGACCTCGTAATCTCTTGCACCATCACCCATTACGAAGTTCCGGCCCCGCAGACCTCCACGCGCACCGAGTCGGTCCTCCAGAACGGGCACATGGTTCAGGTTCCCAAACAATATTACCGGCTGATCGGGGAGTTGGAGGTCGCTTACCAGGCAAAGGATCGCAAGACTGGGAAGGTGCTCGACTCCCAGAATCTCAACGCAAAATACAACCGCGAATTTGAATCTGGCACCAACGAGGCGACCGATAAGTCCATCACTTCGAAAATGACCGATCCGTTCAAGAAGCTTGCCGGCAAGAAAGTGGAGGATACGGGCGCGCCTCCAACGCCGCTGGAACTCCGCGAACTGCTCATTCATCAGGTGGTCTCTCAGATTGCGTCGCGGCTCGTAAGCACGGATGAACCGGTACAGGTTTTGCTGGCTCACGGCAAGCAGCTCGACTCCGCGAACAAACTCGCCGATTCCGGGATGTGGCAGCGCTATCTCGAGGCTCTCGAGACCACGACTCCTTTCCCTGATCCTCGCGAAGATGCGTACCGTCTCTATAACATCGGGGTCGCAAACGAAGCGCTCGCCTACCAGACCGAGGACCGCAAGGCCGCCAGCACTCTGCTGCAGGACGCTGCGATCAACTATGGCAAGGCCATCGATCAGCGTCCCGACGAAAAATATTTCCTTGAGCCGCAGAATCGAATCGAAACCGCGATTACGTATTACAAGAAGCTCGGAGAGACCGCTACAACGGCCGCGGCGGATCCGCCTGCTGCCAGCTCAACGACTGTCGCGAAGAACGCTGCGCCCTCCACTTCGTCGAACAGCACGGCGGCGAAGTCCTCGACGAGCCACAGCTCCACGAAATCATCAACCGCTTCGACTACGGCCTCTAGTTCGTCCGGGAGCACCGGCGGCAGTAGTTCAACGGCAAGCAAAACCCCCACTAAGAACGCATCAAGCAGCACTGCTCCTGCACCGCCCGCTCTCACCAACCAGAAGATCATCGACATGCTCAAGGGCGGCGTTGATGAAGAGAACATCATCGCCACAATCCGCGAGGCTCCAAATGTGCAATTTGACCTGTCTCCCGACGGGCAAATCAATCTCGCTCAGAACGGCGTCAAGGGGAAGCTTCTGGCCGCCATGCGTGAGCGGTCTCGTCAGCCCAATCACGCGAAGACGGCGTCGCCGTAGCGCCACATTCAGCCGCACCGCCCATGACTTTTTCTCCTAAATTGAGAACGCATCGCGCTGCGCTTCACGCCGTCGCTTTCTCAGCCTGCTTCTGCTTACTCGTTGTCGCGCCCACCCTTGCACAAGAGCGCTGCGGCGCTGCACAAGATTTAATGGTCCAAGCGCTCGAGCGAATAAAGACCGGCTCCAACGAAGAAGTGGGTGATGGGCTGCAACTTCTGAAGCACGCCAACGAAATGTGCATCAGTTTCGGCGACGCATGGTATTACCGTTCGCTCTTCGAACGCCGCCTGAATCAAACCGCCAAAGCCGATTATTCTCTACGGAACGCGCAGAAATACGGTTCCGACGCGCTTCAGCAGGGCGTCGATCCTTTCAGCATCGCAACCGACAAGGCCGTGCCGCCTAGCAATCTTCCACCCGGAACTGTGCGTACGAAATGGGCCCTCGTCGTTGGCATTTCGCAATTCACCGATCCCCGCGTCGGCCGGCTGAATTACCCCGCGAAAGACGCCAAGGACTTCGCCGACTTGCTTAAGGATCCGAACGTCGGCCGCTTTCCGCCGGAAAACGTCAAACTGCTGGTGGACTCCGACGCCACCACTCGCCAGATCAAAGCCAATCTCAACTGGCTTGCCCGCAGCGCAGAGCCCGACGATCTTGTGGTCGTGTTTATCGCCAGCCACGGCTCGCCGCGCGAATTCGATACGCGCAAGGTCAATTACATCGTCACTAACGATACGCAGACCAAGCCGCAAGACGATCTTTTTGCCACTGCGCTGCCTATGGTCGAGGTCACACAAGTAGTTCGCTCGCGCATTCTTGCCCGTCGCACGGTAGTGCTGCTCGATACCTGCCATAGCGGCGCGGCTGCCGGTGCCAGCGGTAGTCCAGCCGACCGTGTTGGCGAGTCGGCGGTTTCTGCGGACACGTTGGATACAATTCGACAGGGATTTGGTCGCGCCATCATTGCTTCAAGCCAGGTGGGGGAGAAATCCTATGAAGATGACGACGACCGCAACGGCTACTTTACTTTTTATCTGATGCAGGCGCTCAAGAAGAGCAAAGGCCAGGATTCGATCGATAAGGTTTACGCTTACGTGCACGAACAGGTTTCCAAATCCGTCCAGGCCAAGTATCACTCGCCGCAGTCGCCCGTCTTGAGCCGCAGCGACCACGGATCCGAAATTATTCTGGGTGCGGTACCCGCGCAATCCGTCGCTGGTTCCACGGCTGCTTCATCGAAATAATATAATCCTGGAAGTTCCGGCTTATTTCCCCGCGGCGTGGCCGCGCTTGCGTGGCTGTGTTTTCTTGGTCTTCCCCGCCGCATGGGAGTGCTCGGGCTCTTTTTCCACGACCGTTGTCGATTCCGTCGTCTCTACGATGATGAGTGGTGCGGTCTCGCTGGTCTGCCCTGTCGCCGGAACCGGGCGTGCTTGCTGCTCGAAAAGCATTTTCAACCGCACTCCTCCGAGCTCACTTTTCAAATCTTCGATCTCAGTCTGTTTCTTCGCGACGTCGCCTCTGAGGTCCGTCAATTGCTGCTTCAGTTCCGCTGCCTGTTGCGTTCCCTCAATCATCTGGTGAATCACCATGCCGGCCATCACGGGAACAAAATTCAGGAAGGCCCCGACGCCATAGTAAAAAACGGCTCCCGCCGCCACCACTAGCCCCATCGCTGCCAAACTCCAACCAAGTGCATGTACAGGGCGTTCCGTATTCAAGAAGTAGATCAGTACAATCAATAGCCCGAAACAGAAATCAATAGCTCTCAGTGTCCATGGCCCCAGTTCCGTAATACCTCGGCCCAATTCGGTTTCCACTGCGTTGGCGATTAGCTCCACTCCAGGCATCGAGCCGAACGGTGTGTAATATTCGTCCCGCGCCTCAGGGAAAGCACCCCCTATTAGCACGATGGGATTTTGAAGTTTTCCCGGACTAAAGGGATTGACGACAATGTCTCCGTTCTCTTCCTTCGTCAGAAATTGACTGGCACTCACGGTGTAGAAGTTGTGTCGCGCGCCCGTGAACTGCAGATACTTAGTTTTATCGCTAAGTTCGGCTAGCTTTATTTTCGTTGGATCGGTTTGATGGTAGGCTTCGGCGATCGCGCGGAAGAATGCAGGCATTTCGTGAGCATTCCCGGTCTCAGCCGGAGTCTGAGCGGACACCGGACTTTGAGACGGAGCCTGCCCTATTTTGTCTTGAGGTGAAGGGGGACAGGGCAGCGCGTTGGGTAATTTGCCTTCCACTTCATAGGTGCTGCGGAATTGCCGCACATAGCCATCCTCGCCCTGAGGAAAGCGAGCCAAGCCCATTTGTTTCTCGTCGGTGATTTTTCCACCTAACACCGGGCCGAGCGTGATCCTGGCAGCTTCCTCCGCAGGGCGTTCGCCGCCATGACTCTCGAGGGGAACCTGTGCCCAAACAAATTTCGACTCGGGCAGCAGGTTTTGTACCTCGAGGGGATCCACACATGCCCACTGAGCGTCGCTCGTGTCCAGGTCTAAAGCGACTACGCTGGGTTTAAGCGGGTGCAAGGCGCCAATGAGTTGAAGCACGACGTTTGGATTCAGCGGACTCGTCGCCTTAAAAAAGTCCGTATAGTCGTCGCCCGAAATTTCCACGATCAGCAAATTGTTCGGCATTTCGATCTTGTCGGAACGCGTGAAAGCGTCGACTAAGGCGCCTTTCACGTATTCAAAGGGACGGGTCGCCTCTAGAACTGACATTACGGCGATGAGGAGGAGCAACACGGGAAATGCGTGCTTAAGCGCTTTGGACGTCCAGAAAGCTTTCAGTCTTACCCAAAAAGATTCAGGAGTGGAAGGTCTCGCGGGCGTCGTCCAGTCAGTCATTGGGTTTTCCCCGCGTTCTGCGAAAGCGTTTCCAGGTAGGCTCGTAAGACTGCTTGCGGGGCGCGGGCGTCGACCTCGGAGGGCCACTTTCTGGTTGCATCTACCGCCGCCGCATAGTCCGCAGACTTATCTGCGAAGTCTCCCCCGGAAGAGCAAACCAGAACCCAGGCCTCCGGCACCGGCGAGCCTTGATTCCCGTCGACGCGGCTTACGCGGTAGAGGCCGGCGGGCATCCCGGGAATGGTTGCAATTGCGGTGCCACCCTCTTGCCATGCCACAACAGCGCTCATTGGGCTGGCGCCACCACCTTTTAGAGGCTCGATGCGAATCTTGTAGCTGCCTGAATCGAGATCCGAGAATGCCGGCGTAAGATCCACCTTTCCGTCTCGCAACTGCACGACGGCGTCCTTCAGCTCCGACTCCATGCCCCGGCTAACCGGGGTGACGTACCGCTCCACCGCCTCCTGAGAGCGAAACCAAGGAATGATCATCGCAAGGCTCGCCAAACCGGCTGGCTCCGGAGTCGGCACCGGTACGTGGCAACTGCACACCACCGGTTTGCTCAATTTTGCTATATTTCTGCCGTCGCAACCCGGTTCTGTCGTCGGCTTGCACATCACGGAAACTACGTTCTTGCCAAACTGCACTGCCAGATAGCCCCCGGTGCCGTAAACGCAGGTTTTGTTGTCGACCATGAGAGGTCGCATAAAGCCGACGCCGTTTGAGGCGGTCGTTGGGGAGCCCTTATCTTGCTTGGGGGCTACGAGCGGCACATAGGAATCGGCATCGGTTCCCCATTCCCCGGCTATTCCCACGACCAGCGCTTGGCGTTTGTCTTGAGCAAAGGAAGGTGGGCCCACACAGAGCAGAAGCCCTGCCAGGATACCCATGGAAACCGCGACGGAACGAGCCTTCATGACTTGTCTTGAGGAGAACCTCGGCTTCAGTCTGCGGATCTGGCCAACTCGGTGTACGGCAGGCTAATAAATCAGCGGTATCTTGTCAATTGCTGGCGACGAGACTCGCAGTTGCGGTTCGCTCAGGCGGATCAGGCCAACCCTTCTCGAACAATTCTTGCTGGATTCAACCGCACTGCCGAGCAGCCCTGCGCGCGCCAGAAATTCTCCGCCCAAGAATCTTGGCACACCCCCACACAGAGTTTCGCGTAGAGTTCGCGCAGGACTGCACGGCAGTGCAGGCTTGCTTCAACGTCAATTCCTTACGGGTACGCGAGCACTTTGCCGGAACTGCCGTTTTCTCGCAATGCACTGGCAGTGACCTGATGGTGAACTTGGGGTGAACCCCGGACGTCGAAGCTCTCGGGCAAAATCTTAACTTGACACGCAATTGATCAGGAATAGTATTCGAGTCTGCCGGGACCCGTTGAAGTAACCATCGAGTGGTCTTTGATGGGTTTCCGGCGCCGCGTGGGGAGTCTCATTCTCGGCCACCTCCCTCGACGCAAGGCCCAGTTTTCCGGTTAATCATTCGAAGAAGTAAACGAGTTTGTATCCTGTACTTTCTCTGTACCTTTTTCGGCCTAGCCGCCCGCCTCCATGAGTGCTACGTTCGCAACGGGGGAAGTGCAGGTTCTGGGGGGAGTCCATGAGGGAAGAAATCAGGCAGGAATTACAGCGAAAAATTGCGGCAAAGTTCGAACAGGCGTTGGGGCCAAAGCCTCCCGCGCCGAAACCAATCTCTGAGGAGCGCCGCATCAAAGAGCAGGAAGTTTACGTCGAGACGCTCTACCGCGCGGCCATCAAGCAACTCCGCTACGGGAAAGCGCAATTGCGGAAACCAGTGTCATCGGTTGGGCGGTAGAAGCGGAAATGGCGTTCTAGCTAGGCTAAGCTAGCCAGAAATGTTGAACGTTCCTTCGCGCGCTGGAGCTGTTCGCTTGCTCTTTTTCTCCGATCCGTACGCGACGCGTCAGTGAGGCGCATTTCAGGCTCGCTCCATCTACATGGTCAAAACGACGCGGAACTGCGCCTTGCCACTCAGCATTCGCGCGAAAGCCTCGCCCGCCTTTTCAAGTGGATAGGTTTCAATCATGGGACGCACTCCGCTCAGCTCGGCGAAGCGCAGTGTGTCTTCGGAGTCAGCGGCCGTTCCCGCGGCCCAGCCTTGAATGCTTCGACTCCCAGTGATCAGCTGCAACGGTGTCACCTCGATGGGATCGAACGTAGCTCCGACCACGACCAGCTTGCCATTCGGTCCCAAGCCGTCGATCAACGCGGACATCGCTTTGGAGTTCGGCGCTGTCGCTAAAATAACCTGCGCGCCGCCCAATTTTTGCAATGCCTCTGCGGCATTTGTCGCCGCGCTGTCGATATACACATTCGCTCCGAGCTTTTTTGCGAGCGGCCCGTCTTCCGCCCCGCGCCCGACTGCCGCGACCTTATAACCAAACTTGTGCGCGAACTGAATTCCAAGGTGACCCAAGCCACCGATACCCTGCACGGCAACCAGATCGCCGGGCATCGCGCCGCTGTGCCGCAGCGAGTTGTAGGTGGTGATTCCCGCGCAGAGCAGCGGTGCCGCTTCCGTGTCGCTTAGGCTTTCGGGCATCGCCACCAGTGCCGTCACAGGAGCCACCATGTACTGCTGGTATCCGCCGTCGTAGCTGATGCCCGGAATCTTCAGGTTCCGGCAGTTGCGAAAATCTCCGCGCCGGCATGAGGGGCACGTATTGTCCTGCCCGCCGTGCCAGCCGACACCGACGCGCTGCCCGACTTTCCACTCGGAGACGCCGGCACCCAATTCATCCACAATGCCCGCAACTTCGTGTCCCGGGACGCGGGGGTACTGAATTCCGGGCCAAGCGCCTTCCTTCGTGAGAACGTCGCTATGGCAGACGCCGCAGGCTTGCACCTTAATCCGCACCTCTCCCGCGCCGGGTTTGGGGATGTCGCGTTC
>Ga0187783_10001560_pt1 | contig 16963 bp, 14 predicted proteins | sample 1015_SJ02_MP02_2_FD_132471 | JGI IMG/M metagenome (GOLD analysis project Ga0187783, IMG submission 132471) | Tropical peat soil microbial communities from peatlands in Department of Meta, Colombia - 1015_SJ02_MP02_20_MG | ecosystem: Environmental > Terrestrial > Soil > Wetlands > Peat | place... | reverse complement strand
TTCTCAAATTCCATTCGTCGGCTTCCGCAGACGAATGGTCAAACCAAACGGGTTCTGGCTTGTATCATCCGATTGTCAAAGAGCAGGTACTCCCAGGCCAGCTGGAAGGGAACCACAGACAAATGTTGATTTTACACGAGTGCCAAACTATGTCAATAGAGGTTTTCCGGCGTCTGTAAAGCATCTGACAGCGCCGCCACATGAGCAAAGCTGGGTTACGATCAGAACAAGGTGACCATGTCGCACAGAATCCTTGCGGGGGCTCTGCTTTCGGCCGCCCTCGCGCTGGGCGCGCTCTATCTGGCCGATTACCTGGTCCTGCGTTATCACATTGCGCGCGGCGGTCTGGGGGCGGCCACGGCAACCGTTACCATTCTGTACGGGACGCCGCTCAAGAACGGTGAGGTCAGCATCTTCTGGGACCAGCCGCAGACCGAGACGTGCATCCGGTCCATGTTCCCACACCTCGGCTACCCGCCTTGCTGGTACGCCAAGCGCCACGCGACGAAAATAATCAGCGAAAACCCTCCGGCCTTTGCGCTGAAGCCCTGGCCTCCGTCGTAGTGACGCAAGCCACGCGATCGCGTGATATGCATCACAGCCGATCGGCGAAGCTTCCTGCACTGTGCGGGATAGGAGGCCAGAAATGAGAACCGCCGAACTCACGACCGCCGCGGCAGTACGCACCATTCTTTTCGCAACCGATTTCTCCGACGCGGCCCAAAGGGCGCAGTCGTACGCAACCGGACTGGCGACCCGGTTCCGCGCCAAGCTGGTTGTGGCACATGCGAATGAACCTCCCAACTACGGCCTTCGCCCCGAGAACTGGCGCGCCGCAAACGAACAGGCCGCCGCAAAGATGCGTGCGCTAGAGAAAACGCTGACATCCGCCTTTCCGGGCTTTGAAAGTGAGGTCTGCGTCGACGAAGGCAGTGCGTGGCATGTCGTTGAATTGCTTCTCAGTAAGCGCCACGTGGACCTGATCGTGGTGGGCACGCGAGGCCGGACGGGAGTGGGAAAGCTCCTTTTGGGATCGCAAGCCGAAGAGATTTTCCGCCAGGCACCGTGCCCGGTGCTGACGGTCGGCCCGCACGCACTGGAGATGAAAGGCACAGAGCGCGAGCTAGGCGAAGTTCTCTACGCCACCAATTTCAGTCCGGAGTCCCGTGCCTCGACACCGTTCGCCGTCGCCTTCGCATTGGCGCTCGAGGCACATCTGAATCTGCTGCATGTGGTCGAGGAGGCAAGAACGGGCGAGTTGGTACGCCCCGAGGAGGTGCTGGCTTCCTCCGAGAGGCTACTGGCTAGCCTGATTCCTGAAGAAGCACAATTTTGGCGCGAGCCCCGTTTCTTTGCCGAGCGAGGCGAGCCCGCCCAAAAGATTTTGCAAGTTGCCGAGCGCGTGCACGCTGGACTGGTCGTGTTAGGGGTTCGCAAGCCTGCGGGAGTGGCGGGCGCAGCAACACACTTGGCCACTGGCGTCGCCTACAAAGTGGCTTGCTCGGCGACGTGCCCGGTCTTGACTGTGCGCGGTTGATAAAGACGTGCGTCGGAGGTGAACTATGGCAGAGGTAAAGAATGACATTCGCGTCGCTATCAACAACATTCTCTATTTGACGGACTTCTCACAGCCGTCGGAAGCGGCACTGCCGTTTGCCGTGTCGATCGCCCGCGAGTACGGGGCAAAAGTCTATGCCTTTCACGTCCTGATTCCGGCGGTGTACACCTACACGACGCCGGAAACAGCTGCGGCTACACTGGACGCACAGGAGGACGATGCGCAGACGAACATGCAACGTGTCAACGCGCAACTGGCCGGTCTGGCCCATGAAACCATTGTGGAACGCAGTACAGGTGTCTGGCCAGGCGTGGAGGCCGCGATCAAGGAGTACGCCATCGATCTGATCGTGGTCGGGACGCACGGACGCACCGGATACCAAAAGCTGCTGATGGGATCTGTGGCCGAGGAGATTTTCCGCCGGTCCCGGGTGCCGGTGCTTACGATCGGCCCATCGGAGAAGCATGGCGCGCACCGCGGCGCGAGGTTTCACCATATCCTCTTTTCGACTGACTTCTCAGAAGAATCACTTGCCGCTACTCGGTACGCGTTGTCGATGGCTCAGGAAAACGAGGCTCGGCTCACGCTTTTGCACGTCATGAAAGGTCCGGAGGCATCCGATCAACCCACCGAGGACCAGATATCGAGTGCCAGTTTTCGGCTGCACGAAATCGTCCCCGAAGCAGCTGAGTGCTGGTGCCGGCCGGACGCCGTGGTTCGTTTCGGAATCGCCGCCGATCGGATTTTGGACGTCGCGAAGGAGCGCGATGTGGACTTGATCGTGCTAGGAGTGCGAGGCAGTCATGGAGTGCCAGGTGCGGCTACCCATCTGGAGCGGGCTACAGCTCACAAGGTTGTAGCTCATGCCCCCTGCCCTGTTCTCACAGTCCGCGGCTGAAGCGGCGGGCCTTGTCAAAAGTGCTCGGGCGCCCGATAGTGTGAACGTGAGTTCGCCAACCCTGCCCGAGGAGGCTCATCCCCCCTCTTCTGGACGCCGCGTGGTGAAGCGTGCCTCGCTGGACGGCATTTTTCACCCGCGGTCGGTCGCAGTGATTGGCGCGACCGACCGCGAAGGCAGCGTAGGTCACTCGACGCTTCTAAACCTCATCCATTCGTCTTTCCCAGGACAGATCTATCCGATCCATCCGCGGCTTCGCGAAATCTGCGGCCGCCGTGCGTACGCTCGCATCGGCGAGATTCCCCAACCCATCGATCTAGCAGTGATTGTCACGCCGGCCAACACCGTTTCTGGGATTGTCGGCGAGTGCATCGCCAAAGGCGTTCAGGGCGCTGTCGTCATCTCCGCCGGATTCCGCGAGCATGGGGCAGAGGGAAAAGAGCTCGAGAGACAAATTGCCGAGCAGCTCAGTCGCGACCGCTTACGGCTTGTAGGGCCCAACTGTCTCGGCGTGATGAACCCGACGATCGGACTCAACGCCACTTTTGCACAGACGATTGCGCTGCGAGGGACCGTGGCGTTTCTGAGCCAAAGCGGCGCGTTGCTCACGGCGATTCTGGATTGGAGCCTCCGTGAGCAAGTGGGATTCAGCGCCTTCGTATCGACGGGATCCATGCTCGACGTTGGCTGGGGCGACTTGATCGACTATTTTGGAGACGATCCGAACACCGAGAGCATTCTGATCTACATGGAATCGGTCGATGACCCGCGTTCCTTTCTTTCGGCGGCGCGCGCTGTGGCTATGAGTAAGCCGATCATCGTGATCAAGGCGGGACGCAGCGAAGCGGCCTCCCAAGCCGCCTCCTCGCACACCGGCGCGTTGACGGGCAGCGACGAAGTTTTCGATGCGGTGTTGCGGCGCTCCGGCGTGCTGCGTGTGGAGAGCATTTCGGAGGTCTTCGACATGGCCGAGGTTCTTAGCAAGCAGCCGCGGCCGCGCGGGCCGAGGCTTGTGATGCTGACCAATGCGGGAGGGCCGGCGGTGTTGGCGACCGACGCACTCATCGCCGCAGGGGGTGAGATCGCGACTCTCTCTGAAACGTCCCGGAAGGCGTTGGACGAGCTCCTGCCTCCGTTCTGGAGCCATGGAAATCCGATTGACGTTTTGGGAGACGCTGATCCGGAGCGGTATGCCCGCGCCATGGAAATCGCCATCAATGATCCCAGTAGCGATGGCCTGCTGGCAATCCTCGCTCCGCAAGGCATGACCGATCCGGAGGGTGTGGCCAAGAGGTTGGCGCCCCATGCCAAGGTGCATGGCAAACCGTTGCTGGCCAGTTGGATGGGAGGAGAATATGTCCAAGCGGGTAAGGCGACGCTGAACGCCTCGGGAATCCCCACATTTTCATATCCGGACACGGCAGCAAAGGTCTTCGTCAATATGTGGCGCTACACCTACCATCTTCGCGGACTCTACGAAACTCCTGCGATTGCCGACGACCCCAGTGTGGCAGGCGAGCGGGCAGGAAAGGCCGGCGAAATCCTCGCTGCCGTTTTGGCAGAGGGACGGACTTTGCTCACCGAAGTCGAGTCAAAACGCGTGCTGGCTCTCTACGACATTCCCACCGTCACGACGAAACTGTCCTGCAGCGTGGAGGAGGCTGTCCAGGCAGCTCGCGAAATCGGATTTCCTGTTGTCTTGAAACTCCACTCCCGCAAAATCACCCACAAAACCGACGTCGGTGGTGTGAAGCTGGATCTAAGGAGCCCGGAGGCCGTAAAAAAGGCCTACCACGAAATCGAATCCAGCGTGACATCACGGGCCGGAGCCGACAGTTTCGAGGGCGTCAGTGTGCAGCCCATGGTGCAGCAAGACGGTTACGAGCTGATCGTGGGCAGCAGCGTGGACTGGCAATTCGGCCCCGTGATCCTTTTCGGCTCGGGAGGTCAGTTGGTGGAGGTTTACCGGGATCACGCGCTGGCGCTGCCGCCGCTCAATACCACATTGGCACAGCGGATGATGGAGCAAACCAAGGTGTATAGCGCTATGAAGGGGGTTCGCGGGCGAAGACCCGTCGATTGGGAGGCTTTGGAGGGCGCGCTCGTCCGATTCAGTTACATTCCCGTCGAACTGCCACGGATCAGAGAAATTGATGTGAACCCGTTGCTTGCTTCGGCCGAAGGGTTGATGGCTTTGGACGCTCGCATCGTGCTTTTCGATGCTGCAACGCCCCCTTCCGCCCTGCCGCGTCCGGCCATTCGCCCTTATCCGAGTCAGTATGTTTCACGCTGGACCATGCGGGACGGCCGGGAGGTACTGATTCGTCCGATTCGGCCGGAGGACGAGCCTTTGATGCGGACCTTCCACGAAAGGCTATCGGAGCAGACGGTTTATCTTCGCTATTTCCACATGGAAGGACTCAGTGCACGGGTGGCACACGAGCGGCTGATTCGCAAGTGCTTCATTGACTATGATCGGGAGATGGCCTTGGTCGCTGAGGCTGCTGATCCAGGGACAAATCGGCGACAGCTGCTGGGCGTTGGACGGCTGGCGCGACAGCGGGACCCTCAGGAAGGGGAAGTCGCTGTTCTCGTCGCCGATCGTTTCCAGAAACTCGGGCTGGGGGCCGAGCTGCTGCGCCGTTTGATCGAGTTCGCTCGTAGCGAGGGGTATGCCCGGATGGTGGCTCACATCCTCCCTGAAAATGCCAACATGCGAAAGCTGGCACAGCGCCTTCGCTTCGAAATCATGCCCCCGGAAGATCCCACCGAAGTCCTCGCCGTCCTGAATCTTCAACGGCCAACCGGATCTTGAGGCCGGCTGGTCTCTGATCGACGGGAAGGTGCGACGGGACGGGAGTCATGAACTTGCCGTAATGCGGCGCAAAGTGCTAATTTCCGGTGGAATGAGGCCAAACGAGACCCTAGAGGAATCCCATCCAGGGGCCCCCTCCGCGCAACGGTGGAGGCTGCTCGAATCGGCGCCCGACGCGATCGTCATTGTCGATCGTGGCGGGCGAATTGCCTACGCCAATGCGCACACCGAGAGGATGTTTGGATATGCCCCGAGCGAATTGCTAGGCCAAAGCGTCGAAATCCTTGTGCCCGAGGCCGTGCGGCAGGCCCACCTCCGGCACCGTTCCGAGTACGCCGAGGCTCCTCGCACGCGAGAAATGGGATCGGGTCTGGAACTGAGAGGCCGCCGAAAAGACGGGAGCACGTTTCCTGTCGAGATTAGCCTTAGCCCGCTCGACGAGTTTGGCGACTGCTTTGTTGTCGCAGCGATTCGCGATACGACCGAGCGGCGCCGAGTGCAGGAAGCACTGAGGCTCAGCGAAGAGCGCTTCCGACGGCTCACGTCGGAGGTAACCGATTACGCCATTTTCATGTTGGATCCGGAAGGAAGGATCAAAACGTGGAATGTAGGGGCGCAGCGAATCAAGGGGTATCAGCCCGAGGAAATCATCGGTCAGCATTTCTCCTGTTTCTACCTCGCTGAGGACGTGGAGCGAGGAAAACCTGCCGAGGAACTGGCCATTGCGGCGCGGGAGGGCCGTGTGGAGGACGAAGGCTGGCGCGTGCGGAAAGATGGATCGCGATTTTGGGCCAACGTCGTGCTCACAGCACTCCACGACGAAACAGGAAAAGTCGTCGGTTTCACAAAAGTCACCAAGGACATCACCGAACGAAAGCGGGTGCGCGAGTCTTTTCTTCTGGAAGTCACCCATACGCTGCTTTCGAACCTCGACATCACCAAGCTACTGACCGCCATCGGCGTGTGCATTCGACATGTCAAGGATTTTGATTACGCGACGCTCGCGCTCTATGACAGCGAGACGAAGATGCTTCGCGTGCAATCGGTCGGGGCGACGCCAGGCCGAAATCCACTCCCTTCGGGAATTCTGCTGCCCATCACCGGCTCACCGGACGGCTGGGTTTATGTCTCCGGCAAGCCTTTGATCCTCAAGGGCTCCCCCGGAGAGCAATTTCCGTTTGCATTGGCCGAACATCTGGCCCGCGAGTCCGTCCAGTCAGGCTGTTGGGTGCCACTGATCGGGAGAGAAGGACCGTTCGGCACCTTGAACCTTTTCAGCTGCCAACCGGGGGCTTTTTCCGACGCCGACCTGCAAGCGCTATTGCAGTTGGGCAGCCAGATTGCCGTTGCCCTGGATAACGCACTCGCGTACCGACGCATGGCCGATCTGAATGCCCGATTAGAAAAAGAGAAACGCTATCTCGAAGATGAACTGCGCATCAGCAGCAGTTTCGAGGAGATCATCGGCGAAAGCAAAGCGCTGAAGCTGGTTCTCAAACAGATCGAGACAGTCGCGCCGACCGACTCGACCGTTCTAATCCTGGGAGAGACGGGCACGGGAAAAGAGCAGATCGCGCGGGCCGTTCACGATCTGAGTCCGCGCCGCCATCGGTCATTTATCAAGGTAAATTGCGCGTCGGTGCCGGCCGGACTGCTCGAGAGTGAACTTTTCGGTCACGAAAAGGGCGCGTTCACCGGTGCGATCGCACAAAGGATCGGCCGATTCGAACTGGCGCATCAAGGAACACTCTTTTTAGACGAGATCGGCGAGATTCCCCTGGACCTTCAGCCCAAGCTTCTGCGCGTCCTGCAAGAAAAGCAATTCGAGCGCCTGGGGAACAGCCGGACCATGACCACAGATGTGCGCATCGTTGCGGCCACCAATCGCGACCTCGGCAAGCTTGTCAGGACGGGACAATTCCGCAGCGACCTGTATTACCGGCTGAGTGTTTTCCCTGTGCTGATGCCAGCGCTGCGCGAGCGCACCGAGGACATCCCGTTGCTTGTGAGCTATTTCCTTTCCCGGTTTGCCAAGAGCATGGGAAAAGCGATCGACATGGTCTCCCCAGACACGATGCAGGCGCTCATCCGATATCCCTGGCCGGGAAATGTGCGGGAACTGGAGCATTTGATTGAACGAGCCGTGATTCTCTCTCCCGGCCCTGAACTACGCATCCCGTCTTCGGCGCTCGCCTATGGCGATGAAGCGATTCCGAAGACCTCCTCCACGATGCACGATGTCGAACGAGAGCACATCCTCCGCGTGCTGCGAGAAACGAAGGGCAAAATTGGCGGTCCCGGGGGCGCGGCGGAACGCTTGGGGATGAATCGAACCACTTTGAACTCCCGCCTGCAAAGGCTGAACATCTCCCGAAGAGACTTTTAATTTCAGTGGCGTGCGTCAGATCGGCGTGTGGATCATCACACACAGCTGTGATGCCGGTCACTGTACCTTTTGTGCCCATCTGGAATCTTACAATCGAGGTCTGGCCGAGATGACTCTTGCTACAGCGAGTTGCAGGACAGAACTCAGAAAGCCGAGTCATCGGGGCCAGTGCTGAAACTGAGTCGAAAGTGAGGTAGGAGGCGATGACCGAGAAAGGAACGGCAGTCCAAGTAGCCAAGGAGCCCATAGCCCGGAAGGACTTCTTCGAGCGCGCCAATTCCATTTTCGAAGCGATTTCCCGCCGGGCTTACGAAATTTTCGAGGGGCATGGCCAATTCGGCCGCGATCTCGAAGACTGGTTCCAAGCAGAACGGGAATTGCTCCATCCTGTCCACGTTCAATTGAGTGAGACGGGTGACACCCTGGAAATTAAAGCGGAAGTACCGGGCTTCCACGAGAAGGAACTGTCCGTCAACGTCGAGCCTACCCGGTTGGTTATCACGGGTAAGCGAGAAACGAAAAAGGAAGAGACCAAGGGCAAGATGATCTACTCCGAGACCTGTGCCGATGAGATCATGCGCGTGATTGAGCTACCCGCCGAAGTAGAGACGGAGAAGGTCACGGTGGCACTCAAGAACGGCATCCTCGAATTGAGCCTGCCAAAAGCGGCGAAGACGAAGAGCGTTCGCGCGGAAACGAAAGCCGCGTGAGGGTGGCTACCAGCCAGGCGGTGCGGAGGGCTCAAATTCGGCCGCCTGGCCGAGTCCCAGGATGTGAACGAAACGACCCGATGAGAAGGAGTGAAACCATGAAAGTTCAGGACGTGATGATGAGAACGCCGGCTTCTTGCGCCCCAGAAACCAATCTGGGTGCTGCCGTTGAGATTCTCTGGACCCGTAATTGCGGCATGCTGCCCGTCGTCGATGCCAGACGAAAGGTGATCGGGGTGGTAACAGACCGCGACCTGTGCGTTGCCTTGGGGACAGGAAACAAATTGCCGGGCAGAATGACCGTGGGAGAGGTGGCGAGAGGAGAAGTCTATGCCTGCCGAGCGCAAGACGACATCCATGTGGCCCTGCAAACCATGGCGCAGTACAAGGTCCGCCGCTTGCCTGTAGTGGATCGGGATGGGGTCCTGGAAGGAATCTTGTCGATGGACAATGTTATCCTGCATACCGACGTGGGGGCCTGGGGCCGCGGGAGTGATCTCTCGCAAGAGGATGTTATTAAGACTTTGCAGCGCATTTACGGCCCATCGCTGCCGCAGGTTGTGGAGGCGCGCACGGCCGCAATTCACTGAGAAGGAGCGAGGCACGTGTGATGGAGCGACTTCATGATCGAAGCCAAGCAGGCCAACTTCTTGCGACCAAGCTCGCGTCTTTCGGAAACCGTCGCGACGTCGTGATCCTGGGTCTGCCAAGGGGCGGTGTCCCTGTGGCCTGCGAGATCGCGAAATCCCTGGGTGCGGAGTTGGACGTATTCTTGGTGCGAAAAGTGGGTGTGCCGGGGTATGAAGAACTAGCACTCGGAGCGATCGCGAGCGGCGGCGTGAAAATCATCGATCCAGATGTCGCCGAGGAGTTCGGTTTAAGGCCTGGCGACATCGACACGCTGGCGAGAGCCGAGCAGAAGGAGTTGCAGCGACGCGAGGCCGTCTTTCGAGGCTCTCGACCGATGCCAGATCTTTGTGGCCGCACCGTCGTACTGGTGGATGACGGTATCGCGACGGGATCGACGATGCGGGCGGCGATCGAAGGAGTTAAAAGGCTGCGAGCGACCCACGTCATCGTGGCTGCCGGTGTGATGCCATTGTCGACGAGCCTGCGTTTGCGCCCGGAAGTGGATGACGTCATCTCGCTGCTGACGCCTCGAGATTTTCGGGCGGTCGGTCTTTTCTACGAGCAATTCCCTCAGCTGAGCGATGACGATGTATGCGCGCTTCTGGAAAATGCCTGGAAGAGCGGTGCGCGCAATGCGGCATAGCCACCTGAATCCAGGCAGAAAGTAGGTTCCATGACAGCCAATGCATCCGCAAGGGAAGCGCCGGTCGCCGTGAAAGAAGCGGACTATACACTTTTGACGGCTGGGCACACGGCGCCCTGCATCTCGCTCTATCTGACGAGCAAGCCCGTCGAAACCGCCCAGCAGCGGCTCGTCCGGCTTCGAAGCATGCTGCGAGCAGCGGAGTCACACCTCGGCGGCTTTTCGATGACCGTGGACGAGGCGGAATCCTGGCTGGCATCCGCCTGGCGGGCCATCGAAGCAGGCCAGGCGGCGCGTCCCGCGGCTGAGGGCCTGGCGATCTTCCTGAGCAAGGATTCGGTCAGCTACCGCCCTCTGCGGGAGCCGGTGGCGGAGACGGTCGTAATCGGAAACGAATTCTTCGTTAGACCGCTGCTCCCCCTGGTGCCACGCGACGAACGCTTCTTCATTCTCGAGCTGAGCCAGAAGCACGTACAGCTGTACGAAGGCTCGGCGAGCGGAATCAAGGAGCGAGCGCTAGAGGGGATACCGGAAAATGTCCGCGAAGATTTCAAAGGGCACGGCTTCGAGCGGGAGTATCAGCTCCATACGGCCTCCTCACGCGCGTCGGGACAGAAGGGCGCTGTCTTCCACGGCCCTTCCCTGGATGAGAAGGACCGAATCGCGCATTTCTTGCGGGACGTCGAGCGCGGTGTCTCCGCCGCACTCCAAGGCCAGCAAGCCCCCCTCCTCCTCGCGGCCGTGGACTATCTGATACCCATTTATAGGAGCGTGAACACCTACGCTCATCTTTCCGATGACGCAATCATCGGAAGCCCTCATTTGTTCGGATTAAACGAGCTCTACACTGCGGGCTGGAAAATCGTTGAGAAGGGCATCTCCCAACAGGAGCAAGGGGCGTTTGCAGTGTATCAGGAACATGCGAATACACGACTGACATCAAGCAACCTGAGGCAGATTCTCGCGGAGGCTCAACGGGGGCTCATCCGCTTCCTGTTTGTTTCGCCTTCCGCTGAACGATGGGGCTCGATCTCTTCGCCAGGGGCCGTGCATCTGCACAGCACGCAAGAGCCAGGCGATAGCGATTTGCTGAATTTGGCGGCGACTCTAACGCTTCGCCATGGTGGACAAGTTTTTGTGGAGACGTCAAACCGACTCCCGGAAGGCGCAGCGGCCGCGGCCGTATTTCGCTTTGCACTCGGATCGCCTCCCGAGGGGGCGGGGTGACTCGTAGCCCGTAGGGTGACGGTCGCGCCGGCAGGTACATCAACGGCCCGTTGCGAACCTCTTGACCGTGTGGTTAGATACGTGAGCCGCGAATCCTGCGCGGCTACGTGACCTAAGACTCATGCTGCCCTCGCGAGATCGCAGCACGCCCGCTGACTTGGCCTCTTTAGCGTGAGCCAGTTCCTTTTCTTATCGATGAATTTTAGTGCGCTACGTTTCGACATGGCGCGGCTGGCCATTCCAATCTGTCTCGTTCTCAGTTCTCTAGGCTCGGCAAGCGCCGCGCCATCGTCGGCTTTATCGATCAGCCTCGATGAGTACATTTCCGAGCTTGACCGTTGTTCGGCTGCTCTGGCGAACTCGGGCCATGATCCGGCAGGACTCCACAAACTGCAAGTGTCGCTGCCAAGCGAATGGACAGTTCACGCCGGCAACCAGCAGTACACGGTTGCGGCCGATTGGCTCAAGGCCGATCTAGCAAAAGCCGAAACAGTTCCTCCGAATCGGTCCTTGATCGAACAGGCCCAAAGGGAAATTCGATCCTATCGCGAGGCTGCCGAGGCGTTCGCCTTATCGGTTCCCACGCGAAACCTCGAAGAATCCCGAGCCCAACTGAATCGGATTCTCGCTGCCAAGGAGTTTCAGGCGCTGCATGGACCGACTTGGTTTGATAGGCTTCGCGCGTACATCGAAGATTGGATCGTGCGGCAGCTCGAAATGCTCTTTGCCAAAATCGGGCATGGTCGCACCATCAGCAACGCGATTGCTTGGATGGTGGTCACGCTTTCAGCTCTCCTGCTGGCGCTCTGGGTGGTGCGGGCGACAGCGCGCACAGCCCCTCAGACGGAAATCGATCTTCGCGGCGCAAGCCCTGCGGGGCAGGATTCGCGCCACTGGCTGCTCGAAGCGCGGGCTGCCGCCGCGCGCGGCGGTTACCGCTCTGCCATCCACGCCGGTTATTGGGCCGCCATTGCGAGCTTAGAAGAGGCGCAGCTGCTCGCCGAGAACCGCGCCCGGACTCCCCGGGAATCCCTGGGGCTGATTCGACGCGAGAGTGCGGAGTATGCGCCCCTTTTCGAATTGACCCGCCGGTTTGAACTCATCTGGTATGGCTACCGCTCCGCGGATCGGTCGGATTGGAGCGATGCCATCAAGCATTTGGAGAGGCTTGGATGCCTTCGTTCCTCGACGCCCGCGATCTCCGCCTGCTGAGTGTCGCCGGAGTCGTGATGCTCGTACTTCTCGGGCTGACCTATGTCGTCAGCCCTCCGCCGCCGGCCCAGCAAGCACTCGGCTATCCGTCGAGCTACTCCTCCCATTGGGCAGGAGCCAAGGCGGCGTTTGCCTTGCTTCGGGAACTCGGCTACCGAGTCGAGCGCTGGGAGCAGTCGCCGGAAAATCTGCCGCTTGCTTCCAAAGGTTCTGTGTTGGTCATCGTGGAGCCGTTCGAGAGCGCCACGGCGGCGGAGCGGGGGGCGATCCGACGCTTTGTCTCTGGAGGAGGACGCGTGCTGGCGGCCGGTGCGTCTGCCGCAAAGATGGTACCGGACGCCGACGCGAGCCAAGTCCCCGACTTTACCCTACAAGCGAAGACGTATCGAGCGCGACTGCCCTCCCCCTATACGCGGGATGCCCCTGAGATCACGATGGTGGCTCCCGACGCGTGGACATCGAGTGCGCACCCCTGGGTTGCACTCTATGGGCATGATGACCAGATCGGAGCGGTCTGCTATCCAGTTGGTAGGGGCGAGGTGATCTGGTGGGCCTCGCCATCGCCGCTTGAGAACGGATGGATTCGGGACCCGGGCAATATGGCCTTCTTTCTGGACTCGATTGGCGCAGCTGCCGATTCGCACGTTTTCTGGGATGAGTACTACCATGGCGCGAGGGGTTCGCTCGGCTCCTATATCGCAGGCACCCCACTCGCTTGGGCGGGCGCGCAGATTGCGCTGGGATTCGTTGCGGTCCTCCTCACCTTCTCACGCCGCTTCGGCCCGATACGAGCGCCCGCGGCTGAGTCGCGACTGTCTCCGCTTGAGTTCGTCGAGACGCTCGGAGACCTTTATCGCTCAGCACATGCCTCGTCGGCGGCGGTGGCGGTCGCCTATCGCCGTTTCCGGCTGGCGCTGTCGCGACGCCTCGCCGTCCCGGCCACCCAAAAGCTGCCGGACGTCTGCCGCGCCGCGGCTAGGCGATTCGGCTGGAAGGAAGCGCCACTTCTCGATACACTCGCGCGCTCGGAGCGAGCGATGCGAAACATCCGTTTGGATGACGGCGAAGCTCTCGACTTGGTTCGCCACCTTCACGATTACTCCTCCAGTCTAGAGCCTGCGGGTGGAGCCGAGCCGGAGATATCCGTATGGAGATGAGCGCAGAGGCCTTGGCGGCGCATGTCCGAAAGGAATTTTCGAAGGTTCTTGTCGGGCAAAGGGAAGCACTCGATCAGCTGCTGCTCGTCGTCCTTACGAGCGGCCATGCGTTGATCGAGGGTGTGCCGGGGCTTGCGAAAACGCTCGCTGTAAAATGCCTCGCGCACATTTTTCACCTGCAGTTTCAGCGCGTCCAATGCACTCCCGATTTGATTCCGACCGATATTCTCGGCGGCAACATCTTTCAGCCCAATGAAGGCTCGTTCCGCCTGCATCCAGGGCCTGTGTTCACCGACTTGCTTTTGGTCGATGAGATTAATCGCATGCCGCCTCGTACCCAGTCGGCGCTGCTGGAAGCCATGGAGGAGTTGCAGGTGACGATTGACGGCAAAAGCTACCCACTGTCACATTCCTTTTCGGTCTTCGCGACACAAAATCCGATTGAATTTGAGGGCACTTACCCTTTGCCGGAAGCCCAGCTGGACCGCTTCTTAATGAAGATTCGCATCGGCTACCCGGCCGCTGCCGAAGAATCTGAAATATTGTCGCGCTACCAAGGTGGATTCGAGGCGAGAGACCTTACCAAGGCAGGGCTTGAACCGGTATCGCGCGAAGCTTTGCAGGCCGCGCGAGAGGAGATCGCTCGTGTGCGCGTCGAACCCAAGCTATTCGATTACATCGTCTCGATCGTACGTGCGACGCGCGATTCCGCGGCTCTTACGCTGGGGGCCAGTCCTCGGGCTGCTGTCGCCATGATGTTCGCTTCGAAGGCCTTCGCCGCCATGGAGGGTCGCGATTTCCTGATCCCGGATGACATAAAGAGCGCTGCGCCCCCGATTCTGCGCCATCGTCTTCTGCTCAAGCCGGAGGCCGATCTGGAGGGCATTTCACCCGATCAAGTGATTACGGAAATCATCGCCAAGATGGCAGTCCCGAAATAGTGCCGTGAACCGACTCATCCCTCCGAATATCTCCGCGCGGGCCGAGCGCACGGGCCGTTTCCCAGTCGCCTTTGGAAACCGATTCTTCCTGCTCTGCATCATCGGGCTCGCCTGGATCGTTCCGGCCTGGCGCGAGCCACGCTTTCTGTACGCCTTGGCTCTGTGGGACGCAGTCGCACTCATGCTTTGGGGCTGGGACCTGGCGCAAATGCCCAAAACGGACGCCATTGAGGTCCGGCGCATTTGGAGCGAGCCGCTCGGCCTTGCGAAATCGGGTGTCATCCAGCTTCAGGTGCACAATTCGGCTGGCTCGGCAATCGTCGCCCGCGTTTGGGATGAAGCGCCCCCTGCTTTTTGCCGGAATCTTCCGTTGGTCGCGATCTTCGCGTCGGCCCGGGGCGTGGGGACCGCTTCCTATCCCATTACTCCCTGTGCGCGCGGCGACGCGCTGTTCGGTGATGTCTGGCTGCGCTATCGAAGCCCGCTGAATCTGGCGGAGCGATGGGCCCGTGCGCGGCTCACACAGAGCGTGCGCGTCTATCCGAATATCGAAGAGACCCAAAAGATGCGCATCTATCTGATCCGTAGCCGTCAGATCGAGCTCGAAAAACGGCTCAAACGGCAGCGAGGGCAGGGCCGCGAGTTCGAAAGCCTCCGCGACTATCGAGAGGGCGACGAATTTCGCGACATTTCCTGGAGTGCGACGGCGCGGCGCGGGAAGCTGGTCACGAAGGTACATCAGATCGAGCGGAGTCAGGTTCTATGGCTCGTGCTCGACGCCGGCCGCTTGCTACGTGCGCAGCTTGACGGCCTGGCGAAGCTTGACTACACGGTGAACGCGGCCCTGTGCCTTGCGCAGGTCGCCTTCTATTCGGGCGACCGCGTCGCGCTGCTGGCCTATGGGCGGAAGCCGCAGCAGCGAGTGGGAGCCGGACGCGGAGTACCTCATCTGCGCCTCCTCATGGAGGCCATGGCCCAGGTCCGCGCCGAGCCGTACGAAGCGGATCATCTCTTCGCCGCGGAGCACCTGCTTTCTTTGCAGAGCCGGCGCAGCCTGATCGTCTGGCTCACCGACCTCGCGGAAACTGCAGCGACACCGGAGGTCATCGAGTGCGCCGCGAAAATGGCGGCTCGCCACTTGGTACTTCTCGCCGTCATGGGCCAGCCTGACCTACGCAGACTCGTGGCCTCGCCGCCCACCAACGCCACGGAAATGTACCACTACACCGCCGCGCTCGAAATCGTACAGCGCCGCAGCCTCCTGTTGGGGCGACTGCGCCAGCAGGGTGCACTGACTTTGGAAGTGGACCCTCGCGGGCTGTCCACGGCCCTCGTCAACCGCTATCTGGAAGTGAAGGAACGAAGCATGCTCTAAAGCGACGAGGGTGTCTGGATGGCTGCTTGGCCTTGGCGGTCTCTGGCGACTTCCGGGGGCGCCTTTCTCTTCACATACAAGAGCAAAAGACAGAGCATTCCGGCGGCGACGCCATATTTGAGTGCCACCGGCAGGTCCGAGGGGGAGACGAATCCCTCGATTGTGCCTGCCACAATCAACAGGGGAATGATGCCCAGCACGAGCCGCACGCCGCGTCCTGCTTCGCGAACCAACGACAAGCGCCGCGGCAGCATACCGGGAAACAGCAAGCCTTTGGCGATGAGCAATCCTCCGCCGCCGGCCATATAAATCGCAGGGAGCTCGAGCACGCCGTGGGGTGCGACAAAGCTCCAGAGTTGCTGCAACATTCCCGCTTGCCAGCAAGCCGCATTCACGACACCGAAAAGCAGCCCATTGAGCGCCAGCATCCAAATCGTTCCCAGGCCCCCGGTGATCCCGAGCGCAAACGTGGAGAACGATACGGAGAGGTTGTTTGTCATGATGGCGCTCGAGGCGATCGGCTTAATCGTGACGATCGAATGCGTCCACATCTGCCGTTTTTCGATCGTTTCCATCATGTTGGGACCCAACAGATTGGCCTGAAATGCCGGGTTGACGGTCGCGAGCACCGCGCCCAGAGCGGCCACCACCCAGAAGACCGCACAGGCTGTCGCCGTATAGGGCAGGGTGTCGAGGAATATCTCCGGAAATGTTTCGCGATAGAACTTGATGATACCGCTCGGCCGAGAGCGGCGTCCCATGTAGATCAGGTTGTGCGCTCGTCCGAGGAGCTGATTTAGATAATGCGCAAGGTTTCCGCTGGAGGAATCTTCGCGGATCGTGGCCAGGTCCGAAGCGGTCTGGCGGTATAATAGCGCTAATTCCTCGAGCTCGGAGTGAGTGAGGTTGCGCACGCCAGCGCGGCCCGAGCGCGTCAGGAGCTCATCCATTCGTGCCCAATATGGTCGCCGCTTCTGAAGCCAACTGGTGGAGATCACCCATGTCCTCGTCGGACAAGCTTACCATCGAGACTCCGGAGCAGACGACGCTCGAATTTCCCTTGGCCGGCATTGGAAGCCGCTTTCTTGCCATCGCCTTGGATACGCTGATCCAAGTCGCTGTGATGTGCTTGGTGAGCGTCGTTTTAATTTCTCTGGCCATTCCGTTCAGCTTTTTTTTCCGTGCCACCGGGTTGTGGGCATTTGCGATCATCCTCTTTGTCGTCTTCGCGATCGACTTCAGCTACTTCGCTCTTTTCGAGGCTGCGTGGAACGGCCAAACGCCGGGTAAGCGGTGGACCCACCTGCGCGTGATTAAGGATACGGGCCGCCCGATCAGCCCCTACGACGCCGTCCTTCGCAACCTGTTGCGCATCGTGGACTGGCTGCCGACGCTTTATGCGGCCGGGATT
>Ga0187783_10001559_pt1 | contig 16968 bp, 17 predicted proteins | sample 1015_SJ02_MP02_2_FD_132471 | JGI IMG/M metagenome (GOLD analysis project Ga0187783, IMG submission 132471) | Tropical peat soil microbial communities from peatlands in Department of Meta, Colombia - 1015_SJ02_MP02_20_MG | ecosystem: Environmental > Terrestrial > Soil > Wetlands > Peat | place... | reverse complement strand
GGCCCGCGCGGATCGCGCGGCGCGGATTCGGCGCAACGCGGCGAACTTCGGCGTGCCGGGGCTCGAAGTGATCGAAGGCGAGGCTCCGGCCGCGCTCGAAGGCCTGGAGCGCCCAAACGCCATCTTCGTCGGCGGTGGAGCAAGTGAGGCGGGTGTGTTGGACGCAGCCGTAGGGGCGTTATCCCGGAGCGGACGACTGGTGGTCAATGCGGTGACGATTGCGACCGAAGCCATGCTGTTAGCGCGCCATTCAGCGTTGGGCGGCGAATTGATTCGGACGGCCGTTGCCCGAGTCGAACCGCTCCGCGGGGCGAGCGTCTGGCGCCAAGCGCTGCCGGTGACGCAGTGGATATGGACGAAGCCTTGATTGTTGCAGGCGTCGGGTGTCGGCGAGGTGCATCGGCGGCTGCCATCAGGGCCGCGATCGATGCGGCCCTGGCACGCGCCAGGTTGGGGAGCGACGTCCTTGGCGCCATTGCGATTCCTGAGAAAAAGCGTCAAGAGCCCGGCGTGGTCGCAGCCGCCCGCGCCTTGCGGGTCCCGCTGGTGCTGGTCTCACAGCGCGAGCTTGAAGCGGCGGGGCATCGCGCGGTCACCCGCTCGGCCCGGGTCATGGCGCTCATGGGGGTGCCGTCGGTAGCGGAAGCAGCTGCCCTGGCGGCCGGCGGTGCTAACGCACGCTTGTTGGCGCCGCGAATTGCGAATGGCCCGGCGACCTGCGCCATCGCCGAAACCGGAGACCGGCCATGACGATCCATTTCATTGGGGCCGGCCCCGGTGCTGCCGATCTCATTACCGTGCGCGGGCGTGATCTGTTGGCGCGCTGCCCGATCTGCCTTTACGCCGGTTCGACCGTCGCGCCGCAGTTGCTCGCCTACTGTCCGGCGGGCGCGCGGGTAATTGACACCGCGCCGATGACACTCGACCAAATCGAGGCCGAATTCATTGCTGGCCATGACGCGGGCCTCGATGTTGCGCGGCTGCATTCGGGCGATCTGTCGATCTACAGCGCCCTGGCTGAGCAGATCCGCAGACTCGAACACCGCGGCATCCCGTTCACCCTCACCCCGGGCGTGCCCGCCTTCGCGGCAGCAGCTGCAGCCGTTGGCCGCGAACTCACGGTGCCGGAGGTGACACAGAGCGTCGTGCTCACGCGCGTGCCCGGCCGCGCGTCCCGCATGCCCGAGACCGAACAGCTCTCGGCGTTCGCGGCAACCCGATCGACGCTTGCAATCCATTTGGCGATTCACGCGATTGATCGCATTGTCGAGACGTTGACGCCGTTCTACGGCGCCGACTGTCCGGTTACGGTGATTGCCCGTGCCACCTGGCCTGACGAGCGCATCCTCGTTGGCACGCTCGGCGATATAGGCAGCAAGGTCGCGGCCGAGCCGATCGAACGGATGGCTATCGTTCTTGTCGGACCTGCCCTCGGGGCGCAGCATTTCCGCGAGAGCGCCCTTTACGATCCCGGTTACCGCCGCCGCTTTCGACGTGAACCATGCTAATCAGCGCAAAGTATCCAAATTTGATGCCAAGGCCAAACTACCGAACTGAGCCGGCATGTTCTCGATGGTCCTCTGGTTTGGTCAAGCCGAGGACGATGGCTCGAAGGGCGCGGCGAATTGGAATTAGATCGAGCCTCAAATTGCCCGAAGGGCCAGCTGCTTCGGCGCGCCTTAGAACCGCGCCGGAAGGGTATAGGGATTGACCGCGCGGCCAAGGTAGACGTTAGAGGCCTCATGCCCTGTTGATGCGGAAACGCGCCGCCAGGCTCGACGTCTGCCTCGCCTACCCGTGCCTGCGCACTCTGTGGATCAACCAGATCGAGCGCAGGTGGGTCCGCTCTCATGAGCGCCGACGCCATACGGCCATTCAGCGTCGCCAAATCGTCAATCCGCCGAAAACACGCCAGGATCGGATAATCGGCGCCCTGGTGCGACTTGGCGGACCGCACCAATAAGGCTGCACCGATTTCGAATAATGTATGCAATCGATGCCCAAATCCAGCAGCCCGCGGGACAGCGAAGTCTGTGAGCGAAGGAGAATATTTCCTCCCGGCATGTCTGACATTGCGAGCATCGAGCGTAATCACAAGGTGAAGCTGATCCGGGGTTTGTTCCGGCCTTGACCGCAAGTTGCCACCGCTGGGCGTCACGATCAGCCGCAAGTTCCTTGGACAGGACCGCAAACATGGATCAGGTGGAACAACTTCTGTCACAATTTCCTGGGCCGATCCGGTTGCTACAAAGGCGGTCGCGCACGCGACTGCTAGACTGCATTATGTGGGACGTGGCCTTCCTCTCGATCGTTCTCGCAGAACCGGGTTGGCTGTCTCGGCTGCTGCCCGCCTGGTCGATAGCTGACGTTACTTTGGGCATAATCGGAATGGTGTTACTTGTGACATTGCTGGCTTGGCTTGTGCCGTGGCTTGCCGATCCGTGGCTCGTTTGGTTCTTTCCCGCTGTATTTATTGTCCTGAGCGGCCTTCATTTGCAACCAAGCAGGTTTCTATACTATCTTTCGATAATCGCACTGATCTTTAAGAGTAGCGTTGGTTTGTATGAGATCGTAGCATTAAGCGATCCCGGTCGACTGATACTCGATGAGAACGGCTTTGAGATCAAAGAGCCTTTGAGAAAGACATATAGAGTCCAATGGGCGAATTCCAGTAACTTTGAAGTTCGAAAGAAAACACGAATCTCGATTTCGGACGTCTTTTACGACAATGCTGACAGGGGGCACAGCTGGTTTGGAAGGCGCCGGATACTCAATTCAGGCTGGAATTCCGTTCTTGCGGGCACCTATCGCCTAACACCGGAATCCCTCGCGCTGTTGATGACGCAATGGCGCGAACGCGCATTGGAACAGCAAAGCTTGGCAGGTCGGAGATGAAAACAATTCATCTCGCTTTCAACTCTTGTGTCCGTTGTCAAGCGGCAGAGCAACAAACTCCGGCCCCCCGGCGCCCTCTGTGGTGCCCGGACTTCAAGGAGAGTTGATGGCGATCCGACTCGACAGCGATATCTCCGATTTGCTGGGCTTATTGGGACGAAGTCATTAAACTGTACGGGAATAATTTGCGCCCTCTTGAGCATCGCAAAACGATGCGGCACATTCACGCCCAGCCGGATAGCTCAGTGGGAGAGCACTGCCCGAACACGGCAGGCGTCGAGGGTTCGAGCCCCTCTCCGGCTACCCTTTGAACAATGTCCGGCCCGATGTGTATGCTCAAAACCCGGCCGATTTCGGAATCGGTTGGCGGATCCTCAAGCACATCCGCAATTGGAGTTATGATGCACTCGAGCGCGAGGCGCGGGCGACGATGGGCCGTTGGGGCCTGTTGTCTTGCCGCCCCCAACACGGGTGAAGTCGCGGCACACCAGATTGTTCGATTTGATTTGACGTTCTTCTTCTGGCAGCGCGTGCCGTGTTTCGATCAGTTTGCTTCTAGTCGAAGCGGTCATTGGCTTTTTCTGGATTCAATGTGAAAAGCGACAACTTCACCCGTGATGCGAGGGCAACTTGATCTTATTGACGATCGCTAGAGCTCGCAGTGTAAACCCCATCGCGAACGAGACTGCTGCAGCAATCGCGGGCGCCACGCCCAGCGCGACCAACAGGACGTATGTGACCGCCGCCAGGGCTGCCGCGGTCACATAGAGTTCTGGTCGGATGATGATCGAGGGCTCGCCGGCGAGAACGTCGCGGAAGACGCCTCCGAAACAAGCAGTAAATACGCCCATGATCGCGGCGGAGAGGGATGGGATGCCGTAGGAGAGAGCCTTGGCGGATCCCACGACGCGGTAAGCGGCAATCCCAAGCGCATCGAACCAATCAATCGCTCGATTAGGCCAGCACGGCTGCGGTGTGATCCAGGCCAGCACCGCGACGACGAGGCAAATGACGATGCTGACCGGATCATGAACCCAGGCAACCGGCGCACCAATCAGCACATCGCTCAATGTGTTGCCGCCAATTCCCGTGACGATCGCGAAGAAAACGAAGGTCAAGGGCGTCTGGCGTGCGCGTGCTGCCGCAAGCGCCCCCGACATCGCAAACACGCAGATACCCGCAATATCGAGCCAAGACAGCAGCAGCGTAGGTACTTTATGTAGCATTCGGAAAATACGCCCGCTGTTAGCAATCTTGCCGGAGCCGAATAAAGCGGTCCCTCCCACCCTGAACCAAGGGCGGGAGGCTCGCGCCGCATCAAGAAAATGCCGTTGGACCGACAGCTCCAATCCATCGACTGACCTTGGTTGGATCTTTTTCGTCCATGTAAAAGAAATGGGACATCGTGGGCCGCACAGTCGGTTTGCTCTTGTCATCTGGAATCATCGTGACGATTCCCCGGAATACTTTGAGCGGCCCGCCATCCCAGTATTCGACGACGTCATGATGGGCGGTGAAGCCGGTGTCGATGAACGCGCGCAAATTCTCTCGGATCGCCTCGCGTCCATGCCAGTCGGCAACGCCCAAATTGCAAATAACGTCCGTGGCAAAACAGTTGAAACCTTTGCCAAAGGTCTTGTCATCAATTTCCTTCCACATTGCCAACAGCCATGCGGGCGGTGCCGTTTTCGTGAAGGTGGTCATCTCGGTCTCCTGGGTTTGTGGTGAATTGACGCCGGCTAAAGCAACGGCGGAGGGAATTACTGTCGCTGTTGCCGCAGCACCGAGGAGGAGGTGTCGACGATCGACATTGGTGTGACTCATGGCAGTGCTCCTGATCGGAAGCCTGATTGAAGTGATTTAAGCGGCTGCGCATTGGCAGGAGCGCCAATAACCCCTCGCTTCCGGCCACCCCCACTGCCTGCCTGTTTTGAGCGCACGCGTTGCTCGACCTGCGGCTTTGATAGATGACGAGTCTGAGCTAGGACAGGAACTCTCCAACCAGCGCTGCGGTAAACAAAGGCATTTCCCGTATTGCCCAGTGTCCGCAATCTTTCAGGATGACTAGTTCCACGTGCCGGAGCTTGGGTTGCCAATTGGCGCGCGCCATCTCCAAATTAGCGGTATCCCGATCACCGACGACGACAAGGATTTGCTGGTCAAGCCCTTTGGCGTCGGCCTCGAACTCGTCGAAAACCAAGGATTCCAGATAGCCTGCGTAGGCTTCTGGGCGGCTATTTGCCGATGAAGTTTGGGCCGCTCGCTGGCACCAGAACTGCGGAAGTCGATTGCCTGTCGTTTGAGCGATGATAGCTGCACGCACTTCAATACGCTCGACCGACGAGCGGAAGTAGGCCAACTGCTCCGCCTTAAGCGGCACAGCACCCGCCCAAATGGGCGAGATGCCCACGATACGATCGACGCGCGTCGGGGCGTCGACGGCGATCCTTAGCGACGCCTTGCCGCCCATGGAATGCCCGATCAATGAAAAGCGCGCCCACCCCAAATAATCGGCGATTTCCAGCACATCCGAAGCGACCGTCGCCAGGTTGAACGGACCGCCAATGGCGGCGGAGCCACCGTAGCCGCGTATATCGGGCAGCACGATCGACCAGCGCTCGGGATCAATCGCTGCGAGCATCGGCTCGTAGCCCCTTCGATCAGTGAACATGCCGTGCAAGGCAATTGCTCGAGATGGACCGCTACCGTGAACTGCATAGTTGAGCATTTTGCCAATCCCCTTGAGTGGCCGGCGCGCTGTCCGCGCGGTACCGGCTCTATCTAGAGAGCTCCCATTCTTTGGATAATGCTATATAAAGCGCAGACGATATTCGCCTTTTAAGGCATAATAGGATGGGCCGTATTGTGTGGTTGGCGCGAGGGAATTGCTTGCCTCCCTCGGTTGACGGAACGCAAACCGGATGCGTGGAAGTGAATTCGCTGAGTTGAGGGCTTTCGTCGCCGTAACGGACGAGGGTAATTTCTCGCGTGCGGCGGCGAAGCTGCGGATGTCGCCTTCCACGCTAAGTCAAACCATTCGCAAATTGGAGGCGCGGCTTGGCATCCAGCTGCTTAACCGCACGACGCGCAGCGTATCGATAACGGAAGCTGGCCGGCACCTTCTTGCGAGGTTCAAGCCAGCGTTGGTCGAGATGCAGGCCGCGGTCGAGGACGCGCGCAATTTTGGTGCGACGCCGGCCGGGACGGTCCGGGTGCAGCTTCCTCATCCTGCCTTTACCACCCTGATCGAACCGCTGCTGGGTCGGTTCTACGAGGCCAATCCCGATATCGTCCTCGACCTGACGATCGATGACGCACCCGACGATATCGTAGACGCAGGTTTCGATGTGGGCTTCCGGCTCGGGGAGCTTCTCGAAGAGGACATGATCGCCATTCCGGTTGGCGGCGAGATACGACAGATCGCCTTCGCATCTCCTGAATACGTTGCCCGACATGGCGCTCCACAGACGCCCGCGGAACTCCATGGCCACCGCTGCATCAATTGGCGCTGGGCGGGCAAGAAGGGACTGTACTCCTGGGAATTCGCGCGCAATGGGAAATGGTTCTCTGTCGCGGTCAATGGTCCACTGGTCGTATCCCATCGTCATGCCGCGCTAAGTGCGGCTTTACAAGGGGTCGGAATTGCCTTCTGGAACGAAAAGCTGGTTCGGCCGCTGATTGACGAGGGAAGACTGGTGCCCTTGCTGGAAAAGTTCTCTCCTCCTTTCCCTGGCTGGCACATGACCTACGCTCGGCAGCGCCATTTGCCTCTGGCGGTTCGCACATTTGTTGACTTCGTGCGCAAGGCCATCCCAAACGCTGAACATCGTCGAGGTCGCACCGCGCCACTCAGGGGCGACGTAGTCATCTGAAAACAATTGGTAAAGCGGTGCTAAACTTAATCTTTGTCCGACTAAGCACATCGGTTCAAACGTACATCAGAGATCCGCGGGATGAACCGCGAACAGGTGATCAAGCTTCGGCAGAGCAAGAGTAAACTGCGTGCGCGCGGCGTCGCCGGCACGCTCACGTTCTGATCAAGCGGCCGCGAATGGCGCGTGGCCCACCAGCTGGCTCTCGCGGTTGAATACGACGACCTCGATTGTAATCGACCGGCCTGCGACCACGCGGAGCGCGGTCGTTTGGGCGGCCCGTGCCACGAGATCGCCGAGTCCAATCCCCTCGGTTATGGCGAGCGAAAACGACTGCGCGGCTGTGTCGGCCACCGCGATATGGGCGCCCAGCGCCGCCGTGCCGCCGGCGGCTTCGGCCAGGCGAGCGAGCATTGTCAGATCAACGGCACCGCGTTTGGAGTGCAGATCGAGCAGGCCCTGGGCAAGTTTGGTGATTTTGCCGACGCCACCGGCGATCGTGACCCGAGGCACGGGATGAGTTCGCAGATATTTGAGCATACCGCCGACGAAATCGCCCATATCGATCAGCGCGACCTCGGGCAGGTCGTGAAAGGCTCGCACCGCCGCCTCGGAGGTCCGCCCGGTCGCCCCTGCGACATGGACAAGAGCTGACGCACGAGCGACATCGATGCCGCGGTGGATGGCGTGGATCCAGGATGAACAGGAATAAGGAATGACGATTCCAGTCGTGCCCAGGATCGACAATCCGCCGAGAATGCCGAGTCGCGCATTGAGCGTGCGCGCAGCCAGCGCTTCACCCCCGGGAATTGCGATTTCAACCTCGACGTCGACGCCCTCGCGGCCACCTGCGACTTCGGCGAGAGCCGTGCGGATCATTTGCCGCGGCACCGGATTGATCGCCGGCTCGCCGGGAGGGATTGCAAGGCCGGGCCGTGTCACGCGGCCCACACCCTGGCCGGCGCGAAACACCACACCGCTGCCAGGCCGGCTCGGGCGCAGCGTTGCCAGAATCAAGGCCCCATGGGTGACGTCTGGATCGTCACCAGCGTCTTTGACGACGCCAGCGGTTGCCGAACTGTCGTCCTGGTACTCGGTTGCCAGCGCAAAGGAGACCCGCTCGCCGCGTGGCAGGATGACCTCGACCGGGTCCGGGAACTCGCCCGTTACGAGAGCCGCATAGGCTGCCTTGGCGGCCGCTGCGGCGCACGTTCCGGTAGTCCAACCACGACGAAGTGGACGGTCTTCGGTCATGCTCCAGCCTATAGTGTGCCTTGCGGCTGCCGTCACCCGCTGTCCGGCAAGAAGCGCGCGCCAGGGAGGCACCGTCAGACCGGATGGCCAATCTCCCGAGCTTGGCCGCCAAGAGATCAGATTGGTGCAGCAATCCGACCCGCGGCCGACATGGCGGGCCGCAAGGTCCGCGGCAGCGATCGGCTTTCCCTGGCGGAAGTCAGCGCATTATCTGGTGTCCGGGAGCAACCTTATTCGCAGGTAGGACCGCTGAACGGGGCTAAAACATTGCCATGGTGAGCAGACCGGCTGTATGATTTGCGTGGACGCTCTGTGTGCTGGAGAGTGCCGACGTTTTACCGGTTTGGAGAAGGCCATGCGTTCGCAGAAACTCACGACCACCATTCTGATCGCCATGGTGCTCGGCATCTTGGTAGGCTACGCCTGCCATATCATGTGGCCTGATCCAGCCACCGCGAAGAGCATTGCCGACTATATCTCCCTGATGACCGATATCTTTCTGCGGTTGATCAAGATGATCATCGCACCCCTGGTCTTTTCGACGCTTGTGGTGGGTGTCGCACACATGGGCGATACCAAAACGGTTGGCCGGATCGGCGCCAAAGCCATGCTGTGGTTTGTCACTGCCTCGCTGGCATCCCTGCTGTTAGGTTTGGTTCTGGTGAATATTCTCAGACCGGGCGATAATCTCAACCTGCCTCTGCCGGATGCCAATGCGGCAACTAATCTCAAGGTTGCCTCGCTTTCCATGAAGGAATTCGTCGCGCATCTGGTACCCCGATCGGTCGTCGAGGCGATGGCCAACAACGAGATCCTGCAGATAGTGGTCTTTTCGTTGTTCTTCGGCGTCGCCTGTGCATCGCTCGGCGACAAGGCGCGCACGCTCGTCAGTGGCATCGAGGAGTTGTCGCAGGCCATCCTGAAAATCACCGGCTATGTGATGGCCTTGGCACCGCTTGCGGTTTTTGCTGCAATGGCCTCGACGGTAACGACCCAGGGGGTTGGTATCCTGGTTACCTACGGCAAATTCGTCCTAGAGTTCTATTTCGGGCTGGTGCTGCTTTGGGCGCTGCTAATCGGGGTTGGCTTCCTATTCTTCGGTCACCACATCAGTCGTCTGATCCAACTGGTCCGCGAGCCATTCCTGCTTGCCTTCAGCACAGCGAGCAGCGAGGCTGCCTATCCAAAAATGATGGAGCAACTCGAAAAATTTCCCATCAGCAAGAAGATTATCAGCTTTGTCCTGCCGATGGGCTATTCGTTCAATCTCGATGGCTCGATGATGTATTGTACCTTCGCGACGATATTTATCGCGCAGGCCTACAACATCAGCCTCCCGATCGGTCAGCAGATCACCATGCTGCTGCTGTTGATGGTGACCAGCAAAGGAATGGCGGGCGTGCCGCGCGCATCGCTCGTAGTCATCGCCGCCACCCTGGCCAGCTTCAACATCCCGGAGGCCGGCCTGTTACTGATCATCGGCATCGACCAGTTTCTGGACATGGGGCGTTCGGCCACCAATGTGATTGGCAATTCGTTGGCAACTGCCGTCGTCGCCAAGTGGGAGGGCGAGAAGATCGTGGAACCCGCGCCTCCCGAACCATCGGCCGCGCCGGTTGCCGCCTAGAGGCAGGCCATGAGTGTACTCGGTCGAGCCAGCAATGGAACGCCGACCGGCTGGCCGTCGCCGCGGTCGGTCTTGCGTCCCATCAGGCTGCTGCTTCTTGGCCTCCTCATCACAGCCGACTCGCGCCTGCTTGCGCAGGAAACATCCGTCGGCGTTCTCTCCGGGACGCTCAAGAAGGTCAGGGATAGCGGGACCATCACGCTTGGCTACCGCGAGAGCTCGCTGCCATTTTCCTACCTGAACCGCAGGAGTCAGCCGATCGGTTATTCGATCGACCTGTGCCGGGAAGTTGTCGAGGATGTCTCGACCGAACTCGATGGTATGGACCTCAAGATCGCGTTCGTTCCGGTCACTTCTGCGGACCGTTTGCAGAAGGTCGCCTCCGGTGAAGTCGACCTCGAATGCGGCTCGACCACCAACAATGTGCAGCGACAGAAGGAAGTGGCATTTTCGCCGATTTTCTTTGTTGCCGGGACCAAACTGATGGTCCCGAAATCCTCGTCGATCCGCTCCTATCGAGACCTTGCCGATCGGACCGTCGTGGTGACGGCCGGCACCACCAACGAGGCTGCTTTGCGGACGCTTTCCGACAAGCAGAAATTAAAGATCCATATCGTCACGGCCCGCGATCACGCCCAATCTCTCCAAATGCTGGTGTCCGGCGGAGCCGATGCCTTTGCGACCGACGACGTGCTGCTTTACGGCTTCATAGCGACGGCCCCGAGTGCCCACGACATGATGGTTGTCGGCGACTATCTTTCCTATGATCCCTATGGGCTTGTCTATCGCCGCGATGATCCGCAATTCACCTCGATCGTCGAACGAAGCTTTGCGCGGATGGCCAGCGAACGGCGGCTGACCGAGCTCTACAACAAGTGGTTTCTGCGCCGACTGCCGACCGGCGAGACACTCAATCTGCCGATGAGTCCTCAGCTCGAGGAGATCTTCCGGGTTCTGGGGCAGTCTGATTGACCAGCAGCTACTGCTGAAGATCTGTCAGACGACACCTGACCGGCGGCGAATTCAATGCGTGACCGGTCAGTGCCGACTGTCGATTGACGTTGTCGCCGATGATGCCCGAGAATTTTCCTACCATCAGAAAGACGAACGACAGCGCCCAGCGTCAGCCGCAATGGTCGTCGCGCCTCGGCCGGCGTTGCAGTTGCGCGCATCGATCGATCGAGGTGGTCCGGTGAGTGCCCGGGCGCTGATCGTGTCAGCCCCTCGGTCGGGAAGCGGCAAGACAACCGTAACGCTCGCCCTGCTGGCCGCACTGGTGCGCCGCGGCGTCGCGGTTCGAGCCGCCAAGGCCGGGCCGGATTTCATTGATCCGGCTTTTCACGCGGCTGCAACCGGGGCAACTTGCACCAACCTCGACAGCTGGGCCATGCCTCCGCCGTTGCTCGACGCGCTGCTGGCAGGGATTACCGAACAGGCCGAGCTTCTGGTCATTGAAGGCGTAATGGGTTTGTTTGACGGTGTCGCCGCACCGCCCGGCCGGGCCGGCTCGACGGCCGACCTCGCCGCCCGCTTTCATCTTCCGGTTCTGCTGGTACTCGACGTCTCCGGACAGTCGCAGTCGGCGGCGGCGGTGGTACGAGGTTTTGCCAACCATCATCCGGCCGTGCAAATCGCCGGGGTTGTTCTCAATCGCATCGGCAGCGAACGCCATCGCGCGTTGGTCAGCGACGCCATTGAAGCTTTGGGCATTGCGGTGCTCGGAACACTGCCGCGAGAGGACGCTCTCACGATCCCGGAACGTCATCTCGGATTGGTTCAGGCCAGCGAACATGCCGATCTTGCTCGACGTCTGGATCACCTCGCAGCCGCGGCGGAGCGCCATCTCGACCTTGACGCGATTCTTGCCCAGGCAGTCCGCCTGACGCCGATTCCGGTGTCGATCACGCCCGTTCTCAACCCGCCTGGCCAACGCATCGCCATTGCCGCCGACGCTGCCTTTACGTTCGTCTATCCCCATGTGCTGGACGGCTGGCGGCGGGCCGGCGCGGAGATCGTTACGTTCTCGCCGCTCGCCAATGAGCGACCGCCCGAAGGTTGCGACTCATGCTGGCTCCCGGGAGGTTATCCGGAGCTCCATGCAGGAGCGCTCGCGGCAGCGCGCGACTTCCAGGAAGGGCTCCGGCGGTTCGCCCGGACACGCACCATCCACGGCGAGTGTGGTGGCTACATGGTGCTCGGAGAAGGTCTCGAAGACGCATCGGGCACACGCCATGCGATGAGCGGCCTGCTCGGACATTCGACGAGCTTTGCAAGGCGCAAGCTGCATCTCGGTTATCGCGAAGCGAGGCTCGTGAGTTCGAGCGTCCTTGGGACGGCGGGGACGATCGTGCGTGGCCACGAGTTTCATTACGCGACGCTGACCTCGGGTGGCACGGATGCCCCACTCGTGGAGCTGTGGGATGGTCAGGGTCGACTGCTCGGTCCCGCTGGTGGCCGACGCGGCCAGGTCAGCGGAACATTCTTTCATGCCATCGCCCAAGAGCGCCGAGCGTGATTGTCACGAGGCCGTTCCGATGTGGGCCTTGGGCTCGACGAGGTCTTCGCTGTCGGATCGCTCGGAAACGCCTGCAGTCGCGAAGGTCGCCATTCCGGTGTGGCAGGCAAGCGCCGCGCGCAAGATCGAAACCGCGAGGGCGGCGCCTGAGCCTTCGCCCAGACGCATTTCGAGATCGAGAAGCGGCACCAGATCGAGTTCCTTGAGCAGGAGCCTGTGTCCGGCCTCAGCTGAGACGTGCGCGGCCTGCGCGTGGTCGAGCGCATCGGCACGCAGCCGCACCAGCGGCGCCGCAGCAGCTGTGCAGACGAAACCGTCGAGCAGAACCGGAATGCCGCGTCGGCGTGCTGCCAGGGTTGCACCGAGAATTGCCGCAAGCTCTCGTCCACCCAGGCGTGTGGCAATCTTCAAGGGATCATCCAACGCGCCTGAGTGATGGGCGAGCGCAACCTCGATCACTGCCTGTTTACGGGCGAGGCCTTGATCATCGACGCCGGTGCCCCGGCCGACAAAGCGGGCAGCGCCGCCGCCGAACAAGGCGGCCGCGATCGCCGAGGCGGCAGTGGTATTGCCGATGCCCATTTCGCCGAGGCAAACCAGATCGGTCTCAGGGCGGACCGCCTCGTGGCCGGTCTCCACGGCGGCCAGAAACTCGCGTTCCGTCATCGCGGGTGCCGCCGTGAAATCGGCGGTCGGCTCATCGAGTGAGAGGGTGACGACTCGCAGCCCGGCCCCGGCGGCTCGCGCGAGCTGATTGATGGCCGCGCCGCCAGCCGCAAAATTCGCAACCATCTGGACCGTCACTTCGGTCGGGTAGGCCGAGACACCTTGCCGGGTGACGCCATGATTGCCGGCAAAGACCAGGACTTCGACGCTGTCGAGCCGAGGTGGGTTGCGTCCTTGCCATCGGGCGAGCCAGGCCACCAATCGTTCGAGCCGCCCGAGGCTGCCGGACGGTTTGGTCAGTTGCGATTCACGCTGCGCAACCGTGGCCGACAGGATCGAATTCCCGCTCGGCAGATCGAGACAGGCCATCCGCAAATCGGCCAGGGAGGCAAACTCACTCATCGTGACCCTCCGTGCTGGAAGTTAGGCTTCGCGGCAAGGCGAGAGCCCGCAGGGGCTCGACCTCGGCGTTTAATGGTCAGAACAGGCACGTCACCGGTGGATGCCGTAAGGTGCCCCCCGGATCATCGAACGCCATCGCGCGCCGACATAGTATTCTACCGACGCGGGTCCGACAGATCCAATCGGGTTCGGCCGAGGACGCACCCGCACAGCGGGGACTTCTAATATGCCTGCCGCATGGCTGAGCCGGATCGCAGACGGTATCAACGTCAGTGTGGCATTCGCTACGCGGATTCCGCTGGCAAATGTTGGACTGACGAGCGGTGCCGATGTCGTTCGTGCGAGTTGGGCGCTGCCGATTGTGGGCGTGCTCGTGGGTGGTCTGGGGGCCTTGACATACTGGACCGCCCACTTGCTCGGTCTGACGGCGGCGAGTTGCGCAGCGTTGACGCTGGCCGCGACGCTGGCGGCGACCGGCTGCCTTCACGAAGACGGACTAGCCGACACAGCTGATGGGTTCGGGGCCGGCGCAAGCCGCGAGCGCAAGCTTGAGATCATGCACGACAGCCGGATTGGCGCCTACGGTAGCTGTGCACTGATTGTATCGATTCTCCTTCGATGGAGTGCGGTGGCAAGCCTCGGCGATGCGCTCCACGTAACGGCCGCCCTGATCGCAGCCCATGTCGCAGCGCGAGGGACGCTGCCCGCCTTCATGCGACTGGTGCCGCGGGCCCGTCGTGACGGCCTGTCCGCCGGAGCGGGCGCGCCGACGCGCGCAACGGCGAGCATTGCCGCTTGTCTCGGACTGCTGGCGCTCGGTCTTACGCTTGGCACCGTGCCGGCACTCGTCGCGGTGTCTTTGATCGGGCTGGCAGGCGTGCTGATGGGGTGGCTCTGCATCCGGCAGATCGGCGGGCAGACCGGCGACGTGCTGGGGGCCCTGGAACAGGTGTGCGAGATTTTGATCCTGTTGACCGCCTCCGCACAGTCCCGCGCGGCCATATGATCGACGCCGATTGTTCCCGGAAGCGCCGATCGGACGTCCGTGCGAATTTTGCTGGTCAGGCCCCGCCTCCAGTTCCGTGTGATGGAGGCAGCATTCCAACGCACGCACACAATGGACCGCACGGATGCGCTATGCGTGATTGCCAGGTCGCTGCGACGCAGCATCCCTCCGCTATCAAATGAATAGCGTCAAGGAGGTGGCGGTTCGATCAGGCAGGCAGGTGCGCACCGGGCTGATCCTGGCCTCTTGAACATCGAGAGGGTGCGGCAGTAGGATTCAGGATCCGTAAAATTACGGTCAGTCGAACGCATTGTCAGCAGAGCGTTTATCGGGAGAGAGATGCCATGCCAGTTTACATTTCGCGTGGCCGGTTCACGGCGGAGGCCGTGAAAGGAATGCTGGCCAATCCAGAAGATCGTGAGGAAGCCGTTGCTCGACTTTTCAAGAGCGTCGGAGGTCGACTCATCGGTTGGTACTTGACCTTCGGCCGTCATGATTGGCTGGCTATCGGCGAATTCCCCGACGAGAAGGCTGCGGCCTCGGCGGTACTGGCTGCCGCGGCAGGCGGCAGCTTGTCTGACATCGAGAGCACTATTGCCATGACCGCAAAGGATGCTGTCACGACATTCCACGCTGCCGGCAAGGCAGCGAAGGACTTTCGGAGCGCCGGGCGCTCGTAAGATTCGGGTGAGACATTCAGTATCCGCGCAGAGATCGGCGTCCGCCTGAACGCCGAGCGCAGGTTGTTGCACTGTTGCGGTGACGACGCCAGGGCCGATTGATGGCAAGTTGGCAACCGCGGAGGCCACGCCTGCCATGAGCCTTTCGACTGATCACCCATTCGCTGACAATAATGCATAGCCGAGATGGGCTGCGTCAGTTACCTCTGATGAGGCAGCATGTGGCGGCGCGACATTAAAGTTGCCATCAGCGCTATCCCGGAACACGAGATGCCGCGACGCTGTTGTCACGGTCCGTCCGGAATCAATTGGTTGATTCTCAGACATTTAATGCCACGGGGACCCTACACGCCCGAGTGTCACGCAGCGCAAGCCATTTCGGATTTCGCCTGTGTGATCCAGGCGGCGAAACCGCTCTCCTGCAGATTGCGCGCCGATTCCCTCACCACAAATCGGGATGGGTTCAGGGGAGCCGGGAGGGACACGCTCCTTTTGTCCAGGCTGCCGATCCATCCGAGGCGCGATGGCAATGCGAAAGCCGTGATGCCGCCCAGATAGCGCCGGGCCAGACCCACCCAGGTCGATCGTCCGCGCGACAGGCCCGTCAGCTTGTCGGCGAGCCCATCCGCTGTGCCGTCGCCTGATGACGGCCGGCGGAGAGCGGCGCTCGCAATTACTTTGCAAGATCAGTCGTCGCACGCAGATCTGTGCGATTGCCATCAATCCAGCGGCAAACACTGTTTAACGGCACGATGAAGCTCCTGCCCAACTTGGTCAGCGAGTAGCTGACTGTGACGGATCTCGATTGCGTGACCTTTCTGGAGATGAGTCCGGTCGATTCAAGGTTACGAAGTGTTCGCGTCAGCATCCGCTGCGAGATGGCTCCCAAACGGCGCCGCAGCTGCGCATGGCGATGGGGCCGCTCCTCCAACACGAAAAGGATCCTGACCGTCCATTTGCCGATGAAAAGCGTGGGAGCGACACCCAGATGCACGTCAAATTTGTCTTTCATTCTTGTTTGGCTTTCCACCGATCCCTTTGAATGCCTGGCGCTGTGATCCGGAAAACACGACGACGTCGGTGTGTTTGCCGCCCGACTTGTAAGACCGGTGCAACCGCTGAAATTCATCGTAGTTGGCGATTTTTTTTTAATCCATCGATTGCCCGGTAGTCGATCAGCAGGCGCGCTGGTGATCTTCAATCGCGATCGGCAAAAGGACCGTGAGGAACACCGGTGTTCCTCATTGACAGAAGTCGCAGAGGGAAAAGAATAGCTCGAACCTCGGTCTTCGCCCTCTCCGCCGATAGCAAAGAATTTTGTTCGGTTACCGATGAGTTTTTGCCGCTACGCCGGTCTTACTAGCGAGCGGTTGGCGTGCGTGAGCCGCCGATATGGTGGCTTTCCCACAAGGAAGCCTTGGAACAGGAGAAGCGAGATGACTGGAAATACTGCAATGAGGGGCGAGAAGATTTACGAGATGGAACTCGATCTGACTGGAGTCACCGACTACGGGGTCAGCATGGACGCCATCCTTGCCGGCCAGGAGGCGATTCCACTGCACGGAGCCCGGTTCGACCTTGCAGTCGATGGACGATACAAGGGTCGCCTCGCGGGCCGTGCGCGCGGGGTCGACTATCTGCGGGTGCGCGCCGATGGTCGCATCGAGCTGGACCTGCACCTGATCATCGAGACCGAGGACGGCCACCGGATCGCGTTGTCTGGCGACGGCCAGGCGGCGCCGCGGCCCGGCGAGCCGGTGCTCGACATCTTCGCAAACGTCCGCCTCTGCACCGCGTCCAAGGACTACGCCTGGGTCAATGAGCGACAGATCTGGGGTGTGGGGACCGCGAGCCTGGCGACCGGGAAGGTCCTCGCCGAAGGCTTCATGCAGTGAAGGCGACATCGTGCAGGAGATCGCTCCGATGAGAACACCGCCGATCGTTTCGCCCGAGGCGTGGGAAGCCGCCCGCCTCGAGATGCTGGTGAAAGAGAAGGCCTTCACCCGAGCACGGGACAGGCTGGCGGCCGAGCGTCGGCGGATGCCGTGGAT
>Ga0187783_10001558_pt1 | contig 16974 bp, 20 predicted proteins | sample 1015_SJ02_MP02_2_FD_132471 | JGI IMG/M metagenome (GOLD analysis project Ga0187783, IMG submission 132471) | Tropical peat soil microbial communities from peatlands in Department of Meta, Colombia - 1015_SJ02_MP02_20_MG | ecosystem: Environmental > Terrestrial > Soil > Wetlands > Peat | place... | reverse complement strand
GCCGCGACTTCCGGCCGCTCGGCGCCGACGCACTCGAACGACAGTCCCGAGTCGGCCCACACGTCCATGACGTCGGTGACCTTGTCGTAGTGCCGTGCGTCTTCGCCCAGAAGCTCCTGCGGCTCGAGCGCGAACCAGGCATCGATGCCGCCCTGCTCGACGCGGGCCGCGACCGCCTCGATCAGCTCAGAGGTGCGCGGATGCAGCTCGCCGCTTTCCTTGTGAACGAACAGCGGGATCGGCACGCCCCAGGTGCGCTGGCGCGAGATGCACCAGTCGGGGCGGCTCTCGATCATGCCGGTGATGCGCTGCTCGCCCCACGCGGGCGTCCACACCACTGCGGGAATGTCACGCAGCGTGTGCGCCCGCAGCCCTGCCTGCTCCATGCTGATGAACCACTGCGGGGTGGCACGGAAGATCACCGGCGACTTGTGACGCCAGCAGTGCGGATAGCTGTGACGCACGAGCTCGCTCGCCAGCAGCCGCCCGCGCTGCGCGAGGATCTCGATGATGACAGGGTTGGCCTCATCGACGCGCAGTCCCGCAACGAGCGGCGTCCCGGGGAGGAAGCGCCCGTCGGGGCCGACCGGGTTCACCACCGGAAGCCCGTAGCGTTTTCCGAGCGCGAAATCCTCCTGGCCGTGCGCCGGGGCGGTGTGCACCGCGCCCGTGCCCGCATCGAGCGTCACGTGCTCGCCGAGGACCACCGGCACCTGCCGCTCGAGGAAGGGATGGGCAAGCTTCAGGCCCTCGAGCGCGGCGCCCTCGAACTCCGCGAGGACCTCGGCGTCGGTGGCGCCATAGCGCGCGAGCGAGGACTCGAGCAGCTCGCGGGCGAGGATCAGGCGGCGGGGCTCCCCGCCCTGGCGCACCGCGACGAGCACGTAGCGGAACTCCGCGCGCAGCGCGACCGCCTCGTTCGCCGGCAGCGTCCAGGGCGTCGTAGTCCAGATGACGATGTCGACCGGTGCGGCAGTGAGCTCCGCCGCCGTGAGACCGATGCGTGCCGCCAGCGCGTCGTTGTCACTCACGCGAAACGCCACGTCGATCGCCGGCGAGGTTCTCTCCTCGTACTCGACTTCGGCTTCGGCGAGCGCCGAGCGGCAGTCGAGGCACCAGTACACCGGTTTCACGCCTTTGTAGAGGTGCCCGTTCGCGATGATGCGCGCCAGGGCGCGCAGCTGCTGCGCTTCGTAGCGCGGGGACATGGTGAGGTAGGGTCGATCCCAGTCGCCGAGGATGCCGAGGCGCTTGAAGTCCCTGCGCTGCAGCTCGACCTGCTCGCGCGCGAACGCGCGGCAGGCGGCGCGAAACGCCTGCGCATCGAGCTTGTGCCCGGGACGCCCGTGTCGCTTCTCCACCTGCAGCTCGATCGGCAGCCCGTGGCAATCCCAGCCCGGAATGTACGGGGAGTCGAAGCCATCGAGCGAGCGCGATTTGACCACAATGTCCTTGAGGATCTTATTGACCGCGTGACCGATGTGAATGGCGCCGTTGGCATAGGGCGGCCCGTCGTGCAGCACGAAACGCGGCCGCCCGCGCGCGATCTCACGCAGCTTTGCGTAGGTGCCGCGCTCCTCCCAGCGCTGCACCGCGGCCGGCTCGCGGTGCGCGAGGTCAGCCTTCATCGGGAAGGCGGTCTGCGGCAGGTTGATGGTGTGCTTGTAATCGGTCATGAGGAAGGTCAGGCGTTGAGGATCTGGCGTGCTCCGGCGGCATCGCGGTGCATCTGCGCGGTGAGCGCATCGAGGGTTGCGAAGCGCGCCTCATCGCGCAGCTTGGCGACGAACTCCACCTCGATTTCGCGACCGTACAGGTCGCCGCCGAAATCGAAGATGTGCGCCTCGAGGAGCGCCTCGGTGCCGCCGATCGTCGGCCGCGTGCCGAGGCTCGCCACCCCGGCAAGCGGCATGCCGCCGACCCCGTGCACGCGCACCGCGAAGATGCCGGCGACGGGTGCGCGGCGCCGCTCGAGGCGCAGGTTGGCGGTGGGAAAGCCGAGCCCGACCCCCAGCCGCTGACCCGGCATCACCCGCCCGCGCATCGACCAGGGTCGGCCCAGCCAGAGCGCCGCGCGTGCGAAGTCCCCGCCGGCGAGTGCCGCGCGCACACCGCTGCTGCTCACGCGCTCGCCATCGAGCACCACCGGTGCCACCACATCGACCTCGAACCCGAGCCGGCTTCCGACCTGCGCCAGCACCGGCGCCGTGGCGGCGCCGTGCTTGCCGAAGCGAAAGTCGTGGCCCACCACGACGACCCTCGGGCGCAGCTCCTGCACCAGCAGTTGCGCAAAGGCGTCAGCGCTCAGGTTCCGCAACGTCTCGCCGAAACGCAGCAGCCAAAGGTACTCGAGGTTGAGCGGCGCGAGAATGCGCCAGCGCTCACGCAGGCTCGTGAGTCGCGCCGGCGGATCGCCCGGCACCAGATACTCGCGCGGAGCCGGCTCGAAGGTGAGCAGGACCGATGGCGCGCCGAGGCGCCCCGCGTGCGCCCTGAGGCGCGCAAGCAACGCCTGATGCCCGAGATGCAGACCATCGAACGTGCCGATGGTGACGGCACCCCCTGCGCCCCGGCGCATTTCCCCGCTGACTCCGCGAATAAGTCGCATGTGATTAAGCAATTGATCTTACAGGACTAAATCTGGCACGAAACGGGCGAGCGGCCACGACGCGCCAGTTTATGTGAACACCGCGCCCGCCGCCCCGTCACCGCTCGCCGGCGCGTTGACAAGCGCGCGCCTCATGCGCAGACTACCGGCCCCCGAAGTCAGGGACGCACCGGGTACGGAAACGTCGTGGCCAACACCAAGTCCGCGGAAAAAGCTGCCCGCCAAGCCGAGAAGCATCGCGCCCGCAATGTCGCGCTGCGCTCGCGCATGCGCACGGCCGTGCGCAATGTGACGGCAGCGATCACCGGCGGGAACAAGGAAGCGGCCCAGAGCAGTTACCAGAAAGCGGTGCCCGTCATCGATTCGCTGGTCGGCAAGCAGATCATCCACCGTAACAAGGCCGCACGGCATAAGAGCCGGCTGGCCGCCCGGATCCGCGCAATGCAGTGAGGCTTTGAAATGAGCATGAACGAAAAGTCCCGCATACCGGTTCCCGTCATTCCGACGCCGCTCAAGTTACGCCCCGCGGCGAGGCGGCAGCATCTTCTGGACATGATGCGCGCCCGGGTGCCGGCTGATCGCGCGCCTCCAAAAGCCTCATAACGGCTTCGCACAACTCCCGCGTCCCCTCACCGGTCGCCCCGGAGATGAGGAAGTGCGGCCTGCGCCAACGCAGCCGCCGCACGATGGCACGCGCGCGCTTTTCGGCCTCGTCCGCGGGTAGCAGATCGCGCTTGTTGAGGACCAGCCAGCGCGGTTTGGCAGCAAGTTCCCGGCTGAATTTCTTCAGTTCGGCGACGATCGCGCGCGCATCGCGCACCGGGTCGGCCGCCGGATCGGGCGGCGCGATGTCGACTAGATGCAGCAGCAGCCGGGTGCGCTGCAGGTGCCTGAGGAACCGCACGCCGAGTCCGGCCCCCTCGGCGGCCCCCTCGATGAGCCCGGGGATGTCTGCCATCACGAAGCTACGGTGGAGGCCGACCGAAACCACCCCGAGGTTCGGGTGCAGCGTGGTGAAGGGGTAGTCCGCCACCTTCGGCCGGGCGGCGGAAACCGCCCGGATCAGGGTCGACTTGCCGGCATTGGGGAGCCCGAGCAGCCCGACGTCGGCGATCACCTTGAGCTCGAATGCGAGGGAGCGTTTCTCACCGGGTAATCCGGGGCCGAACTGCCGCGGCGAGCGATTGGTGCTCGACTTGAAGCGCTGATTGCCCCAGCCGCCCTTGCCGCCCCTCGCCACGAGAAGCTGCTCGCCATCGCGCGTGAGATCGCCGAGCTCCTCCTCGGTCTCGGCATCGCGCACCACGGTGCCAATCGGCACCGGAACGTAGAGGTCGGCGCCGCTGCGCCCGGTGCAGTCGTTCGCCCCGCCCGGCTCGCCGTGTGCGGCCTTGAAGGTACGCGCGATGCGGAAGTCGGCGAGAGTGTTGAGACCGGCCGCCGCGCGCAGGTACACGTTGCCGCCGTGCCCGCCGTCGCCCCCGTCGGGTCCGCCAAAGGGCACGAACTTCTCGCGGCGGAAACTCGCGCTGCCGCGGCCCCCGTTGCCGGCCTGTACCCGCGCGGTCGCCTCGTCAACGAACTTCATGACGCCACTCTACTGCGGCAGCCAACACAAGCAAAAACCCCGGCGCGAGGCCGGGGTTCTCTCAAGGCCGCGCGGGAAATCCGCGGCTCAGGCTTTCTCGGGCAGCACGCTCACGTACAGCCGCTGCTCGGCGCCCTTCTTCTGAAACTGCACCCTGCCCGTCACCTTGGCGAAGAGGGTGTGGTCGGTCCCTACACCCACATTCGAGCCCGGGCGCACCTGGGTGCCGCGCTGGCGCACGATGATGTTGCCGGCGAGCACGTGCTCGCCGCCAAAGCGCTTCACGCCGAGCCGCTTGGAGTGAGAGTCGCGGCCGTTCTTGGTGCTGCCGCCTGCCTTTTTGTGTGCCATGACTGATCGATGTCCTGCGAGAGCTGCTGCGTCGTCAGCCGGCGCTGATGTCCGTCACCTTCACCTCGGTGAACATCTGCCGGTGGTTCTTCTGCCGCAGATAGTGCGCGCGGCGTTTGAACTTCACGACCGACACCTTCTTGCCCCTGCCGTGGCGGACGACGGTGGCGAGCACCTTGCCGCCCTTGACCGTCGGCGTACCGAGCTTGACGTCGGCGCCCTCGCCGACGAGCAGCACCTCGCCGAACTCGATCGTGGTGCCTGGCTCCGCGTCGAGCTTCTCGACGCGCAGCACACCGTCTTTCGTCACCCGATACTGTTTACCACCCGTGGCGATGACCGCGTACATACACAAGCCGTTTGGGGCCGACCGTGAAAGGCCGCGCATTCTACTGGCGCTCCCCGTTGCGGTCAAACCAGCTTTTCCCAAGTAGCGGCAGTGACTTAGCCCCGAGTTCGACCATCACCGACGACGGTCGGATCCATTTCTCAAAAGGCGGGGGTCGGGCTACGATGCTCGCCCACCATATGTCGGCACATCCATCACAGGAACGCGCGGCCCGCCCGCAAATGACGCTCGAAGAGATACGCACGCTGGTGCAGGCGGACCTTCGCCTGGTGGACGGCGTGATTCGGGCGCGTCTCAAGAGCGCGGTGCCGCTGGTCGATCAGGTTGCCGAGCACATCATCGCCGGCGGCGGCAAGCGGCTGCGCCCGCTGCTCGTGCTGCTCGTGGCGCGGGCGTGCGGTCACAAGGGCAGCGCGCACATCGAAGCGGCGGCGTTTATCGAGTTCATCCACACCGCGACGCTTCTGCACGATGATGTGGTCGACGGCTCCGCGCTGCGCCGCGGCCGCCACACCGCCAACCAGGTGTTCGGCAATCAGGCGAGCGTGCTCGTCGGGGATTTCGTCTACTCGCGCGCCTTCCAGATGATGGCCGAGCTCGCCAGCCAGCCGGTCATGGAGATCATGGCAATCGCCACCAACGTGATCGCCGAGGGCGAGGTGCTGCAGCTCATGAATGCGCACGATCCCGACACGACCGAGCAGCGCTGCCTCGATGTGATCTACCGCAAGACCGCCAAGCTCTTCGAGGCGGGCGCCGAGGTTGCCGCGGTGCTCGCCGACAGCGAGCCGCGCATCCGCCGCTCGCTCGCGGCCTACGGGCGCCACCTGGGAAGCGCCTACCAGCTGGTCGATGACGTGCTCGACTACCGCTCCAACCCCAAGGAGCGCGGCAAGAATCTCGGGGATGATCTCGCCGAAGGGAAGCCGACATTACCCTTGATCCACGCACTGAAGAACGGCAGTGAGGAGCAGCGCGCCACCATTCGCGAGGCCATCCGCCGGGGCGGCGTCACGCAGCTCGAGCCGGTGATCGCCGCCATCGAAGCGACCGGGGGCCTCGCGTACGCGGCGCGGCTGGCCCGCGACCAGGCGGACGAGGCGCTCGAGTGCCTCACGCCGCTTCCGGACTCCTCTTATAAGAACGGGCTCGCCGAGCTTGCCCGCTTTGCGGTGCGGCATTCCACCTGAGCCTGGAACCGGCGCGCATTCCTGCGACGCCGTTTGATCGAGGGGAGACCAAGATGAGCTCTGCGCTGCTGCTGAAGATTGCCCGCGTTCTGCCGGCCGCGATGTTGGCCACACTTGCGCTGCTGCCGCCCGCTCACGCCGCCGACACCCCACCCGCCGCCGCCGCGCCCGAGACCGTTGTGCTCAAGGCAGCGCACCTCTTCGATGCGACCGGGACGGCGCTCAAGAGCGGCGCCGCGGTCGTCGTGCGCGGAGAGCGCATCGTCTCGGTCGGCACCGGTGCAGTGCCTGCCGGTGCGCGCATCATCGACCTCGGCGAGGCGACGCTGCTGCCCGGGTTCATCGACGCGCACACTCATCTCACGATGGAGTTCGAGAAGGACTACTACCGCTTCGTCTATAGCCGCGTCATGCGCTTTCCCGCCGAGCAGGCGATGTATGCCGCACTCTACGCGCGCCGCACGCTCGAGGCGGGTTTCACCACAGTGCGTAACGTCGGCGCCTGGGATTTCGTCGATGTCGGGCTGCGCAACGGCATCAACGCGGGCATCACCGAAGGTCCGCGCATGCTGACCGCGGTGCACGGCATCGGCTCCCCCGGAGGTCACTTCGACAACTACTCGTTTCCGCCCGATCGCGTCAAGCCGTGGGGGCCGATCGAGGGCATCTGCAGCGGCGCGGACGAGTGCCGCGAGGCGGTGCGCTATCAGTTGAAGTCGGGCGCCGACGTCATCAAGATCGCGGCGAGTGGCGGGGTGCTCTCCGAGGCCGATCCGGTCGACGTGCCGCAACTGACACCCGAGGAGATGTCGGCAATCGTCTCCGAAGCCCACAAGTGGAAGCGCAAGGTCGCGGCCCACTGTCACGGCGATACCGCTGCGCGACTCGCCATCGAGGCGGGAGTCGACTCCATCGAGCACGGCAGCTTCCTCACCGAGGACACGCTGAAGCTGATGAAGGCCAAGGATGTTTATCTCGTGCCTACACGGATGGCGGTGTACTGGGTGAGCAAGATGGCGGATACCTATCCACCGCAGATCGCCGCCAAGGCGCGCGCCGCGGCGGCGGCGCACGGCACCATGTTCAAGGCGGCCATGCGTATCGGCGTGCCGATCGCCTTCGGCACCGACGCCGGCGTCTATCCCCACGGCATGAATGCCATGGAATTCGGACTCATGACAGACCTGGGGATGAGTCCGGCCGCGGCGCTGCTCGCCGGAACGCGCAGCGCGGCGAAGCTCTTGGGTGTTGAGGCGGACGTCGGCACGCTCGAGGCCGGCAAAGTGGCGGATATCGTCGCGGTGCCGGGCAACGTCCTCAGCGACATCCGCGCGACCGAGCACCCACTCCTCGTCATGCACCTCGGGCATGTGGTGCTGAGGGCCGCGACCGGAGCGCCACCCGGCGGGCGTTGAAGGCGCTGGGCCTTCTCAGTACACTGCGCGGCCCCCGCCTCGAGCCTCCCGCGGCGGTTTGCGCCTGATTTCGGGGTGTAGCTCAGCCTGGTAGAGCACTACGTTCGGGACGTAGGAGTCGCTGGTTCAAATCCAGTCACCCCGACCAATAAAAACAATGACTTCTACGCGACTATGACGCCAAACAAAACGCCGAAACCCAATCGTGCTCCGACCGTGCTCCAAGGCGGACGTGGTCGGTACTCCCATGAAAGGCGCTTGTGGTAATTTCGATCGCCCAGACATGCGGGTTAGAAGCATGAACCAGCCACCCCCCAGTGCTCCGCTTCAGCGCGAACTCGCCTTCTTCCAGTCCAAGCGAAACGAATGGCTTCAGCACTACGCTGGACAGTACGCGCTGGTTAAGGACGACACCTTGGTGAAGACCTTCACGTCATTTGATGAGGCGTATTCGGCTGGCGTTGAGCGCTTTGGGTCAGAACCCTTCCTGGTAAAGCAGATCCTGGAACAAGAACCAGAGCAGTCGACGCCTGCGCTGTTTGTTGGGGCTCTGTTTGCCAACCCGCTTTAATTACTTCTATCACTCGCTTCCACCCGCACAGGTCACGCTAGACCCAAGCGGGCTATTCATGTTCGGCGCATTGACGCCGATTGAAGTCCACGTACCGCCGCAGCTTGCTCAGTCGCTGACTCAGGCAAAGCATCCCGTTCCCCCACCCCAGACCGGGCAATCGCTAATCGATACTGGGGCAACCTTCACGTCGGTTCATGAACCTCTGTTAGTCGCGCTGGGACTTCAGCCGATTAATGTCATCCAAGCTGGGACCGCGAACGGCCCGGTAAATCAGAACGTGTACGCCGTCCGCATCAACTTCCCCGCGCTAGGCTGGGATGTCGGCCTTATCGAGGTAACGGGATCGAACCTGACGGGCCAGATGACGCCCGCATCGCACGGCCAAACACCTCAGCCGTTGATGGCCCTAGTCGGACGCAACCTGCTGGCGAGATGCTGCTTACACTGGGAAGGCAGCGCAGGATTTTGGAGCATCAGTTGGTAGCGTCCCTCTATCGGTAGGCGACGCCTCAATTAACCGGCCGCCCTCGAACGCTTCCTCGCCGCCTCCAGCTTCTCCGCCAGCGCCGCGAACCGCTTTGCGTTGTTTTCGAGCGGCCCGCGCATCGTCGGGTTCTCCATCTCGCGGGCTCGCTTACCCTCCTGGTACGCCATCGCCCGGCAGGCGGTCGCCGCGGTCGCGAGTTCAGCGTCGGTGAGGTCGAGCGGCATGCGCGGATTCTCTCGCCGGCTCGGGCGGCGCGTCCATGCAGTGCCGGGAGGCCCCGAGGGCTGTATGCGCTCTCTAACCCTACTCGGTTGAGGGAAGATGCGCGCTGCTGCCGTTTCCTACCTGTATCACTCCCGGACATTTCTGGCTGGATGCCTGATTGCCAGCCACTTCGATTAAATTCTCGCGGCAGAGCAACGGTAGGTGGAACGGCTGCGGGTATTCATTAGGACGCGTGATCCAGATGCCCGTCTGCGCCACGACCAGCACGTCACCGGGCTTCAACTGCTCGTTGAACCCGCCCGCCGCAAGGACGGTGCCGGAGGCAAACTGCGTGAGCCCGCCCGCCGCGAGGATCGCATCGAGGACCGTCATGCCCTCGCGGTAGGGAATCTCCTGCGGGTGGGCGACCTGCCCCACCACCTTGACCAGACTGAAGGCACTCGCCGCGTTCTTGACGCTGATGTTGATCTTCGGCGATTGCACGTACTCCGACAGCACCTTCTCCATGTCACGCGCGAGTTGCGGCGCGGTCTTGCCGACCGCGATCATGTCCTCGACCAGCGGCGTCGAAATCTTGCCGTCGGGACGCACCGGCACGGTGACCGACAGCTCTGGGTTGCGCCACACGAATACGTCGAGGGTGTCGCCGGGGCCGATGATGTAATTGCTATCGGCGGCCTTGGCCGCTGCCTGACTCGGTGCAGGCGTCGGCGCAGTATCGCCCGAGCGCTGGGGCGGGTCGGCGAGCACCCGCGCGGAGAACAGGCACACGGCTGCGACCGGCAGCACGGCGTGCCAGCGATTGCGCCAGATAGATTCGAGCGCAGCGTGCATGATTTGTTTTCGCCGCAACCTCAGCCTGAAAGGACAGGTTAGCATGGCAATGAAAATGATGCCCGAAGGCGGCGCTTCCGTGCCGGATGGCGATGTGACTTAAGACTCGTCTGGCGGCAGCGCGTCGGTTGCGGCGCGCCATTGCTCCTGCGCTCCTCGGCGCGGGTCCCTCAACGTAATCAACCGCAATGTCTTATCGAATGCCTTGTGCTTCACGGTCGGCTTTCATCGCGTCGGACCAGATCCCGAGCTTTTCCTTGCGCGCCACAGCCTCTGCCGCGTCGATGCGTCGCATTGGCTCGGCGTATTCGTCCTCGGACACGAGTCTTTCAGGCCTACCTTGTGGCATCTGTGTGCGTTCCTTTTCAATCTGTGCCCTGGCGTCGGCTAGCTGCGGGTTCTTTAAGAGCTCAGTCAATCCTTTGTCGTTATCCACCATGTCAGCCATCGCTGCACCCAGAAATATCCCAGCGCGCACCAGATCCACATTGAGACTCGCGTCTCCGTCATGGAGCCAGACGTACACGAACTCCGATGACTTCTTGGTGCGTGTGTTCGTCATCAGCATTCGCGATACAGGCGTGACAGTAGCTGAGGGATGCTGCGCGAGCCACTTCGATATGAATTCGCTGGGGCTCCCAAAACGGATGCCGCGAAACCACCCACCGCCAACGAGTACGAATGCCCGCGTGTCACCTTGCCTGGTTGCAAAGATGTCTTGGAAGGTTAGCTCCTTCGCAATGTTCGTTTCGTCCGCGTTGCATACGAACACGCCGCAGAGCACAGCTATCAATGCGAGCATGGAAATCTTCAACGAGCATCTCCCTTCTGTCCGGTCAAGAACGAGTGGTGAGCTTGGGTCTCTGCTAGAACTATGCGAAGGAATTGTGGCATCGCGATGGTAGCGCTGCCTTCAATCGTGGCGAGGCGGTCGCGAGTTCGGCGTCGGTGACGTCGAGCGGCATGGCTCAGGATAATGGCGCTGCTTCACAGGCACGTCCATGCAGTACGTGATAGCGTGCCGACCTGTATAAGGCGGCGGTCAGTAATTCAAATGCTTACGAGGGTGTCCGCGATGTTATGCGACACTTCCGTCGTCTAATTACAGTTAGGTTGCAACATGCCAAACGGGTTCAGGGTCCTGAGGCGGAGTGGCACCGCATGGAAGCGCCCTTGGTGAAGGCCAACCCTGTCCTACAGGAGTTCGCGGCCGTGCACCGCCTCAAGTTGTCGAAGAATTATCACAATGAGCCGGAGCGCTCCTTAACCTGGGATACGGGGATTCGGCGCCTCATCCAGCTTTATCTCCAAGATCCAAAGACCTTAACGCTGAAATCTTTGGCTGTGCGCATCTCAAGACCTCAGTGGCTCACGGTTCTGGCGCCGGGAGTTCTTAGTGAAGGACCAGAGGCTCGATGATTTTTTTGACCAGCTTCCAGCTCTTCTTGAAGAGGGCTACGCTCGAGTCAATTCCTGGACTGGGGATACCTTGGAATTCGGCACCAAGTTGCGCATGTGATGTTGCAACCTTATTCGTTGGGGTCCGTGATGCGCCTGTGGTTGCGCGCCGCGGGCGCGAAAGAGATTGTGCGCGCACGACGCTTGACCGGGCGCTTCTGGGCGGCCGCTCGACCTGTCCGTTAGAGCGGCCGATGAAACGCAGCATTTCAAGATTGCTCCTGGTTGTTCTGCTAAGCGCCTCGACCATGGTTGACGCAGATCGGGGAAGCCCAAACCGCGTCGCGACCGTTAGTCTCGGCAAGCGCTTCGATCCGGGTGAGCTCGGAGCCATCATCGACCCCGCCTTGGCGCCACTCGGCCTAAAGCGACTCTCCGAGCGCGAACAGTCTCGAGCAATCGGTGGTCCCGAGATGTCGTGGTACGGCGCACTGGGCTACGTCCAAGGCAACCCGTCCCTCTATTACGAAGCGACCGGAGGGCTTTCTGTCCTCGTATTTGCGGACCGATCGCTCAGTTGCATACGTATATCGGTGACGGACTTAACGCAGGCGCCTGACCAGCGCATTCTTCCCGCGATTAACGCAATTGGCGCTGCGCTATCGAATCGATATGGAAGTGCCATTAAGCACTATTCGGACCTGCAGTGCCTACATGCGCTCTAACCATTCGTTCGAGCGGGCCGTGAACAGACTGGCGCTTGATTGGGCGCTTCTGGCCGGCCCCTCAGCTTCACCTAGACGTCCGCCTATCATGCCTAGTCGATTAACTTGGCTCCTGAGTTTCGGCATAGCTCTCGCGGTGCAGGGCTGCGGCACGCCGGGTTCGTCCACACCGAATCACGTGAACAGCGCCGATAGAAATCCGGACGTTCTGCTGAGGCTCAAGCAGTGTCTCGAGGCCATGCCGGCAAGAGGTGATGTTTATTTCACCTCTCCTTGCATTCGACTAGACGTGAGCAGCTTGAGTTGACTCACAATTGCACAGTTAAAAGCGGATTTGGGACCGCCGGGAGTCACGAGCGACGACTACGTAACCGCATCGCGCGCTGTTCCGCGCTACGAGTGCCGGTGGGGATTTTATAGACTACCTGCGAACGTCATAGGAGGAGGACCCGAACTTCAGTGTCTGTCAGACGACAGGCTGACTTGTAAACAGGTGCTGTGGATTCGGACGCAATGAGTTGGCAACGAGTTAGACAGCGATGCATGAGCGCGTCTGCCCTGTTCAACGTTGTCGTTTCCGGAGTCAACGCGCTGATCTGGTCTGGGCTAAGCTGGCTTGGTTGGGGTCTGCTCAGAGGCGTAGAGAACCAGCACGTCGCAAACTATTCGAATCGAGGCCAGTTCATCTATTACCTGGCATTCCCGTTACTAATGACAACGTGCGCGCTCGCGCTCTACGCGGCCGCCCGCTATACCCGTTTCAGGGAGGCGGCCCTATTCGGCCAAACATTGGTATTTGTCGCTGTGTTTCCTTTCTTGGTCGGCTATGGTGGCGGCGTATGACTCATCGCGTGGCTTCGCCGTCTAACAATCGGGTATGGACCGGAGGCCGCAGAACGTTGGTGGTTGCCTTCATGGATGTATATGAAGCGCTTGCTGCTTAGCCTTGTCGCATTCTCAGTTGCCGCGAATGGGGCCCCACTCAAGTGTGACGTTGGGCCCGTCACCAAGGTATTCGGCGCGGTACCTTGGCTTGTGTACAGCTGCGACGACGCCACGTCCGTCGTCCTTGTCAGCGCGCCGGGAAGTCCAGCCGCGCCGTACTACTTCATCTTTTCACTCGAAGGCTCCTCGTACAAGCTCCGAGGCGAAGGCACCGGCCCGAAGGCTGCGACCGATGCCGCACTCAAAGATCTGCAGGCGCTTGTTGCGACTGACATTGCGGCCCTGAGAAGTGCAACGCTGGCTGTTAAGAAGCCATGACCTCTTAGACGTCAGATGCGGGACATTCGGCTCCTCGCTTCAATTGGCGCCGTCACCGTCGTTCTAATTGGGTGCGGTGCCGATCCGGACCGCGTGGCCGAGCTCGATCAAGCTTCTCTCGATAGCCTTTCTCAGCGAGACGCATCAAGCGCGGCGATGCGTGCGCTCTTGACGCAGTGAGGCTATACGTGCACCGATGCCTCCGGATCCTTTAACTTGCCGGATGGCTCCAAGCTTTCGGCCGAGCATTACGTTCTGTGCACAAAGACGCTGCGTGACACGCTCTTCTGTAACGATCGTGTTCGGGTTGCCCTTTTTTCATCGCCAAGCTCTGCTGAGGTGACACCCGCGAATAGTACGGGATAGGGAGTAGAGTCCGCCCAATGTGAGATTGGTCCCGATTTGGTTCGATTTAGATCTGGACTAACGCAGTGCAGTCGTCCGCGGTTGTTTGCCTGTCCAAATACTCCCGTGGTGTCCTGTTCCCCAAAGAGCTGTGCGGCGGATGTAGGTTGTAATCGGCTCGCCACGCTTCGATCTTGCGCCTCGCATCCTCGATCGACAAGAACTGATTCGCGTTCAAACATTCGTCCCGGAGCTTGCCGTTGAAGGACTCGATAAAGCTGTTTTCAACGGGCTTTCCGGGTCGGATGAAATCCAACGCCACTCCGCGCCGATATGCCCACTCATCGAGCGCTCGCGAGGTGAACTCGGTGCCATGATCAACAGTGATCGTGCGGGGCTTGCCATGGCGTGCAATTTCGCGATCGAGCGCGGCCGCGACCGCGCATCCTGACATACTGTGAGCCACCTCCAGGATCGGACTCCAGCGACTCCACTGATCGACTACGGTGAGCACACGAAACGCTCTACCGTCGGCGAGCGCATCGTGGACGAAATCCATGCTCCAACGTTCATGAGCTCGAGTTGCCGCCGGCGGGATGCCGCGATGAAGGCTTGCGTGCTTGCGACGACGCACGCGGAAGCGCAATTGCAGGCCTTCGAGGCGATAGAGTCGCCGCACCCGCTTCAAGTTCACCGCCCAGCCGTCCCGGCGCAGCAGCACGTGTATGCGGCGATAGCCGAATCGCGGTCGTGCATTGGCGAGATCGCGCATGCGAAGCCGTAGGAACTCTTGGCCAGCCCGACGGCTGCGGTACGCACAGAGGGACCGTGAGATCTGCAGCAGCCGACACGCGCGAGTAACGCCCGCTCCATAGGCCGTCTGCATCCATGCTACAAGCTCGCGTTTGCGTGCCGGCCTCAAGCTTTTTTTCGGATGATCTCGGCCATGATGTGCTTATCGAGCGTCAGGTCCGCGACCAGCCTCTTGAGCTTCGCGTTCTCCTCGCGCAGCTGGCGGAGCTCGCGCACTTCACTCGCGCCCAGGCTCCCGTATTTCTTTTTCCAGATGTAGAAAGTCGCCTCGCTGATCCCGATCTGCCGGCACACATCCGGCACCGCCGTGCCCCCTTCGGCCTGGCGCAGAGCGAACGCGATCTGTTCGTCCGAGTATCTCGAGCGCTTCATCGTCCTCTTCTCCCAAGCGGAGGACTTTGCGCCACTTTAGTCCAGCTCTAAACTGACCTCAAAATCGGGACCCAGGTCACTGCTACATCCACTTCATTTGGCCGTGCAAGACAGTGTCTTTGATCGGGCTGGCGTCTAACTCATTGACCTCCTTCTCCGCCAGCGTAGCCTTGTCATTTCCAGTCGTCTTTGAGCCCCGGACGAGCCCTCTCTCTTGCCGCCATTGCAGAGCGTTCCAGCATCCACCCCCCAGCCTCGCTCAAGCCGCTCATCAATGAGGCGTCGGAGATTCCTTCTGGTAATCACGAGCGCGCTGGCTCTCGAGACGATTTGTTGGGCAGGAGAGATGAACGCGGCAGACTTCTTCAAGGCGGATAGCCAAAGGTCTTTAGCTGAGGCCGCTGCGAATGGACGTACTGACCAGCTGAAAATGCTGTTGTCCAAGGGTGCGGACATCAACGCGAACGGCCTTCAAGGGATGACCGCACTGTACTGGGCACTGGCGCATCGATCCAAGAGCGGGGTCTCCTGGTTACTGCAGCACAATGCCAATCCGAACGTTCTTTTTGCTCGCGATGGAACCTCGGCGACTTCGCTGGCGGCTAGGCTCGAAGACCCGTGGTTTCTACGGGAGATTCTGGCACACGGCGGCGATTTGAACATACGCAATCCAATCAATGGGCGCACCCCGCTCGCTGAGGCGATAGCTTACGGCCTGGACGAAAATGCGCGGATCTTGATATCCGCGGGTGCAGATATGAATACCGTTGACACCACAGGCTTGACACCTGTGCTGTATGCCGCTGCAAATCAGAAATATGAACTTGTGTACGACATGCTGATCGCAGGCGCGGATCCCACGATTCAAATAGCACGCTCGAACGGGAAGACGCTGCTGTGGGTAATTGGACACAGCCGAGTGCCGCCAAGCGCGGCAGCGTATCAGTGGCAACTGAAAGTTATCGAGCTTCTAAAGCAGAGAGGCTTGGATGTTGAGCACGGGCAGTAGATTCCACCGAGGTCTGTATATGCCATGGCTCTGCAGGCAGTAGCCGCAGTGGCGATCTCACCGTCGGACAGATCGAGACGCCGACGCGCCCGCGGACGGCGGGGCGAGTGCGTCTGACACTGGTCGCAACCACACGCGCACTGCCATCCAGTGCCGACTCTCGCCCAATACTGCATTGACGCGCCGAGGGCAGCGGCAACAGGATTCGCGCCGTGCGGACGCTGCCTCACATTAAAAAGCTGGACGACGCGCTCGGCCACTTCCGCGTTCGCATCAGCTGTAGGTGCGGGGCTGCTCGAGAGTGCGAGCCGGAAGCGCTCGCGCGGATAGTCGGACGCGCTGCGACATTCGCAGCCATTGCCGAGCGCCTGCGCTGCTCGAAGTGCGGCGCGAAAGGCGCTCAGGTCGTGGCGGTTCCGATTCTGCGGCCACGTGGAGGCGGGGTATGCGTTCGGCGCCGACGCGCTAGGTGCCCAGGACAGATCTAAAGTTAACTCTCTACCTGCAGCCTGAGTGGTTTGCCTATACTCGTCCCTGCCGCGGTTGCATATTATCAGCGGCAGAGGGGCGGACTCTCATGCGAAGACTGCTGCCCGTAATCGTGCTAGCGTTCGGCACAGGCGTCGCTCAAGCGGACAACGGACTGTTTTATTTCGGCGTCGGCGTGACCAGGAATAACGCGGACACCGAGGCGCTAGGAGGGGCGGGGGGCAATTCCAACCAACTCGGCCTCCCCTTCCCCAACGTCAGCAGCACATCCTGGGACGTATTTGCCGGTTTCCGTCCGATCAGTCTGTTCGCGGTCGAGGCGGACTACTTTGATTTGGGGAGCGGTAAGAACACGGTCGCGCCAGATCTCACGTGCGGGTACATCTTCGTACCAGGTCCCTGCGTCACCACCTGGCAAACTGACGCGAAGGCGTACGGGGGTTACGCCGTGGGCTTCCTGCCGATCCCGCTGCCTTACCTGGATGTGTACGGCAAGGTTGGGGTAGCCCGTTATGAGTTGCACGGCACTTTTTCCAACAGTGGCGGGCCGCCGGCAACGAACTCGACGATACCCTATTCGGACAACAGTACTGTGTTTGCCTGGGGCTTGGGCGTTCAGGCGCACATCGGTATCATCGGCGGGCGGTTGGAGTACGCGGGCTTTGATAAGGCGAGCACCAGCGTCTTCTCGCTATCGGTCTTCCTGAATCTCTAGTAGTCGCAGCCACCTCAGAACACCGCGAGGTCCCACCGACTCAGCGCATCGGCGGACTGTCCGTCCATGGATGGCGTCACGATAGTTCCGCTCGAAGCTAGTCCGATGGGATGGACGCCCCTCTTCATAACGGCATCAAGCGTGCCAAAGTGGTTGTGTCTTCAAGCCACTTCACCGAAGAGGAGCGTCCGAGATGAACACTATGACGATCGGTTTGGACATTG
>Ga0187783_10001557_pt1 | contig 16985 bp, 26 predicted proteins | sample 1015_SJ02_MP02_2_FD_132471 | JGI IMG/M metagenome (GOLD analysis project Ga0187783, IMG submission 132471) | Tropical peat soil microbial communities from peatlands in Department of Meta, Colombia - 1015_SJ02_MP02_20_MG | ecosystem: Environmental > Terrestrial > Soil > Wetlands > Peat | place... | reverse complement strand
CTCGCCGACCTACGACAGAGAGAGCGAGAAGTACTACAAGACGCCGGACGCGCATGACTTCAAGGACGGTATCGTTCTCAACGAGTACGACTGCGCGTGTCACCACGGCATGGAGGTCCTGGTGAACTACACGGGCTTTGTGCCGACGAATTTTCATGCCGGCGACGAGTTTCTTTTCACGGCGACCCTGCAGGGAAGGCGCGTCGCGTCAGCGAGAGTCGCACGGGGTTCGCGGTGAAGAAGGTCTCGGAGTTAGGCGACGATCGTGACCACCGCACGAGCGGCGACGTCGCTTCTCAGGTGATGCTGCTCCTCGACAGGCTCGAGGGCGACGCTTCGCTGGTCGAGCTGCTCGCCCACGTGCGTGCGATGCGAAAGATGCTTTCGAAAGAGACGGACGCGCGCGTGCCTTTGGGCCTCTTCGAGAAGGACTCTAAGCCAGGGACTAGGACGCGCGGCGACCTCGCGCACGTCGTCATCCCGCCGCCCTTCGTGCCGCTTGTCTTCGAGCACCTGGTTCTCACCAAAGAAGTGGCCGAGAGCTACGAGCTCTTCTCCTTCATGGTCGGGCCCGCGAACCAGGTCGTGGGCGCAGAGTCCGTCCCTTTGGAGACCTTCGCGGTCGACCATTACCTCGAAAGACCCGAGCTCGCCGAGGTGCAGCGCTGGAGATGCACGGACGTCTTCGATGTCTGTACGCGCGCGACGATGGTCCTGAAATGCGTGCGCGACGGCGCGCCCTACTTCCGGGGGCTCTTCTGGTGCAGGGTGGTCTCGAGATGAAGCTCTCTTGGATAAAGTCAGGCATCCAGGAGCGAAGTCCCATCTACTGGGCAGATGGGACCAACATGCTCGACGGCGAGCGTGGGTCCTATCAGATCCACAAGCAAGGCGGAGTCTACAGGCTCGGTGGCGTCAACTCGTCGTGGGTCGCTGGCGCTTTTGGTACTGTACCCGAGATGAAGAAGCGCGCGCAGGCCGTAGAGAACGCCGCGGTCAAGGCCTTCGAGAGTGGCTACAGTCTGACCGAGGACGTGGTGATGCTGCCGCCTGGCACGAGGCGAGGGTAAGCCGTGCCCGCTGCTAGCGGTCCGCCCTGCGTTAGATGCGGCAAGCGCGTCTCCTCGCGAAGGGTCACGCGCTGCCCGTTCTGCGGCGTCGTCCTGTGCATGGAGTGCAAGTGCCCCGATTGGGGTCGTGGGGTCCATCCGAATGCCGAGAAGATGAGGGACAGCCATGCCCGTTGACCCGACTTCTGTGTGGATCACAAGTAGCTGTGGCAGAAATATAGGATGACGCGGGTTGAGTCCTTTGCGAAAAATAACCTTGCTCCAGGTGACGAGGTCTGGGGCGAGAGGAAGGACCGGACGACTTACCGTGGCAGGGTCGTCGAGGTCCGGGACGCGGACCTGCTCCTGTCGAGCGGCCCGGTGAAGTACGCCGAGATGGAGACTATCTTGAAGGGCTTCGAGTGATGGACTGCTGCGTCTGCCGCCAACCGATCGTCCCGCGACGCGGCCACCGGGGAGAGGACGTCGTGCTCCACGCGTACGGCGACGACGGCCGCGTCAACTTCTGCTCGGAGAAGTGTTTGGGAGAGTGGGAGTCGCGCCAGCCTGCGCCGCCGCCCGCCACGTGCGACGTCTGCGGGAAGAGCATCCCGGAGATCTCGCGCTGGTGGTACAAGGGCCTGTACTTCGGCCGCGGAGAGAGAAAGCTTGTCTGCTCGTCCGCCTGCTTCGAGAAGGCGGTGCGCGGCGTCGTCCACGAGGGCCTCTCCCAGGACGCGGACGACTACAGGGACCCGTGCACCGCGTGCGGTCGGCCAGGCGCCGTGAAGAGCTATCTTCAGGTCTCGAACTTCCGCATCTTTCTCTGCTCTCTCGACCACGCCCGCGCCGCGGCCGAGAAGGTCGTCGGGGCGTGAGCGCAGCGAATCCCCGCAAACCGGCAGGTTTGCGGGATTTTTGGAGCTGCGGGGGCCTTGCATTTCGTGGTAAGATGAGGTTCATGGACAAGCCCGTCATGCCGCCTGGGACCTCGAGCGACTGGCAGCCGGCGGCGCAGCGATACCTGGAGAGGCTCGCGTCGGCCGAGTACTCCGAGCAAAAGAAGCGGTCGAAGGGGAAGAAGAGTTTCAGGTACTCGCCGAGCGAGTATCAGCGCGACCTCGTCGAGAAGCTCGGAAAGAACGACGAGGAGGGTTTCAAGGTGCAGAAGATGCTGCAGGGCTACGCGAGCGTGCTGAAGGTCTAAGTGATGAGCAGACCCTCTTTGCCTCCGGGTACGACGGGCGCTGTTGACTCGTCTTTGGACGAGATCAAGGCCCTGCTTCGCGACGCGGACGCTCGCGGTGATGTCTACACTTATGTGACTCTGAACGGCAGAGAAGCAGTGATCCCGACGCGAAAGTACAGCCTGTCGTATATTGATCGGATGACGATGTCCGACGTCCGGCGGATCGCGGTATTTTGAAAAGGTGCGGCTCCATGACGACTCGTCCCGACTACGAGAGAGACGCGCGCCACGTCCCCGAGAGGGAGAAGAGGCAGATTCGCGCGCTCATCAAGGGGTTCGGTCAGATCGTGGGCGCTGGGGACTGGAAGTATCTTGTGGCTGGGACGGATCTCGGCGCGAAAAAATACCCGTACTCCATCGAGGGCGCGACGGCGCTCTTTCGGGCGGCGATGCTCTCTCCTGGGACGAGGCAGGGGTAGGCTAGGAGTCATGGACTCAGGCACGATCCGCTCCTACGCCGCGCTCCTCACGGCCGTGGCGGCCGTCGCCACGGCTTTCCTCAAGCCCCAGGACCACTCGGTGGCCAAGGCCGGCTACGGGGAGCTCTCCAAGGCCGTCGACGAGCTCTCCGCGCAGACCAAGGCCAACCATGACGACCTCGTGGCGCTCCGCGGGTACGTCGCGGCCAAAGATGGCGAGCTCCTGATGCCTCGCCCCGTGGTCCTGTCGCAGGCGGATGCTGGCGTCGGCGCTTCACTCGGAGCCGGCGGCGGCGCAGGTGTCGCGAGGGCCCCTGAGGCGCTCGTCCGCCCCTCGCCTTCTTCCCCTGCCGTGATCCTCGAACCCCCGCCCGTGCACTCGGCGCCCGCGGCCGTGCACCCGGCGGAGTTCGACAGCATCTTGAGGGGCGCCAAGTGAGCGAAGGCGCAGCCGAGCGAATCCCCGCAAACCGTAGGTTTGCGGGATGAGCGCGCCAGGCGACCGCACCAAGCTGGCTCCGTGGCAGAATGGCGCCGCGCATGGTGGTGACATCGTCCGATGCACCTGCGATCACCTGCAGGTCAAATACGGCCGCTACAGTCAAGATTGTCCAGAACATCGTGACGTCAGCGTCCGCCCGAAGAAGACGAGCACGCGCGACCTCATCATGCGCCAGGTGCGCGTCGGCTCCCCGCTCTACGTGGAGCTCAAGAACGGCTCGCGCTTCGTGGGCGTGGTCCTGGATTTCTCCGACGAGCTCTTGGAGCTTGACGTCGGCCTTCTCGCCTTCGAGGACATAGCATTCGTGAGCGCGACGGCGATCCCGCACATAGGACTGGTGAACCGGATTTTGCCATGACTGGGAAAATGCCTAAGAGCGTGGTTCGTGCGCTTTCGATCTTACGCGACCCGGACGGAACCGGTCGCACGCGCGTCTCACATGGTTTTTCTGGCAGACCGATGACGTGCGTGCGTTGTCACTTTCCGACGGTGGACCAGCCGGAGGGGATCGCTGTAGAGGGACCGTACTGCGCTTGTGGAGAGAAGATGTGATGTTCTGGCAGGCGACGGCGCTCGGGATCATCTGCTTCGTGGGCGGCGCTTGCGTGGGGGCCTTGTGGCTATCCCTGTGGTGGGCGCGTCAGATGCGGAATAAGGACGTGGCGATGGGGATCGTGCGCGGCGCGTGCAGCGTGGCGGAGGTTGACGTTACCGAGCACTGTCCCCTGTGCCATCGCTCCTCGAGCGATGCGGTTGAAGCGGAGGTTTCTTGAGAATCGACGAGGGTGCGCTAGCCTGGGGAGGGGCGACGGGCCTCGCCCTTTGCCTCCTGGGCTGCCCCGCGCCCTTCGGCGTCCTCGCCCTCGGCGCCGTCTACGCGCTCCGGAGAGCGAGAGCGACGGGCGACGCGGTTGTCAAGAAGCAGGCAGAGGCCGCGCGCGTCTACCGCGAGATCGAGGACCTGCGTGGCTACTAAGTTTGTACTCGACGCTCGACCGAATGTCGTCCACGTGCGTTACCGCGGTAGCCCTGTACGCCTGTATTGCGGTAAGCGTCTCGAGCCGCTGGTCTTCGACGGCAAGCGCGTGAGAGACGGGACGGTGCCGATCGCAGCTCGAGAGCTTGCAAACTGCAAGAGCTGCCTCGCGGCTTCGAGCGCCAGCGGCGTCAAGGTTTGGCTCCTGTATGGTAAGTTCAGACGCGCGCGCGTTTTGAAGAGCAGCGTCTAGGCCGCCTTCGAGAAGCGCGCCGGCATGCCGCCGCGGCTGCTCCTCTTGCCTCGGACCTTCGGCGAGAAGAGCTCGTCTCGTATCCGCTTTTGGTCCCACTTGGCGGCCGCAGCCGCGAAGGTCTCGTACATCTGCCACTCGGCGCTGTTATTGCGGATGTGACGCTCGAGCTCGCTTCGCGAGAGACCCCGGAAGAGCGACTCGCGTATCTTCTTGGCCGTCTTGGTGGCGAGGGTCTTGACGGCGGCCGTGCGTTTCTTTTTTTCTTGCCGCGCCCTGTCGATGACGATGCGGTGACCGGCCTTCTTGGCGCGCGCCCGCATCTCTTGCAGGAGCACTCTTCGCTTCTCCTTCTGCCGCTCTTTGAGTTTCTTTTTTTGCTGGTAGAGCTGCCGGCGGCGCGCGTTTTTTGCCTCGTGCGCGAGCTTTTTTTGCAGGGCGAGCTCGCGACGCCGGGCGCTTCTGAGTCGCCTCTTGAGCCCCTCGACCTCGCTCCGGGCGGCCGCTGGCCGGGCTCTCCGAGGCGTCCTCTTAGTGGAGCGTACCTTTTTTTGCTTTTGTGACGCGAGAGTCTGGCCTCGCTTGACTTTCAGCGGTCTATGTGGTCCGGCAGGCTTGCGTCCACTCCGGGCTCGACTTACGCTCTTGCTAGCTCGTTTGCGCGGCATCTCTCGCTTGCCTCGAAGATGAGTGAGTCGCTCCGCGAGCCTGACGCCATCAGGCCCGCAAGGAGCGCGTTTGCCTTTACGCTTGGCCTCTGCCGTCTAGCGCCGGCCGGTCGGGGACTTGGGATTCGGCCACGGGCGGCGTGGGGAGCACTGCCGGCGCCATGTACGAGGGGACGAACTTGTGCGCCGGGTCGCCCGGCGCCTTGTACGGCAGGCGACAGGACTTGCAGACTCCTTGCGCGTCGTAGATCCCCGTGCAGTCCTGTCCCTGCCCGCGTGCTGCGCCGTTGTACGCGCGCCAGCAGGGCTGCCCCGCGACCTGGGCTAGGGAGGGCTCCGCCGCCGCTTGCCTCGGCATGACCTCGCTCGCGAGCGCGGATAGCATGCTGGAAGGTGTCGGAGGCAGACTCTCGACTGGCGGGTAAAATTCGTGCTCAGGAGCGAGCATCGGCGGCGACGGTACCGTGGCTCTCGGCTGGTTACTCCTCAAGGCCTTGAGTCGGCACATCCTGTCGGCGACGGCCGCGGCCATGTCGGTCTGCCTCGTCGCGAACTGCTGGTCGTCCTCGCCGTGCGGGCGATTGACGCTGCTCTTGGCGAGCCAAGCGGCTGCGAAGAGGTCCCAAGTGGTGATGTTCATGGTGGTCTGTCTCCTTTTTTTGAAAGTGGGGATCTACAGGCACGTGCCCGTGTTCATGCAGGTCCCGCTCGCGCAGTCGGTGAAGTAGGCGCATTTCTTGCCGCTCTCGCACAGCCCCGCGTTCGGTGGCGCGAGGGGCCCCGAGACCTGGTAGGCGGGACACTCGCCCCCGCAGTCGACGTCGGTCTCGAACCCGTCTTTCTGCCCGTCGTTGCAGGTTGGCACGGTGCAGTAGGGGCCCTGGGACCCGTAGACCCAGCCGTTGGTCGTGCAGGGCAGGATGTTCCCGAGATCGGAGAGGCTCGAGGCGGAAGTCGTGGGCGGTTGGGTAAAACACCCGTTGGCTAGTCCTGGCTGCCAGCAGGAGGAGACGAAGTAGTTGGTGCCGCCGATCGTGAGATTGTAGGGTTGTCCCGAGACGCTCCCGAGCCAAGGGCCTCCTCCCCAGTAGTCCTGGCAGAGGTCGCATACCTCGTTGTCCGTCGGGCTGCCGATAGCGCAGTGCCATCCAGAGATGCCGTTGGGGTCGGTCAGGTACTCGGTGATCTCATGAGGCTCGCAGGACATCATGAGGTCCAGACCCCTGTCGCCGTTGGGCGAGGGGTTATTGAAGGACGTGGAGAAGAGCGGCAGGATCGTGCCGCCGCCGAAGGAGTTCTGGCAGTGGTCGCAGCCGCCCGTCTCGGTCTGGACCGAAGAATCGGCCACGAGGTAGAAGTACAGGCCATTCTCGTCGTTCGGGAAACCGCAGCCGGAAAACGACGCGGAGGCGCACGAGACCGGAGTCGTCGCGATAGTCTCTGTGCACTCGCCCTCGATCGTCAGCGTCGTTGCCGAAAAGCCGGAATTGTAAGCGGAGAGCATGGGCCACCATGAGGAAGAGGAGAAGCCGCTTATCAGATTTCGCTGGATGGCCTGGTTGCCGGCTGTCCAGCTCGAGGCGTTCGTGTTGACCCACTCGATGTAGGCGTGAAGGGCGCCCGTGATGACGTAGCTCGAGGTCGTGCATCCTCCGAGATTACTGCTCGGGGGATCGAAGGGGGTAAGCTCACTGAAAGTACGTCAGACATACGTAGCCTGAACCTCCTGCGGCGCCGGTTCCGCCAGCCCCGCCGTTGGCTGCCGTACTGCTGTTGCCGCCCGTGCCGCCCGCTCCGCCTCCGGCGCAGCTGTTCGCGGCGGGAGCCGTCGGAGTGCTGCCGGCTCCGGCCGCTCCTGACGCGACCCCGTTGCCGCCGCGGCCTCCGTTACCGCCCGAGCCGTTGCCTCCGGCGCCGCCGCCTCCGCCGCCGTAGCCACCCGCATTGGTAGCCGTTGTCCCCGTGACTCCGCCGAGACCTCCTAAAAATCCGTTGTCAGAGCTACCCCCCGGATAGGCCACGGCACTTGCGGCAATACCTAGCTGAAACGGATTGTTATTGTTGACCCCGTTGCCGCCACAGCTAGGACACGTGCCAATAGCAGGAGACGTCGTCTGATGTGACTCTGTCGGCATGCCCCCGCTCGACAGGCCGTTACCATTGATGTCGCCCGTGGTCGCGGCAAAGCCGCCGCTGGCCGATAGCCAGGTACAGTCTGTCCCTTGAATAGTGTCGGAAATAGTTGTGCTACTACCGATACCGCCATTAGCGCCATGGCCGCTATTGGCCGCGCCCCCGGCTCCTCCTGCGCCGCCGGAGGTGATGGTGACCGTGACGGTGGCGGAGGTGCCGGGAGAGGTGAACCAGCAGGTGGAGAGGGGACTGCCGCCTCCGCCGCCTGCCGAGAAGTTGGAGCTTGTGCCGCTCGTTCCTCCCTCGCCGCCGGCCCCTCCGCCTCCCGGACCGCACCCGAGGGCCATGTACGTCGTCACGCCTGCGGCGGGCGTGAAGGAGGTGGTGCTCGTGAAACAGGTCGTGTGGGCACTGACGGGCCCGTAGTAGGAGAGGGCAGCCCCCGTGCCGTTACTCGATAAGAGTTGACCCGCAGTTCCGGGCGCCAGGATGTACGGGTAGCCGGCGTCGTTGTAGCTAACGAGACTCCCCCACGGGGCGGCTGCGGGGATGGGACCTGCGGCTGCGAGAGGGTGGGGTTCGGGTTGAGCAGGCACAGGTGACTGTCTGCACGCACAGAGCAAAGCGCATAGAGTGAGAGTTCTCCATGGCATACCCCGCAAACCTTCGGTTTGCGTGGGTTTCGCTCCGTGAGCTACGCTCACTCCGCTCATATCCACCACTCCCAGCGGGTGGAGCCTGCGTTGTACTTGAGCCACGAGCTCATGCCGACGGTGGTAGGCGACGTCGTCGACCCGGCCGAAGCGGAGAACGTGCCGGGCGCGTTGTACAGCTCCACGGTCTGCCCCGTGTTCGCGTTGATGACGATGCCGTTGACGAAGGTCGCGCCGATGGCTTTCCAGGCGAAGAAGTCGCCGTCGTTGGGAGCCGCCGGCAGGTTGAAGGTGACAGTCGCCCCGGTCGTATTGACGTCCCAGTACTGGATGGCAGCCTGCGAGAGGTTATTGGTGGATCCGGCGGCGGCGGAGTTGTTCGTGACGTTCAAACCGGTCCCCGTGGCGCCCGTGTTGCCTGTCTGACCGGTGTTGCCCGTATTGCCCGTATTGCCCGTTAGGCCGGTCGCTCCCGTCTGGCCCGTCAGGCCCGTCTGACCCGTATTGCCCGTGTTGCCGGTCAAACCGGTGTTGCCCGTGTTGCCGGTCAGGCCGGTCAAACCGGTGTTGCCTGTGTTGCCGGTCAGGCCGGTCAAACCGGTGTTGCCCGTGTTGCCGGTCAGGCCGGTCAAGCCTGTGGCTCCGGTCTGGCCGGTGTTGCCAGCCGTGCCCGTGCTGCCGGTTGCACCGGTTGAACCTGTCGAGCCGCTACCGGTGTTGCCTGTGTTGCCGGTCAGGCCGGTCAAACCGGTGTTGCCTGTGTTGCCGGTCAGACCGGTCAGGCCTGTGGCTCCGGTCTGGCCGGTGTTGCCAGCCGCGCCCGTGCTGCCGGTCGCTCCCGTGCTGCCACTGCCGGTGTTGCCCGTCTGGCCTGTCTGGCCTGTCTGGCCTGTCTGGCCTGTATTGCCGGTCAAACCCGTCGCGCCGGTCTGGCCCGTATTGCCGGTCAGGCCCGTCAGGCCTGTCTGACCCGTCTGACCCGTCAAGCCGGTCGCTCCCGTGTTTCCTGCGCCGGTATTGCCCGTCTGGCCCGTGTTACCCGTCCCGCCCGTCGCGCCTGACCCAGGCCCCGTGGCTCCCGTATTGCCGGTGTTTCCCGTCCCGCCCGTGCCGCCTCCCGTGGCCAGGGGCGGCGGCGTGATGCCCTGCGCCGCCCAGTAGTTCTCGGCCGCCTCTACGACGGCGACCACAGCCACTGCCTGGACGGTCCAGTTCGAAGGACTACTGTACGAGGGTAGAGCTGGTGGCGCGAGCGAGATGTCGGCGAAGAGCTGGGTGGAGAGGGCGATGACCGCGTCGACGTCGAGCAGGTTGGTCGAGGCGTCGTCGTAGGCCACGTCCAAAGCCTGCGCCCACGCCCCCGCGATGTCGGCCGGCAGGACGTAGTCGGCGGCATTGGGATCGGTGATCTTGCTCGCGTTGACGGCGATGCCGCCGAGCGCGCCCGTGTAGGCGGCGTTGTAGATGTACTTGTTGATGGGAGAATAGCTCATGGGATTCACCTCGAGAGCAGCGTGACGGTGCCACCAGACGTGTACGATCCGCCGACGCTCGAGGCCTGGCAGGTGATCGTGGTGGACGTCTCGGAGAGCACGGCCCATCCTCCCCCCAGGGCTACGCCGCCGCTTGGCGAATTGACTCCGGAATTACCGTTGACACCGTGCACTGCGACGACGTCTCCGGGGACAATCGTGTTGCTGCCGATTGTAGCCGTGAACGTCGTGCCTGAGATCGTGACGTTGGAGACGCTGTACTGCGTGGGGGTGCCGCTCGCGTTCTCGTAGACCAAGGCCTGCGCGAAGTTCGGACTCTCACCCTGCGTCTGACCGATGAAAAATCCGTATTGGGTGAAGTTATTGGGAGGCGTCTCGGAACAGAAATCGATCCAGTAGAAGTTGTCGCCGCTCTCCTGGTAATGCACGTACGTGCCGTCGGACAGGATGCGCGCCCGAAATTTACCGTCGCCAAAGATGAGGCCGGGCCAACCGTTGACGCCGCTATTGGGCGAGCAGACAGAACTCGTGGAGGTCGTCTGCCCAATCGTGAAGGAATCGACTTCCCAGCCGATCGTATGGGCTGGGTTCATGAACGTGTAGACCATCCGGCCGGTCGAGGTGCCGCTCGTCGTGCCGTTGGTGAGGCACAGACAAATGCTGGGAGAATAATTGGTGCTGTCGGTCCAGTTTGCGCTCGCGACGAGGTTGACCCACCATGCGCTCGTCGTGTTGAAGGTACCGCTCACGAGCGCGGGCGACATGCTCGTGCTGCCCTGTGAGGTATAGGGGTTGACTGCCTGGATCGCGTAGCCGCGCTGCGAGAGCAGGAGCAGATTGTTGGGTGTGGAGTAGTTACCCGCCACGACGCCGGGCGCGTAGGGCAGATACTCGCTTGAGAACTGCTGCCAGGTGAAGCTGACTGGGCTATCGAAGTAGAAAGTGGGGATGTCGGTCGACAGGTACAGGTGTCCGCTGCCCGTGGCGGCTGGTAGTCCCGTGGACAGACCCGAGGTGACGGAGGCGACTTGGGAGAGTGGCGTCCACGCGTAGGCGCTGCCGGTCCAGTTGGGGTAGCCCGCGTCGGGCGGAGTCACAAGGTAGGGGTAACCCGCGTCGGTGTAGCTGATGAGACTTCCCCAGCTGCCGGCAGCGGGAAGCGGTCCCGCGGCTGCGAGCGGGTGGTAGGGGGGCTCTGGAGCCTTGCTGCAGCGTGTGGCAAAGAGGATCGCCAGGGCTGCGAGGGGCAGGAGGTAGGTGTGGCGTCTCATGGGGGCTCTCTCAGAAAAACGTGAGGTAGACGACTCCGGTCGCACCCGTCTCTCCGCCTGCGCCGGTGCCGCCCGTAGTCGAACCGTTGCCACCGGCTCCGCCGCCGCCTCCTCCGGCCCCGGTGTTCGCGGTGGGGTTGAGTGCGCCGACGCTGCCGTTGCCGCCAGCGCCCGCGTCGTTGCCGGCCCCGCCGTTTCCGCCCCAGCCGCCCTGGCTGACGTTGGCCGACTCGACCATGCTCGCGGCTCCGCCGCCGCCGCCTCCGCCCCCGACGTAGGCTCCCGAAGAGGCGCCATTGGCCCCGAAGGTGCCACCCGTGCCTGCCGGGCTGGCGCCTTGTTGAGCGGCGATGGCGACGCCGTTGTTGACGACGGCCGAGACGACGCCGCCGTAGCCGCCGCCGTCCAGGGAATACTGCGCGGAGGACCCGCCTCCGAGAGCGACGGGAAAGATGCCCAAGAAGCCCGCGTACCCCTCGTCTTCCGCGATGTAGTAGAGGCCCCCTTGTCCTCCGAATCCTCCTTGTGCGACGTAGGTGAGGCCTCCGAGACTGGCGTCCCTGACGCTGCTCAAGTTGCCGTTGGTGCCGACGCCTCCGGCGGTCTCGGCCGCGCCTCCGGCGCCTCCCGGGCCTCCCGTGCCGACAACGTAGTCGATCGTGTCTCCCGGGTTGACGGCTTGAAAGACCGAGATGACATTGCCCGCACCTGCTCCACCGCCGCCCCCCGAACCGTTGGCCTCGACTCCGGCCCCGCTGCCTCCGCCTGCTCCGCCGCCGCCGCCGCCTCCGCCCCCGACTAAAAGCGCGATCATGGAGAAGCAGCCGGCGGGCACGGTGGTCGACCCGGAGGAGTTGGCGACCAAGACCTGGCTCTGGCTGAGGCCGCCCGTAGCGCCTGTATTGCCCGTGTGACCCGTGAGTCCCGTCTGGCCCGTGTTACCTGTGAGGCCCGTCAGGCCTGTCGCTCCGGTCTGGCCCGTGAGGCCCGTCAGGCCCGTCGCGCCCGTGTTGCCCGTGAGCCCCGTGGCTCCGGTGTTGCCAGCTCCGGTATTGCCGGTCTGACCCGTCTGGCCGGTACTGCCGGTGTTGCCGGTCGCGCCTCCTCCGGGACCTGTCGCGCCCTGTGCGCCCGTGGCCCCGGTGGCGCCCGTGCTTCCGGCTCCCGTGTTGCCGGTCTGGCCCGTATTACCCGTGTTGCCTGTAAGACCTGTGGCGCCCGTGTTGCCGGTCGCGGCCCCAGGCGATCCGGTCGAGCCTTGCGCGCCCGTGGCGCCTGTGGCGCCGGTCGCTCCTGCACCCGTGTTGCCGGTCTGGCCCGTTGCGCCCGTGTTTCCCGTGTTGCCGGTCCCGCCCGTCCCTCCGCTCGATCCTGACGGCACGGGCAGTGGCGTGATTCCTTGGGTCCTGTAGTAGGCTTCGCCGGCCATCATGAGCGCGATGATCGCGGCGGCAGCCGACGCGTCGGGCAGGGGCAGCTCGGGCGGGCCCCAGTTACTCGTGTTTCCTCCGACGGGGTTTGAGGCCGTCGCCGCGTAGATGGGCAGGGTGGGGGGCGAGAGCGAGTGCTGCGCGAAGTAGAGCGTCGAGGCTTCCTGGCAGATCGTCATCTCGAGCCAGTCGACCGGCGCGGATCCCCAGCCGGTGTCCACGGCCTGCGCGAAGGCCCCGGCGATGTTCGCCTGGTTGGTGTAGTCCGTGCTCGTGGGGTCGGTGATGAGCGCGGCGTTCTCGGCGATGCCGGCGAGCGCGCCCGCGAAGGCGGACTGGAAGACGTCGGGGTTCTGGGGCGTGTACATGGCTTTTTCCTTGATTCCTCTCAGAGGCAGAGCGAGTTGTGGGCGGCGAGGATGCGGCTCGGGCGCGAGCTCCAGTGAAAGGCGTCGTTTCTCTTCTTGGGGTAGCCGCGGACGGCTCTCATGTGACCGTCGACGATCTCTTTTCCGAAGACGGCCCTGGCGTAGTCGTAGGAGACTGGGAGGATCACCTGGTAGTTACCTCCCGTCGTGCTCCTGGCGGTCAAGAGGGGGCCGGGAGGTTCTGCGGCTCCACTCATCCTCTTTTTTCCCATGAAGGTGAAGGGCCCCTTGGAGAAGGGGTCCTGCCAGGCAGGCAGGAGAAAGTTACTGACGGAGACGCTCTGCCCCGACGGCAGGGAGACTTCGTAACTCTGCGTCTCGACGGCGTCGCAGCGCTCCAGGGCGTGCATCTGCCCCTGGCGGTCTTGCGCGAAGAGGTTACAGTCCGGGTTACCCTCGTCCTCCAGGATCTCGTGGCTCGCGCTCGCGCAGGCTCCCTCGGGTCCGAAGAGGTCCTGGCAGCTCGAGACTGAGACGTAGGCGGCGCCGGGGACGTGTTCTGCAACCTCTCGCCTGTCCGGCAGCCGGTCGACGAAGTATAGGACTTTACCTTGCGACGCTCGTCCGGTCTTGGTGACGCTGACCCTGGTCTCTTCGGCCCCCGGCACCTCGCCCCGCAGGTGCGAGTTCATCTGCAGCTCGCAGGCCTGCGCGATGGCGGATAGAATCTCTTCGCTCATCGATTGACCGCTGCGAGTCGCCTTAGAAGCGAGATTGATGAAGGTCCAGGTATTCATCGCTGTTTGCTAACCGTGGGCACGCAGGGGACATCGCAGGAGCCGATGGTGCCGCTCGGACTCTCGATGCAGGAGATCCATGCGGCGTTGGGACTGCCGTCGACGCCGAGTTCTTTCTGCAGGTCCGTCGGACCGTTGGGTGACAGGGCAGCGCAGCCGGCTTCCTGCAGCTTGGCCCAGCCGACCTGTGCGGGCGTCTGGGTAGCCGCGCAGGCGGCGACGGTGAAAGCGAGGAGGAAGAACCTCATGACTTGGGCTTACTCGCAGTCGGCCAGTTGGCTGAGAGTCCCGATGTGGCTGTGGCGACGGCCTGGTCCTGGGTGAAGATGTACCTCCCAGCGAAGCCCGACGTCGCCCACGCGGTCGCTTGGGCAAGGGACACGCTGCCGTCCGGGTTGGGCGCGGGTGACGGGGCTGGGCTGGGAGCTGGTGGTGAGGCGGGAACCTGGACGTTTCCGCCCATCGCGTTGAAGTCATTGAGGAGCGTGCTCCAGTCGATGCCGTTCGGGCATACGCTCGCCCCTTTTCCAATCTCGTCCTGGGACAGGAGCACGTAGAGCGCCCCGCCGGCACTAGGAACGCAGTACTTGGCGACCGCCGCCCAGGTCATTGTCCCGAGCATCCCCCAGGTGTCTACCTTGATGCCCGTGGAGTCGTACCCGCAGCCGATGATGCAGTGGCCGTTGGCTGCCACGGGGTCACCGGCGACGTCCCACGTGAAACCGTTTCCCGAAGGGAACGGGTCGACGTACGCGTCGGGCAGCTCGATGCCGAAGAGAAGATCCTCGAAGAGGTCGAGCGCCGTCTGCATCTCGAGTTGATTGGTGGCGTCGACCTCGAGCCAGCCGAGGAGCTTGCTGCCGTCCGGGAATCCGGTGGACGTCCAGTAGTTCATGGCCGTGACCTCGTCGCAGCCCTGGTCGGTCGCGGGGTTACCGGGCACGTAGCCGCCGATTGCGGAATATTGCGCGATGACTTGGTCATTCGTGGCGACCCACGGTGTGCCGCCCGTGGCGTTACCCGTCTCAACGCCGATGACGTGAAAACCTCCTGCGATGACGCAGCACCCGAGTTCTTGGTTCAAGTACACGTTGGACAGCGACGCTGCGGCGTCCGGTGAATAGTCCACGCTCGCGGGCGGCGCGGGAAGCGCCGTCCTGACCATGTACCTCGAGAGGCGAAAGCGCGGGAAGCCTGGCTTCGGGCGGCTTCGTCCGAAGCGCACTTGCTTGAGGCCCGACGGGTGGTTCTGCGGGAGCTGTACGGTCTTCATTGCCTGCTACCTCCAGTGCGCGATGGTCGTGGCCTGCTTCTCGACTTCTGCCGTAGCGTCCGCGAGGCTGACCGAGTATTCGCCCTTCTGCGTCTTGAACTTCACCAAGAAAGACGCCGTCGTCTGCCCTACGGTCTCCTCGTAGAAGCTTACGATCGCGGCCACGGCCTGCTGGATCGCGGTGGTGAGTGTCGTGTAATTCGGAGCGGGTCCCGTGCCTGCGACGTACGCCGCGACGGCGTCCTGCGCGACCGAGATCGCTGTCGCCAAGGTCTCTGACAGGGCCGTGTACGCCGCCTGCGCGGCGGTCTGCGACGAGCTTGGCAGCGTCGGCAAGAGGACGGAGAAGATCGTTTGGAGCAGCTGCAGGAAAGTGGACGCGTAGCTGATGAGGCTCTCTAGGACCTGCAGGGGGCTCTGCCCCCCGAGGCAGCCTTGGAGAAAGAATACCCCGAGCGTGGAGGTGGAGACCGTGAGGGCTCGTCTTCGGTTCATCGTTTGCATGGTAGGAGTTCCTATCAGTTGTCGCCTTCGAGCTCGGCCTTGCAGTCGGGGCACGAGGTCTTGCGCCGCGCCTCGGGGTCCTGGAAAGGAACCCACTTGTGCCCGGGCGGCCATTTTTCTGGCAGGGCGAGCGAGAACCCGCAGAGCGGGAAGCCGCCCCTAAGGACATGGATGACCGGAAACGTCTTGTCCAGGACGCTCATGACGGCCTCCATGACTGTTTCACGTGTCAGCATATTGGATGGCTCAGGCCGCCGGCTTCTGCGTGTCCGAGACGCTCTTCTGGTCGGCTAGGCGCCGCAGGGTCGAGGATGGCAGCTTCTTGGCCGTCGTCTCAGGGTCGACCGAGTTGATGACGGAGAGCACGTAGGCGAGCACCGCCGCCACGGGCGCCGAGATGACGATGTTGCCGCTCGAGGCGAGGTGCGTAGCCGCGACGATGGCGACCGAGACGAGGTACAAGGTGACGTGCAGCCAGGGCGGGACCGTGATGTTGGGCATGGGAGAGACCTCTCTTTTTACGGACTGTGCGTGAAGAAGATGCGGGCGACTTCGCCAAGGACGGCGGCGCCGAGCGTGATGTAGAGCAGCCACTTGGAATTGCGCGCGTCGCGCCGCAGGGCGAGCTCGTCCTCGAGCTTGATGCGCCGGTCCTCCTCCTCCTTGTCCCGGGCGCGCACCGAGTCTCGGCGCCTCTGCTCGAGTTCTTTTTGATCCAGGACCGACTGGATCTCGCTGACGTCGATGGTCGGCAGCGTGATGAGCTTCTCTCGCATGGCGCCTCCGGGCAGGATCGCGGTGCGTAGCTCGCGAAGCGCGTCGGTGAGCGTGTTCATCTGGGTGACGACTGCTGCCGAGGTTCGATTCACCTCTCCGGTCACGCGCAAGAAATCGGCCTTCATGAGCTCGATCTCCTCGTCGTGCCGGTTGACGCGCGCGGTCACCTTGAAGATGTGCTCGATGACCGAAGTCGAGGTCACGACTTCGAGCTCGGTGGGTAGGGGCCCTCGGGACATGGTCATGGAGATCGGTTCTTCCCTTTTTCTTGCAGTGAGCACACTAGGTGATCTCCCGCAGGCCCAGCGCGACGAGGAGCCTGGTCCACCAGCTCGCCCTCGACAGCGCGATTTTCTTCATCGCGGCCTCGACGCCCACGCGCGCGGTGGGGTCCGAGGCCGCCATGTCGATCTGCGCGACCTTCTCGGTGGGCCATCCGCCCTGAACGCCGTGCGCCACGTAGTAGCCGGCGCGAGCGTCTGTATCGACTATCCCCGCGGGCGGCGGCTGCGTGACTCTTCCGACGTGCAGGCTGCACGCGAGGTCGAAGCCCGCGCGCTCCTTCTCGGGCAGGCCCTGGCGCACGGTCATGAGCTGGTTGACCGTCTGCCGGTGGCGCATCGCGCCGACTCCCACCTGGAAGCCCACTTTTCCGGTTGAGACGCCGGACATCATGGTCTGGTAGGCCGCTGCGACGGTCCTGTCGGAACGGATGATCTGTTGCCCTTCCGACTGGAGTTGTCTCGTGACGGTGCCGACCAGTTGATTCTTCGTGACGGACTGGATCATCTGCGCGTGCGCGGTGGCCATGCCGACCTGAAGACCGTCGATCGCACTCTTCGGCAGGTGCCGGCGACCCTGGTCTAGGCCGACGTCGACGACCGCGTGCATCAGGCGCATCTCCAGCACTTTGTCGACCTTCTTCTTCTGGGCGACCTTGACTGAGACGTCCAGGCCCGCGGTCACGGCGCGCTGGTACCTCGGGTCGATAGGGAGCATGGAGGCCACGCGGCCCACGTCCGAGAGCATCGCCCGGTCGACCCTCTCGCCCGAGGCGATCTTGTGGGCGATGTCCGCGCACGTGACGATGGCGCTCTTGGCCTCTTGGGGCACTGGCAGCGCGTCGGCGACTCCGGCTGCTAACGCTTGGTCGATCTTCTGCCCTTGCAT
>Ga0187783_10001556_pt1 | contig 16987 bp, 10 predicted proteins | sample 1015_SJ02_MP02_2_FD_132471 | JGI IMG/M metagenome (GOLD analysis project Ga0187783, IMG submission 132471) | Tropical peat soil microbial communities from peatlands in Department of Meta, Colombia - 1015_SJ02_MP02_20_MG | ecosystem: Environmental > Terrestrial > Soil > Wetlands > Peat | place... | reverse complement strand
TTCGACCGCGGCAAGCTAATCCTGGCGGGATTCGGTTTTAATGGAATCGCCCGGCTCAAGTCTGGCGTCACCATCACCGAGGCCAATGCTGACATGGCACGCATGTTACCCATTTGGATGGACTCCTGGTCAAACGGGCCCGGCACGGATCCGCACTTTTACGAGAATTGGAAAATCACGCCCTCTCTACGGCCCCTCAAGCAAGAAGTGATCGGCAATGTCAGTGATGTCTTATGGGCCGTGATGGCAACGATCGGCTTGGTGATGCTGATCGCCTGCGCGAACGTAGCGAACTTGTTCCTGGTCAAAACCGAGGCGCGACAGCAGGAGCTGGCGGTTCGTGCCGCCCTCGGCGCAGGCTGGGAACGAATCGTGCGGGGACTTCTGGTGGAAAGCGTAATGCTGGGACTGATGGCCGGCGTGCTTGGCATCGGCCTTGCTTATGGCGGAGTACAGTTACTGCTGTCGATGGGGCCAGCGAATCTGCCCCGATTGAGCGAGATTTCGTTGGATTCGCAGACCCTCGGATTCACGATATTTCTGTCGCTGCTCTCGGGATTATTGTTCGGGTTGATTCCGGCGCTGAAATACGTGGGACCACACACCGCCTTAGCCGTTCAGAGCACGGAACGGACGGCGAGTCTGAGCCGGGAGCGCCACCGTACGCGCAACCTTCTCGTTTTGGGCCAGGTGGCGATGGCGCTGGTCTTGCTCGTGAGTGCCGGTTTGATGATACGCACCTTCCAGGAGCTGCGGACTGTCGAGCCGGGATTTACCGACGGCCAGCATCTTCAACTCATGCGAATTTCTATTCCAAACTCGCTGGTGGCGGAGCCCGAGCGAGTCACTCGGATCCAGAACGAAATTGCCGATAGGCTGGGGGCGATTCCGGGTGTTCAATCGGTTGGATTCGCGAGTGAGATGCCGATGGAAGGGTTTGCGCCCGACTGGGATGAGATCTATGCTGAGGATAAGGTTTATTCTGACGGGCAAATCCAGCCGCTGCGGCTGTTCAAGTTTGTTTCTCCCGGTTTCTTTCACACCACCGGCACCCAGATGATTGCCGGTCGAGAACCGACATGGACTGAGGTATACGGCATGAGACCGGTGGTGATGGTCTCCGAGAATCTTGCGCGGGAGTTGTGGGGCAGCTCGTCCGCTGCTATCGGCCGGCGATTGCGGGACCGTCGGCGAACCGAGTGGCATGAGGTTATCGGTGTCGTAGAAGACGTCCATGAAGAGGGGGTCCAGCAGAAAGCTCCCGAAACGGTGTATTGGTCAGGGCCAGCGGACTCTATGCGGACGGTGACGTTCGCCGTGCGAAGCGAGCGTTCGGGCGCCCAAAGCTTTCTCAACGAGATTCACCAAGCCGTGTGGTCGGTGAACTCAAATTTGGCTCTGGCGTCGGTGCGGACCATGCAGGGGGTCTATGATGAGTCGCTCGCGCGAACTTCCTTTACGCTAGTCATGCTCGGCATCGCCGGCGCGATGGCATTGGTGCTCGGAATCATTGGCATCTATGGCGTGATCTCCTACATGGTGTCGCAGCGAAGACGCGAGATTGGAATTCGTCTGGCGCTCGGGGCGCAGCGTGGCGATGTCCTTCGAATGGTCCTGAGGCAAGGCGCAGAGCTGGCGCTGGTGGGCGTGGCGATAGGAATCGGCGCAGCTTTCGGGTTAACCCGATTGTTGACCGGCCTACTTTTTGGGGTGACCGCGCATGATCCGATAACGTTTGTCGCCGTTGCCACTCTACTAGTCTCTGTAGCGCTGGTAGCATGCTACATCCCCGCGCGCCGCGCCATGCTCATCAACCCGATGGTGGCGTTGCGCCATGAGTAACCAATTTCCGCTCCATGCTGCGTCCGTCTGTTTCGGGCGGTACCAGGAGTTGGAAATTGGTAACCGTCAGGGAAGACTGTCCTTCAAATCGAAGCGGGGCTTGTACCTACCGGCCGCGAGCTCAACCGTTTCGAGCCATAGGACCTTCATCCCTTCCGATGATCGGCCCAATTCTGTCGCGTCACCACCAGGATGGGAAAGGACACGCTCCAGGCGGGTTGTGAAGTCGCGTGGCCGCAAGACAAACTGCTCGATCAACCGGCTGGCGTACTTGTCACTGACAAAGTATTCTTCGTTCATTGCGAAGAGCGCTTGCACCAGGAACTGCGCCGCGCGAGCGAGACACCCCACCGCATTGTAAACATCGCCCGAGTTTGCGAAGGTGCGGCAGAACCGGAGACTGAACTCCGAGCCCCACAAGCTTTCTTGCACAATCCTGTTCTTCAGGGGTTCAGGGTACTCCGCCACCGATTTCTTCAGCCGAGCGATTTCGCCTTGCGGGTCATGGAGCGGTACACAGAACAACGTTTCCCCGAAGTAAACCACGCTGCGGAAGCCGTACGGCGGTTGCTGATCGTAGTCGTGGCGCCATATGCCTTGTCGTCCTTCCTCGATCACCAGTTGAACCTGGTCCAGGTTCCGATAGAGAAGGTCCACTTTGCCCACGGGCGTGTGGATCCAGGCACCGCCGTTTACCCACCGTCCCCACTCGTACATTTCGGTGACGATCGGGACCGATCCAGCCTTGCTCATCCCGTTTGCGATCGACCGCACTTGATCTACCGGGAACGGCGAAGCCTGGCGATAGTAGATGCCGATATCGATGTCGGATTCCGCTCGTGCGAAGCCGCGAGCGTACGATCCGCCCAGGACCACAGCAGCAACGTTGGCTAGGTTTTCGAGAGCTTCGGCGATTGCGTTGAGAGTGCCGAGCTTGTCCGCAGGCATGTTCAGCGATAAATTGGGCACGGGAGATTATCGCGCTGGATGCACTCCGTGGGCCAGCCGGAAGCCCATCACTCATGGTGACTGTTACCCAGAACTTGGTTGTCATTGCGGCCACAGTAACCGGGTCGCTGGCGCAGCGAGGTGAGTGTACCTTCCTCTGGCTGTCTCAGGCTGGTCAAGACCTTCGGCATGCTTTCCGCTCGATGGCGCGTGCCCCTGGGTTTACACTCTGTGCCATACTCACGTTGGCGCTGGGGATCGGCTCGAACACCGCAGTTTTTTCCGTCGTCGACGCTGTGCTGGTTCGTCCCCTTAGCTACCCGGATCCCTCCCGCATCGTGCAGTTCTTTCTGTCTTCACCCGATCGAGCGATACCTGGGGCGTCCATTCCAGATTTCCGATTTTGGCTAGAGCGAGTCGATTCGGTCCAGGACATTGCCGCATATGACTTTGGACAGTCCGAGATGGGCTTCACATCCGGCGCACCTGAGCAAGTCCATGGCATCCACGTCACATCGAATTACTTCCGTCTCTTCGGAGCACCGGTCCTACTCGGTCGTACTTTTGGACAAGCCGACGATCTGGTTAATGGCCCCAGGGTCGTCGTTCTTAGCTACCGTCTGTGGAAACACAGATTTGCCGGCGATGAGCACATCGTTGGCAAGACGATCTCGCTCGATCGAGAGTCGTATACCATCGTCGGCGTCACCGGGAAAGGTTTCAACTCCGACCCCGAAGCTCAACTCTGGATTCCATTTCAGTTCGACCTGAACAGCACTGACCATTTTCATTCGTTCGCGGTAGCAGCCCGTCTTAAAGCGGGAGTGACGCTCGATCAGGCGAATGCCCAACTAGACGCAGCTTCGCAGTCTGCCAAACGTCTGTCTGAACTCCCCGACCCCGATTTCCGGTTCCAGCTTCGGCGGCTGCATGATGCAATGGTCGGCGATATCCGTTCCTCGCTCCTCACGCTGCAAGGAGCCGTTGGTTTCGTTCTGCTGATCGCGTACGCAAATCTTGCAAACCTGCTCCTGGTTCGAGCGATTGTCCGCAAGCGTGAGTTCGCGATTCGAGCTGCAATTGGGGCCAGCGCCGGCCGAATCGTTCGGCAATTAATCATTGAAAGCCTGTTGCTAAGCTTTTTCGGCTGTTTCCTCGGCTCGATCGCAGGACTTGTTGGCGTCCACTTGCTGCTGAAGACAATCCCGGGGGGCATTCCCCGCATAACCGGAACCGACGCAACAATCGGGCTGGACTGGCGCCTGATGGTGTTCGCCGTGGGGCTCGCCATCGCAACCGGACTCGTCTTCGGGATTCTCCCGGCGCTCAGAGTGCTCCGGGAAAAGCTGGTTGACGCATTGCACGAAACGGGCAGCCGTAACGGGCCTGGCGTGCGCAGTAAGTGGTTGCACTCCCTGACGATAATCAGCGAGGTGGCCCTCTCCCTGGTTCTGCTCATTGGGGCGTCTCTGCTTGAGCGCACCTTCCTTCTGCTGAACCGTGTGGACCCTGGCTTTGATCACCACAATGTCCTCTTGATGACCATGTCCATGCGTCACGGGAAGGCCGGAAAAGATGGGAGTGTGGCTGCTCTGGTTCGCGATGGCTGCCAGGAATTGTCTACGATTCCAGGCGTGAAAGCCGCTGCCGCCACTTTCAGTCCGCCATTCGCAGAGCGAATGGGCCTTCCGTTCACATCTCTATCTGGCACCCCAGCAATTTCGGGCGGTAGCGAATGGAGTGCGGCATCCCCTGGTTATTTCGAGGTTCTCAAGATCCCGGTTCTTCGCGGAAGAGCTTTCGATGTGCATGATCATTCAGACGCATCTCCTGTCGTCATGATCAACGAAACCATGGCCAAGCGATACTGGCCGCAACAAGATGCACTAGGCAAACAGATCGTGATCGGCAAAGGCCTGGGACCTAAGTTCGAAGACAAGCCGCGAACCATCATTGGCGTCTTTCGAGACATTCGTGAACATGATCTGAGCCAAGGCGCAGAACCGACGCTCGTCATTCCCGATGCGCAGGCAACGGAAGGAATCATCGATCTCATGTCTCAGTTCGGCCCCCTATGGTGGATGGTTCGCACAAACACGGAGCCGCACCAATTCATGCCAGCCATCGCGGAGAAACTGCGCTCAGCAAGCGATGGCAGGCCCGTGGGCAACGTGCAGACGATGGACGACTTGCTCGCACGATCCATTGCAGAACAGAACTTCAATATGCTCCTGCTGTCAATCTTCGCGGCAACAGGGCTGCTGCTTGCCGCGGTTGGAATCTACGGCGTAATGGCATATTCGGTTGCGCAGCGGACGCATGAAGTTGGTGTACGTATGGCCTTGGGGGCGGATCGAATGAGTGTTCGCAACATGATCCTTCGGGAAGGTCTACGGAAGGGAACACTGGGAGTTATCTGTGGAGTCTGCGCTGCGTTTTTCCTCGTGCGATTGCTCGCGGCGCTCCTCTTCGGGGTCTCGTCGCATGATATTGCGGTGTTTGTTGCCGCGCCTCTAATTTTGGAACTCTTGATTGCGATCGCTACGTTGATTCCCGCGCAGAGAGCAGCTCGTCTCGACCCAGCCAGCGCGTTGCGTTTCGAATAAGGCGGTCGAGCTATTTGAGTCCATTCACTACGTATAGATCGGAGAGCACGCGGCTCACTGAGTATGCGTAAGATTTTCCGTCTGCGCTGAACGCGATCTTGAAGACCATTAGGGCTCCTGCAGGATCGGCGGGCGCGATTTCCTTCCAGGGTTCGCGGTGTCCGCTTGCCATATCTACGTTGAAGATTTCGACCGGAATGGTACGGGCGCGCACCTGCAGGCTCTTGCCGTCGGCTGAGAAGCCCATGATGAATTCGCTGGGTTGAATAGCAAGATCAAGTTTTTGCGGCTCGCCGCCGCCAATCGGGTAAAGCCAGCGCTGCCCCTTGGCGTCCCTCGCGAGCAGGAGCCTGCCATCGGGGGTGATCAGGCTCCCAGCCGTGCCCTCGGGAGTGAGCGCGTGCGGACTTCCGCTCTCGAGATTAAGCAGATAGCTTCGAACCTCGTGTCCAGGTTCAGCGGTTGCGAAAACGACGGATTTGCTGTCGGGCAACCACGCCGAGAGATAATGGTCGGTCTTGTTGTCGGTAAGCTGCCGGGGTTCACCGACTCCAGTGGGTAGAAGCATCAGCTTGCGGGGACTGTCTACCTCAGCAAGAACCCACTTGCCATCTGGCGAAAGATAACCCTGGTGCCCATCGCCCAGCCGAACCGCAGGCGAACCATCCGTTTTGCGCAAATAAACGCCATAGTTTCCACCCGTAGCTTCCCCGGTCTCCGAGAAGACGATGGTCTTGCCGTCGGCGGACATGTCGTTCAACAGTGACCAGTCAAACCAAGCGAGGCTGCGTTCGCGTGTTTCGCCCGGAGGCAGCACGGAAAGACCGATGCGAGCTTTGTCCGCCGTCAGTAGGACCAGGCCCGAGCGGCTAATATCGTGCAAGGTTAGCCCACCCGGCGCACGATAGATCAGACGCTCCTTGCCGGAGAGATCCAGGGCATAGATGGCGCGGGCCGCTCCGCCTGGAACCGCAGAGAACCAAACTTCCTTTCCATCGGGAGTCCACGCTGCGCCCTGTACGCTCGTGTAAAACGAGGAACTGGCCTTGCGGTTGCCATGCACGTCCGTGATGACGATTCTGCCGTCGTCGCCGCCACTTATATGATCAGCGAAAGCCAGGAATTCACCGTCGGGGCTGAATCGCACATGGCTACACCAAGAATTGGGCTCGTAGATCACCGTCCCGGGCGGGAATTCCAGGTGCCGGTTCCCGTGCGGAGGGCCAGTGCGCACGATTGCCAACGACTGCCCATCCGGTGTCCAGTCCGCTCCCCAAACGTCCTCGAAGACTTCGCGCGGGGCGCCGCCGGCAAGCGGAACGCGCGCCAGCGTACCGGACAGAGAAAGTCCCGTACTGGTGGGGTTCAGGACGACCGCCATTTCCCCCTTGGATGAAATGGACACTATCTGTGCCGCAGTCAGACCGATGGGACGGGAATCGGTGCTGTCGAATCGCGTCGAGAACAGCTCCGTCGGTCGCCCGTCCCAGGCTGCTCCATAAACAATGGTTTGGCCATCGGGAGCAAATCGAGCCTCCCAGATTGTGCCTGTGCGGAAGGTAATTTCATGGAAGATTGGATTGGAGGCGACGATTCCGCGCCGGGCGTATCGATAGATGCCAGCGTAGGACGCTAATAACAGGAAACCTGCGACCAATGGGATCCACCAGCGCAACGACTTGTTCTCCTCGGGCAAAGCCCGCAGTCCACTGCGGGTTGAGCTGGACGCGTCCGTAAGAGCTTCCAGGTTGAAGGCCACATCACGAGCCGACTGGAATCTCTCCGCCGGACTTTTCTCCAGGCAATGCCGGACAATTCGTTCCAGAGCGGGCGAGATATTCCGGTTGGTTTCGCTCAGATCAGGGGGATCCTCTTTCAGAATCGCACTCATCGTGTCGGCGGTCGAATCCCCGTGGAAAGCACGCTTACCCGAGACCATCTCGTAGAGAATTGCTCCCAAGGAAAAAATATCGGAGCGGGGGTCGGCAGGCTTACCCCGCACCTGCTCTGGAGACATGTAGCCGACCGTCCCCATCACCATTCCCGGTTCGGTCTTGACTTGCATGGTGGGGGCATCACTGGAGTCGGCGACCTCCGGACGGGTGAATTTTGCCAGCCCGAAATCGAGGATTTTGACTCGCCCGTCGTTGGTGATGAAGAGATTTTCAGGTTTCAGATCGCGATGCACGATACCTTTTTCATGCGCCGCGGCTAGCCCGCGGGCAACCTGTTGCCCGTATTCGATCGCCTTGCGGGTCGAGGAGAGCGGGCCATTGCGAAGGCGATCGCGCAAGGTCTCGCCGTCCAGCAATTCCGACACTACATAAGGCGCCCCGCGATCTGCCCCAATGTCATAGATTGCCAGAATGTTGGGATGGTTGAGCGCCGCCGCCGCGCGGGACTCCTGAGCAAAGCGCTCGAGGCGCTCTGGATCAGCGGAGAACAATGCCGGCAGGATCTTGATGGCTACTTCTCGATTCAGCCGCGCGTCCCGAGCCCGGTACACCTCACCCATGCCCCCTTCCCCAACGGGCGCCTGAATCTCATACGGCCCAAGCTTAGTTCCAGCGGTGAGTGGCATGAGTGGGCGCCATTATAGCTTAGGAATCGAAGGCGGCGAACGTGTCTTCTATAAAAGGCCAGGTTTGGGGCCTAGCTCGCCGCTGAAGAAGAATGACCAACAATCCTTTCAGAATCGCCGTAGCTGGCGGCCCTTCTGAGGCATATATAATGACCCGCTCGGAACTCGGATGGGTTGGAATTCAATCGCGCTGGGCTCGCTCGGGTTCAGCAGGCAGCGGCTGGGTAGACCGCCGCCGCCATCAGGTGGTAAATGCGGGCGACCCAGCCACAATGCAGCCAACTTTACGGAAGGAAGTACATGACTACTCTAGTCTGTCCGAAGTGTCTTCTCTTTGTACTCGTCGCGATGACGGCGGTTGCGACTGGTGCGGCAGGGCAGAACCTATCGGCTCCCAACATGACGCTCGTAGTCGATGAAACCCAAGCCGCACGACGAATCGCTTTCGTCCGCGAAGAAATTCCGGTGCGGGCTGGTACCCTGGCACTCCTCTATCCGCGTTGGATTCCAGGCGAGCACGGACCAACTGGCCCGATCCACGAGCTCGCGGTGTTACGAATCCATTCCGGAAACCTGACGTTGCCGTGGACGAGAGATCCCGACGACATCTACACCATTCGCGTGGAGGTGCCACCTACTGCAGATCGGCTAACGGTCGACTTCGATACCTTGATGGAAAATACGATCTCGGATCATCAACTCCTGCTGGCGTGGAACACTGTAGTGTTATACCCGCGCAACGTCGATAAGAGTCAGTTGATGATTGAGCCGGCGATTCTTCTCCCGCCAAACTGGAAACAGGGTAGTGCGCTCCGTGTTACCAGCCAAAGCGGTTCGCGTGTGAATTTCGCTCCGGTTTCTCTCGAACGGCTGATCGATTCACCAGTGCTGGCCGGTGACAGCTTCCGGGTGGTCCGGCTGGCCTCGGCTTGGCCTGCCGAGCTCGACATCACCGGGGATAGCCAAGCCGCTGTTGACAAGGCGGATGATGCACATGCATTCGCTCTATTTTCAAATCTCGTCGATCAGGACCGGGCAATGTTCGGCTACCGCCACTGGCAAACGCTGCATCTTCTCGTGTCGCAAAGTGAAGCGCGGCCGTTCGACGGACTCGAGCACGAAGAATCTCCATATACCGCAATCGGCGACGCTGGACTTTCCCAAAAAGGCCAACTGGAGAAGTTTGGCTGGGTACTGCTCGCTCATGAACAATCGCATTCTTGGGATGGCAAGTACCGGCGTCCGGGTGAGCTCTATTCGAAGCCCGATTATCAAGGTCCGGAGCGGACATCGCTGCTTTGGGTTTACGAGGGTCTGAACGAATATATCGGTATGCTGCTGGCCACGCGCTCAGGATTTAACGATGCGGCCTACATGCGCGATTACCTCGGAAGGATCGCTGCCGACTTTTCTAGTGAGGGGGGGCGGGCTGCCACACCGCTGGTTGACACCGCCACGGAAGACTGGGTCTTACGAGCATTCGACCGGGGATGGAATTCGCTGCGCCGCGGACAGGATTATTACGACGAAGGTGCTCTCATATGGTTGCGTGCCGATACCATAATCCGCGAGCAATCCCGGGACCGCCTCACCCTGGACGATTTCCTGCGTAGCTTTTTCGGGCAGCGCGACACCGAGCCGATCGTGGTTCCCTATACACGAGAGGAGGTTGAGGCTGCACTCTCCGCAATTTGTCCGTACGACTGGCATACATTTTTCGAGTCGCGAATCTACCGAGTGGACAGCCGACCGCCGGTTGAGGGCCTTGAGGCGGCCGGCTGGCGCTTGATATACAACGCCACTCCCAACAACGAACCTTTCTATTCCGACCTTCTTCCAATGAGCTACAACGGTGTCTACTCAATCGGGGTTTCCGTGAAGAAAGACGGCACGCTCTTTGACGTCATTCCGGGGACACCGGCCTACGAGGCGGGCCTCGGACCAGATATGATGATTCTCGCGGTAGACGGCCATGTTTACTCTGCTAATGTGTTGAACGAAGCGATCGCACACCCCCAAAACGGCAAGATCTCCCTGCTGGTTCGCAACTTTGATTCGGTCGAGCCCTATGAGGTTCAATATAGCGGCGGCGTTCGTTACCCTCACCTCGAGCGCATCCCCGGAAGCCATGATTACCTGAGTGAGATCCTCGAGACTCGAGCTTACATACAGCACTGAAATCCGTGCGGCGGAGCTAGAAATGGACTGCCTGCGGACCCCATCGCTGGGTTTGTGGTTGGCCGACGCCCAACGGAAAGCGATGTTCCTCATCTCGCGCCTAGCCCGTTGTGGCTATCGCATCCAGGGAGTCAGTGTAATCCCGACCAACCACCCATCCGGCCCGAGGAAACGGCTGACCGTTTGTCCCCATGGTTCTTTCCGGTTCTTGACAAGCATGCGATATCCCTGGGCCTCGAGCTGGGAGGTTGCCTTTTCGACATTGTCAACGTCGAATTCCAGCCAGGCTTGGGGCAGAGGAACGTCGCCCGGCCAGGAATCCTTCCCGAAGCAGGACTGCGCCGCCTGAGAAAGTGGCCACAAGGCAAAATGTTTGGCACCCTCTAGAGCTTGCGTGTGCAGATAACCACCCGCCTCCTCTTTGAAGGGGATGCCCAATATTTTCCCGTAGAGTTGGCGATTCGCCAGCGCCTCACGCACGACCGGACCAAATCCTGCAATGAATAGAATCCTGAATTTTCCGCTTTCCTCCATGGCATCTCCTCTTTTAACTCTCAAGACCTCTCCAGCTGCGGCTCAACCTGCCTCATGCTACTCATTGTGAGCAGCAGGCGAGGCATTCCCGGCATGGTTTGCGACTCTGGTCAAGGAGGGCGCCAGCCAAGTGAGACAATTTTCTCCTGCGACTTTTAAGTTCGGTGAACTGGGGTTGAATCCTAACTCGTCAAGTTGTAGATCAAGCCGAAGGGATCTTTGACATAGCACCGTGGAAACTCGGGTTCGTCTTTGACGATTTCGCAACCGTTACTCACCAGGCGCCGCTTCGCATCGGCGACGTTGTCGACGGTCACTTCGAGAACCGGGCCCAACGCTGGCCCCGGCTCGATGAACAAGTTGATGTGTTTGCCATGAAGGCCGATCATCTTGGGGTTATCGTCGGTGATTTCGAATCCGAGGTGTTTGACGTAGAATTGTGCGGCTCTCTTGGGATCTTCTGCTTGAATCAGAATATCTGTTCCAAAGCGATTTGCCATGATTGCTCCTCGTACAAATCCCTGGGGGCGAACCCAACAACCCTAGCACGAACCGGTCACGCGGGTTGACCCGGCAAACCGAAAAAAGCCGGGACGAAGACTCTTTGCTCGAGCGTGGTACGTCGCAGTGATAGGCCATTCCATGATAAGCTGACCGTCCAAATTGTCTGCCTGCGAAGCGCTGGCGATAGTTCAAAGAGCGAGACTGTTCAAACACCTCGAGAAGGCATCCGATGGCGTCCGACACGACTACTGCGCCCATAGTGGCGGGCATTGCGGGCATCGCTCAACCCGTAGCTGCACCTCTGGCTCGCGCCGCAATCTTCCTTGTGGTGAAGGTAAACCCGGGCCCCGAGCATCGGGCGACGCTTCGATCCTTCTGCGGAGACCTGGCCGCGCTGTTGCGCGCCGTGGGATTTCGCGACATTGAGGCCGGTCTCTCGTGCGTTTTAGGGTTTGGGTCGGAGGTATGGGATCGGCTTTTTGGGGCGCCGCGGCCAGCGAAACTACATCCGTTTCGTGAGATTCGCTCCGGGTCTCGTCACGCCGTTTCGACGCCCGGCGATTTGCTGTTTCACATTCGCGCGAAGCGTATGGATTTGTGCTTCGAGCTTGGGACGCAAATCATGACTAGTATCGGAGATGCGGTTTCAACGGTCGATGAAGTCCACGGATTCCGCTACTTCGACGATCGCGATCTCCTCGGCTTTGTGGACGGGACGGAGAATCCAACGGGACAAGCGGCGATCGATGCTGTAGTTATCGGGGATGAGGACCCTCAGTTCGCCGGAGGCAGCTATGTCATCGTGCAAAAGTATCTGCACGACCTAAAAGGATGGAACGCGCTGTCCACCGAGGCGCAAGAACGCATCATCGGCCGCACCAAGCTGTCGGACATCGAACTCGACGACTCCATCAAGCCAACCTCGGCGCACAACGCGCTCACGACGATCGTCAAAGATGGGAAAGAGATCAAGATCCTGCGCGACAACATGCCCTTCGGCCGAGTCGGGCAAGATGAATTTGGTACCTATTTTATTGGCTACGGCCGTTCGCCCGATACGATTGAGCAGATGCTCGAGAACATGTTTATCGGTCAACCGCCCGGCAATTACGACCGGCTGCTCGATTTCAGTCGGGCCGTCACGGGAAACTTGTTTTTCGTGCCCCCAGTGACATTTTTGGAAGATGTCGCCGACGAACAGCCGGAGGAAGGGGTGACCGGCGAGGAGCCCGCGAGCGCAGCTCCCCGGTCTACGCCCAAGGCTGATGGCTCGTTGGGTATCGGTTCGCTGAAAGGAAATATCCCCCATGAATAATCTCCATCGAGAACTTGCTCCCATTTCCGATGCTGCATGGGCACAAATCGAAGAAGAAACGGCGCGCACCTTCAAGCGCCACCTGGCGGGACGGCGCATCGTGGATGTGCACGGACCGACCGGAACAAGCCTTTCCGCCGTCGGTACCGGACATCTGCGGAAGATCTCGGCTCCGGTGGAGGGCATTGTGGCCCGACAACGGGAGGTAAAGGCGTTGGTGGAGTTGCGAGTCCCGTTCGAACTGCAGCGTCAGGCCATCGACGACGTCGAGCGTGGCGCGAATGATTCAGACTGGCAACCGGCAAAGGACGCCGCTCGCAAGATTGCATTTGCTGAGGATGGCGCAATATTCGAAGGCTATGCCGATGCCGGAATCGTAGGTATCCGGCAAGGGACGAGTAATCCGCCGATGACGCTCCCTGCCGATGTGCGAGGCTATCCCGATGCAATTGCCCACGGCTTAAGCCAACTACGGCTGGTCGGCGTGAACGGTCCTTACGCGGTGCTGCTCGATGCCGATGTTTACACAGCGCTGGCCGAGACCAGCGATCACGGGTACCCGGTGCTAGATCACATCAAGCGGCTCGTGAGCGAGAAGATTATCTGGGCACCTGCCATCCATGGCGCTTTCGTAGTAACCACCCGTGGTGGTGATTTCGACCTACACCTAGGTCAGGACGTATCGATCGGGTATTTAAGCCACACCGACACTGCCGTGAAGTTATATTTGCAGGAGACGTTAACCTTCCTCCTGCTCACCGCTGAGGCGGCCGTGGCTCTGGCTCCTCCGCGAGGAGCAAAGCGCTAACGTGGCGGAGTGACTTCCCCTCGGAGAGAAAATCTCACCTTACGGTCTTGTTCTCAACCGACCTTTGGTCGCCAGGCCAGCGGCCGTGTTCCGGTCAAACTCTGCTAGAATGCCAGGCATTCCAGATCCTTTGGAGTCACGCATGCACCCACGGTGGTTAGCTTTAACGGCGTTCGTATGTACAGGAATCACCTTGTCGCTCGCCTCGGCCTCTTCCTCTTCTCGTGGCACGCCGGAGGACGAGTTGAAGGGTGCTTTCCGGCGGCCGGAGAAGAATGGGTGGACGTTCGTTCATCTGGAAGGCACACCGCACGAAATTGGCTTTCAGAACGGCTATTTGTTGGCGCCGGAGATTGAGGACACGCTAAAAGTAACCATTCTCGAACAGACGCACGACAGCAAAAAAGACTGGGAGTTCTTTCGTGATGCCGCGCAAACCATGATGTGGCCACACATCGAACAGGAGTATCGGGAGGAACTGCAAGGAATCACCGATGGCGTCAATGCCCATGGCGGCAAGGTCGACCTATGGGACGTGGTGGCTTTGAACGCTGCCGAGGAATGGAGTTATTACGTCAAAGAATACGACCGTGAGCATGGGGTCAAGTCTACGGCTTCGCGGGCGGTACCCGAACATTGCAGCGCGTTTGTCGCCACCGGAAGCTACACCAGAGACGGGAAGGTCGTGATCGCTCACAATAATTGGACGGACTACCTGGATGGCGAGCGCTGGACCATCATTTTCGATGTTGTTCCAACCCAGGGCAAGCGCATGCTTATGGACGGTTTGCCGGGGGTCATTCACAGCGCCGACGATTTCGTCATGAATTCGGCGGGAATCATCATTACTGAAACGACGATCGGCCACTTTTCTGGGTACGACCCGGCGGGGATTCCGGAGTTTGTGAGGGCGCGCAAGGCGGCGCAGTATTCGCTGTCGATCGATGATTTTGCACGCATCATGAAGCAGGGCAACAATGGCGGCTATGCGAACACCTGGCTCATTGCCGATATCGGAAGGAACGAAATCGGTCGCCTCGAATTAGGATTAAAGAACGTTACCCTGGAGCGGAAGAACGACGGGTATTTCGTGGGCTCCAATTTTCCGATCAGCGAGAAGCTTATCCGCGAAGAGACCGACTTCAACCCCAACAACATGAGCGAGAGCTCGAATGCCCGCCACGTGCGCTGGGAGCAACTCATGGCTGAGAATAAAGGCAAGATCGACCTGGCAGTGGCGCAGCGCTTTCTCGCTGACCACTTCGACACATTTGAGAACAAAGAAGATCCGGATGAACGCACTCTGGACGGGCACATCGATCTTTCGCCCCGCGGGGATGGGGACTGGCAGCCACCTTTCGGCATGGCGGGGGCGGTGCAGAACAAGGCCACTGACGCTACCCTGGCTGGTCAGATGAGTCTAGTTGCCGCGGCCGGTCATGCCTGCGGGATGGACTTCAAGGCAGCCGATCATGTGCGCGCGCATCCCGAGTTTGCCTGGCAGAAAAATCTACAGCGGGATATGAATGCCTACGCCTGGACGACTTTCAGCGTGGCTCAATAACCGGACTTAGACCCACACTCGGGCGTTCGAGCTTGCCGTGCCAGTCCCTGGAAGTCCGCTTGCTCACGGAGGAGGCAACCATGACGGTCCCAGCTGGCAGCTTTAAAATCGGAACGATTCAATGTACTCCGATCAGTGACGGCAGCTGTCCTTTTCCGCCGAGCGTGTTCTTCGCCGATGTTCCGGAAAAGGAGTTGCAGGCCCGCGGTCTCCGCACAGATGCGATCGAGAGCACATTTACCTGCCATCTCATCTCAACTGCCAAGCACAAGGTGCTGATTGATACAGGCGCCGGGAAGCTAGCTCCCTCCACCGGCAAACTGCTCGAGAACCTCGCCAAAGCCGGAGTGACAGCGAAAGAAATCGATACCGTAATCCTGACTCACGCACACCCGGACCACATCGGCGGGGCGATCGACCCCGAAGGCAAGGCAGCGTTCCCCAACGCGCGTTACTTGGTGGGGAAGGACGAGTACGACTTCTGGACTTCCGAGAATCCCGACCTCAGCGCTATGCGCGTGCCGGACGAAATCAAGATCGGATTGATCCTGGCCACGGCCCGCCGCGTGCTGCCACTGCTTCGCAAGCAGATTGAACTGGTGTCGAAGGAGTCGGAAGTTGTTCCCGGCATTCACATGGTTCGCGCTGCGGGCCACACGCCGGGCCATATGGCGGTGGCGATCTCCTCAGGAAAGGACACGGTCCTACATATTGGGGACGCGGTCATCCACCTGTTGCACCTGGAACAGTCGGGGTGGAGGCCGGGTGTCGATGTGGCGCCCGACCAGGCGGCGGAGACCCGTCGGCGTCTCCTGGACCGAGCCGTGGTTGACCGACTCAAGGTCATGGCCTTTCATTTCACCTTCCCAGGGACGGGGCGGATAACTTCGCGTAAATCCGGCGGATGGAAATGGGAAGCCGCGTGATGAAGGGATGAATTCCCGGACGTTGCAGCCTTCCGCGGGGCATTGCTTGCCTGGCGGAGCCCGGCGAGAGAACAGAAAACCGGCGCGGTGGTTTGCCAAACCAGTTTGGCCCACCTTCCCCACAACGCTCCGCCCTCCGCCGAGCAAGACAGGATCACACCCGGCATCAGCTGCCGTGGTAGTTGGTTCTATGCATTGCTAAGGGTACCCGCGTTTCTTGAACGCCACGCGCCAAAGTCTTGGCAGTGGAACGGAAGAACATACGATCTTCACCCTGCGATTTACTGAACAGCTCCAGATGGAACTATCCGCGCTGTGCTAGATTTCTAGCTTGGTTATTTTGACGTAACCGCATGTCGTCGTCGATCCAGCCCGTTCGTCGTCCCGCAGCCAAAGTATTTGTCGCTACCACGGTGATGCTGACCTTTATCTCCTTCTGGCGGGCGGCGGCGATTGTCCTCTCCGATCTCGCCTCATCGGCGTACTACGCGGGGGGTGATGCCGAGAAGGTCATTGGCAAGAGTGCGCCTTGGTTCATCTTGGCGGTGATGCTATTCAGCTATGCCGTGCGAGCGCTTTACATCGAGTCGAGCAGCATGTTCGTGCGTGGCGGCGTGTATCGGGTGGTCAAAGAGGCCATGGGCGGCACCCTGGCCAAGTTTTCCGTTTCGGCGCTGCTGTTTGACTACGTTCTGACTGGACCGATCAGCGCGGTCTCGGCGGGCCAATACCTGGCCGGGTTCATCGAAGACATGAGCCAGTACCTTCATCACCCGTTCTTGTTTTCGGTGGACCATTTTTCTGCGGTTTTCGCGGCCGTTGTGGTGATCTACTTTTGGTGGAAAAACATCCAGGGGATCCAGGAATCCAGCGAAAAGGCGCTGCAGATCATGGCGATCACCACCGTAATGGTGGTCATTCTGATCGCCTGGTGCACCATCACGCTATTTCGAGTGCCAATCCAGATTCCGCCCAACCCGCTGGCGGCGGGAGTGATGAAGCTCAATAAGGAATCGCTGGGCTGGCTCTACGGCACCTGGTTCAGCCACTTGACCCTCATCATCCTATTTGTCGGCTTCGGCCATTCCGTGCTGGCCATGAGCGGGGAAGAGACTTTGGCCCAGGTCAACCGCGAGATTGAACATCCTAAGCTGAAGAATTTGGAAAAAACCGGACTGGTG
>Ga0187783_10001555_pt1 | contig 16988 bp, 23 predicted proteins | sample 1015_SJ02_MP02_2_FD_132471 | JGI IMG/M metagenome (GOLD analysis project Ga0187783, IMG submission 132471) | Tropical peat soil microbial communities from peatlands in Department of Meta, Colombia - 1015_SJ02_MP02_20_MG | ecosystem: Environmental > Terrestrial > Soil > Wetlands > Peat | place... | reverse complement strand
GGATTTATACGACGCAGCAGGTGATCTGCCGGGATGCGCTTTTCGAGATTGAATAAATAGAACAGCTGGCCCTGGTCAGCTTCCTGCCGCCCCATCATCGCAATGCCCCGCCGCTGCGAATCATCAGCAGACGGAATCATTCCTGGCTTAAAATCACGAGCCCTTTTTCAACAGCATCTGCCAATAGGAGACATCGCTGCCGCAAGCGCCGCCCTCCTTGCGGGCTCAAAAAACTCGTCCCACCAGGAAACAGGCGTGGCGCTTCAGTTCAGGGCGTCTTGAGACTGATGACGGCGCTCGTAAGATACCGGATACGTCTTGTTGCGGAACTGAATCATCGGGTCCGCGGGTTCGATGCCGGCAGGCAAGAGCGCCGGCAAGAACATGAGCGCGCGTTCGGTCGCTTCGCTGTCCGGCACCACCGAAGCGACGGTCAGGGTCCCCAGCGCCGTGATCTTATTGGTGCTCGCCCAAGCCACCGATGGATCGTCGATCTTGTCGCCTGGCGCTGCGAGCTGCAGCACCACCGTGAATCGGACCGCTCCGCGGGCAACGCGCTTGCGAATCTCGTCTTCGAGATAGTTGGTCGCCGCCTTGGCGCTCTCGTCCTTCGACAAGAAATGTCGGCCGGCCTCTGGAAGCAGCTGATAGCGCCCAATCGTCACGGCGCCCTTTTCGTTGACGAACTTGAAGCTGTTCACGCCGAAGTAGGGGGTCGTCGCGTAGCTCACTGGCGGCGGATCCCGCATGGTCAAGAACGTCTTCGCGGCTGGGTGCGTCTGCTGGAAGGCCTCGATTGGCGTCGGCGACGGGACCCCTGGCTTGCTGCCGGCAAGCGCCAGGAAGAATTGCTGAAATTCCTCGGCGTTCTTCGCCGGAAAGCCGTTGTACGAATGGGTGACGAGATCGGTGTCACTGCCGTCGGGAAGACGAAACCTGATGGCTAGGCCACGCGGGGCGGCCCGCGGATCCGCATCGGCGATCTTGGGTATGCCCGAGTTGGCTGAGACGCGCACCGTGACCGGCACGTCGTGCTTGAAATGCAACGCCTTGCTCACGCTCGCCGCCTCCGCGCTCGGAACGAACGTGCCGAGTAGGACGACGCCCTTGGCGTGGGCCGACCGCTGCGTCGTTTGCTTGCCGAACGCCGAGTTGAGCGCATCGACGAACGTTTCTGGGGTCGTGGCCATCGCGGGCTCCTTCCGCGTGTTCATCGCCGTCCTCCGTTGGAACGATCCCTTCCCCCGAGCTGCGCGCCGACGTCGTAACGTTTAAGCCCGACACTAGCACATCATCGCATTGGGCGTGTGCAACAGCGGAAGCTGGCTGCCAATGCCCGCCTTCGGTCAATCGCGTCGTTTGGGTGTTCCAGCCAGATGTCGGCTATTGTCCCGCGGGCCAAAATGGCGAGCTGCCAGAGCGGTCGAAAAGTGCAGGAACCGGCGTCGTCGTTGGGGCTGCTTGCCGCAGCTTCCGCTGCATGCGCATTTTGAGCGAGCTACTGGCCGGTTTTGATAATCGGATTACCTGGTTTTACTTTGCGTGGTCGCTTGCTCGTGCGATGACCACCTTCGCGTAAGAGAAAGTATTTCACGATGGCATTCCCTTCGCGGGAGGGAAACGGACTATCGCAGACCCGGCACGTTATGCGCTGGTCGAGAGTTTCAGGTCCGGCTTCAGCTTGGACTACCTGGTAAAGCGCGTCACAATTCGGGCAATGAAACGATTTGCTTGGCGGCATGGTGTCCCCCGGCACCGACTTGTCACATCAGCCCGTCGATCCCATCGGTCTTGATGCCGCGTCCCGCGTCCTGCTCGTACCGTTTCACCGGTGCCCGTACTCCGTGAAAACGTAATCGCGGTTCTTCACTATCGTGTGGCACGCGAGCCCGCACTTGGCGTCGTGTCCCTGCGGCGGAGATTCCGATTCATTGCGGGGCCTAAATGTATCGGACGCCGCATCATACTCGAACGCAGCCCATCCCCATCCGGCGCTGTCCGCGAACCTCTTGCTGTCCTTCTCCATGAAATGGGAGTTCAGAAGAGTACCCGGCACCATTGGCGGACCGGGGTACGCGTCTTGTTTTTTCGGGTCCCAATGGATTTTCGCCAACATGGCACCGTCCGGGAAAGGCTTGCCATTGCCGGGAGCGCCTTCCCTAAGGGCGGCGATTGCGACGGGATTCCCCAGGATCACGGCGAACTTGCCGCCGTTTTCGCTCATCGCGACGACCGACCAGTCTTCGTATCCCCTGAACTCGGAGAATGAGAGCCCGCCCGGCACTTCGACCGTGTACTTGTCCTGAGCGGAAATCGCTCTTCCGCCAAAGACGGCGAGCGCTACCGCGGCGATTGCGATTAACGAGGATGCAATTCTCGTCATGGCTCACTCCTGCCAACCGTTGCGGCCGGCGAGCCTATCAACATTCGCTGAGACTGTGTACCCCGCCCCAGGAACAGGATGTCCGAATTGGGGCATTCGCTACCGATTGAAGCGATGGCCGCCACGTCCGCTCTGCTCCCGACTTCGGACATCGGAGCTACTGCGCCGAAGGGTCGCTAAGTGCCAATAGGCGACATTCTGCAGCTGTTCGATCACCTTGTCGGCCGCCACAAGCGAAGTTTGCGGCACGGCGAGCCTGAGCGTCTTGGCGGTTCTAGATTGATGACCAAATCAGACTTGGTCGGCTGCTCGACGGGGAGTTCTCCCGGCTTCGCACCCCGTATAGGTCGCGGCACGGTGGTAGAGTCAAAGCCAAGCGATTTCCTCCCAAGGGAGGCGCGAAATAGCAAATTTTTGGCCCAAGATAACAAGAGCCTGCGCGCCCGAGCGCCTAAATCGTGTCAGAGGGTTTATCTCCGACGAAACTCAAACTATGGTTACGTTGCACGGCCTTGCGCTACTCGCTGAACTATTCGCTGCCGGTAGCTTGGCCATAGCCCTGGCTGGCTTTGCTAAGTGGCGGGAAGTACCTTGGTTAGTCTGTTGCGGGGCAGCAACATTGGCGATGATAACTGCTGCGCTGATGGTAATCGAATCCTCGAGCTGAGCCGAGGCGCGCCATTCGCGCGCCGTTATTTCCCTGCTCGGTTGCCGAACTCCTCGGATACACCTTACCTGCTGTTAAAAGGCAGCAGCCATGCGGCTAGTTGAAAGGTCTGAAGGAAGCCGCAACGGCTTCGACGATGCAACTCGTACGACGGCCACAGCACATACAGGCGAATCCAATGCAAGGAACGCTAGGAAAACGGGACACCACGTCCCCCGAGTAAGGGGCGGCATTACGGCCATTCATCACGCATGCAATGTTCAAAGGCACGGTCGTGCAAGGTGGACTTCAAAAGACTTTGTGACACGGTCCTCGGCAATTTCGCGGCATAGCGGCGTGCGTAGTCACGGGCATAAGATTGGCAAAAGCTCTCTGACGCCGCAAAGGAGATTGACCCTGGCAGAAGCGTCGCGATCGTCGTTAGAATTGCCACGACGACCAACATTTGCCAGCGTACTTTTATAGGATAATACCTCATGTTTGGTCCTCCTGTACGTACGTTTGCAACTGTCCTTGGCTGCCCTGCTCTTTTCGCGGCCGGGGAAGCGTGTCAATCAGAAGCTACTCCTATTGAGTGATCGTTATGAAGCCTGCCGAGCCGAGCGGGCTTTGGCAAGTGATAATTCTAGTCCTTTTGGCTACCTTGCGAGAGCCTCCACGTCGCGACTTTCGAGAAGAGTCAGCGCGAAAAAATTAGTGATGAAACGTTTTACTCGTGCGATAGGTAGTAACGGCAAAGGTGGCCATGAGTACCGAGGCGAGGAGTCCAGAAGTCGCTCCAATCAAAGGAGAGAGTGGGGGCTCCCTCAAATCAACGGCGAGCTCATGTCCCGCGAGCCCTCCGATCAAGGCGGCGACAACCACATGCAGCAAGTCGACGTCTGGCGGCGGGTAGAGTTGCAACGCCGATCTTAGAAGTACCCGTCGCACGATGAGAGCGACAAGGACGGCCGCAAAAGCCGTCCCGATTGCCAACCAAATCTGGTTTGTCAAAATGCTAGCCAACACAAGACCGATCAGCGCGCCGCTGAAAGCGCCTGCGAGGATCATCACGAGAATGCTTGCCGAAACTATGCCGCCCGTACGAGACAAGCTCTGACCTTAAGCTCCAACTAGGGCGTCATGCAAGGTGCTCGCTGCATGCTGGTCCAGTGCCGGGACCATAGGCCGGAGGATTATCCTTGCGGTACCGAAACATTACCCATCGGGCACTCCGCGCGTGGCCGCAGTCCTGCGAGGGCGTCGCCACCACCGGCCTCGCAGACGCGCTAAATCGTGCGCCCGGCTCATGGTGGTTCGTCCGTGTCGTCATGTTGGCCGCGTAAAAATCTTGAAATAGCGGCAATCGTGTCACGGATGCTCCAGTCTCCGGTATCTTCGTCGGGCATAGTGTTGGCGGCGCGGGAGGACCGCGCGGCCACGTTGCTCGCCGGTATTTCGTGATGCTCGATACCTTCGCCGATGCGGTCAATCATATACGGGAAAAAAGGATTCGAGGATGCGCGAAGCAGAGAATCGAGGCTGGCGATTAGGACGTTGCGTTCGCCGCGCGGTGCAAGCGAACCGAGGTGAAGACCAAAATCTTCCGTCGGATCGGGGGTCAGGCCGTAGAGTGAATCGGTCATGGGAAATGGCAGCGCAACGTGTGACAGCGAATACAGACCTTCCGGATAGGCAACGCCCAATGGGCGGTCGTTTTCCGTCACTTCGCCGGGCTCGGTGCGACGCTCGACTTCCTCACCATCTGGGGTCTCCGAATTCGTAACGATGGTGGTTCGATAGTTGCGCGCCGCGTGGGGTAGTAGGCGGCTTAAGGCGGTGTCAGCGGACGGGCGCAGCAGCGCACCGAACTTCACGGTGCGGTTCACGTCGAAAAGCACGAGTTCGCTGCCGTTGGACGGTAAGTGCTCGTACAACGCCGTAATAATCGCTGATGTGCTGACCGTAAAGTCCATGACGGATTGGAAAGTAATGATGGGTGGCAGGTCGGATATTTTTCCGGATCGACCGTAGAGTGCGATCTCGTGCTGCAAGGCCCGCGTCAATCGATGGGACTGCACGGCGCCATTGACTGGGAAGGAATTGTACTTGAACGGATTAAACTCAGGCACGACGCTGAGCCAAGCAGCTTCGGCGAAAGCCGGAAACAGAGCCGGCAAGCTGGCCAAGCCGGCGAAGCGCGCGAACCGGGTAATCCCGATCATCGGGGAAATCAGCACGAGACGGTCTACCCGCGGAAGTGGGTCTGCTATCGAATCGAGCGCGTATTTGACCGCCAACGCACCCCCATTAGAGAAACCGACGAGATGCAGCGGCGCCGGCGCGGTGACGCGACGACGTGCCTCCCTTACGGCAAGCCTGGTCGCTGCCATCCAATCTTCCCACTCGACGTCCACAAGTCCTGCTGGAACGGTGCCGTGCCCGGGCAGCCTGATCACGATGGCGACGAACCCATGATCGCGATAGTAACGGGCGATATGGCGTTGACTGTAAGGTGAATCAGTAAGGCCGTGCAGCAGCACAACGACCCCGACTGGAGAGCCGTTGGGCTCGAGGATGTACGAGCGATTGAAGTCTTGCACGAACCGACCGGGATAAATCGGACTGCCGACGAAGTACCTGTTCAGCGGCAGGCGTTCATCGGACTCAAGCCTTTGCGTCACGGCCGACCGAACGTCTTCAAAAATCTTCTGCTCATTGGCCAGATAGCCATTCCAGTCGGAAGCATCAAGCTGGGCCGCCGACAATTCCGGCGGCACATGAGTATGCCACGGCGCAAGCGGCGGACCGCGCTGGGAGTCGTACACGCGAATTGACAGAAGCATCGCCGCAACCACCAGGAAGAGGATCGAGGTCCACTTCACTGCTTTGATGGTCTTGGAATACATCGTCCAGCTCTCAATTTCGATATCCGCATCCGCTGTTCGCGAGATGGGGCTTCGCCCGATGTCGGGGCACCTTCGCCGCAATGTCTACGAACAGCTCGCGCTCCGCGCGATACTATCTGGTCGACGGATGGTCATGCTCGCCGTCGGAGCCGGTTTCGGCGCGGCGAAGGAAGTCACCTTCGCTAACGATGCCGACGAGATTTCCGTCGCTACCGACTGCAGGGACACCACTTATTCCTCTCTGCAACATTAGCCGCGTTGCAACCAGGACCGACTCTTCCGGAGTGACGCAAATGATCGGGGTACCATCACGTCTCTTACCAACACGACCGAACTCCTAGTGCGTTGCAAAGCGCGGCTCTGCGCTTAGCGGAAGCTTTGGCTTACTCGCCCATCGATGACGACGCACGTGACATTCCCGTGATTGCTGACCGTGCGCTGTTCTAACGAACGGCCCCATTATGTCTTTTGGCGTCAATTCGGATGTGACACTGGGACCGCTACCAAAATAAATAAACGAACGCTTGGACTAAAACAGTCATCAGCACGCAGGTTGTCAGTACCGTCGCAAACGACTTCCAGCTCCAAGTCCAAAGCCCGACGGCGCTTGCAAGGACCACCGCGGGCGCGGCCCCTTCCAAATAATAGAAGACTCCGCGCCTTATTGTACTGGTTCCCAAGTAAAAGCTGAGCGGAATTATTACCGCCGCCAGAACAAGCGCAAGAATTGCTCTACTTTGAACGATCGTATCAGGGATGGTCGGCATCTTAAAAGCATACCGAATTTCTGGTATCGGCCCAACTCGTGAAGGCGAGGTTGGCGGCCTTAGCCATGCGACTGGCAGAAAACACCTTCCCTGGACGAGGGAACTTGTCCAACGGATTCCAAAGAATATTATATAAAGCGGATGGTACCAAGAAGTGGTGGGCTCGTTACCGTCCTGTCAGGATCCGCGTCAGCGCCACCACCGGGGACAATCCCGCGGTCGAGTTTGTGCCAAGCGGACGCTACGCAAAGCGTGAGCCTTAAGGTTGGGATAGAATTTCTCTCATGATGCTCGCACTAGACTCTCGGAAAAGAAGGACCAAACGATGCGAGTATCTCTTCCGTTAGCCATCGCCGCGGGTTTGGCGGCTGGAATACTTCCCGCCTCGGCCTATTCGTGCGCGGAATGGTGCAGTACCTATCATTGCAGAAAGATAGAACCGGGCCCGCAGCGAGTATGCATGAACCGGTGCATCGCAGCGCGTCGAATGATCGTATCCAAACGGAAATCGCGCGGGCATGATCACGACAGCCAGTGAATTACCGCGGTCTTAGAACCGATCCATCTTTGAGGCCGCGAAGGACCGGCGTCAGCTCGGATCACCCATTGCCGCCGGACCGATTGCCTCGAGGAGGGTTGCCACCCGATGACCTCCCGGGACATGACCTATCGGCGGACGGATTCCCGGCCGGTTTGGCTTGGTCGGATGGTGGCCCGGTCTACGCCAGCCGTGCCATCCGGTAGGACCGCCCCAGCCGAAGCCGCGGCGCTTGCGAAAGCCGCACCTGTACCAGCCCGGACCCCGCCATCCGGTATCGCACCAGCAGTAACGTTTGCCCGCCCCAAATGAACTGGACCTTTTTAACGGCAGCTAATTCATCTGCCGCCGCGCGAAGGCCTTCCGGCGCGATCGCGGCAGCGTGCGCGCGGCCGCCGATCGACGTTCCGGCGAGTGTGAGAACCAAGGCCGCGGTCAACGATGCGATCAATTTTGTCATTGGCTTCTTCCCGGTTGGGCTGCAGGGGGCGATGCAACCACGTAACACGCATGTTCACCGCAGGTTCCAAATGCCGCCTCCACGAGTGTCACGCAGGGCGATCTTGTGCATCACACCAAGTCCGAAGTGGGTCAGAAGTGACGTTTTTTGGGTCTGGCCGAATGGCGGCTATGCCGAAAGCCGACATCCGGTGGGTCTCACCGGTTGGCTCGCCCGCGCGTTGCTTCGGGGGACCTTTAGCAACTGCGCTCAAGACGGTTCCACTATTCAGCAGCCATTCACACATGGTGTGGGCGTTGCCACATCGCCATTCTCGCGAGAAATTGACGTTGCGACGAGCGCGCGCGGACATGAGCTAAGTTTAATTCCTCAGCCACGTCTTCGAAAGATTAGCTCCTTTATTTGAGGGCGCTTATCGCCACATCGTCTGCACGAAAGGATCAATGCCATGAATGACTCCACTATCGGTCTCGAGACTGAACAAGAGATCCTGAGCCACGAAATCTCCGACGAGGCGCTGGAGACCGCGGGGACGGAGATCGCCGGGAACTACACAATGTTCTGCAGCGGAATTCAGTGCCCGGGTTGACCAGTTCGATTGACTGGTCCTGGCGTCTTAGCTTGTCCCTAACTGCCGGAGTCGATGAGCCTCCGGAATAGGGCGTCGGAGAACCAACCAAGCGCCTATTTTCTCTTCGATTTTATTGGCCCCTCCGTCTGCCGCCATCGACGCGGCAGGCGGAGAAGATTTTTAGAGCCCTCGCAGGGCACCGGGCCCACCGGGAGTTTCATCAAGGAAGGCCGTCCGCCGCGTTTGCCGGCAGCCAGGCGTCCGCTTCAATCGGAAGGCGACCGAATTGCCGCGCAGCAGCGTAACGAGGCGAGTGCCATCACCGCACGCTCGTTGGTCCACGAATAAGTTTCGAGGCTGGCCCGTAGACCGGCGGCGACGATTGGATCAATAAGGACGACCGGACCATAAAGTAAGAATCACTTTTTCTGAAAAATGTTGGACAAGCAAGGGAGCCCCCAAATGTACGCTAATATTCTCTTGAGCACGGACGGATCGGATGTCGCGAGAAAAGGCGTTAAGCATGGGATTGCCTTAGCGAAGGCCTTAAACGCTAAAGTGACAGTCATCACCGTAACGGAACCGCTGCCGGTCGACTGTGGGAGCGGACACGCGTCAGGATGGATACCCTCGCAGGAAGAGTTTGATGGCTTTGACGCAGCCTGCAAGGAACATGCGGGCAAAGCGCTGGATGAAGCTCGAGCTATGGCGGAGCAGATCGGGATATCTGCAGAACTCTTGCATGTACCGAATGAGCACCCGGCCACTGCGATTGTCGAAACAGCAAAGTCTAGAGGCTGCGACTTAATCGTCATGGCTTCTCATGGGCGTCGCGGCCTCCGAAAGCTATTGTTGGGAGACAAACATCGGAGGTCCTAACAGACGGAAGTGTGCCGGTTTTGGTAGTGCGGTAGCAGACATAAATGATAGTGCAGGGTGTGGGTGAAACCGGCTGTTTGGCCGAGGGGCATCGTAGCAGAAGGCACCAATCCGGCGCGCGGAATTCGAAAAGACATAAGGAAAGCCGCAGCGAGCTGTTCCTGACCGCCGATGCCCGTTCCGGGTCAAGGCCGGTCATCGGGCGATGTCTGCGTGATGTCCGCTATCCACCCAACAGCAGCGCAAAAGCGGAAATTCCGGCACTTCAGCTTCGTGCCAATCACCGACATCGCCCTTATTCAATTGCCTGGTCGGCGGTAGCGAGCAGCACGGGTGGTATTCGGCTGTCTTGAGGTTAATCACCAGATCGAATGATCATGTGCTTTTTGCTGAGTTGCATGAGCGTCGCCGCGGGGCTTCAAAACGATCCGAACAGTGTCCCGAGCACAATGACAGCTACTAGGGCCAGAACTGCACCAACGATGCCGACCATAACAATATCGAAATAACTTTGATGATGGGTCGTTCCGCAGACGGCAAGCAAGGTCACTACCGCGCCGTTGTGCGGTAATATATCGAGCGTACCGGCGCCGATCACAGCGACGCGATGCATCAGCGAGGGACTGAGGCCGGTTTGTGTCGCGATGGTCATATACGTCTTTCCGAGGGCGTCGAGTGCGATGGTCAAGCCACCGGAGGCTGAACCGGTCAGGGCGGAGAGGACGTTCGTCGCTACCGCCAGAGAAACAAGAGGTCCGCCTTCGATCCCCAACACCCAATCACGGACCGTAGCGAAGGCCGGCAAGGCCGCGACGACGGCGCCGAAGCCAACTAGGCTCGCTACACTGAGCGCCGGAAGGACGGATGCGTTGGCGCCGGCATCCATGCTCTGGCGCAGCGATGGCAGGCGGCCGCGGTTGAAAAGGATCACCGTTGCAATCGCGGCGGCCAGTGCAACAACCACCGACCAAACGCCCGCGACGGCGGTAATCGACGTGCCGCCCCAGCGTTCTTCTGCGAGAAACGAAAAATCTAACCTCCGCAGAACGAAGAACGACATCGCGAGATTGACTGCCACGACCACCATTAGTGGCAGCGCAGCAAAGGCGGTAGGTGGCGCGGAATCGCTGTGCTGGCCACGCCGCATCTCGGCCGGGTCGAATTCTCGCGCAGTAGTCGCGCGCTCGCGCACCAATTCGTCGTCCGCCGCCGCATCGGCGTGTATCGCTGTCTCTCCGCCGTAACTCTCACCGCTGCGGCGCGCCTTGCTCTCAGCCCGATGCAGCCACCACAAGCCGAAGCCCAGCATGACAAGCGAGGCGATGATGCCAAGTCCGGGCGCAGCGAACGGCGTTGTTCCGAAGAACGGCATCGGGATCGCGTTTTGGATCGACGGCGTTCCCGGCAGGGCTGACATGGTGAATGTCGAGGTGCCGAGTACGATCGCTGCCGGCATCAGCCGCCCGGGAACGGCCGCGGCGCGAAACAGCGCCTGCGCCATCGGCGTCAGCACGAAAAATGCAACAAACAAGCTGACGCCGCCGTAGGTGACGATCGCGCCCGCGAGCACGACGGCGAGCATCGCGCGATTTTCGCCCAGACGGTTCGTCATATATTTAGCCACCGCTGAAACCGAGCCGCTGTCGTCCATGAGTTTGCCGAACACGGCTCCAAGCAGAAACAGCGGGAAGAACTGCGCCAGAAAGCCAGCGGCGCTACCCATGAAAATCTGTGTCCAGTTGGCAAGCAGGGGTTGGCCGCCGAATAGAGCGGCAACAAGCGCAGCGGCCGGCGCGAGCAAGAGCACGCTCCAACCGCGGAAAGCGAGCCAGATCAAAAGACCAAGCCCAACAAGGATGCCAAGCAGGCCCATCGGTTAGCATTCCGCCAACAGCACATCCAAATCAGTGGTTGAGCGCGTGCCCAGGTCGCCCGAATGTGCATGCAGAAATTCGCTTGCCGCCCGGCGGCCTTCGGTCCGAAGCATGGAAACGAAATCCCACTCAGCATTGAGTTTCGATGAGGCACCAAATTCTGCCAGCGCATCTGTGGCAATTCTGTGCGTCCGCATCTGCGCCCAACGAGCGCCCTCGCCCTTGCCCGGGTCAGCGACCTGACGCAAGAGCGCAATCATTCGTAGCTCCTTCATCAGCGGCGAATTGAAGGAAATTTCATTGAGCCGATTGAGGATCTCAGCTGCTGAGCGCGGCATATCCAACCGCTCGCGTGGATTAATCTGCACGAGGATAGTGTCGTGCGCGTCGCTTTCGCGAATCAGCGGCGTGATCGTCGGATTGCCGGCATAGCCGCCGTCCCAGTACGCCTCGCCATCGATTTCGACCGCCCGGAACATCGTCGGCAGGCAGGCTGACGCAAGCAAGACGTCGGCTGTGATCTCTGCGTTGCGAAAAATGCGCCCGCGGCCGGTACGCACGCTGGTCGCTGTAACAAAGAGCTTGATCGGCGAGCGAGCAAGCCGATCGAAGTCAATGCATTCAGTAAGGATACCGCGCAGTGGATTTAAGCCGAACGGATTTAGGTCGTAGGGCGACATCACTCGCGAGATTAGATCCATTGCGATGTATGCCGGCGAGGTGTCGAGCGTCCAGCGGCCCATTAGACGATCGAGCGGAGAGCGCTGCAGAAGACTGAACGCAGCCGCGCGCGACACTTGTTGCCAATATTTGTCAAGCGCCGAACGCGCCCCTTCGGCGCCACCTTCAATCCATCCGTCAGCCAGAACCGCAGCGTTCATCGCGCCCGCGGAGGTGCCAGAGATTGCTGCGATATGAAGTCGGGGCTCTTCGAGCAGGCGATCCAAAACGCCCCAGGTAAATGCTCCGTGCGAGCCGCCGCCTTGCAGCGCAAGATCGATTAATAATGGGTCCCCGGTCCGTTGCATTAGCTGGCCGCCGCTATCTGATCGTTTTCAGCTCGACTGCCCCCATTGATTTGCGCAATGAGGTACATGAGCTGCCGTCTGCGATCGGGCCAAACACACGCGAATACGAGCATCGCGCGCTGAGCCGCGCTGGTCCGGGCCGTGGCGCGGGTCATTTTTCTGGTCCAGGGATACAGACGGCTTTGACGGCGAGGTGGCTTTTTCCCAACTCATGGGCCGCCTGTTCGCATGATTGCTTAGATTGGTACCCGGGAACATTGGTGATCGTGCGGCCCACGGTATGGCCGAGGCCAGAACTCACGACAATAATCAACACCCAACTCACTTCCCTTCCCTCCTGTTACGGTATTGAACGAGATGGTTAGGCATGATGACCTCGGATAGTATCACGTAAATCGGCGTGCGGTCCGGTGGGCCGTGTAGATCGAGGTGTGACATGTGCTCCTTCTAACTGCTGCCGCGGCATTAGGTCTCCTAAGGGTCAAGCCGGTCGTCAGCCGATGTCTGCGTTATGTCCGCTATCCACTCAACCGCAGCGCAAGAGCGGCACTTCGGCTCCGTGCCACAATTTGACATTTAGCGACTGCTTAAGCGCAGCACGTCTCAAGGAGTCTGTGTTGACTTGGATCAAACCTAACAAACAAAATCACTGTATGGAGATCAGTCTCGCGACTGAAAAGTGCGACTGGTCGCATCATGTTTGGTGCGATGATGATTCGCCGATCACTTGCTACGGCCGCCGTTATTCTCGCTGCATCGACGTCAGCGAGTTACGCTAGTCCCTGTTCTGAAGCAATCCACCGAATGCAGGCCAAGATTGATGCTAAGCTCGAAGCAGCAACCGCCGCCGGTCCGTCTGCGGTCGAAAGTACCGCAGCTATCATGCACCGCCAGCCGACACCTCGCTCAGTCGCAGGCGCTGAAGTCGGGCTTGATGACGTATCAAAGTAGCAAGCCGAAGCGGTCGGCGCGGCCATGATTCGGGCTCGTGAAGCCGATCGCGTCGGCGACCAAAGCGCTTGCGAGCAGGCTCTATCAGACGCGGAACGCGCTATTAGTCAACGTTGAAAGGTTGCAGAGAGACGATCTTCTCTCGCGCGCCAGCGGCGATTGAGGTTGGTCAGATTGAGCGTGGTGGGGCGGATCTAAGGAGGAAGAAGGCATGAAGAGCTGGCTCAGTTTGCAATGCATGTTATTCACATTGCTATGGCTTCCAGCGGCGCATGCGCAGGAAACGATGGATGTCGCAAAAATCACATGTAATCAATTCATGTTTGGCAGCATTGCCGATTTAAGGACAATTTCGCTTTGGCTGTTTGGCTACTACGACGGAGGGCTTAAGAATACGGTCATCGATTCGGCCTCCATGCAAAATAGCTCGCGCGAACTGACACAGTATTGCATGGCTCATTCCGATGCGCTCGTTATGGATGCCGTCAAAAACATTCTTGGAAAAGCCAAGTAGGATGGTTGCGAGACATCCGGCGAGTGAAATTGCCTGACCGGGTATCTTCAAGGAATATTGCGCAAACGGCATCCAGAGAGCTGATGGAGCCGCTTGGAGGCTGAACATGCAGAACGTCGCAAACGCGGCCCGCGGAACGGTGGAAACCGGCGGTAAGAAGAGCTTGAAGGAGCGGGCGTTTCGACGAACTTGAGAAATACGCGGTCATCACCGTCTATCTCTGGCTCCTATTCGCGCTGTTTAGCCTGCACAAACAGTTGGTCCAAGGGCATGGGGTCAGCGTCTGGCAGCAGGGCTTTGCCATCGTGAACGCCCTGATTTTCGGTAAGGTTATCTTGATCGGCCAGGCGCTAGAGGTCGGAGGGGGGCTGGAGCGGCGCGCATTAGTTTGGGTCGTGCTCGGCAAGTCGCTGATCTTTGCGATCCTACTTCTGGCGTTTCACATCGCCGAGGAGGCGATTCGAGCCTGGTTCAAGGGTCAGTCGCTCTCGGCTGGCTTCGCCGATTTCGGCGGCTCACTGGCCGGCCTTGTGACTTACGCCGCCATCTTCTTCGTGGCGCTGATTCCTTTCTTCGCCTTCCAGGAGGCGGCTCGCGTCCTCGGCGGCGGCGCGCTTTGGGACTTGTTCTTCCGCGGCGGCAAGGTGCACTTTCGGCTGGTCGAAGATTAGTTCAAGGAACATCGCGCCGAGATCGAGATTGGATCAGCCAACGTTGGCCACATGAACGGGCGGTATGCGCCGGAATGTGGTCGAAGACAGAACGAGATTATTCCGTCAGAAACTCAATCAACGGAGGTCGGATTGGCCGCTGAGCCTCTGCGGGGCTGGGTTGCGTTTGGGGGCAGGTTGACTTTGAGTGGAGTGTCTCCTGACTGTGTTGACTAGGAGAAGACCGTGAGCAAACCGACGCAAAGCGAAGCGCGCGCGATCGCTAAGGACGCCTATATCTATGGCTTTCCGCTGGTCGACAGCTATCGCATCCAGCATTCGTACTTCGTCGATCGCGAGAGCCCCGAATTCAAGGCTCCTTGGAACGCGATCCACAACGTGGCCCGCGTCTTCGCGCCCGACGACAAGGCGATCCAGACGCCAAACTCCGACACGCCCTATTCGTTCCTGGGCATGGACCTGCGTGCCGAGCCGCTCGTTCTAAGCATCCAGCCGATCGACAAGGACCGATACTTTTCGGTGCAGCTCGTCGACGCCTACACGCACAACTTCGATTACATTGGCACGCGGACCACCGGCAACGGCGGCGGACGCTATCTCATCGCCGGACCGAACTGGACGGGAGCCACGCCGGCGGGCGTCGGCAAGGTCTTCTGCTCCGAGACAGAACTCGCCTTCGCCTTCTTTCGCACGCAATTGTTCGACCCGGCCGACATCGACAAGGTGAAGGCCGTTCAGGCGGGCTATCGGGTCCAGACGCTCTCCGAGGTTTTGGGCGCCTCTCGGCCGCCCGCGCCGCCCAAAGTCGAATTCGCCGCGCCGCTCACGGTGGAGGCACAGAAAACCTCGCCCGAATTCTTTTCGGTTCTCGACTTCGTGCTCCGCTTCTGCCCGACCCACCCGTCCGAGACGGCGCTGAGAGCGCGCTTCGCGGAGCTCGGGATCGGCCCAGGGATGCGCTTCCGCCCGGAGGTCCTTGCGCCAGACGTCCTGCGAGCAGTGAAGGACGGCATGGCCGACGCCTGGGCTGAGTTCGCCGCCTTCAAGACCCGCGACGTCGACACCGGCAAGGTCGGGAGCGCCGACGTCTTCGGCACGCGCGAATTCCTCAAGAACAATTACCTCTATCGCATGGCCGCCGCCGTCCTCGGCATCTACGGGAACTCGAAGGAGGAAGCGATCTATCTCGTCTATTCGGTCGACGCCGCCGGCGAGAAGCTGGACGGGTCGGCCAAGGCCTACACGCTACGCTTCGCCTCGGAGGAACTCCCGCCTGTCCGCGCGTTCTGGTCGCTGACGCTCTACGAATTGCCCGCGAGTCTCCTCTACGCCAATCCGCTCAAGCGCTATCTCATCAACTCGCCGATGCTGCCGGACCTGAAGCGCGACGCCGACGGCGGCTTGACGCTGCATGTCCAGCACGCCGCGCCCGGATCGGATCGCGAATCGAACTGGCTGCCCGCGCCGTCCGGGCCGTTCTGGACGATCCTCCGGCTTTATCAGCCCACGGACGGGGCGCTGACCGGCGCCTGGACGCAGCCGCCGCTGGAATCCGAGACTTTGAAGGTTGGAGGAGCAACATGACGGCGGTTACCTCGGAAAACTACATCCGCGCCGAGAGCGACCGCAGCTTTTCCAACGTTGCGGCGCTCGGCGGAGGGATCAACCACTTCTATTTCATCCGCAAGCCCACTCCGCTCGACAAGCAGACCGTCATCCGGATGAACCGCGACACGCTCTACTCCGGTGCGGTCGTCGATACGTCGAAGGGTGCAACCGTCACGCTTCCGAGAGCCGACGGCAATCGCTTCGTTTCCGCGCAGGTCGTCGACAACGACCACTATTGCCCGGCCGTGTTCTACGAGCCGGGCAGGCACGCTATCGCCAGCGACACGAAATACGCTCTCGTCATCGTCCGCACTCAGCTTTTCGACCCAAACGACGCCGCGGAAGTTGCGCAGGTCAACGCGCTTCAGGACCAACTTCGAGTGGAAGCCGGGAGCGCCGACCCTCTGCCGCCCCTCGAATGGGATCCGGAGTCGCTGAAGGCGCTGACGGCGAAGTACGAGGCCGAGGCGAAGGACCTCGCCTCCTACAAGGGTCTCATGGGACCGCGGGGAACTGTCGACGAAGCCAAACGCCATCTCGCCGCAGCCGCCGCCTGGGGCCTCAACCCCGACAGCGACGCGACCTATTTCAACTACTCGGGCGACCATGATCCGGCGCGATGCTGGCGCGCGACCTTCACGGTTCCCGAGAATAACGCCTTCTGGTCGATCACCGTCTACGGCGCCGACGGCTACATGAAATCGGACAATAATATCGCCAACAGCTCAAACGTGAAGCTGAACGCCGACGGGACGTTCACGGTTGTGTTCGGGTCGAAAGACCTCTGTGGCGACGTCTCCAATAGGGTCGACGTCACGCCCGGCTGGAATTACGTCATGCGCGTCTACCGGCCGGGGCCGAGCGTGCTCGATGGGCGCTACGTCCTGCCCGCGGTCGAGCCGGTGCAGTAGACGCCGCGCTCGCGACAAAACGACGGCTATGGGCTTATTCTGGTCCTTGCCGGATCGTAGCGCGGAATGTCTCTTGTGGGTCATGAGCGTCGTTTTGGGCGCTTTGGCCTGATGTCGGTTCTGCGCCGAAAGCGGCCAAACTGGCGACCTGCCAGTGGAGTGCGCCCTTAGCGGTGGACATCTTGCAGGCAAGGAATTGACCAGGACTGCTGGGCTTTCGAAGGATGAAAGCCATGGTCAGACACCGCTCCCATAGCATCGAGTTCAAACGACGGGTC
>Ga0187783_10001554_pt1 | contig 16990 bp, 12 predicted proteins | sample 1015_SJ02_MP02_2_FD_132471 | JGI IMG/M metagenome (GOLD analysis project Ga0187783, IMG submission 132471) | Tropical peat soil microbial communities from peatlands in Department of Meta, Colombia - 1015_SJ02_MP02_20_MG | ecosystem: Environmental > Terrestrial > Soil > Wetlands > Peat | place... | reverse complement strand
GGAGATTCTGTTCCGCGACATTGATCTCGAGAAAACCACAGTCTCGATGACCATCAACTCACCGGCGTCGATCCTATGGGCAATGTACCTGGTGGTCGTCGAGAAGCAGGGTGCGGATTGGAAGAAGGTTTCCGGGACGATCCAGAACGACATTTTGAAGGAGTACATCGCACAAAAGGAATATATCTATCCGCCGGCGCCTTCCATGCGGCTGGTGGTGGACACTTTCGAATTCGGCTCCAAGTTTACCCCCCGTTTCAACACCATCTCCATCAGCGGCTACCATATCCGGGAGGCGGGTTCGACGGCCCTGCAGGAGCTGGCATTCACCCTTTACGACGGGGTGGAATACGTCGAATGGGCGCGGGCTCGCGGTCTCCAGATCGACGAGTTTGGCCCGCGGCTGAGCTTTTTCTTCAATGCCCACAACGACTTCTTCGAGGAGATCGCCAAGTATCGAGCTGCCAGAAACCTGTGGTATCAGCTGACGAAGGACCGCTTCCATGCCAAGAACGAGCGCACCTGGTTACTGCGATTTCATACCCAGACGGCAGGCGTCTCCCTGTCCGCGCAGCAACCGATGAACAACATTGCTCGTGTCGCCCTCCAGGCGTTGGCCGCGGTTCTGGGTGGAACTCAATCCTTGCACACCGACTCCTACGATGAAGCCTGGGCGCTTCCGACGGAACAGGCCGCCCGGCTTGCGCTGCGTACGCAACAGATCATCGCCTACGAATCCGGCGTCACCCAGACGATCGATCCCCTGGGGGGATCGTACTTCCTCGAACGACTCACGCTCGACATGGAGAGCGGAGCCTTCGACTATTTCCGCAAGCTCGACGCCATGGGGGGAATGGTGAGGGCAATCGAGCGCGGCTATCCGCAAAAGGAAATTGCCGAGGCTGCCTACCAGTATCAGCGCGCCGTCGAGGCGAAAGAAAAGATCATTGTGGGGGTGAATGACTTCACCGTGGAGGAGGAGCCGCCCCGGATTCTTTACATTGACGAGACCGTGGCCCATCAGCAATCGACCAAGCTCAAGGCTCTCCGAGCGCACCGATCCGGTGACGAGGTGCGCCGGCGGCTGGACGCGCTCAAGAAAGCCGCCAGCCAGGAACCCAAGCCGCCGGGAAACGGCAACCTGTCCTCGGCAAATACCATGCCCTTCATCCTCGATGCGGTGCGGGCGTACGCCACCGTAGGGGAAATTTCCAATGCCCTGCGGGAGGTGTACGGAACCTACACGGAAACCAGCATTACGTGACCGTTCCCGAAGGAGGGAACCGAGCCACGCCTGCTATCCTTTTTTCGGCATCGAAGTCCAAGCCTGCTATGGGAAAAGCCATCGATCATCTGAAGAGGGCCGATCCCGTTCTCGCCGCCCTCATCGATCGAATTGGGCCGTGCCGCATGGAATATGGGCCGCCTGAGTTTCATAGCTTGGCCGAATCGATCGTCTACCAGCAGTTGAACGGAAAAGCTGCGGCGCGCATTTTTGAGCGACTCGCGGCTCTGGCGGGGCAGCCCCTCACCCCGAATGGGATCTTGAAGCTGAGTGAAGGCGAGATGCGGTCCGTTGGCCTTTCCAAACAAAAGTCTTCGTACCTGCGGGATATGGCGGACCGCACACTGAAGGGCCAGCTCGAGTTCGGCAAACTCGGCCATCTGTCGGATGCGCAAGTCATCGAGCATCTCACCCAAGTCAAGGGCGTCGGTGTCTGGACCGCGCAGATGTTCCTGATGTTCACTCTTCGCCGCCCAAACGTTCTCCCCACCGGGGACTTCGGGGTGAAGGCCGCCATCAAGAAGCACTACCGCAAACGTCAGCTGCCCACACCGCAACAGATGGAAAAGATTGCCAAGTCCTGGGAGCCCTACCGCACTACGGCCTGCTGGTACCTGTGGCAGAGCATCGACGTCAAGACCATCTGATCCGAGGGCAGCTCGAAAAGCCGCGCCCTGGCATCCGAGCTGCGCCTAAGAATTCCGCCCTTGTCGCGTATATAATCTGCCTGTGTTCGACCGGCTGGAAGGTCGTCGGCTGGGCTTGTCTTTGCAACGCGACGTTGACCACTGAATCTAAAATCCGCGTGCTGGTTGCCAAGCCGGGCCTCGACGGGCACGACCGCGGAGCCAAAGTGATCGCCCGGGCTTTGCGGGACGCCGGCATGGAGGTTATCTACACCGGTCTGCGCCAGACACCGGAGATGATCGTCAATGCTGCCCTGCAGGAAGACGTACATGTCATTGGACTCTCGATTCTATCCGGAGCGCACAATGCGATTGTTCCTCGGGTGATGGACTTGCTTAGGCAGAACCAGATGGAAGACGTAATTGTCATCGTAGGAGGAATCATTCCGGATCAGGACATCGCGAATCTAAAGAAAGCAGGGGTTGCCGCCATTTTTCAGCCCGGCACTGCCATGGACGAGATCGTACAGTTTATCCGCAGCCACGGAAGATCTCGCGGGGTACCGACTACCGGCTGAAGCCGTACTCTCGGTTGGGCGTCGATTCGTTCGATTCGAGTGGTTTGCGAGGTTCCTCTCGCCTGTTATACCGTAGGAAATTCAGGTCCATCCGGCATGGCCGATCGTACTGAATCCAGCTCGCCCTCCGTTGCGACCGTGCTCGAGACCCGTGTCGATGCAACCTCTCCCGGCTTCGAGGCCAACATGCGCTTTCTCGCAGACTTGGTCTCGGAACTACGTAATCAAGAAGAGAAAATTCGTGAGGGCGGCGGGCCGAAAGCGATAGAGAACCAGCACAGCAAGGGCCGTCTCACGGCACGGGAGCGCATCCATCGGCTGATCGATCCGGGCAGCTTTTTTGAAATCGGTGCCTATGCCGCCTTTGGCATGTACTCGGAATGGGGAGGCGCACCGGGAGCCGGTGTGGTCACCGGGCTGGGACGCATCCATACCCGGCTGGTGATGATCATCGCCAATGACGCTACGGTGAAAGCTGGCGCGTTCTTCCCCATGACCTCGAAAAAGGTGATTCGGGCGCAGACCATTGCCATGGAAAATCGGGTTCCGACCATCTATCTGGTCGACTCCGCCGGGGTGTTTCTTCCCTTACAGGAAGACGTATTCCCGGACACGGACGATTTCGGCCGGGTGTTCCGCAACAACGCCATCATGTCCGCCATGGGCATTCCGCAAATCGCGGCCATCATGGGCATGTGCGTGGCCGGCGGAGGTTATCTCCCCGTCATGTGCGACCACGTGCTGATGACCGACGGCAGCGGGCTTTTTCTCGCCGGACCAGCCCTGGTGCAGGCCGCGATCGGGCAAAAGGTCTCAGCCGAGGAACTCGGCGGGGCGGCCATGCATTCCGCCATCAGTGGCACGGTCGACTTTCGTGAACCGAACGATGAGGCCTGTTTGGCACGCATTCGCTCGATTGTCGAGAGGTGGGGGTACCGCCGGCAATCTCCCTGGGACCGCCGGAAACCCCAGGAGCCGGCGCTGGCGGCCGAGGAGATTTACGGCATTTACGATTCTTCCCCGAAACGGCCCTACGACATGAAGGAAATCCTCGCGCGCATAGTCGATGGCAGCTGCTTTGATGAATACAAAGCGGAGTACGGCAAGACCGTGCTGTGCGGTTATGCGCGGGTCGGAGGCTTTGCCGTGGGCATCGTTGCCAACCAGAAACTGCATGCCCACGCCATCGACCACGAAGGCCACAAACGGATCGAGTTCGGAGGCGTGATTTATACCGAGTCGGCAGAAAAGGCCGCCCGCTTCATCATGGACTGCAACCAAAACCTGATACCGCTCGTTTTCTTCCATGATGTGAACGGGTTCATGGTGGGGCGAGAGGCGGAGTGGACCGGGATCATCAAAGCCGGCGCCAAGATGGTCAATGCCGTGGCCAATTCGGTCGTGCCAAAGGTTACCGTGATCATCGGCGGCTCCTTTGGCGCAGGTCACTACGCCATGTGCGGCAAGGCCTACGACCCGCGGTTTGTATTTGCCTGGCCGACCGCTCGCTACGCCGTCATGAGCGGGGAGTCAGCCGCCGGAACGCTCGTCGAAATCAAGATCAAGCAGCTGGAGCGCGACGGCAAGAAGCTCAGCGAGGAAGAAAAGCGAGAACTGTACGAGTCGGTTCGGCAGACCTACGAGGAGCAGACCGATCCGCGTTATGGAGCGGCGCGATTGTGGATCGATAAGATCATCGATCCCATGGAAACTCGGGAGGCCATCACGCAGGCACTGGAAGCGGCCGCCCTGAATCCCGAGGTCGCCGAATTTAAAGTGGGAGTGCTGCAGACTTGAACCCCCGGGACATCACCCGAGGAACGAATTCTTGAGCAGCCGGGGCTGTCTTCTCGATGCCTGAAACCGTCAAATTGATCGAGTGCCCGCGCGACGCCTGGCAAGGACTCAAGGGGCAGATTCCCGCCCATCTCAAAGTCGATTACCTGAAGGCCTTAATCAGCGCGGGATTTAAGCACATGGACGCGGTCTCTTTTGTTTCCCCGAAGGCCGTGCCGCAGATGGCCGACTCCGAAGAGGTGGTGAAGGAGCTGGATCCACCCGATGATGTCGAGATCATCGGCATCGTGGTCAATGACAAAGGAGCCGAGCGGGCGATTGCGACCCATGCCGTCCGCACCCTGGGATTTCCCTATTCGGTTTCCCCAACTTTCCTCCGCAATAACCAGCACCAGACCCTCGAGGAAGCGATTGACGAGCTCGAAAAGATCAAAGCCAGGGCCGAGGACACCGGGGTCGATTTGATCGTCTATATTTCAATGGCCTTCGGCAATCCCTACGGTGACGAATGGAACATTCAAGAGGTCGTCGACGCCATCGACATTCTGGAATCTTGCGATGTTCAGACGGTTTCACTCGCCGACACCGTCGGCATTGCCGGACCGGACGAGATTCGTGACTTGGTTTCGGCCGTGATGGCCAAGTACGATTATCTGGAGATCGGGGTGCATCTGCATAGTCGCCCGGACGAGGCCGCCACCAAAGTCGGGGCTGCCTATGAGGCTGGTTGTCGTCGATTCGATTCCGTCATCGGGGGGCTCGGCGGCTGCCCGTTCGCGCAGGATGCTCTGATCGGCAACATCCCGACCGAGATCGTGGTTGAGACTTTGAAAAGCCGGGGCGCCGTCTTGCCCCCGCTCAAACCGCTCGAGGTTTTGTTGCGAGCTACGGCGGAGATCGGCGTGCGATACGCGAACTCGCATGCGGCAGATTGATGCCCCCACATCGCAGATGAACTATAAAACCATCGAACTCGCGAGCAGTTCCGGGGTCGCCAGCCTCACCCTGAACCGGCCGGAAAAACGCAATGCGATCAGCTATGAGCTCATCGAGGAATTGCTGACGGCACTCTCGGAAGTAGCTGCGTCCTCTGCCTTGGTTTTGATTCTGACCGGCCGAGGGAAGGCCTTCTGTTCAGGCATGGATCTGGGAAATCTCAAAGCGCTCCTGGGCCGATCCGCCGAGGAGAATCGCAAGGATTCCGAGACCATGGCCCGCCTGTTTCGTTCCCTGGCGGAGTTTCGAAAGCCGACGATCGCCGCGGTGAACGGAGCCGCCTTGGCCGGGGGCTGCGGACTGGCCACGCTGTGCGATTTTACCCTGGCCGTGCCGGAGGCGAAGTTCGGCTACACGGAAGTTCGCATCGGTTTTGTCCCGGCTATCGTTTCCGCATTTCTGCTGCGCCAGATTGGAGAAAAATCGGCGCGGGAGCTGCTGCTCACCGGCAGAATCATTAGCGCGGAAGAAGCCCACCGGTTGGGCATGGTTAACGAGATTGTTGCGCCGGAGAACCTGCTCACGCGGGCTCGCGAGCTGGCCGAACAGCTGATGGAGAATAGCCCGCTATCGATTGCAGCCACCAAGCGCCTCCTGAGCGAGTATGTTGGCGGAGAACGCGACCGACAGATCCGCTCCGCGATCCGGGAGAATGCCGCCATTCGGGAGACCGAGGATTTCCGCGAAGGGGTGACGTCGTTTCTCGAAAAGCGCAAGCCACGATGGAGCGGCAAGTGAGCGGGTCAACTCTGCCGTCGCCACCCGTGGTCAACGAGAGTCGGCTGCGGGTGCGCTACGCGGAAACCGACCAAATGGGCTTTGTCTATCACGCCAATCATTTTGTGTGGTTCGAAGTGGGACGGGTAGAGTTGTTGCGACAGCTGGGATTTTCCTATCGCGAGATGGAGCAGCAGGATCATTGTCATCTCGCCGTGGTCGAGGCGAGCTGCCGTTATCGGGCCCCGGCTCGCTACGACGAGGAGATCATCGTACGAACCAGCATCAAGAACATTCGCCGCTCCGTAGTACACTTCGCCTACCGGCTGCTGCGGGCAGGAAATGGGGAGCTGATCGCGGAAGGCGAAACCAGGCATTTTGCCATTAATGCCGAGAACAAGGTCGCAATCCTTCCTGAGAAATATAGGAAAGCTCTGCGTCAGGCCATGGGAAAATAGGGCTCCGGCCCGGATGCCGTCTGGCCAGACTTTCCGGAACCGAACTGGGACTAAGGTTGCAAGCCCTTCACATCAACGGCAACGATCTCACCCCGGAAGCGGTCGAAGAAGTTGCTGTCCATCATCGAGCGGTACTGCTTGCCCCCGACGCCCGTCTTGGAGTCGAGCGCGCGCGGCGAGTGGTGGATTCGCTCGTCGCGAGCAACCAAGTTTCCTACGCCATCACCACCGGCGTCGGCAAACTGGCCGATGTCCGCATTTCTCCAGACCAGATCCGCGACCTGCAGGTGAACCTTGTGCGCTCCCATGCCGTCGGGGTGGGCGAACCGCTGTCGGTAGCCGAAGTCCGAGCCATGATGCTGTTGCGAGCCCATTCGCTGGCGAAAGGGCATTCCGGGGTGCGAACCGCGGTGATCGACAGGCTTTGCGAAATGCTCAATCGAAGGGTTACGCCGCTCGTTCCATCCCAAGGCAGCGTGGGAGCTAGTGGCGACCTGGCGCCACTGGCCCACCTGGCCCTGGCACTGATTGGAGAGGGTGAGTGTTTAGCAGACGGGGGCACGCGGGTCTCGGCTGCCGAAGCCCTGCGCAGGGCGGAGGTCAAGCCCCTGATCCTCGAGGCAAAAGAAGCGGTTTCGCTCATCAACGGCACCCAGGGCATGCTGGCCGTGGGCATCCTGGCCCTGCTCGAAGCCGAAACTCTGGTGGATTCGGCGGACGTCATCGGTAGCCTCACGCTCGATGCGCTGCGCGGCACCGATGTCGCCTTCGATGAGCGCATTCAGCGGGTTCGGCCCCACCCCGGTCAACTGCGGACCGCCGCCCATCTCCGCAAAATGCTCGAAGGCAGTGCGATCCGCGAGTCGCATCGCAGTTGCGGCCGGGTGCAGGATGCGTATTCCTTGCGCTGTATGCCGCAGGTGCATGGGGCGGTGCGTGACACACTCGCTCACTGCCGTGAGGTCTCGGAAACGGAGATCAATTCGGCAGTCGATAACCCGCTGGTCTTCGTGCGGACCGCACAGGCGACGGGCGGTCTCGGCTCCCCCGAGCTGGCGGAAGGCGACATTCTCTCCGGCGGCAATTTTCACGGCGAGCCACTGGCCTTGGTTCTGGACTTCTTGGGGATCGCCCTCAGCGCACTCGCAGGGATCTCTGAGCGGAGACTCGAACGGCTGGTGAATCCCTCGCTCAACGAAGGGTTGCCGCCGTTCTTGGCTGCGAGCGCGGGCCTCAACTCGGGTTTCATGATGCCCCAGGTCACGGCCGCGGCCCTCGTCGCCGAAAACAAGGTGCTGGCGCATCCCGCGTCCGTCGACTCGATCACCACCTCGGGAAATAAGGAAGATTACGTTTCCATGGGCATGACCGCCTCTTTGAAACTGAAACGGATTGTCGTCAACACCCGCAACGTCCTGGCCATCGAAGCTATGGCTGCGGCGCAGGCCCTCGACTTTCTCGCCCCGCTCAAGCCCGGTAAGCGCGGCCAAGCCGCCTACTCGGAGATTCGGTCCGTCTGCCCCACGATGGAGAAAGACCGCGTGATGTACCAGGATTTCGCGCGAATCGCGCAACTGATCGCGAGCGGCAAGCTGGCGCACGTGTTGCGATAGCCGCAGACACTGGCTCGGGCGCGCTTCGCCGGGATCTCGCCCGGCCAGAGGGCGGCGGGAGGCCGATCGAGGTCCGGCGGACGGTCTGCCATCGCGCTCGGGACCGACGCCTACGTAGCCTGTGTTTTTGCCGCACTCCCGTCCAACCCTAGCCGGTCTGCAATCCCCTTCATGGCTTCGATGCAGAAGGCAATATGGCCTTCCAGGTCGACGCCCAGGTCGGCGGCACCGTTGACGATGTCGGCGCGGTTTACACTGCGAGCGAAGGCCTTGTCTTTCATTTTTTTCCGCACCGATTGGGCATCGACCTCGGCCAGCGACTTACCCGGCTTCACCAGCGCCACGGCGGTGATGAATCCGGCCACCTCGTCACAGGCAAAAAGAGCTTTTTCCATGGGAGTATCGCGGCTCACGCCGGTATATTCTGCGTGCGAGAGAATCGCCCGACGGATCTCCTCCGGCCAGCCGCGCGCCTCTAAAATCTGGTTGCCCCGGTAGGGATGGTCGTCCAGGCTGGGGTACTTCTCATAATCGAAATCGTGCAGCAGGGCAACCACGCCCCATAATTCTTCATTGTCCCCGAGTTTCCTGGCGTAAGCGCGCATACACGCCTCGACCGCCAGGGCGTGCCGGCGCAAACTTTCCGACTGGGTGAACTCAGTTAGTAAACACCACGCTGTTTCGCGATCATGCATAACTTTGCCCCTGTGTTCTCCTGCTTTTTCGCGGCATCCTTTTCTCTTCCGGCACTACGGGCGCCGTGTGCGCGGAAATTTCCCTTGACTTCCACAGGCGTTGTACCTCAGATTACGACCCAGGTTCGAAACCAAGTAACTAGTTTGGTGCGGTTCCTGGTTTCAGGGAAGCCTGCTCTGGCTGCTCCCACACCTGATGGCTACCACACTCGCCCCTGTAGATTCCCGAGAAGTTGTCCGCTGCGACTGCTGTCTTCTCGTGCAGTTCCGCACGATCAATAATCTGTGCCGGCGCTGCCGTGCTTCGTTAGACGAAGACGAGCCGGAAGTGGTCAACCTTCCGCCGGCGCCGCGTATGATGCCCATGCATCATGGGCCTCGGCATCTGAACCTGGCGGCGTCGATCCGCTCCGTGCGTCTGCGCAATGGGCTGAGCCAACGGCAGCTGGCAGCGCGCATGTCGGTCCCGCGGACTTACGTCTCGAAAATCGAGAACGAGAAAGCCACGCCAACCCTGTTCTCGCTAGAGCGTCTGGCCAATGCCCTGGGTGTCAGTGTGCCAGATTTGCTCAGCGGCGGGGAACGCAACCGCCAGGAAGAGATTCGTGAGCTCATCCAAGATCCGTTCATCACGTCCCTACTGCCTTTTGTGTCTCACTTGAATGGCATGCAGATGTCGAGCATCCTCACCCAAGTGCGGGATTTGACGGTACGGCCGCGAAGAAGCGCCTGACCCGATGGGGCGGTCGGCTTCCTGACCAAGAAGCCGGCCGAGTTCGCGGGCTCGACAGCTCGAGGTGCGGAGCGCCATCACCAGTTTTGGCTGTCATCCGGGCAACCAGCCAACCGAAGGCCGGGATCCATAAGATCCCGGCCTTTTCGTGAACCCGTCCGACAACCCCGCGGCGGCTCGCCAAAGCATTGTCGGAGCAGGCTAGGCCGCGAATGGCTCCGGTGGGGGAACTGGAACTGGCTGAGGCAGCCGATCCGCGACCTCGGCCAGGGTTGACAATTTCTCCGCCAAAGCCGGGGTCAGCAAGCCCGGCGCACAGCGCCAATGATAATTACCGAGCTGTTGGCTGGGAGTGTTCAGGCGAGCTTCGCTGCCCAAGCCGAGCACGTCCTGCAGCGGAACCACCGACAGGTTAGCCGGCGAGCCATGGGCCGCACGAATCATGGCCCAGTGGATTCCATCCTGGGCGCATCCCAGATAAGAGAGGGCCGCTCGCTTTTCGTAATCGGTGGCGCTTGATTTCCACCAGCCGACCGTCGTGTCATTGTCATGCGTGCCGGTGTAGACCACTCGATCCGGTGTCAGCCGGTGCGGCAGGTACACGTGGGCTCCGGGATCACCGAAGGCAAACTGCAACACCGCCATGCCGGGAATGTGGTGGGCCTCGCGCAAAGCGTGCACGTCTGGAGTGATGAAGCCCAAGTCTTCCGCGAAAAACGGCAGACCGCCCAGTTTTTCCCGAAGTTTGAGGAAGAGCTCGTCCCGCGGGCCATCGACCCAGCGGCCATGCAGCGCCGTTTCCTCGCCAGCGGGAATCTCCCAAAACTGCGCAAACCCGCGGAAGTGATCGAGACGGATGAGGTCGCAAGTCTCGGTCGCCCAGCGCAACCGTTCGACCCACCACTGGTAGCCGCTGGCTCGCATGGCTTCCCAGTTGTAGAGCGGATTCCCCCAACGCTGGCCGGTGGCACTGAAAGCATCCGGGGGAACGCCGGAGACCACCTCCGGTTCCAGATCGTCACGCAAACGCCAGAGCTGGCGATGCCGCCATACATCGGCGCTGTCGTAATCCACAAAGATGGCGATATCGCCTACCACGCGGATCGACTTCTGCGCGCAATACCGGCGTAAAGCGTGCCACTGCTCCCAGAAGAAGAACTGGATGACCCGCCGCCGCTCGAGTTCAGAAGCCAGTTCATGGCGCGCCGTCTCTAGCGCACCTTCCTGGCGGCGGGCGAGCTTGGATGGCCAGCCCTTCCAGGCTTGGTCCTGGTAGCGATCTCGCAAGCTGTCGTAGAGGACAAAGTCCTCAAGCCACCAGGAATTGTCGGCCACAAAGCGATCAAACCGGGTTTGGGCTTCGCCCTGTGCGGACGCCTGAAAATTCGCCGCAGCCTCGCGCAGCAGCGGCAGCTTCTCGGCCCGCACGGCGTCATAATCGATCGGGCCGACAGCCGTGGACAATCGGTCCAGCCTTGCAGAGTCCAGCCAGCCATGCTGGGCGATGCGCTCGAGGCTGATCAGCAGAGGATTCCCGGCAAATGCCGAAATTGATGAATAGGGCGAATTCCCCTTGGCAGGAGGCCCCAATGGCAGCACCTGCCACAGTCCCTGTCGGGCGGAGGCGAGAAAGTCGAGAAATTCATAGGCAGCCGGACCAAAGTCCCCAATGCCGCCCCGCGAGGGCAACGAAATGGGGTGAAGGAGGATTCCGCTCGAACGTGGAAATGTCATGTAATGCCTAGGATTCTATTCTGAATTGCCGGTTGGAACGGGGGACGAACCAAGATCGGTATTGGGCCGAGCGGAATGAATCTCATGGCGCAGAACTCACCCGGCCCAACCCCTTCGCGCCCGATCGGCTGGCCTCCGGCTACGATCGCTCCCGCTCTGCTCTCGCTACTCGCCTTCGTCTTCGCTGCCCTGCTGTTTGGTTAGGCTCTTCCACTCCTGCTGATTGATCGTGATCTTTCCCGACTTTTCCATCCGCTCGCGTAAACTGCCGACGTAGGTATCGAACAGTTCCGACTGCTTTTGCACAAACAGGGAATCCCGGATTTGATCCTTTTTGCCGGCAAACTCCTGCTCGCTCGGTTCCTGCCTCTCGAGAAGCTCGAGTACGGCGCCCGTCGTGGTGCTGTCGATCGGACCGCTGATCTCCCCCGGCTTTAAGTTAAACGCTACCGAAGCCGGGCCGGTGAGCGAACCAAGGTCGGGAACCTGACCGTCGGGTGCCACCAGCTCGCTGGTCTTCATGGCCGCCCCCAGTTCTTTCGCCGCTTTCTTCAAATCATGCTCGGCTTTCGCCCGGTCGGAAAGTTCCTGCGTCTTTTGGGAAAGCAAAGTGGTGGCCCGTTGCTGTTTGAATTCGTTCTCCACCCGGCTGCGAATGTCGTCGAAGGTTGGCGTCGCCGGCGGCTTCACCGCCAGCAGGCTGAAAATCGCATATCCCTCGGGCAGCTGCAGCTCGTCCGGCGGTGAGTTCTCCGGCTCATTGAAAACGGCATCCATAAACTGGGTGGAATTGCCAATACCGGGAAGCGAATCGGTCCGGCTGACATAATCGGTGGTCGTTACCTGGACGCCTTGACTCGCGGCAGCCTTGTCCAATCCGAGCGTGCGCGCCTGGTTCAGCAACGCCGTAGCCTTGGCTTCGGCAGCCTGGACAGCTTTGTCGTGCTTGAGGACCGGTTCAATCTGCGCCTTCACCTCCTCGAGGGTTTTGACATGCGCATCCTGCTTGTCCTCGACTTGGATGATGTGGAACCCGTAACTGCTTTCGACCAGGTCACTGGTCGAGCCCTTGGGCAGGGAAAACGCCACCTTCTCGAATTCCGGTACCGTGCGCCCTCGCTCAATCCATCCGAGCGAACCGCCTTCCTTGGCGCTGGCCGTGTCTTCGGAATACTTCTTGGCCAACTCGGCAAAGTCCCCGCCCGCTTTTAGCTGCTTGAGAACATCCTCGGCCTTCTTGCGTGCCTGCTCCACACCGGCTGGATCGACTTTGCCGTCGGGGCCGGGCAGAGGTGTTTTGATGAGAATATGCCGCACCTTGACCTGCTCGGGCGAACGATACTGATCGCGATGCTGGTCGTAATAGGCCTGAATCTCCTGGGCTGTGGGCTGGGCGTCGGCCTGAAGCTTGGCCACGTCAATCCAAACGTAGCTCAGCTTGCGCTTTTCCGGAATCGAGTTTGTATACGATGCCTTGTGCTGATCGTAATAAGCCTTGAGTTCGCTGTCGGTCGGGTGGATGGTCTTCAGAATGTCGTCTTTCCGAAACACCGCGTAATCGAACTTCACTTTCGCGTTGTCCTTCTGAAACTTCTCCCGCACCTCCGCATCACTCACGATTGCGCCACCCGCCACCAAGGCACGGAGTTTTTCAATCAGGATCTCGTCTTTCACGTCCTGCTCGAATTCGGGCGGGGTCAAGTTCGCCTGTGCGAGCCTCTCTTCATAGGCTGCCTGCCCTATAAAGTTTCCGTTGGGGAAGAAAATCTCGGCATAGCGACCGTGCTGGAGTTCCTCACGAACGTCCTCGTCGGTAGCACGAAGTCCGAGACGCCGGGCCTCGGCAGCAATCGCCTCTCGCTGAATCAACTGCTCGGCGGCCTGGGCGGTGAAAAAGGGCAGCAGAGACGAGGCCTGGGCCCCTCCCCGAGGGAACTGCTGCTGAATCATTAGCTTGGCCTGGCGCTGCACCTCCAGCCTGGTGATGTCGCTGCCCGCGACCGTGGCTACCACACCTGGCTTGCTATGAGCGCCAAAGAAATCGGTATTCCCGAAGCCGGGAACTAAGGTGATCACCATGAAAACACAGATGATGGTCAACAGGCCGCCAAGAACGATCTTCTTAATCGGCCCAGGGGTTTGCAAAAATCGGATCATTCGTAGGTCACTCCGAAGAAATTACGAGGAGAATAGCTCATTATAAACTATGCTGCTCGCGCCGATTCTGGCTGTGTCCGAGCTCGAATCTCGCTCGATCAGTGGGTTGAGCGGCAAAGGCTCGGCACGCTGCTCCGCAATTCCCCCCCGGCCTCGACCCGATCCAGTTCTGCGCCCGTCGACCGTTGCTTCGCCCGGAACCAAGATCGCCGGCTGGCGATTGAAACGAATCAATGAAACGTGTTATCCCTTTCGTCGGCGCTTCACGGTTCCGAACCGGCGCCGGCAAGTGGAAAGAGGGATTCATGAGAAATTGTGGCATCGCTCTGCTGCTCGTTTCTTCCCTAGCGTCCTGGGCCGAGACCTCCCCTGAGGTTCCGCCGTCTCTGCCCTTGCGAGACGGGTGGTCCATTCAAGCCGCCTGCCGCATCGACCCCGGCGGCGAGACAATTTCGACCACCCGATTTCAGCCTCTAGGCTGGCGGCGAGCGACGGTGCCGACCACCGTGCTTGCGGCTCTGGTTGAAGACAAGGTGTATCCGGAACCGGGTTTCGGCATGAACCTGCGCATGATCCCTGGCACGGTCTATCCGATCGGTGCCAACTTCGCCAATCTGCCGATGCCGCAGGATAGCCCCTTCATGGGACCATGGTGGTTCCGCAAGGAGTTCGTCCTGCCCGCCGGGTATCGCGGTAAAACCGTTTGGCTGGACTTTGCCGGAATCAACTACCGGGCGAACATCTGGCTGAACGGGAAGCAGATCGCAAAATCCGAAGACGTGGCCGGGTCATCGCGCAGCTACGAGTTCGACGTCACCGCGCAGGCTTTGCCGGGTCGAACGAACGTTTTGGCCGTAGAAGTCTATTCCCCCCTTGAAAATGATCTGGCCTTCACCTTCGTCGACTGGAACCCCATGCCTGCCGACAAGCTCATGGGCCTGTTCCGCGAGGTCGAGGTCCGGACGAGCGGGGCAGTGGCGGTGCGATATCCGACGGTTATTTCGAAGGTAGATTCGCCGGCGATGGCCCATCTCACGATCACGGCTTTGCTGAAAAATGCCAGCCCGCGGACCATCCACGGTACCTTCAAAGCCCAAATCGAAGGCGCCAGCGTTACCCAACAAGTGGAACTGGCGCCCGGCGAAGCCAAAGATGTGAGTCTTACGTCGGACGAATTTCCGCAGCTGAACCTGAGCAACCCGCGTTTGTGGTGGCCGGCCCAGATGGGCACACCCAATCTCTTGAAGCTGGTGACCTCGGTGGTGGTGGATGGCAAAGTGTCCGATCAGAGCGAAAGCCGGTTTGGCATTCGTCAAATTACCTCCGAGCTGAACTCGACCAATGGGCGCGTGTTTTCGATTAACGGCAAGAGGATTCTGATCCGCGGCGGAGGCTGGTCGCCGGACATTCTCTTGCGACAGAACTCCGAGCGCCTCAAGGACGAACTTCGCTACGTTCAGGACATGGGGCTGAACACCGTCCGCCTGGAGGATCATCTCGAGACCGACGAATTCTTTGATCTGGCAGACCAGAAAGGAATCCTCGTGATGGCGGGATGGACTTGCTGTAACCCGTGGGAGCATTGGCCGAAATGGAAGCCTGCGGACTACGTCATTGCCGAACAATCCTTGCGCTCTCAGATCTACCGTTTGCGAAGCCATCCCAGCCTTGTCATGTGGCTCAATGGCAGTGACAACCCGCCTCCTCCCGACGTAGAACAGACCTACCTGAAAGTCGAAAAAGAGCTGGCCTGGCCGAACCCCGTCGTCTCCTCTGCAACCGGCAAGCCAACGTCGATTACCGGTCCGAGCGGTGTCAAAATGACCGGGCCTTATGAGTACATTGCTCCCGGCTATTGGGATGACGACTCGACGCTGTCCGCCCACAAAGAATGCAACCCGGGTGGGTGTGGAGGTGCCTATGGGTACAACACGGAAACCAGCATGGGCCCGGCCGTGCCGCCCATCGAAAGCCTTCGCATCATGTTTCCCAAAGAGCACCTCTGGCCGATGGACGACTGGTGGAGCTTTCGCGCCGGTGGCGGACAATTCAAGACCCTGAAGGTCTTTACCGACGCGCTCAACGCGCGCTACGGCCCGGCCTCGAATGTCGAGGACTATGCCTTCAAATCCCAGTTGATGACCTACGAAGGCGTACGGGCGATGTACGAGGCCTATAGCCGCAACAAGTACGTTGCCACCGGTGTCATTCAGTGGATGCTCAACAATGCCTGGCCCTCGCTGATCTGGCATCTGTACGATTTCTACTTGCGTCCCGGGGGAGGCTACTTTGGCGCCAAGAAGGCAATGGAAGCGCTCCACCCGCAGTACGGCTACGACGACAACGCGATCTGGGTGGTGAGCAGTCAGTACCAGGAAATAAGCGGCCTGAAGCTTGTCACCAAGGTTCTCAATCTGGATGCAAGCGAGAAGTTTTCGCAGGAGACTCCGCTCGACGCTCCCGCCGACAGCACACAAAAGGTCTTGACCCTGCCGGACATCACCGGCTTGACTCCCACCTATTTCGTCCTGTTACGGCTCCAAGATGCCAAGGGAAAACTGGTCGGGTCGAATCTATACTGGCTCTCCTCGAAGCCGGAAACCCTCGACTGGGACAAGTCGAACTGGTACACCACGCCGACACTGTCGTACGCCGACTTCACTGCCTTAGCGCAGCTGCCCAAGGTCAAATTGACGGTGACGAGCCGCACGGAGCGCAAGGATGAGCATGCCGTTACTCATGTCGCGGTTGAAAACCCGAGCCGCAGTATGGCGTTCTTCGTTCGCTTGAAAGTAGATCGCGGGCCGGGCGGAGCAGAGATATTACCCGTAATCTGGGAGGACAACTATGTCACCCTGCTTCCCGGGGAAAGGCGTGAGCTGAGTGCTACGTACCGGGCAAGCGCTTTGGGAGCAGCCAAGGCAAGTGTCGAAGTGAGCGGCTGGAACGTCGAGTGATAGGGAGAACTTGATGCTCGTAGGACAACAAATATCTCGTGAATGGTAGGTTGTGCCCCCCCTGTTACCATCAAGCGATACAGTTTTACCTCCTTGGCCCTTGCAAGCGCCTAAGTATGCAAACATTCCCTGAGGGGCTCTCTACGTTCCGGGATATTGTTGTAGTCGTTCCATAGAATCGGGCATTGGTGCGGGAAGGAAGTTCTGGCTGATGGAGCCCTCGATGATCGAAACATTGTGGTCGCATCACGATGTAGGCGGCCATGATGTAATCCCATACATCATTTCGGAACCAGGCGATGGAGAGTCGCCCCTAACTGCAGACCTGATCAGAAGGGGGGTCGTATGTCGGTCCAGGGGAAATATGCGTTGATTACCGGAAGTTCACGTGGCCTGGGAAGAGGTATTGCGTTGAAGCTGGCCGAGAAGGGTGTCAAGGTGGCGATCAACTATCACCGGAATGAGGCTGCTGCTAACGATACGCTTATGGGCGTACGGGAACGAGGGTCCGACGGTTTGATCATCCAAGCCGACGTCTCGCGCCCCGAGAATATCCGCCGGATGGTCAAGGAAGTTCAAGGCGCGTTCGGCAGCTTGGACATCTTTGTGAGCAATGCTGTTGGCGAGCTTTTTACCTACTATCG
>Ga0187783_10001553_pt1 | contig 16999 bp, 10 predicted proteins | sample 1015_SJ02_MP02_2_FD_132471 | JGI IMG/M metagenome (GOLD analysis project Ga0187783, IMG submission 132471) | Tropical peat soil microbial communities from peatlands in Department of Meta, Colombia - 1015_SJ02_MP02_20_MG | ecosystem: Environmental > Terrestrial > Soil > Wetlands > Peat | place... | reverse complement strand
CGCCTGCGGGCGGTGGCGGTTTCACGGTTGCTTCGGAGAACCCGGTTTACGTCCTGGGCAACTACAACAGCAACGCCGCAGACACAACCTGGACAACCGGAAAGGACGCAGCAGGTATGGCCGCAGCAGGCATAATCGCCGATACTGTGACCCTGCTCTCGGGTAATTGGGCAGACTGGAACACTATTCTTCTTAGCCCCACCAACCAGGGGAATCGAACCGCCCAGACTACCTACTATCGCATGGCCGTAGCGGCGGGAAAGAACATCAACTTTCCCTACCCAGGCAACGGTACTGCAAATGACTTTGGCACGGATGGTGGAGTGCATAACTTCTTGCGCTACATCGAAAACTGGGGTGGTTTCACTCTCAATTACGAAGGGTCAATTGCCAACCTCTACTACGCCAATTACAACACCGGCATTTACAAGTGCTGCAACCTGGTATATTCGCCACCAGCCCGAAACTACTTATTCGACAACGACTTTACTCTGCCTAGCGGCCTCCCGCCCGGAACGCCGACGTTCCGCGACATTGACAACCTCAGCTACCGTCAGAGCTTCACACCTTGTACGGTCGCAGCCAATGGACTTTGTTCTAACTAGCACCGAATGGCCTCCACTCAGAATTCGCAGCAACTCGCCATTTCTAAGCGATTGGCCAATGGGTCCGGAATCTTTCTTTCCCCTGCGCAACCGATCGATTTGCCGGGAGCCGACGGCATCATCGGCACGAGGGACGATGACGCAGCCGGTCCGCAAGCTCTCGAACAGCCTGACTCGTCTGGAATTTATGTCGGCACCCGTCCGCCGGATAACTGCATCAGCCCCACCAACTACGGGCGAACCATCACGATCACGCCTTATACGGTTGTTGGGGCACCGCTCGACAATCTCAACTCGGCCACGATTACCGTGTCCTATATCTATCCCCAGTTACACGTGCCGCAAAGCTACATCCTCCAGAGCTTAATTTCCGAGTACCGCTAAGAGGCAACTATGCACCGAGTAAGGAAGTGTTTTAGTCACGGCTTCAGCTTGATCGAGCTAACGCTCGCCATGGCTCTCGGAGTGCTGATCACGGCTGCCGCCGCGAAGCTGTACTCCTACGGCATGGATGCGACTTGGGTAATTCAACAGCGAGCCGAGATGCAACAAGACTTGCGCGCTGCCGAAGACATGATGTTGAAAGACATCAGCCTGGCAGGAGCCGGACTGACTTCGATCCCAGGGGAGAGCGTTGCGCTGCCGTCCGCTTTAGCCACGCCGATCTACGGTTGCTCCGCCGGACCCGCATGCCCCCCGAACGGAAGCGTGAATTATCCGAGTATTGGAGGAGGGTCTCCTACGCTTTATCCGATCATGCCCGGCTATCAACTGGGGATGACTCCGGCGGGCAGTACGACAAAGAGCGACTTGATCACGGTTGTATACAGCGACACGAATCTGGCGCTGAACTGTTATTCCGGTTCGGCTGCCGCGGCAGGAGGGGCTACTGCCGCCAACAATGCGATCACCTTCAATGCGACAGGAAACGTATTAACCTTCACGGCGCCGGTCAGCCCACCTCCCTCGTCCTGCGTGTTGCCTCCTGGCATCACCTATCCGCAGGCGCTCAATAACACGGTGAACGGGTTGCAGCCGGGCGACTTGATCCTCGTGGGTCCCAACACTTTGGGGGTTGCATATGTCGGCGAAGTGACAGCGGTTCCCGCGCCGACCGGCACGCCAGCCACGCCCGGCAGCCAATACGCAATTACCTTTGCGAACGGCGACACTCTGAATATGAACCAGTCCGGGGAACCGAATGATCTGACCAATTTTGCTCCGGCCGGAGGCGGACAGGTTGCGAACCTCCAGGCCAACCGCATTTTCGTGATCACCTACTACCTGAAGAATTGGACCGATGCCGCAGGAAATACCACCGTAATTCTTTATCGTCAAGTCAATGGCCAGGCCGCGGTTCCGCTCGTCGACAACATTGCCAATATGCAGTTTACTTACGATAGCTACAACGCCGATGGGACCCTGCTGACCCAAGCCGGAGATGGCGGGGAAGCGGCCGGTGTCTCCCCCAACCTGATTCGCAAGATCAACCTAGCCCATTTGACAATCCACGGCCAATTGTACGGGGCCAAGAGTTCGCTCATGGCCACACAAGGATTTCAAAGTTTCGACGTGCAGACCTCAATGAGTGCACGAAATGCGAGTTTTAACAACCGCTACTGAGCTTTCTTGGAGGTTTAGCGTTGGCGTACGGAACGAGAGAGTTGAAACGGGGATGAGGAGCTGAACCATGGGTAGAACTAAACTTAACTCGAGTGGATTCACGTTGATCACGACCTTGATGTTGCTGTTCCTCCTCTCCGGGTTGGCAATCGGTATGCTTATGATGGTCAACACCGAAGTCAAGGTTGGTACGCAAGACGTGCAGAATAACGTCTCATTCCATGCGGCCGAAGGCGCGATCGAGAAGATGACCGCCGACCTAGCCAACCTATTCCAAGATTCGCTTTCCCCCAGCACTTCGGACATTTCGAGTTTGGCGGTCTCGCCAGGACCCCCCGTTTTCAGCGGCATCTCGTTCCCCGGATACACCCTGACCCCGATCACCAACGCCGCCGGCAACATCGCTGAAGCTCCGGCGGTGGTTGCCGCCGGACCTTACGCCGGATTGAATGCGGAGACCATGCAGGTGAACCTCCAGGCCACGGCACAGGGCTTGCTGGGCGACGAAGTGCAGATGTCGCGCACCGTCGAAGTGGCATTGATCCCGGTCTTCCAATTCGGCGTCTTCTCTGACGGCGATCTGGCATTCTTTCAGAACCCAACCCTTACCTTCAACGGCACCATTCATACCAATGGGGATTTATATCTCGGCTGCGCCGCGAGCTATACCTGCACGTTCACTAGCAAGATGTCGGCTTATGGAAACATCATTCGCGCCGTCATCCCGAACGGGGTTAGCGTGGGTACGATTGGTGATACGGGCAGTGTAAAGGTTCCCGGCGAGCCTGGAGGGTGCAGCGGCAACAATGAATGTACGACTCTACCTGTGAGCGGCAATCTCTTTGGCAGCGTAACCGGAGCCGGCGGCAACCCGCCTGCCTCTGCCTACAACAGCGGTCCCCCCAGCTGGGTCACGATTTCGCAGAATACCTGGTCGAGTGCGGCAGGTAATCCCTGCGCACCCGAATCGTGCTTGGGCGGCATGCTGATCGACGGCAACTACGGGGCCAGCCCCAACACGGGAGCCACCAACCTTTCGCTTCCCTTCGTCTCTGGCGCCGTGGCAAGCTTAACACCCGGCCTGGGGAATCCCCCCGGCCCGCAAAATTATGAAATCGTTCGCCGGCCTCCTGCCGGAGAATCGCAGACTTCACCCCTCGGCGCGTCCCGGCTCTACAACGAAGCAGCCATTCGGGTCCTACTCTCGGATAAGCCGGAAGAACTGCCGGGAGGAGCCGCCGATCCCGACAATATCCGCTTAGCCAATGTGTCGAACCCGCATGGCACGGGCGTTAATTATTCAACTGGGGTGATAACCAGCCAGCCGAACCTGGCCGCCCCACCAGCCGGAAAGAGCTACGTGACCTACTTTGCCACGGCCTCCGCCCTGGTACCGGATCCAAGCACGCTGACGACGGTGACCGAAGGTACCACCAGCTATTGGGCGGCTACTGCCGATCAACCCTATGGGCCGAAGACTGCGACCGGCGAGTTTGGTGGAGAATTCGACAGTGTCGACGAGGGCGCAATAGGGTTTCCTTACTTGTTCAGCAATAGCTGGAGCCAGTCGAAATTCCCGAATTATATTAATTTCTGCCAGGTGTCATCCTGCAACACTACCGCTCTGTCCTATCCCTATTTCACCCCCCCGGCTCTGAATACCAACACCGCAAATGACACCCAATGGAACCTGATTGACGGGTATTTGCGGGTGGAGTTTCTGCCCGCGAACGGTGCCTGCCCCGGTCCCGGCGCCCAGGTGAACGGATATTGCGCGGTAACTCGCGAGTGGCTGGGACTCGGATTTGCGCGCGGCTACGCCCCTCCCACCACCCCCGGGTTTCCCTGGACGGCTGCCCTCACGCAGAATCCGGCGAATCCTTACGCGATTCTGATTCTCCAGCAGCCGAAGCGGGTTAATTCCGGAGCGCCGAACCCGACCGGCACCGCGCCCGGCACTTGTACCACCCATAGTGGCACCACTACATGCACCGGAGCATTTCCGGACGTGGTGTACGACTATTCCGTCGCGCCTCAAAGCTTTTATCAAGGTCTGTCCCCCGCCGTAACCGGCAATCCTGATCCTACGGTGACGGCCTTTAACTGGTACCCAATCAACTTTTACGACGGCCGCGAAGGTGAGCCCCAGGACGTCACCCAAACCGGTAGCGCCGCTAACAGTTGTACGCCGCAGGGTGTGATGAACGCGGTAGAGCTGGACGTGGGTAATCTGGCGCAATGGCTTGCGGGGAACATCCCGGGCAGCGGCAACCTGGTCAACTACACCAACCAGAACGGCTACGTGTTGTATTTCTCGGATCGGCGTGGCATGTTGCCCAATCCCAATGGCACGCAGACGATCGCCGCCGGGCAAATCAGTGGAGACGCCGGGTTTGAAGACGTGGTCAACAGAAGCAGTACCACGCGAGCTCCCGACGGAGTCCTCGAACCGATCCCTGCAGGCAAGACCATCTCACCCGAAGACTCGAACCTCAATGGCTTGCTCGACAACTTTGGAGCGCAAAACCTGGGGCTCGGCTTAGGCTACGTTCCAGCGCCGGCAGCGACGCCGGGTACCGCGTACACCTCGACGACAGCCGTCAACTATCTGGTGAACAATCCGGCGCCAGCCGACCCTTACATTGTGGGCAATCGTATCGCGCAATGCTCGGTCGCCCAGAACGTTTGGACCAGCGGCGCGCGTCACGTACTGAAGCTCGTCGATGGCGGCATGAGCAACGCCGGCGTGACCTACTTGCCGCATATGCCCGTTGCCTTTGCCTCAAACTGGGGTGGTTTCACCGTGGGCTCTGAAAATCCCGTCTACATCAACGGAAACTACAACACCTTCGCCGGAGACACGGCCTGGAGCAGCCCCTCGGTTGACGAAAACCCAGCATCGGCCGGCATTGTTGCCGATACGATCACGTTGCTTTCGAACAGTTGGGTCGACTGGAACAGCATTCTGTTGCAGCCTACCCAACCGACTGGCAACCGCAATGCTAGCACGACCTATTACCGAACCGCCCTTGCATCCGGGGACGTGCAGGCTTTTCCGCTCCCCAGCTGGGCTACCGGAAACCAGAATATAGGAATTGGCACCGATGGCGGCGTCGGGAACTTCCTCCGTCTTTTAGAGGACTGGCACGGGGGACCGACGCTCAACTACATCGGTTCGATGGTGAACCTGTATTTCTCGACCTACAACACAGGCCTGTTCAAGTGTTGCAACTATGCTGTCTATCAACCCCCCACCCGAAACTACAACTTTGATCAGGACTTCACAACCTTCCAAAAGCTGCCGCCGGGAACTCCGATGTTCCGCGACATCGACAACCTGAGTTACCGGCAAAGCTTTACGCCGTGTACGGTCGGAGCTAACGGACTCTGCACCAACTAGCTCCCGCTTGAACTGAGATTTCAACCGGCCCGGACCTCGAAAGGGTGTCCGGGCTTTTCCTTTCCGGCTCCCTGGGCCCAGACACTGTTTCCCTGCTATGGCCTTCGCGCATCTCACGCTGATTCCGCAAGCCGCAATCCTCGTATTCCGCGTCCATCAGTGCGAGGGCGCAGACACTTCACAGCATTGACCCTATTTTCTTTAACTTACCGGCTGAGCTGTTCTTGAGTTCCATTGATCTCGCTTCGATTGCGCCTGGCCGCCACTTCGGCGAGATCTGCTTGCCAGGAGGAACCACTCATGGCCAGCATACCTGCCCAACCGACGGAGATCGCCCACAACCCCAGTTTTCGATCTGCCACCTGGATCCCGGAAGCATCCCACTCCTAGGCAATCTATGGCTCGTGCGCACATGTAGAAACCGCAGGATTTCCTCAACCACGGACAGGCGTGCCAAGGCCACAATGTAGAAGCTCAGGTACATAACTTGAATCAGAAGAAACAGAACTCGTACATAACCCTGGGGCAGGCGGGGCAGTTCTTCCGGCCGTGTCAGAATCGAGGTCAGGGGCTGATGGTTCACCTGCCGGTCCGATCGAGTTTCGGTGGCATCGACCGCGCCTCCCTTGGCTTCGCGGTTTGTGACCACCTCGACCGCCGGAAGAAAGCGGTAGCCACGCTTGGCCAGCGTCTCGATAAAGCGCGGACTCGCCGCGGAGTCTCCCAGCACCTCACGGAGCTTATTGATGATCGTATTTAGGCTGTGGTCAAAATCCACCAAGGTATCAGCCGGCCACCGCTTTTATCGCAATTCTTCGCGGCTGACGACGTCCCCCGGGCGTCCCACCAGCATGAGCAACGTCTGGAACGGTTGTTCCTCGAAACGCAACCGCATCCCCGATGTGCGCAGCTCGCCGCGTCCCGGGTCGGCTTCCGACGCTCCGAAGCGGAAAATCTTCTTCTGGGGCATCGCTCGTCATCATAAACGAACCGCCAAAATCGGCTTCTGGAGCCTGCTCCTTTTATCGCTTCTCGCTCTCGATGGCAGTCCTGTTCGGGCCGACCAACTTAAGCCGGAAACCGTCCAGGCCTTTGATCACTACGTCGAACTCAGCGAACAGCGCATGGCGAGCGAATTACGCTCCGGCCGCTTTCTGCGTGTCGACGACCTGCCTCCCAACCTTCGGGATGCGGAGTACACCCGCCTGAAAAATGGAGAGGTGGTCATAGCAAGGCTCGGGACCGAGGAGCAAGGACATGCCCTGTCCGTTCCCGGAGGGCTTGTCCATCACTGGATCGGCACGGTGTTCATTCCTGGAACCACTCTGGTGCGCACTTTGGCGTTTCTCGAGGATTACAACCAGCAATACAAGTTTTATTTCCCGGAGGTTCAGCAGTCGAGGCTGCTCGAGCACGATGGCAACCACTTCAGCGTATTTCTACGACTCCGCAAGACAAAAGTGGTGACCGTGATCTTGAACACGGAGTATGACGTCCGTTATGTTCCTCTGGCCCCCGATCGTGCGGCCTCCTACTCCTATAGCCGGCGAATCGCTGAGGTTGAAAATGCGGGGAAACCGAACCAATCGGAGAAGCCGGTTGGCAATGACAGCGGCTTCCTTTGGCGGCTCGACTCCTACTGGCGCTTTCTCGAGCGCGAGGGCGGAGTCTATGTCCAACTCGAGGCAATTTCTCTCACCCGGGACATTCCCCCAGGCCTCGGATGGCTCATTGGCCCCTTCGTTACCAGCATTCCCAAGGAGTCGCTCGAGTTCACGCTCACCCGCACCCGGGAAGGATTGGTGCCTAAAAGTAGCGGACCACCGTAGGGCCGTCTAATGCACCTCTAGAGAGACCAAGTCTCCGTCCGCCTGCCCTCCAGGCCGGTAGTTCACGGAGACGGAACGATTCGACCAATCGCACGAAAATGAATCGGCGCCGATCAGCATCAGCGCTTTGTAATCCGCAGCCCGCAATTTCATGGTCTTCGCGCCGATCGAGACCCGGAGGATCGCCTCTGGCGCTTGAGTGCAATCCACAGAAACCAGCGTCCCTTTTCGATTCTGAATTGGGCGCCGATCAATTTGCGGCCCTGTCGTTGGCTGGGCCTCTTCATCATCCGCCTGCTCCGGCGCAGACGGCTTCGACGTGCCGCGGTCATCCGATGTCCCTGCCGATGAATTTTTGTTTGCCGCCGACGCGGCCGCAGGCTTCTTCACTGGAGACAGAGGAGAACTGACTGTAGTTGGGGAATCGCTCGCCGATACGGGAGGTATGCCATATTTCTTGATGTAGGGAAGGTCGTGCAATTCCTTCTTCGCCGCATTCGCAACCTCCGGATCGGAGTTGCCCGAGAGCCGCTCCAGCAGGGCCGTGGCTGCGTCCCAATTTTTGCCGGCTTCGTAGATCCTGGCGAGATCGAGCAAGTAGCCCGGCTTTCGGGGAGCTCGCTCGATGGCAGCATGGATGGAATCGGCGGCTGCGCGCAGACCTCCGCCTTCGATCTGCGCCAGGGCAAGCAGATGATAGGCCTCGGCAAAATCGCGATCCCAATCGAGAACAACGTGCAGGTCCTGCATCATGTTTGCCAGCCCTCTCATCTCCCGGCCGCTCAACTGGGCATCCTGAAACTTGCAGATAGCCAGGTAATAATGGGTCCACGGGTCTTTGCGATCGCTGGCCAACGCGTTGGCTAGCTCTTCCCCGGCACGGTCGTATTGTTTCTGCTCGATAAAGTCCCACGCCAGCGCGCGATGCGCAGCTGCGCTATCCGTGCGCGGCTGTTCGACGATGGCGGCAAGTTCTTTGCGGGCTTCCTCACGGCGGTCCGGGAGGCGCAGTTTCATTTCGGCTACCAGAGCCTGAGCTTCCGGTTGGGAGATCTGGTGCGTGCTCGTACCGATGATGTCGGCTGTCACCGCAGCCGATACGGGCAGTCCCGCGCCGTTTGGAGCATTGGCGGCATTGGCTTCCATCGAAAGCGAACGGAAATAATCTTTCACCGCCTGTTCGAGTTGTGCCGAACTCCTTCCGAAGGCCTTTGGAATGGCGTCGTCCACGGTAAGCCTTTCGTTTTCGACTAGACCGAAATAGGTTCCGATGGCGGGCAGCTGATCCTGATGAAGAAGGTAGTTGAGGACGATCCAGGACTGGGCCTGAAACAGGCTGCGCTCGGTTTCATCCAGTCTGCCAGGATTCTCTGAAAATAATTGAGCCAACCCGAGCCAGTTCGTCCTGTTTAACAGGGCAACAAAGGACCCGTTCGGATCTCCGCCAATCCGCATCTGAGTGTCGGTGAGGTGCAGACTGGAGAAATACTCGGCAAAGCCCTCGTCAAACCAAGCCTGGGTCGGCGGGTAGTTATCGCGCAACAGCACTCGGGCAAAGTCGCTCGCCACCGCCCGCCAGCTTTCCTCATGCGCTAGGTTCAGGACGAAATAGGTGCGATCCTCGCCGGGAACGTAGAACCCGGAACCAAGCCCTGATCCTTGCCGGGACGGGGCGGCTTGTTCATACTCGTCATCACCCTTAAACGCGATGATATCGATCGGCTCTGCAATATTGACCCGGCTCTTCATCAGCAGCTGAGCAAAGACTGCGCGCATCTGCTCGAAGCGCACAGCCACCTCATGGCCGCGCTTTTCGTCGCCGTCAGTGAGCACAGAGAAGTGGCTGGAATCGATCCGGATCCAGTGCCGCTCCCCGGACGCAGCGGCCCAGGATGAGAAAACAGCGGAGAACAGCAAGACCGTCAAAGCTAGCACCGGCCAAGCAAGCAGCCGAGACATTCGCCGGATGCAAGGCATAATCAATGCTAGCACGCACTTGGAATGCGGGGATTTCGGGCTCCGATCTGATTCGCCGTGCCCTACGCCAGTCAATCATGAGGCGCTCGATTCCGCGTGCAAGTCCCTGGAACCTGGGGCCGATGAAGCACCCAAGTGTCCAGATCTGCTCTTCGTTCCCGTCGCTCTGGGTGTGGCTGCACAGCCGATGGCTCCGCAGTTCAGGGTTGCTGGGTGAGGTGGCCAGTCGTAACCTGGCAGGGATTGTCACTGATCGGCAAATGCTGCGATCTCCAACGCGACGGTACGGATACATTGGGATGGGTTTGGGCTGAGCCGCACACCCCACCTAGTACCAGGCTCGACAGCAGGGTTGGATATTCGGCTCGCAACCAACGTCCTCGGGGAATTTTCTGCCAATCTATCAGTGGTTCTGGTTGACCACCCTATCGCCGTCATAGCGTAATCTCGACAACCATGTCCGGACTGATCAATATCCGGGCTACTGGTACGAGTAAGCGGAGCCGGGATATTTTAAAGACTCACTCCGTCTGCGCATGATCGAGCGCCTGCATCCGGTTATCCCTAGCCACGACCGGTAGGGAGCAAGGTCTGGCGAAGTCTTTTCATTGCCCATCGTGCATGCTCAGCCAGCACTGGGTCCTCGTCCGCTGCCAACTTCTCGAGTGCAGGCACGAACCGACGATCGCCGCTATTACCCATGGCAATCACGGCGTTTCTCCGCATCCCGCTGCGTTTTGCGCGGCGAATCGGCGAACCTCGAAACCTCTGGCGAAATTCCTCCGCGGTAATTTCCGCGAGCCATTCCAGTGCCGGATTGACCAGCCCCTCCCGCGGTTGAAACTCGGAAGCCGAGGTGGCAGGCGCTTTGCGGTTCCAAGGGCAGACATCCTGGCAGATATCGCAGCCAAACACGTGGCGCCCGATCCCGTCCCGCATCGTTTCCGGTATGTCGCCGCGCTTTTCGATCGTGAGATAGGCAATACATCGGTTGGAGTCCAGGCGGTAAGGTTCGACGAATGCATTGGTTGGGCAGGCATCGATACACCTGGTGCAAGTACCGCAGCGATCGGGGGCAGGCAAATCGGCAACCAGCTCGATAGAGGTAAGAATGACTCCGAGAAAAAGCCACGACCCGATTTTTTGATTCAGAATGCAGGTATTCTTCCCGATCCAACCGACCCCGGCGTACTTGGCGTACACGCGCTCGACTAAAGGGCCGGTATCAACGTACGAGCGAGTTTGTAACTCCGGTGTTTGCCCAGCCTTGGGGAAAGCTCGTCGCGCCTGGGCAGCAACTGCGTTCTGGAGACCGGTCTCGATCTGCCGAAGTCTGCCCATCACCGCTTCGTGGTAATCTCCGCGGCTCCAGGCATAACGCGAGATCCATCCGCGCCGGGGATTGTCCGACTGAATGAAATGGGGATGCGCCGTGTTGTAGTTGATGGCGCAGACGATCACACTGCGCGCCCACGGCGCAACCAAGCGCAGGTTCGCACGCTTCAGGCCTCCAGCCGGGTCGCGGGCTTCAAGGTATTTCATCTCGCCGGCATAGCCATCGGCAATCCACTGAGGAAAATAGTTGAGTTCGGAAAAATCCGCGATGGGGGCAATTCCGGCCAGTTCGAAACCAGCGTCGGCCGCCGCCTTCTTCACCACCGTGGTGAGTTCATGGACCTGGAGCATCGATCTTCATTCTCCCAGCCTGGCCCGGGAGCGGCCAGCAAACGGACAGAGTACGGAACAGACCTGAGGGTCCGTAGGGGTGTCTATGAACATTTGGGTTTGAAGATCATGCCGGTGCTGGATTTGCCGCTCATCACGGCAATGCAGGGATGTTCAAAATGCAGGTGCCGCACGCACCCGTATTCCTCGACCGCCGGTTGCGAAGCCAGCCACTGCCAGTCTACGAAGCCTTCCCCCGCATCGGGATTTACCGTGAAATATCCCACTTGAAAGGCGGTGAGGTTCTGGAAGAAATGGCTGCCTTGGGAGGGAATTACGCGAAAATCTCGAAACCCGGCTTCGACGATCACCCGCGCCCCGGAGATTTCATCCCATTCGACGGGTATCCCCAGCCAGGGATCGTTCGATCCCCATCGGCCAACCCCAATCAACACATAGGGCATGCCGCCTTCGCTCAGTTTGGCGTTCAACTGCGCAACCGCCTCGGTTACTTGCTGGCTCTGGGCCCGTTCAAAGCGATGAACATCCACCACCACCAGGTCATGCAATTCAGGAATACGACCGTTCCCCAGGACCTGGTTGCTTTGGCAGATCAGCTGCTCCGGATTCACGTGTTCCATGCGCAGCTCTTCGCCTTCCCTTGACAGTACCAGCGGTCGGATCTGGAGAAATCCAAACTCGGCCGGCTCGCGAGAGTTCTGGGGCAGTCGGACCGCGAACTCCAGTTCGACCGGCCGACCGAATCCGTCCTCCCCCACCCGCATCAGCTGTTCGAGCATGGCAGCGAGGGGGAAGACGCCATGTTTCAAAATCGGCGCGAAGCTCACAATCCGCGTGCCCGACCGGCTCAGACCATCGTAGACGATGTGATTGTCCACGGAATAGGTTGAGCCTACATTGTGCAAGGTTCCATCGGCCTCGGCCGCGTCCAGCCCGAAGCGCGCCTCCCGCAGTTCCGAGGTCGCGTCCCGCGGTCGCTCGCGGTGGTCCAATTCGAGCGCCCAGAACTCCCGTTGCGAGTTCGCCAAGATGTCGTCGACCGAAGAAAACTGCAGCAGGTGTTTGGGGAACCGGGGACAGAAGGCAAGGCATTTGCCGCCGTCGACCACCGTGCGTCCCAGGCCCAACGCGACCGCCGCAATCCCGTCGCTATAGCTCATCGGTGACACGGGATAGAAGTTGTGAGATCGCACCACGCCCGAGAAGTCGGGATAGAAGCGAAGTCCGTGGATCGTTCCCACGACCTGCTGCAGAATCACCGCCATCTTTTCCTCTTCCAGGCGATACGGGGTAGCCCGCACGTAGGCTTTGGCATGTTGGCTGAAGGTCGAGGCGTAGACTCGCTTGATCGCCTCCATCAGCCGCTCCAGCCGCACCACCAGGTCGGGGTCGTGGTTGGTCAACATAAACGTCTCATAGACCCCGGTGAAGGGCTGGTATTGCGAATCCTCGAGCAGGCTGGAGGAACGGACCGCCAAGGGATACTTCACCTGGGCAAGAAAGGCGAGTAGGTTTTCCCGCAAGGTGGCGGGGATCGAGGCGGCAAGAAAACGGCGCTGAATCTCGCCGTCATCGGTTGCATGCATGGCGAAATCAAGCAGGTTGTTTTCGCTGAGGAAGCGATCAAACAGGTCGGTCGCCACGACCACGCTCGGAGGCACGGTGATACGCACACCGGGAAACCGCCGCTCCAGCCGATGGTCGTGAAGCAGATGGCGCACAAATGCCAGTCCGCGAGCCTTCCCGCCAAGGGAACCTCCGCCAATGCGCAGAAAATAATTGTCCGTCGACTGAAACGTTTCCGGCTTGAAATCCCCGATGAGCACCTGGCTTTGTTCGGCGCGATACTCGGCAATCGAGGCAATGAGGTCGCGACGCAAATCTTCGACCGTCGGGAAATCCGAGACTTTGCGCGGCCGCAGCTTCTGCGCCAGCGCAAACTCGGTTCGGGCGCGAAGCCAGCGGGAAAAATGGTTCCTCTGGCTGTGATAGGCGATGCTCTCCTCCGGCACCTCGTGCAGGCGGGCCTCGAGCTCGTGCAGGTCTCCGGCGCGCGCAACCTCCAGCCCGTCCGGCAGGCGAAACACGAAATCCCCGAAGCCGGCCTGCTCGGTGAGGAACCGCCGCAGGTCCTTGAGCAGCGTCGGCGAGCGCTTCCGCAGAAACGAAAATCCCTCGGCAAGGGCGGGGGCGCGAAACTCGGTGCGGCTCGACTGGAGCACGATGGGAACATCGGGAACATTCTTGCGAATCAGGCGAGCCAGTTCGAATCCCGCCTCGGTGCTCAATGCCCCAGCCATGGGAAATTCCACGTCGGAAACCACTCCCAACAGGTACTCGCGGTACGTCATCGCTTCCCGCACGGCGTCTTCGTAGGTGGAGCTGAGCAGGATCTTGGGGCGCGCCCGCATGCGCACCAGCTTGTGCGCCACGTTCAATCCTTCGCGAATGACCCGCTTCGACTGGGTGATCAGCTCGGTGTAAATGGCGGGTAGAAAGGAAGAGTAATAGCGGATGTTATCTTCGACGACGAGAATCACCGGCAGGCCGATGGCGTGCGTGTCGTGCAGCACGTTGCGCTTGTCCTCGACGTACTTCACGATCGAAATCAGAATGCGGACGTTCCCCTGCCAGAGAAAGATCCACTCGAGATCGGTGACCGGATTGCGCTGGATGAATCGCTTGATCTCGCGATAGTCGTATGCCAGGACCACGACCGGGATATCGAGCCCGGCGGCCTTCACCTCGTGGGCCAACTCCGCCGCATTCATGTCGCCCACCTCGAGGTTGGTCACGATCAAATTAAAGCGCGGCTGGGAGCGGGCCAGCGCCAGCGCATCGGCACCGCTCGAAACGTGGGTGATGCCCGGGATTTGCTGGAGATTGAGTTCGAGCGATTCTCCGATCAGCAATTCATTCAGCCGGCCATCTTCGCGCAAGATGAAAGAATCGTAAACGCTCGAAACCAGAAGGATGTCTTGCACGCGAAAGGGCATCAGGTTCTCGAAGCCCTCGAACAGGCGTTCGGCGTCAACAATGGGATCGGGGACGTGGACCGTCGTCATAGACAATCGAAGGCTCGAAAAAACTTACGGGGTGGAAAGCCTTCCACCCCGCATCATACTTCGACCCGTCGGCAAACTCCTATACCAGGCCCTGGTCGAGCATTGCATTCGCCACCTTGAGGAAGCCGGCAATGTTTGCCCCGTTTACCAGGTTGCCCGGGGTGCCGTATTTCTCCGCGGTTTCAAAGCAATTCTTGTGGATGGCGATCATGATCTTATGCAGTCGATCGTCCACTTCCTCGCGGGTCCAGCTCAGACGGGCGCTGTTCTGGGCCATTTCCAGGCCCGACGTCGCCACGCCGCCGGCATTGGCCGCCTTGGCCGGTCCGTAGAGGATCTTTCGATCCAGGAACAGCTTGGTGGCCTCGAGCGTGCTCGGCATGTTCGCGCCCTCGGCGACCAGCTTGCAGCCGTTCTTGAGGAGGTTCTCGGCATCCTTTCTGCGGATTTCATTCTGGGTGGCGCTGGGAAATGCGCAATCCGCCTTGATACCCCAAATCGGATTGTGATCCAGCTTCACGTCGGTTGGCATGAAGATGCCCTTCTTGAACTTCTCCGTGTACTCCCGTATGCGTCCCCGGCGGACATTCTTCAGATCCATGATCCAGGCCAGCTTCTCTCGATCGATGCCATCGGGATCGAAGATCACGCCGTCGGAGTCCGAGCAGGTGATGGGCTTGGCACCGAAATCGAGCAGCTTCTCGATGGTGTACTGTGCCACGTTGCCCGTGCCTGAAACCAGGCACAGCTTGCCCGCGAGAGTTTCCTTGCGGGTCTTCAGCATTTCGGAGGCAAAATACACGCAGCCGTAACCGGTCGCCTCGGGACGAATCAAGGAGCCGCCCCAACTCAAACCCTTCCCGGTCAGCACCCCGGTAAACTCGTTGCGCAGCCGCTTGTATTGTCCAAACATGAAGCCGATTTCACGACCGCCCACGCCAATGTCGCCCGCAGGAACATCCGTGTCCGGCCCGATGTGTCGTGCCAGTTCGATCATAAAGCTCTGGCAGAAGCGCATCACCTCATTGTCGCTCTTACCCTTGGGATCGAAATCCGAACCGCCCTTGCCGCCACCCATGGGCAAGGTGGTCAGCGAATTCTTGAATACCTGCTCGAACGCCAGGAATTTCAGGATGCCGAGGTTCACCGATGGGTGAAAGCGCAGTCCGCCCTTGTAAGGGCCAATGGCGCTGTTCATCTCGATGCGGAAGCCTCGGTTGACATGAATTTCTCCCCGATCGTCAAACCAGGGAACACGAAACATGAGGACCCGCTCCGGCTCGGTGATCCGCTCGAGGATCTTGGCCGAGCGATACTCCGGGTGCCTTTCGAGCACCAGACGAAGGGAATCGAGCACTTCCTGTACGGCTTGGTGGAATTCTGGTTCGGCGGGGTTCTTGGCTTTTACAGTAGTGAGGATCTCTTCCATATAATCGCCCGGCGACTTGACTCCGGGCGGTGACATAACGCTCATAATGCTACCCTCCTAGGTACAAAGGCTTTGGGTTGAATCCGTTCGGTGGAACTTGCGTGTCGGGTGACACCGGGTCGCGAAATCATGCGACTCCATTTAAGATGGAATCGAGGATGCATGCGGTGACTCTCATCACCCCAAGACGTGACCATCGTACCGCCAAACTGTGCCCGGCATGAAGTTTTTTCTTGGGAAAGGGCGGGCAGCAGACGAGATCGGGATCGAAATCCCGCCCCTTGCCGCCTGTACCGCAAGGAGATAGGGCTCCGAAATCCTGCCCGTGCTTCCTGGCCCTTCCCTGCCTCATTTTTTGAGTCCCGGCCGGTTTGACCGGCCATCCCGAACATGTTATAAAACCCTTCTTGCTGCCTGGTCCGCCCCTGCGAGGTCACTCCTGCGCGTGAGCTCACCGGGCGCAGGCGCGTGCGTCGTCATATGTGTGCGGCACAGCAAGCATCCGACGCGGCCAAACTCAGCATCCCTGTTCAAGTCTTGCGGCGGCAGCGTGTTCGGAAGTCCGGCCATACGCTCCTATGCTCAAAGCAGGTGTGGAGAAGAGGTGCTTCGGTCGAGGTACCTAAATCCGTAAGTCATCTGAATTGTTGATGGTGGAGGACCCCTATGAGCATCCGGTTGGCTCGAGTTGCGTCCCGAGGGTGCGGTTTCGCGCCGTCTCGTACCAAAATACTGGCCGTTTGGTCCTCGATCATGCTCGCGGCGTCCGCCGCCTGGGCTCAGCCTGGGGGAGAAGCGGGTGGGGAGGCGAGCCTCCGTCTTCCTGACTTGGCTTCGGTCAAGTTTCTGGGCATGGATGGCCACAGCTTGCTGATGATCGGAATTCTGTTCTGCATTTTTGGCTTGGGCTTTGGTCTCACGATCTACACCCGCCTGAAAAACCTGCCCGTGCATCGCTCCATGCGTGAGATTTCCGAGCTAATTTACGAGACCTGCAAGACCTATGTGATCACCCAAGGAAAGTTCCTGCTGCTGCTGTGGGTCTTCGTTGCCGTCACCATCGTTCTCTACTTCGGCATGCTGGCGCCGGTGCCCGGCAAGCCGATCTCGGTCACCCTGCCCGTCATCGTGCTGTTCAGCATCATTGGCATGGCGGGGAGCTACGGGGTGGCTTGGTTTGGAATCCGGGTCAATACGTTCGCCAATTCTCGCACCGCATTTGCCGCCTTGCGGGGCCGACCCTATCCTTGCCATCACATTCCCCTCGAAGCCGGCATGAGTATCGGGATGATGCTCATCAGCGTCGAGCTTCTGATGATGCTGGTGATTCTGCTCTTTGTTCCCGGCGATTATGCCGGACCCTGCTTCATCGGGTTTGCCATCGG
>Ga0187783_10001552_pt1 | contig 17000 bp, 10 predicted proteins | sample 1015_SJ02_MP02_2_FD_132471 | JGI IMG/M metagenome (GOLD analysis project Ga0187783, IMG submission 132471) | Tropical peat soil microbial communities from peatlands in Department of Meta, Colombia - 1015_SJ02_MP02_20_MG | ecosystem: Environmental > Terrestrial > Soil > Wetlands > Peat | place... | reverse complement strand
GTGGCCAAACTCGCTTTTGCTTTCGCCCGTTAACTTTGCTTGCTGGGTCCAGGTGGAGCCCGAACGGGTGAAGACCCACGCCGCGCCGGCTCGGCTGTTGTCGCCTTCACCACCGACGATCACCGTGTTGCCGTCCGGTGAGATGGCAACGCTTTCGCCGAACCAGGCGTTACCGATCTCGCCGTCACCGGTCAGCTTCGCCTGCTCGACCCAGGTGGAGCCCGAACGGGTAAAGACCCACGCTGCGCCTTGCCAGTCGTTGTCCTCACCGCCGCCGACAATGGCAGTGCTGCCGTCGGCCGAGAGCGCTACGCTTTGGCCGAGGTCGTCGAATCCACCGCTCTCAAGCGCGCCGGTGAGCTTCGTTCCCGGCGAGACAAAAGGCGATTCCGTGCTGTTGTAGATGAACTGATCACCTGAGCTCGTCGCGCTGGTGCCGGTTGGGGTCGTCACGGTGACGTCAACCGTGCCGCTCCCGGGCGGCGAGAAGGCGCTAATCGAGCTTTCCGATTCGACCACGAAGCTCCTGGCGGCGGCGGGCCCGAACTTGACGGCGGTGGCTCCGGTGAAGTTGGTACCGCTGATGGTGACGAAGGTTCCTCCAATCCCAAAGCCTTCGTCCGGCCGCACTCCCGTGACGGTCGGCGGCGCCGTCTTGAAGGCCCTGTCTTCTCCATCGATGGTGCCGGCGCTGTTGGCGGCGACCAGCCGGTAGTGGTAGGTGGTACCCGGATAGAGGCCTGTGATGGGCTGGCTGACAGCCTCGGTGTCTGTGCTCGACCCCACAGGCGAGTCTGGCACTGGCACGTCCGTCCCGTAGGAGGTAGTCGTCCCGTATTCGAAGTGATACGTCGTTTCCAGGCCGTTTGGGTCAACCGCGCCATGCAGCGTGCCACCTGCGCCCGTCACGCCAGACGCCGGTTCGGTGCGGGGGGAGGGCGGCTCGCTCCCAACCGCGACGGGGCCAAAGGCGGGCGTACCGTTGCCGCTCGGCCCGTCGTAGCCGACCTCGGCGTGGCAGAGATATTCGTCTTCGACGGGCGGAGTGCATACTCCGTTGCTCCCAAGCGTGACGTCGAAGAGGGCGCCTGCGTCTTGGTAGAAGGCGTCGGCAGTCGGCGGGGGGCCGCCAGATTCGCTCGCATGCGCCTCGATCCCGGCCACGAGAGGCGCACTAACGCTCGTGCCGCAGATGTTCGCCCAGCCTTCTTGCGCTGTGCTGTAGACAGAGACGGGCGTTTTACAGGCCGCGACCGCGGCGACGTCATTGTCGGTTCTGTGCGTACAGGCCTTGTCGCCTTGCCAGGGAGGCTTCAGCTCGGATCGGCTGCAGCCGCTGCCGGTCCCTAATGCTCGTTCTGGTTCAGACCACACTTGCTCGGACCATCCACGCGTGTTCGACGCCCTATTGAGGCTGGTGCCGCCGACGGCGACCACGTATGGCGATGCCGCGGGAAAGAGCGGCGAGCTCAGGCCGCTGTCGTAGCCGCTATCACCTGCCGACGCAGTGACCACCACGCCCGGGTGGTTGTAGTCGGGGTTATATTCATCGCAGTTGGTTCCGGCGCAATCCTGCTCAGGGATTCCATAGCTGTTTGAGATCTCAGTCGCGCCGAGCCCGACAGCGGTGTTGACGGCTTGGCCAAGATCGACCCCGTAGGCGGTGCTGGCCTCCACGAGCAGGATGTGGCAGTGCGGACAGGCGGCCGAGGCCATGTCGAGGTCCAGCGCGGTCTCGGTCTCCCAACCTTCTTCGGGAGGCGGGTAGTTGGCTTCTTCGCCTTGCTCATTGACCCTCCTGAAGCAACCGTTGGCCTTGGTGCATGGTTCAAGTCCGTACCGTCCGCGATACGTGGCGAGGTCCCCTTGGGCTTCTTCGTAGCCGTATGCCTCGACGAGTGCGATCGTCTGGTTTGAGCCGCCCGAGGTGGGGATCTTGTATGCAGACCGGAGATCCTGCGGGTCATAGCCGCCCTTTTCGCCACTGCCTTCGAGCAGCGGCCCTCCCGCCGGTAGCGCCCAGTGTCCCGCCGCTCTGACGGGTCGTGGGTCGACGATCGCTTCGCACGGCCCCTGCGGGCAGGCCCAGTAGGGTTTGGTAGCCGACGGCGTTGGCGAGACCTCGGATTCAAGCGCCCGGCGACGGGCCTCGTCAGCTACGGCTGAAACTGGCACCGCCTGATGCAGTCCGCTCCTCCCCTCGACCATTAGGGGTATGCCGCTGCGGGTGCTATTGCCCCATCGGGGACCCTTAGTGATGCCTCGGGCCATCGGAGCTGTCGAGGGCACCAGTGCTGTCGTCGGCGTGTAGGTCCGTTTGCCGGCATGACGGCGAGCTATAGACGTGACTGGCATGGACGCCACGGCGGCGTTAACGGGCTCTGGGGCGCGCAGGGCGCGTCGGTGCCTGATCGCCCCAGCGGTGGTGCCAAGCGGTGGTGCCAGAGCCGCGATCAACGCTAAGGCGCTGACGGCAGCCGAGATCAGGACCACTGCGCGACGGTGCCGCACGGCCTCACCTCTTTTCGACAGGGCTCTTCCTGCTGATCATCCGGCGAGAAACCAAGCATTCCTCCTAACCCGAAAGGTGATCCTCCTGATCCTACTGCCGTGCAGCGCCATCGGCAATTGGAAAATTTCCAAGGCGTCGGCCGCCAGGCGATGGCCCGGCTTGCCTGGGAGCGCGGCTGGTCTTTGCTTGAGGCCGGCGGCGACTTATGCTCCTCGGGGAAAGAAGGCGCACAACGAACTGCCGACTCGGCGCTCGATCCTCGTCCATCCCGACAGCGCGCGTGCCGTCACGACGACGACGCTCCTTTTGCGCAAAAGCACAAATCTGGAGGCCTGCTTCGCCCAGGGCTGGCAGGGTCCCGGGGACCCCCGGATAAACGGCGGATAGACTGACGCGACTATGTCTGCCGTGAGCGGCAAGGCTAGGAGCACCGAGAACCTCCGGGTGGTCCGTCAAGTGGTCGCGGCGTTCCTCGCAGGTGACTTGGACGCGGCTTTCGCGCTTGCGGATCCGCAGGTGGAGTTCGAGAATCGGAGGGGAGCTCCGGGCATCGATGGCACCTACGTCGGGCGCGAGGAGATCCTGGGTATGTTCGTCAAACTGAGCGAGACATTTGAGGACTACCGAACCGAACCACTGCAGTTCGAGAGCGGTGGAGAGCAGGTGGCAGTTCTTACTCGCGAGGTCGGTCGTGGCCGCGAGAGCCGCCTTCAGGTCGACCAGCGCACCGTTGCCCTCTACACGCTGGCCGACGGCAAGGTGTCGCGGATCGAAACGTTCCCCGCGCCGAGCGGCGACCTGCGCCAAGTCCTGGGCGGGTCGTAGAGGGGGTCCCGCCCAGCTCGAGCTCGCGCCAGCGGGGTGACACGACGGACCGCGCCGGCTTCAGCGCGGTATCCGCAGCTCCGGCCAATTCACGACAACTATTCACTTTGCCCAGGGCTGGCAGGGCCTCCAGTGGCCGCTCGGACGACGCGGCGACCTGACGATCCCTCGCCAAGCTCTCCTGCGCGCTCGCTAGAGCGCGGGTCGTATCGCTCGCCGCGTAGTCTGTCCGTCAGGGATACTGGCCGGGAGATGACCGAGGAGCCCACGACGCCCGACCCGGTGGAGCCGTGGCAGCAGTCTGTTGAGGCGGGGAACGCCCGAGACATCGAGGCACTCCTGGCGTTCTTCACATCCGATTCGGTCTTCGACCTCTCGGGGTCGGCCTGGGCACCTTCACGGGTCGCGCGGCACTACGTGATTTCTTCGAGGGGTGGTGGGGCGGGTACGAGGACTACGAGATAGCGGCTGAGGAGACTCGGGATCTCGGCGGCCGGGTGACGTTCAGCGTCGTCGTTCAGCGCGGCAGGCCGCCAGGAAGCAGCGGCTGGGTCGAGCAACGGTATGCGGCCTTTGCGACTTGGACGGATGGGTTGATAGATCGGACGGCCAACTCTTTCGACATCGACAAGGCCCGCGCGGCCGCCGAACGGCTCGCCCAGGAGCGCGCTTAGTAGTGTTTGCGACAGACAGTGGGCTCATTGGCCCACGGAACAAGTCTCGGCGGGAGGAGGTCCTAGTCTCTCATGACGCCTCCGGCGCCACACTGCTCGGCTTCTAGCCTTAGCGATGCGGGCGTGAGTTACGCGGGCGACTCCAGCCTCAGCCTGACACCCGATCGCCTCGCCAGCCACCCAAGTCCAAGCAGACAGGCGATCCCGCCCGCGATCACGATCATCAGCCAGGGGAAGCTTGTGCTCGAGGGGACATCGAAGACGAGCTTGTCGGCAGCCGCCGCGCCGAGCGCCGTGCTCCCCGGTGCGCCATGGGTATAGGTGCTTGCCACGAGGTCGGTTAGGTACGAGCCGCCCGCCGTGCCAGCCGGGATCGCCACCTTCACGCCGACAGTGCGGATGGCGTCAGGGCGAAGTTGGAACCTGGCCGGGCTGACGCTCACCCAGGCGGCTGGAATCGTCCGCCCAGAGCCACCGGCGAGCCGTTGTGCGTGCACGGCGTAGTTCGAGACGACGCTGCCGGTGTTCTTGACATACAGCCACCGCAGGGCGTACGTCCTGCCTGCCTTGGCCGGAGTGCTGAGCGTGAGAGGGGTGGCACCGACGCCCGTTCCGATGCTCGCAAAGGCGCCAGCAGGCTGGGCGAAGAGGACCGCGAGCGCGGTCGCGGTGAGGATCTGTGAACGTCGCATCGTTGCTCCTTGTGGTCGGGTTCGGATCAGTTCGCGATCCAGGTGATGTGGGTGGTGAAGATGGCGCTGTGGTCGCTGGAGGACACGGGGCCAACCAGGCGCAGCGCCTCCACGCTGGATTGGCTGGCGGACGCGTCTCCACAGATCCCGCCGGTGGCGAAGTCCGCGTCGCAGACAGCAGTGATGCCAAGCAGGTGCCCGGGCAGGTATGTCTCGCTGTACTGGTCTGAGCCCGGCGTGAGCGAAGCGCAGGCGGGCGATCCGCCGCCCCCGCAGAGCCTCCACGCCTTGCCGCCGTCGCTCGGCAGGGCGTCGGCGCCCGCGATCAGGACCGTGCTCGGCGCGCCGGCGTTCGTGACGGTGACCTTGCCCGTCTCGCAACTACCGTTCGGAAACCCGAGCGCTCCGCCCGACGAGCTCCCGCCCGTGCAGTTTGCGTAGGAGAGGCTTGTCGTGCTGAGCGTGACGGACTTGAACGCGACGTGGATGGTCGCCGTTGCGCTGGCGCCGTGTGCGGTCTGGGGCAGTGGAGCGCCCGGCGCAGCGCCGCCCAGTCCGGCGCCGATTGCCAGCCCCACGAGGCCTGCGCGAGCCGCGACGCGACGGCCGTCGCGGAACGACGGCCGCCGGTTGCGGTATACGGATCGTGATTGCATCAGGGCTCGACCCGACTATCTCGCGTGGTTACGGCTTCGCCCGCCTGCTAGCTGGCCGTCCAGGTCACTTGTGTGCTGAACGACGTGCTCTGGTCGGTCGACGAGGTAGGACCAGTCAGCGTGAGCGTCTCGGCCTGGCTACTGTTGGGCGAGACTGAGGCGCACTGCGTGAAATCGGAATCGCACGTCGCCGTGGTGGTCAGTGCTGCCCCCCCATTGCTCACGCGATATTCGTTGCTCCCTGGGCTCGTATTAGAGGTGAGTGCCCAGTTGGTACCCATGTCGGATGGCACGGCGTCCGCACCGTTGACGCTGATCTGCTCGTTGGTCCCTGACCCGTTGTCAGTGACCGTGACCTTGGGGGCCGTGCACACGCCGTTGGGGAACTGCAGCTTGGTCGTGGTCGATTGGTCTTGTGTACATGTGCCGGGACTTTCCCCGAACGTCACGCTCGTGGGGCTGATCGTCACCGACTTGATGACTGTCGAGGGTGTTACGGGGATCGTCGCCTGCAGGACACCGCTGGCCGAGGCACCCGTGGGGATCGCGACCGCGCCCGTCACTAGGACCGCCGCCGCTCCCAGGGCTCCAAAGAACTTCACCATCACATCACTGCTCCTTTCGCTGTGCACCTCGCCATCGAGTGGCGCACGTCCTGGATGTGTCGTGGGTCGTTGCTCAGGTCCTCACGATCGCCCACGACGTCTGATCGGGCAAGCCAGTTCTGGATGCTTTGGCGTCTAGAACTGGACAGCCGCCGGGAAGCGTCCTGGAGTCATCGACGCGGCCAGTCGGGCCGGCGTCGCGCGACGTCGTCACATCCGGAACGCGAGCCGTAGCGTCAAGCCGGGCGCAACCCGATCGACCGCGCGATCCATGTGTTGGTCGTTGCGGCGATCACCGCCCCTCGGCCTCGGTGAGCTGTCCCGCCAAACGAAACAGTCCCGTAGGGTTGCGCCAGTCCCCTGAGGGGCGGATGATCCTCGCATGAGCCCCGCGACGATTGAGACGGTGTCGGTGCTGATCACCGACTTGGTGGGCTCCACCGCAATGGCCGAACGGCTGGGCAAAGCGGCGGCCGAGGAACTGCGAGCCGAGCACTTCGCGCTGCTGCGAGGGGCACTCAAGCGCACTGGTGGCCGTGAGGTCAAGAACCTCGGCGATGGGCTGATGATGGTGTTCGATAGCGCCACTCAGTCGCTTTCGTGCGCGGTCGAGCTGCAGCAGGCAATCGACGCGCGCAACCGCCGCGCCGAGGAGCCTCTCGGCCTACGGATCGGCATGAGCCTCGGCGACGCTACGGTCAAGGAGGGGGACTACTTTGGTTGGCCGGCGATCGAGGCGACGAGGCTGTGTGCTGAGGCCAAAGGAGGGCAGATCGTGGTCAACGCACTGGTTCGTCAGGTCGCGGGTGCTCGCGCGGAGCATCGCTTCCACTCGCTTGGCGCGCTCGAGCTGAGGGGTATCGCTGAGCCGTTGCAAGCGTTTGAGCTTGTGTGGGAGCCGATCCTCGCAGCGGGCATCGAGCTGCCGAAGCGGCTCCGTGAGCTGTCCGCGACTGCCTATGTCGGACGGGTGACACAGGGCGAGCGACTCAGGCAGCTCTGGGCGCAGGCACGCGGGGGTTCGCTTCGGTTGGTCTTGATCGGAGGGGAGGCCGGAGTCGGCAAGACCCGCCTCGCAACGCACCTGGCGATCGAGGTCCATGGGGGGGGCGCGACGGTGCTCTACGGTCGCTGTGACGAGGACCTCGGTGTCCCCTACCAGCCGTGGGCGCAGGCCATCGGTCATTTCGTCAAGGAGGCACCCCGGCTTATCCTGGAGAGGCATCTCGAGCGCCACGGCGGCGACCTTGCCCGCCTCGTACCGGTGCTGCACGATCGCGTTTCTGATCTGCCCTCCCCACGCGAGAGCGACCCTGAGACAGAGCGCTATCTGCTGTACGCGGCCGTGGCGGGCCTGCTGCAGGAAGCCGGCCAGCAGAAGCCGCTGATGTTGATCCTCGACGACCTTCACTGGGCCGATCAGCCGACGCTGTCGCTGCTTCGCCATGTGGCGGGGGCGGGCTCCTCGATGCGGGTGCTGGTGGTTGGGGCATACCGCGACTCCGAGCTCTCGCAGGATCATCCGCTGGCTTCGCTGCTGGCCGACCTCCACCGCGAGCAGGGGGTTGAGCGCCTGAAGCTCACCGGTCTTCACTCCGAGGAGGTGCTCGCACTCATGGAGGCTGCGGCGGGCCACGAGCTTGACGAGGACGGCCGCGCGCTCGCTCGGAAGATCACCTTCGAGACGGCGGGCAACCCGTTTTTTGCGGTTGAGCTACTGCGCTACCTGACAGAGTCCCGCGCGGTCGTGCAGGGCGAGGGCGGGCGCTGGCGCTTGGTAGGAGACCTGTCCGAACTCGGCCTGCCCGAGAGCCTGCGCGAGGTCATTGGGCGGCGTGTCGGGCGCCTCGGCTCAGACGCACACAGGGCGCTGAGCGCTGCCGCGGTCATCGGCAGTGACTTCGACCTTGAGCTGCTGCTCGCAGTGCTCGAGGTTCCCGAAGCATATCTGCTCGACCTGCTCGAGAAGGCGGTCACATCGTCGCTTCTGCAGGAGAACAGAGATCGGGCAGGGCGCTTCGCATTCACCCACGCTCTCGTCGGGCACGCCCTCTATGAGGATCTCGGGGCGACGGGCCGCGCCCGGCTTCACCGGCGGGTAGCAGAGGCGCTCGAGGAGCAGTGCGGGGAGGAGCCCAGCGAACGCCTGGGTGAGCTCGCAGCCCACTGGACCGCCGCGGTCGTCAGCAGCGACATCGCGAGGGCGCTTCGATACACCCGGCGGGCCGCCGAGCACGCGCTGGCCAAGCTCGCCCCCGATGAGGCGGCCCGCTGGTATCGCGACGCACTTCAGCTGAATGACCAGGCAACCGACGGGGATCGCCCGGAGCGGTGCGAGCTGCTGATCGGCCTCGGTGAGGCCCAACGCCAGACCGGCGACCCGGACTTTCGCCAGACGCTGCTCGATGCCGCCGAGCTCGCCCAAGGGCTCGGCGACACCGACCGGCTGGCCAGCGCGGTGCTCGCCAACACGCGCGGAGTGGCAAGTCATGCGGGGGCGGTGGACGGCGAGCGGGTGCAGACGCTCGAAGCTGCAGCACAAGCCCTCCCGAGTATCGATCCTCGTCGCGGGCAGGTTCTTGCGCTGCTGGCCAGCGAGCTTCACTACAGCGGCGAACCCTCGCGGTGCCGGCAGCTGGCTGCCGAGGCCATCGAGCTGGCTCGAGCCGGCGGCGACGAGGTCGTGCTGGCCCATACGCTTTGCCATGTCACCTGGGCCATCTATGTTCCAGACACGCTCGATCTGCGCAAACGCCTGATCGATGAGCTGGTCGATCTCACTGAACGCCTGGATGACCCATGGCTGAGCTGTATCGCAGCCCTCCGCCAGCTCAATGTGAGCTTTGAGGCCGGCGACCGCGTCCAAATGGAGTCGGGCTTGGTGGCGATGCGAGCATTGGCCGCCTCGGTGCCCCAGCCAACCATCCAGTGGCTCTGGTCGCTATACGAGAGCGCGCGCTTCCTCATGCAGGGCGACCTACACCAAGCTGAGCAGTGGGCGAACAGGGCTGCCGAGGCTGGCACGGCAGCCGGCCAGCCTGACGCCCTGATGATCTTCGGGGCACAGGTGTCCCAGGTGCGCTACTTCCAGGGTCGGCTAGGTGAGCTTGTCGAGCAAACGGGGGCGCTCGCCGGCGACCCGGAAAACCTTGCTACTTGGCGTGCGGCCGCCGCACTCGCAATGATGCAAAGCGGTCGAAAGGACGAGGCTCGCGAGCTGGCGCTGGCCGAGGACCTGAAGAGGGTTCCCTGGGACCAGGTGTGGGGTGTCACCATGGTTAGCTGGGGCTTGGTGTGCTCACGTCTCGGCCTGGTCGATCGCGCAGGCGAGCTGTACGAAATGCTGGCACCGTTTTCGGGTCAGTTTGCCTTTACCGGGGCCAATTTTTCCGGACCGTTCGACGCGGCGCTAGGCATCCTTGCCGCGACGCTCGAGCGCTACGAGGAGGCCGAGTGCCACTTCGCTGCCGGTGCTGAGCAGAGCGCCGACGCTCCTCTCTTCCTGGCCAACACTCGCCTCGAATGGGCTCGCGCGCTGATTGCGCGCGGTCGACCCGAGGACGTCGAGCGCGCGATGGCCATGCTCGATCAGGCCCACGACACGGCCACACGCCTGTTTGCCGATGGCCTTACGCGCGCAGTAGAGAAATCCCGAGGCGCCATGACTGTGACATGAAACAGCTACAAGGACGTGGCGTTGGCGCTAGAGAGGAGCACCAAAGAGCGGACGTTCCTTGCACGGTTGGTCATCGAGCGGGCGTTGCTGCCGATCCGCGCGCCGGAGCGGGTTGAGCGCGTGCTCGTTGGCGGCTACTGCTGAACGGTGCCTGCTGTGCGCGACCTTGAGTTTGCCCCCAGGACCTTTCTCGCATCGCTGAATAGCGAAGAGCGCGAGGCGCTCCAACGGCTGGGGATACGGCGAAGCTTTCAGCGCGGCGCGGCAGTGATGTTCCAGGATGAGCCCGACGAGCGCGTGATCATACTCTCGACCGGGCGGGTAAAGGTCACACATGTGGACCACGCCGGACACGAGATGCTGCTCAGCATCCGCGACCCCGGTGATGTGCTCGGCGAGCTCGCGTTCATCGACAGCCAGCCTCGCATCGCAACTGTGACGACCCTGGAGCCGGTTGAGGCGCTCGTGATGGCCGCCGAGACGTTTCGTCGTCATCTGGAGAGCACGCCGCGCGTAGCGGTCGTGCTACTCGAGGTGGTCGTTCGACGTTTTCGTGAGACCACGCTCAAGCGGGCGCAATTCTCCGCCTCGGACACAATGGGCCGCTTGGCCGCGAGGATCGTGGAGCTCGCCGAACGCTATGGCGATTCATCCGATGCGGGGGTAACGATCACCTCGCCGCTCTCTCGGGAGGATCTGGCAGCATGGACCGGCGCCTCGCGCGCGGGCGTCGAACATGCGCTTCAGTCGTTGCGCGAGCTCGGATGGGTGGAGACCGAACGCCGAGAGTTCCTCGTTCGCGATCTCGAGGCGCTGCGCGCTCGAGCCGCATAGTCCGCTGCGAGGCGCCACGACGGCGTCCAGGCGGCGCGTGCGAGGCAGCCGATGATGGTGCGCACCGGTGCGCGCGGCGGACACCTGATCCGTTTCTAAAGAAGCCTCGACCTACTACGCGATCTCTGCGCCAGTTTTGCGCCAGTCCTTTTCCGACTTGGGCGGTTTCAAGCGGGTCCCCAGCGGAGTCCCTGGACGCGCTGAACGCTGCCTCAGCGCGACAACAATCGCCTGCAAATCGGCGCAATCCGGCTCGGGAAACGGAGGGGGAGGGATTCGAACCCTCGTCGGAGGAAAACCCCCCGAAACGGTTTTCGAGACCGCCGCAGTGAGAGGCGCGCAGCACCGAAGTTTGGCTCTAGCAGTGGGATTGCGCGGCCGCGTCGACGCCTCAGAGGGGCCGAGGGAATGGCGGAGGGAATGAAATCCGTCTGAAGTTTGTGGCGTGCGTTGACGGCTGTAGTCGCGCCGCGACGCAGGGAGTCGCCGCACAAGCCTCGGCGATGATCTCGGGTGCGCCGAGCGGACTACTCGCCCCGCAGCGGGTCCCTCCCCTGCTCGGACTTGCCGGCGAACGCCGCGCGCCGGCCTTCCTCCCGCAATATGCAGAAGCGAGAAGCGGGTCCGAGTGCAACGCGCTCGTTGATCCTCCGATCGAGAGGCAGTAGCGTCCCTATGCTCGTGTGCGTGATACTCGCCGCCAACTCGTGATTCGCTCCTCACCGATTCGGCGGGAGACGTCAGGTGCGCCGACCGCCCCGTTAGCCGTGCCGTGGTCGCGCGGATAGCGGCGCGTCGCGGCCAAGAGCCGCCGGCGGCGATCGGGGAGGCTCGTGAGCCCGACCGACGCGGAGACGGGAGCCGCGTATGGTGGCTAGTGGGCGGGTGCGCAGCGGCCTACGGCATCGCCCTGGTCGTCAACTTCCACGAAGTCATCGCCTCGGTATACGTCGACAGCGACGCCGCCGTCGGGCCGGTGCTCGCACAGGCGATTGGCCACGCACCGGCGGGGAGCTACGTCTCGCTCGGCAATCACGCCTGGTACGAGGAATGGCTCTTCCTGCTCGCGACGCGAGGAGCTCCCGGCCACCGGCAGCTGTGGCAGATCGCTCCGGCGCTCGTGAGCCTCGCCGGGCTCGCGCTGTTCGTCGTGGCGGCGTGGCGGGTGTGGGGAGGCAGGTACGCGCTGCTCAGCGGGGCGGCGCTGCTGTGCGTCGGCGCGTTCGGGCGCTTCTGCTTTCTCTCGTTTGGCTGGCACTCCTTCGCCTTCACGCACATGATCATCCTCGTCGCGGCGTCGTTGTGGTTCCTGGACCACGCCGAGAGGATCTCGCTACGCGGGCTGGTCATCGTCTCCGTCTGCTTGGGAGCCGCGTGCGCGCTGCCGACGGCGTCGGACGGCCTCTTCCCCTTCTGGGCGCTCGGCCCGCTGATCGCGAGGAGTGCTGCGGCGGCGTGGCACGCGCCTTCGCGGCTGCGCGCTCGGCTTGCCGCGTTCGTCGTGATCGTGCTGGTCGCGTCAGTCGTGGGCGCCGTCGCAATCGCGGGCGCGATGCGCGCAGGAGGGGTCACGGCGCGCGCGCTTCCGATCACGCTCGCCACGCCGGGCAGGATTGGTCACAACATCGAGCTGCTCGCCGAAAGCTACGCATATCTGGCCGGCGGGCGCCTGACGGCGCCGCGCCTCGACGCCCAGGGCATTCTCGTTCCAGCCACCGCGCTGCTGGTCCTGCTCGCGTTGAGCGCTGGCCTCGTCCGGCTCGCGCGGGTTTCGCTCGGGCGCGTCGCACCGCCCGCTCGCCTTTCAACGCCCCAGGTCTTCTACGTAGCGTTCTGGGCTTCGAGCCTGATCGCCACGAGCCTCGTCTTCATTGGCACAACTGCGCCGCGGAACGCTCTCAGCGGGCGATACCTGCTCGGCGCGTACGCGGCGATTGCCGCGCTGCTGCCGCTGATCGCGCTACAGGGCGAGCGCGCGCGCCGGGCGGTGATGATCGGGGTGTGCGCCCTCGCGCTGGTCACCACCTACCAGCTGATCAGGCGTCCCTTCGAGGTGATCCATCCACCCGACGAAGCGCTCCGATTCCCCGGTCTGACTACCGCGGCAGCGCTCGCGAGCTTCGCGCGCGAGCAGCGCGTGAGCTACGGGTACGGTGGCTACTGGGATGCTGAGGCGCTCACCTGGGAGACCGGCTTCAAGGTTCTCATCAGGCCCGTGCGCGTCTGCTCCGCGTCCGCGAGCTTCGCGTTGTGCTATCCGCAGATCGGCATGATCTCCAGCTGGTACGCACCCAAACCGCATACGAGGAGCCTGCTGATCGTCGACGAAGTGGGGGTCTCCTTCAACGGCGTGCTCGGGCGCGACAGGGCGCTGGGGCGGCCGCGCGCGATGCGCCGGCTGGATGGCATCACCGCATACGTCTACCCCTACGACATCGCCTCCAGGCTCGCGCTGCCGCACTGCCACTTCAGCTGGGCGCATCCTTAGCTCGCTGCTGCTCTCAGGTGGGGGACCGACGCGGAGGGTCGCGCTGACGCTTCGACGAATTGCACCCGGGAGAGGTCTCCCGAATAAAGCCGGGCCGCGATAGGGCGTCAGCTGCCTACGGCCAGCCCGCGCCAGGAGCTGGTGCGGCGAGGGCCAGCAATTGGCCCGCGGTTCCATCGAACATCGTCAAAGGGCCGCTCCAGTGGTTGGCCGTTATGAACAGCGTGCTCCGACGGTGCCTCCCAGTGCGCAGGCGAAGCAGCCGCAGTCAACCTCCACGATGTCGAGCTCCTCGCCGCCCTCGCGAACACGCACGCAGCGCATGTTCGGCACGTCGGCGTACCAGACGGCGTTCTCCGCGTCGATGCAGATGCCGTCGGGAACGCCGTCGCCGAGATCGGCCCACACGCGCCGGTTTGACAGGCCGCCGTCGGCGGCGATATCGAACGCGGTGAGCCTTTTGCCATACGACTCGCCGACGATCAACGTCGAGCCGTCGGGAGCAATGTGCATGCCGTTGGGGAATGCAAGATCATCAGCCCGTGGGTGCCGAATATCCGGTCGCGCCCGACTGAAGCCCGACGACGCTCGCCAGATAGGGTCTCGCCCTCATGGCAGCCAACCGTGCAAGGCCCGTCGTCTTCGCCCTGATCTACCTGGTGCTCCGGCGGCTTCTGGAGCTGATCGTGCTGCTCTTCCGCTGCGATGAGGCCAAGGAGCTCGAGATCCTCGTCTTGCGCCATCAGCTGGCCGTGCTCCAACGCCAGGTCGCCAGACCCGAGCTGAAGTCGGCCGATCGAGCGGTGCTGGCCGCGCTGTCGCGCGCTATGCCCCGCGACCGCTGGCGCGCATTCTTCGTGCGCGTGCGTGCCGAATATCCGGTCATGCCCGACTCAAGCGCCGAGACGACGATGCGCCGGGTAGGGTCTCGCGTCCATGGCGACCCACCGCGCAAAGCCCGTTGTCTTCGCCCTGATCTACCTGACTCTCAGGCGAGTGTTCGAGCTGGTCGTGCTGATCTGTCGCTGCGACGAGGCGAAGGAGCTCGAGATCCTCGTCTTACGGCGACAGGTGGCGGTGGTCCGCCGCCAGGTCGCCAGGCCCGAGCTGCGGCCGGCCGATCGAGCGCTGCTAGCCGCGTTCGCTCGCCTCATGCCCCGCAACCGCTGGCGCGCGTTCTTCGTCCGACCGGAGACCCACAAGGCGGCGATGCCAGCGCAACAGGGCTCATCATTGGACCTATGCCACGGGCCCAGGCCGGCCGCGCAAGCGCAAGGAGATCCGCGAGCTCATTATCCGCCTGGCCCGCGAGAACCCGCGGGTCGGGAAGGTCCCAGTAGAGGTACCGCGCGAAAAAGGAAGCACCACCGACCGCGCCGCTCAGGCGAACAGGAGCGACGGTGCCTGCTCGAGTGCTTCGCGCGCCGCAGCGCGCCCCGCCTCGCGCGCGGCGTCCAGCTGGCTGAACTCGAGCAACCCTACGCCTTCGGCGCGCGGTTTGATGATCAGGTCGGCGTGGCGGCGGGCTGCGTCGGAGGTATTGGAGCTGCCGAGTAGCAGCACGCGCGTCAGCGTCTCGCCGAGACTCGGGGGCCGCTCCGAGCGCGACGCCGCGCGGCGCGCCCCGGCGTCAGCGCCTGCGGGCCGGCTGGTCCCGTCGCGGGCACCTTGATCGAAGCTCGCCTTCACGTCGACGGCGATGATCGGGCCCTCGCCCATGTCGGCCATCGCGCCGACGGGCAGGTTGTCGACGAGCGAGCCGTCGATGAACAGCTCGCGCCCGCGCGCCTGGGGCGGGGCGATGATCGGCAGGCACATGCTGAAGCCGACGTTCTCCCAAAGCGGTCCGTGGCGCGCCAGGACGAAGCGTCCGCTGCGCAGCTCGGTGCAGCCGCACATGTAGCTGCGCGGAAGCTCCTCGATCGCAACCTCGCCGAAGGTCCTGCGCATCATCGCTTTGGCGCGCTCGCCGCGGATCAGCGAGTAGCGCGGAAGCGTGTAGTCGCCCAGTGGGCGGCGCTGGACCCACTCCTCGAAGCAGCGCGCGTCGATCTCCTCGACGTCCAGCTCCATCGCGAACAGCGCCCCCACGTAGGCACCCATGCTGACCCCCAGCACTCGGTCGATCACGACGCCGGCGTCGCTCAGCTCCTCGAGTACGCCGATGTGCGAGAAGGCCCGCGCACCGCCGCCTGAGAGCACGATCCCCACCGAGCGGCCGCTGAGGCGCCGCGCGATCCGCTCCACGTCCGCTGCTCGCTGTTGTGCGCGCACGGCGTGGCACTCGACGGGGTCGAGCAGCGCCGAGCACGCCTCCAGGGCGTGCGCGCCCGGCGCCACCTCATAGGCGACGAGATTGCAGCCCTTGAGGTCGCCGCGCTTCCGCAGCTGTTCTGGCACGGCTCCGCCCGTAGTAATGGCGAGGACCCTGTCGGCCTGCTGGATGCAGAACTCGCCCCATGCGTCCCCTTCGGGCAGAGTGCCGGCGTCGAGCAGCACCAGCTCGTGCGAGGCCTCGGCGCGGTCGAGCGGTGCCCCGAAGACGCTCGCGGGCTCATACGCGCGAGCGTCGGCGGGCAGCTCCGCCGCGCTCAGGAGCGCCGTGTCGAGCAGACGCTCGAGTGCGACTGCGATCTCGCGCGCGAGCGCCTGGAGCGGGACGCGCTCGTCGAGCGCGACGAGCGCGACGGTCGCCGGCCTCGGCCTGGCGGTCGCGACCGCGGCGCGGGTGCTTCGCAGCTGCTCGCTCAGGACCCGGTTGAGCGCCAGCGAGAGCGCAGGCGAGCTCGCCAGGAGCGCGTCGAAGTCTTCCCGCTCGATCACGAGCAGGTCGCTAGAGCGGGCCGCGCGCACCGATGCCGAGCGTGGCGAGCGCGAGAGCAGTGCAAGTTCGCCGAGCGTGTCGCCGCGGCCGAGTTCGCGGATGACAGCGTCCGAACCCTCGTCCACGACCTCCAGGCGCCCGGCGCGCACGACGTACATCGCCTCGCCGATCTCGCCTCCGCGGAACAGCCACTGCCCGGCGCCGACGCGCAGCGGCCGCGCTCGCGCGGCCAGCTGCTCGCGTAACGAGGGCTCGAGATCGGCGAACAGCGGAGCGTGCGCGAGGAAAGCGGAGGGTCCCTCGGCAGCGGCCGCCGGGGCGCTGTGCTCGGTGTCGACCCGCATCGCCCGCCGCGCGCGCGGCACCGCCGGCTCGATCGCCGGCTCCGGGGGCGGTCTGCGTAGCACGAGGCGGGCGGCGTCACCGAGCGAGGGCGCCTCGGTGATGACGCGCCCAACAAGCAGGCACCCGAGTCCCGCCGCGAACAGGCACGCCGCACCGAACTTCCAGGCGCTGTCGAAGGCGTGCACGGCCTGCAGCGGCGGGGGCGCACCGATGATCGCAACGACGACCGCCACGCCGAGCGCAGCGCCGACCTGCCGCGATACGGAGTTCAGGCCGGTGGCAGTCGCGAAGCTCTGCCCTGGAGCCGACGCCACCGCCGCGCCGCTCAGGTTCGGGAACAGCGTGCCGGCGCCGATACCGAGCAGGATCATGCCCGGCAGCCACTCGCTGAGGAAATGCGGCTGCACGCCGACGCGCTCGACGAACCACAGAACGGCCGCCCCCCAAATGAGCCCGCCCGCGAGCAGCACGGGGCGGTGGCCAACGCGCTGCACGATCCTGCTCGTCGGTACGGCGACCGCGGCCGCCACGAACGGCCCCGGGGTCAGCGCGAGGCCCGCCTCGAGCGCGCTGTAGTGCCAAACGCCCGTTAGGAACAGGACGTTCGTCAGCGTGTAGCCGTAGAAGCCCGCCGCGGCGATGATGGTCATGGCGTTGGCGGCGCTGAAGGTGCGCATCCGTAGCAGCTTCAGGTCGATGATCGGCGAGCGGTGCCAGGTGCAGCGCCACGTGAAGACCGCGCCGAGGACGATCGCCGCGCCGAACGCTGCGAGCACCCTCGCGCTGCCCCAGCCCCACTGCGAGCCCTTCACGACGCCGAGCACGAGCGAACCGATCGCCAGTGCGAACAGCAGCGCGCCGAGCAGGTC